>FSXV01000136.1_pt1 | contig 41710 bp, 35 predicted proteins | sample 1638401 | NCBI WGS metagenome assembly FSXV01 (sample SAMEA3914788, study PRJEB12502) | metagenome | biome: forest; material: soil | place: Canada | collected 2011-07-03 | depth 0.1 m | reverse complement strand
GATCGACAGCTCGAAGCCTTCGCGGCGCATGTTCTCGATCAGCACGCCGAGCTGCAGTTCGCCGCGGCCCGACACCTCGAAGGCGTCCTTCTCGGCGGTCTCGGCCACCTTGATGGCCACGTTGGACTCGGCCTCCTTCAGCAGGCGGTCGCGGATCACGCGACTCTGCACCTTGCTGCCGTCGCGGCCGGCCAGCGGGCTGTCGTTGACGGTGACGGTCATGGAGATGGTCGGCGGGTCGATCGGCTGGGCGGGCAGGGCCTCGGTCAGCGTCAGGTCGCACAGGGTGTCGGCCACGGTCGCCTTGGACAGGCCCGCCACCGCCACGATATCGCCGGCCTCGGCGACGTCGATGGGCTGGCGCTTCAGGCCACGGAAGGCGAGCAGCTTGGTCACGCGGCCGCGCTCGATTTCCACGCCGTCGCGGTTCAGGGCCTTGATGGCCATGCCGGGAACCAGCTTGCCGGCTTCAACGCGGCCGGTGAGCAGGCGGCCCAGGAACGGGTCGCTTTCGATCAGCACCGCCAGCACCTGGCCGGGCTCGTCCTTGCGGCTGACCGCCTTGGGCTCGGGCACGTGGTCGACGATCAGGTCGTACAGCGGGGCCAGGCTGTCGCGCGCGCCGTCCATGGTCAGCGAGGCCCAGCCTTCCTTGCCCGAGGCGTAGACGTGCGGGAAGTCGAGCTGCTCGTCGGTGGCGCCGATGCTGGCGAACAGGTCGAAGGTTTCGTTCAGCACCCGGTCCGGATCGGCGTGCGGGCGGTCGACCTTGTTCAGCACCAGGATCGGACGCAGGCCCAGCTTCAGCGCCTTGCCCAGCACGAACTTGGTCTGGGGCATTACGCCCTCTTCGGCGTCGACCAGCAGCAGGCAGCCGTCCACCATGCCCAGGATCCGCTCGACCTCGCCGCCGAAGTCGGCGTGGCCGGGGGTGTCGATGATGTTGATGCGGGTCTCACCGGCCTTACCGTGCCAGAGCACGCTGGTGCACTTGGCCAGGATGGTGATGCCGCGCTCGCGCTCCTGGTCGTTGGAGTCCATCGCGCGCTCAACCGTCGCTTCGTTGGCTCGGAACACGCCCGACTGGGCCAGGAGCTGGTCAACCAGGGTCGTTTTGCCGTGGTCGACGTGGGCGATGATGGCGATGTTGCGAAGCGACATGGGATGTAACGGGCGTCCGGAAGGGCGCGTCAGCGGGCTGATGCGGGAGGGAGTTGCGGGGGGCTTTTACGCAAATGCGAGACGTCGCGCCAGGGCGATCGCGGCTTAGGCCTATGTGGGGGGCGTAAAGCCCCATGTCGAGAGGGGCGAAAACCCCCCTAATGGTCGCCGGAATTGTCCGTCAGGTGGGTCGTCTTCAGCCCCAGCGTGGCCCGCATGTGTTCGACCTGCTGGTCCGAGACGGCGGTGGCGCGGTTGTCCCAGGTGTTGCGAACATAGGTGGCGACGTCGGCGATCTGCCGGTCGTCGAGCTTCCAGGCGAAGCTGGCCATAGACAGCGGCGTCGGCCGCGTGGGCGTGGGCGCGGTGCGGCCGCCGGCCAGGATCAGGTGGATCAGCCCGTCCGGGTTCTGCTGCTGCAACATGGCGTTCCCCTTCAGCGGCGGGAAGAACCGCGGCTGGCCCGACCCGTCCGCCAGGTGGCAGGAGGCGCAGGCGTCGCTGTAGATCTCGGCCCCCCGCTTCATGGCCCGCGGATCGGGATCGTAGGCGGCCGGCGAGGGGCTGGCCGGCTGGTCCTTCAGATAGGCGGCTATGGCGTTCAGGTCCTGGTCGCTCAGCAGCGAGGTCGAGTAGGACACCACCTCGGCCATGGGGCCGGCGGCGTTGGCGTGGGCGTTGCGGCCGGTCTTCAGGTACTCGACGATGTCCTGCGCGCGCCAACTCCCCAGGCCCTGGCGTGGGTTGGAGGTCAGGTCCGGCGCCACCCAGTTGTCCAGCTCGCCGCCCTGCAGCGGCCGGTCGCTCTTGTCGCCGGCCAGGAAATTCTTTGGCGTATGGCAGGCCTCGCAGTGGCCGAGCCCGGTGACGATGTAGGCCCCGCGGTTCCAGTCCGCCGACTTGTGGGGATCGGGCTTGAACTCGCCCGGATGGAAGAACAGCAGGTCCCAGCCGCGCACCAGGAAGCGAATGTTGAGCGGGAACGGCAGCTGGTTCGGCGGCGGCCGGTAGCTCACCGCCGGCACGGTCTTCAGATAGGCCAGGATGGCGTCGGTATCGGTGCGGGTGGCGCGGGTGAAGTAGGGGTAGGGCAGGCCCGGATACAGCCGCATCTGGTGCGGGCCGACGCCGTTGTGCAGCGCCTGGTGGAACTGCTCGGGGGTCCAGGCGCCGATGCCGGTGGCGGCGTCGGCGGTGAGGTTCTGGGTGTAGATCACCCCGAACGGCGTGTTCAGGCCATAGCCGCCCGCCAGGGGCGCGCCGCCGTCGCGCGTGTGGCACGAAACGCAGTCGCCCATCCGCACCAGGTACTGGCCGCGGCGCACCTGTTCGGCGTTGGGAACCGTGTCGTTGATCGGCTGGGTCAGCAGGTCGGTCGGGGTCGCGACCTGGGGGGCGGGCGAGGAGGCGCTGATCCGTCCCTGGTTCAGCCCCTGGCCCGCGTCTTGGCCCGCGTCTTGGCTCAAGGCCAACCCCGCGAGGCCGAACCCGAGCGCACCGGCCGTCGCCAGGCCCAGAGCGGCCGTCCGTGCGCCCATCCGCCCCATCCCCGCCACTAGGCCTGGACCAGGGCGCCGGGGGACTTGAGGTACTGTCCCTTGATCGCCTCGGCGGAGAGATAGGCCAGGGCGGCCAGGGTGCCGGTGGGGTTGTAGCCGGCGTTCTGCGGGAAGGCGCCGGCGCCCATCACGAACAGGTTCGGCACGTCCCAGCTCTGCAGGTACTTGTTGACCACGCTGTTGGCCGGGCTGTCGCCCATGATGGCGCCGCCGGTGTTGTGGGTGGTCTGGTAGGGGACCACGCTCCACGAGCCCTTGCGGTAGTTCTTCTTCACCCCGCTGGCGCCGTCCATGGCCAGCCCTATCTCGGCGGCCTTGTCGACCATGTAGGCCGACATCATCCGCTCGTTGTCGGTGAAGTCGAAGGTCATGCGCAGCATCGGCCGGCCGAAGCTGTCGCGATAGGTCGGGTCGAGGTCGAGATAGTTGCCCCGGTGCGCCATCACCGAGCCGTGGCAGCTGATATAGGCCGAGCGCAGGTAGTTCTGCGCCACCGCCCGCTTCCACTCCAGGCCCCACTTGGGCGTGCCCTCGGGGGTGTAGAGCATCTCGATCGGCCGGCCGCCGGTGGTCATGCTGGCGATGTAGCCGCCGCCGAGGAAGCCCAGGCCGGTGTGGTCGAAGTTGTCGCCGTTGAACTCGTCGATCACCGAGGCCAGGGCGCCGGCGCCGATGAACGGGTTCATGATCTTGTCTTTGAAGAACACGTTCACCGATCCCATGGTCTGGTAGGCGTAGTTCTTGCCGACCACGCCCTCGCCAGTGCTGGGGTCGTAGGGCTTGCCGATGTTGGACAGCAGCAGCAGCCGCACGTTGTGCAGCACATAGGCCGACAGGACCACGATCCCGGCCGGCTGGAAGAACTCCTGGCCTGAACTGTCGACATAGGTGACGCCGGTGGCGTGCTTGCCGTCGGGCGTGGTCTCCACCTTCAGCACCTCGCTCTCGGTGCGCAGGGTGAAGTTCTTCTTGGTCATCAGGTAGGGCAGGATGGTGGTTTGCGGGCTGGCCTTGGAATAGTTGCCGCAGCCGAATTTCTCGCAGAAGCCGCAGTAGGTGCATTCGCCCAGCTGCATCCCCAGCGGATTGACGTAGGGGCGCGAGAGATTGCCGGTCGGGTGCGGAAACGGCTTGTAGCCGAGCTTTGTGGCGGCCTCGGCGAACATGGCCGGGCTGGCGGGCCAGGGCAGGGGCGGGTTGGGATACTCGCTGGAGCGCGGCCCCTCGAACGGATTGCCGCCGTCCTGGATCTGGCCGTTCAGATTGCCGGCCTTGCCGCTGCAGCCGCACAGCTTCTCGAAGGTGTCGTAGTGCGGCTCGATCTCGTCCCAGCTGACCGGATAGTCCTGCAAGGTCATGTCGTAGGCCTCGACCGCCGCCTTGCCGTAGCGTTGCAGGTTGTGGCTGTAGGCCTTCAGGTCGCTGGGCAGGAACCGCCAGATCTGGGCGTTCCAGTGCACCCCGCCGCTGCCCACCCCGGTGCCCAGCAGGAACGAGCCCAGCCGCCGCATCGGCAGGGCCTGCTGGGCGGTGTTGTTGCGGACGGTGAGGGTGTCGTCGCTCAGGTTCTGGAACAGGTGGTGGCGCCACATGTAGCGCAGCTCGTCCTGGGCGAAGGTGGGAGCGAACTCGGTGGGCGTGTCGCGCCACGCGCCGCGTTCCAGCGCCACCACGTTCAGGCCGGCGTCGCAGAACTGCTGGCCCATGATCGCGCCGGTCCAGCCGAAGCCGACTAGCACCACGTCGACGGAGGGAAGGCGGGTCGCCATGGTTCAGCTCTCCGACCAGCCGGGGCGGCCCTTGATGCTGACCGGCGGGAACGGCACGCGCTCGTTATGACGGCCGACCCACTCCCGATAGTCGTAATGGGCGCCGGGAAAGCCGATCATCTTCCAGGCGGCCATGTCCTTGTTGCCGCCATAGATCGGGTCGGCGAAGTAGCCTTCCAGCGTGTTCTGCAGGAGCAGGGTGAAGAACATTTTCCCGTCGGCGCTGTGAAGCTGCACATCCCCGCTCTCCAGGCCCTTCAGCACCTTGTCCTGCTCTTCGTAGGCCAACCCCTTGAACCGCGCGCCCTTGTAGGTGTCGCCGACATAGCCCTCGATGGCGGGGATGGTCAGGCGATAGAGCTGCGCCGGCGCCAGCCGGCTCTGGTAGCCCTGCTCGGGCGCGCCCTTGGGCCAGGGGCCGCCGAGGAAGAAGTGGTCGCCGCGGCCATAGGGGCCGGCCATCTGGCGATCGAGGAAGATGTGGACCTGGGCCTCGGTGGCGCTGGGGCCGGTCTGGTCGGCCGGGATCAGCCGGTCGAGCGCCGGCTCCAGGAAGGCCTGTTCCAGCGGGTTGAAGAAGACGTAGCCGGTTCCCTCGGCGATCGGGGGCGCATCGGCGGCTCCGCCGCGCCAGGGCATGGTTCCGTTGTAGGTGCGCGGCGGCCCGCCGAGTTCGCCGTCGTGGAGCGCTGCGGCCGCCGCCGCGCCCGCGGTCCCGGCCATGGCGCCGCCCACCAGAAGTCGGCGCCGGTCGATGCCCTCGCCGCCCATGGCCCCACCGCCTTTTCTTTTCCGTGCTGGTTTTCCAAACGAGCGCTGACCGCCTAGGTTCCGGCCGCCACTCGAGCTGCGAAGACCTCCGATGAACTATCGCCACGCCTTTCACGCCGGCAATTTCGCCGATGTCGCCAAGCACGCGATCCTGCTGGCCGTGCTGGCGGCGATGCGTCCAGAGCAGGTGCTCGACACCCACGCCGGCGCGGGCGTCTACGATCTCGGCGGCGAGGACGCGCGCCGCACCGGCGAGGCCGAGGCGGGGATCGTGCGGCTGATGGCCGACCCGGCCGCGCCTGAGTCGTTCGCCAGCCTGAAGGCGGCGGTGGCGCGGGCCAACGCGCAAGGTGGCCTGCGCTGGTACCCCGGCTCGCCACGGCTGGTGGTCGACGCCCTGCCGCCGGGCGCGGCCTATACCGGCTACGAACTGCACCCCGACGCCCACGCGCAACTGCTCCTGGCCCTGCGCGCGCCGGCCAAGGGGGTGCGGGTCGAGGCGTCGCAGGCCGACGGCTATGTCGAGGCGGCCCAAAGACTGGGAGAGGCGCGGCTAGGTGGGCGCACCCTGCTGCTGATCGACCCGCCGTTCGAGCGCGCCGACGACTACCAACGCACCCTCGACCTCCTCGCCGAGCTGGCCCGCGCACCCAAGGCGGGCGCTCTGGTCTGGCTGCCGCTGAAGGACCTCGAGACCTTCGACGCCTTCCTGAGCCGGCTGGAGGACCAGGCGCCGGCCAGCCTGGTCGCCGCCCAGGTGCGAGTGAAGCCGCTGGACGACCCCATGCGCATGAACGGCTGCGCCCTGGTGGCGGTGAACCTGCCCGACCTCGACGCCGAGATGGCGACCATCTGTTCGTGGACGGCTGAAAAACCGGGCGGCAAGGGCGCGCTCGGGCGCGTGGAGCGGCTGGCCGGCTGACATCGTTGCCAGCTTTGCAGGCAACCGGCCGAGCGTGTCCCCGTTACACTTCTCCCCGCCGGCAAACGGCGCCACAAGCAGCCATCATGCCGGGCAAGTCGCTCATCGAAATCATCCTGGACACCCTGTCCGAGCCGCCGAAGACCAAGCGCGGCCAGGTGGCGCGTGCGGCGCCGGCCGCCTTGCTGCTGGCGACAGGCGCCGGGGCCGCCGTGTGGTGGTGGACGCAGTGGGCTCGGGGCCGCGCCGAGAGCGAAGCCGCGGACCGCGCCGCCCATCCCGAGCGCGACGACCCGCCCGGCGACGAATGGACCGGCCCGGAGGGCTGAGGCCCGGTTTTTCCCGAGACTTGGCGGCGCCTGAGGGGGCGCGGCTTTTCGTTCCATTTGCGTCCGCTATCGCGGCGCCCATCTGACTCCTGTTCGGCGGGCCATGTCCGTCGCCAGGGAGGATCGGGCGTGGATCAGCGCAGCGTTTCCGAACTACAGGCCATCCGCGCCGGCGTGGCGCGCATCGGCAAACTCTCCGACGGCATCCTGCGGCTCGGCCCGATGCGGCTGGGTCTCGACGGGATCCTGGCCTGGGCGCCGGGGGTGGGCGAGATCTACAGCGCCGCGGCCGGGACCTACATCATCGTCCAGGGTCTGCGCGCGGGCGTCTCCGCCCCGGTGCTGGCCGCCTGCGCCGCCTTGATGTTCGGCCGCACCACCCTCAGCGCCATCCCGCTGGTGGGACCCTTGGCGGCCGACCTGCTGACGGCCCACCGCTGGTCGTCGCGGCTGGTGATCGCCGCCATCGACCGCAAGCTGGCGCGCCTGGGCGCCGAGCCTGGCCCGGTTCAATCGCCGGCCTGGCGGGACTGGTGGCCGCGCCGCCCCGCGCCGGTGGTGGCCTTGGCCTAGGGATCATACCGCTCATCCCGGCGAATGCCGGGATGAGCGGTAATGGAGTTTGGTTCTTCGGCCGCGGAATCCCTAGTGGTGGCGCGTCGGCTTGCGCGCCGGCGCCGCGCCGCTCACCAGCGGCTTGAGCTGGGCGTCGAGGGTGGCGAAGTCCCACTCCTGGCCCGGCTTCTGCTGCAGCTTCTTGCCGTTGGCGATCAGGGTGGGGGTGCTGTCGACCTTGTCGACCTTCTCCGCCTGTTCGACCCGCGCATTCAACTGGTCGACCGCGGACTTGTCGTTCAGGCAGGCGTCGAGCTGGGCCTCGCTCAGGCCATTGGCCTTGGCGATGCGCACGAACACGGCTTTCACGTCCTGGGTCTGGAAGATCTCGGGCTGGGCGCGGAACACCTGCTCGACCACGTCCATGTATTTGTCGTGGCCGGCGCAGCGGGCCATCATGAACGAGATGGCGGCGATGTTCACCTCGCCCTCGTCGCCCACCAGCATCTCGCGGAAGGCGTACTTCACCTTGCCGGTGTCGATGTACTTGGCCTTGAGCTGGGGAAACACCTGGGCGTCGAAGCGGGCGCAGTGCGGGCAGGCGGCCGAGGCGTACTCCACCAGCGTCACCTTGGCGTTGGGATTGCCGATGACGAATTCCGGGCCGTCCCACTTGTTGGGCAGGGCCGCGGCCACGGCCGGGGCGGCGGCTGGCTTGGCGTCCGGCTTGGCCGGAGCCTGGGCGCTCGCCGGCAAGGCGCTCCCATATAGGGCGCTCCCAGACAGGGCGGCGATGAGGGCGGTGACGGCGACGAGGCGGGCGCGCATGCAGGGGTCCTTGCGATCCTGTAGGCTCCTTAGCATTCGCACAGGCGCGGTAAAGCCGCACACCTGCGCTTTGCCAAGCGGCGCAGTCCCGGCTAACGGGCAGGGATGACCTTGGAAGTGACGTCGGACCGGGCGCAGATGGTGCGCGGCCAGAGCCTGTTGGACATGGGCGAGCTGTTCCTGTCCTCGAGCGGGCGCATGTCGCGCGCGCCGTTCCTCGCCGTGATCGCCGCGGTGATCGCCCTGTTCTGGCTCTACGACCAGCACGTGGGCGGCGTCATGCGCACGGCCACCGGCTGGCTGGTGGACCTGCTGCTGGTGTTCTCCGGCTGCTGCGCCCTGTCCAAGCGGCTGCACGACCGCGGCCGGGCCGGCTGGTGGGCCGGCCTGGCGCTGCTGGCCTTCGTGCTGTCCTGGCCGCGCCCCGTAGGCGTGGTCGGCTGGATCGCCTTCGCGGTGCTGGTCCTGTTCGCCATCGACCTGGCGGCGCTGCCCGGCCGCAAGGGCTTCAACCGATTCGGGCCCTGACCCGCGGGTTTTGGCCTGCGTGCTTCGAGACGCGCTTCGCGCTCCTCAGCATGACGAAGGTTGTTGAACACCTACGTTCGTCATCCTGAGGAGCCCCAACGGGGCGTCTCGAAGGACGCAGCGAATCTACAGCGGCGGGGCGGCGGCCTCGACCGGGCCGAAGATCGCCTGGAAGCTGGTCTTCAGCGCCGCGTCGGCCTCGTCCAGCGTCACCGGCAGGCCCAGGTCCACCAGGCTGGTGACGCCGTGCTCGCGGATGCCACAGGGCACGATGCCCTCGAAGTGGCCAAGGTCAGGCTCGACGTTGAAGCTGACGCCGTGGAACGACACCCAGCGGCGGATCTTCACGCCGATGGCGGCGATCTTGTCCTCGCGCGGAGGCACGCCCACCTCGCGCCGTTCGACCCACACGCCGACGCGGCCCGGGCGTACGTCGCCCCTGACGTTGAAGGCGCCGAGCGCCCCGATCACCCAGTCCTCCAGCCCGCGCACGAAGGCGTGCACGTCGCGTTTGCGGGCCCTGAGGTCCAGCATCACATAGGCCACCCGCTGGCCCGGCCCGTGATAGGTGAACTGGCCGCCACGGCCGCTGGCGAACACCGGGAAGCGCTCGGGCGCCAACAGGTCTTCCGGCTTGGCCGAGACGCCGGCGGTGTAGAGCGGCGGGTGCTCCAGCAGCCAGACCAACTCGCCCGCCCGGCCGTCGGCGATGGCGGCGGCGCGCGCCTCCATGGCCTCGGCGGCTTCGGGATAGGGCGTATAGCCCGTCGAGACGGCCCATCCGGCCGGCTGGCCGTCGGCGCGCATCATGGCGGAGGAAGCGGGGGTGTTTAACTCTGCGGAAATCATAACGCTGCAGTTTGGCGTTACGTCCCGCCGGCGCAAGGCCACGGGCGTACGGGTGAGCGTCCTTTGAGTCAGATCGAAGCGGTCCAGGTCGAGATTTCCGTGCTGCTGGGGCGCAGCACCCTGCCCATGCAGCAACTGCTGCGCATGGGCCGCGGCGCTGTGATTCCCTTGGACGCGCACGAGAGCGACGAGGTCTGGATCCTGGCCAACAACCATCCGGTGGCGCGCGGCGAGATCCAGATCAGCGACGACAAGATCGCCATCAGCGTCACCCGCGCGGCCAACGTCTACGACTTCATCGCCGGCGGATAATCGGCGCTGGGGGCGCGGCATCTCAACCATGCCCCTTCCCATCGGCTGCGGGGTTTGCTACTGGCCCCGCTCCGAAACGCGCGGTCGTGGCGGAATGGTAGACGCGCAGGCTTGAGGTGCCTGTGGGGCAACCCGTGGAAGTTCGAGTCTTCTCGACCGCACCAACTTTTCGGTTTCCGATCCGTGATTTGAAGCGTTCCCTGTGCGGGGAACGTGGCGGCGTTCTTGCTACGGTCCGTTTGGCGACTCCGCCGCCGTGCCAAGATGGGTCGAATGAAACTCAATCCGCGCCTTTCCCGTCCGGCCGTGGAGCTGGTGAAGCGGTTCGAGCCGTTTGAGCCGACCGCGCGTCCTGCGCCCAACGGCGGCTGGGTCGTCGGCTACGGCCACACCCGTACGGCGCGTGAAGGCGTCACCATCACCCGCGAGGACGCCGAGGCGCTGCTGCTCTACGACCTGAGCGCCGCCGCCGATTCGGTGAGCGAGATCGTGCGCGCCCAGCTGAACGGACCGCAGTTCGAGGCCCTGACCGCCTTCGTCTTCAGCATCGGCCCTGACAATTTCCGCCGTTCGGGCGTGCCGGACCGGCTGGAGGTCGGCGCCTATCCGCAAGCCGCCGAGGGGATCGAGCGTTGGCGCACGGCCGAACCGGGCCATGATGCGCAGGAGGTCGCCGCCCAGGCCCGCCGCGGCGCAGCGGAAAAGGCCCATTTCCTTGGCCGCATCGCCGTCGTCGCCGCCGCGGGCGAGACCTCGGCCGTGCTGGCCGCGGTCGACAGCCTGCAAGCGCGCCTGCGCGAGCTGGTGCCGGATGCTGTCCCAGGCTCCAACGCGGGCGCCCAACCCGTGCGGGCCGCCCCCGCGGCGACCCGTGCGGCTGAGCCCGCCCATCACCATCACATCGCATTTCCGACCGAACGTCTGGCCACCGCCTTCGGCGTCGCCGCCCCGATCATGGCGGCGGCCGGCCTGGTCGGCGTCGCCGAGCCGCCGCCGCCGCCCTTCATCAACCACCGCGCCACGCCGGCCTTCGATCCCCTGTCGGAAGAGGGCCTGGACGCCTACGACGAGGGGCCGCTGCTGGAGAACGCCCCGGCTGCCCATGCGCCAACCCCCGCGAAGTCGGAGCCCCGGCCGCAGGTGGCGACCGAGGCCAGGCCCAGCCCTTCGCTGCTGCGGTATCTGCCGCACGTGATCGGCCTCGGCGGTTTGGTTCTCTTCGCAGCCGCGGTGCTGGCCATCCTCAAGGGCCAGCCGAACCTGCCCAGCCTGGGACTCGGCCTTATCGGCGCCCTGATCATGGCGGGCGCGCTCTACAAGTTGATGGGATCGCGAAGGGCCTGACCGGGCTAGATCTTGCGAGTGCTCGCGGCGACACGCCGGCCCGGTTTCAGATGTTCCGAAGCCGCGTCTGAGAAAAACTGTCTTCTCAGTCCCCGTGCATCGCTTAGCTTGCACTGCACAAAAAGCGCGCCTTGGACGCCAAGCGGGGCTGCGATGAGGGGATTGGCTTGACTCGACACCTGCAGGCGACGGCCGTCAGCGCGATCGCGCTGGGCTTGGCCACGTCCGCTTTGGCGGCGGCGCCCGGCGCGCCGGCTGCGCCTGCGCCGGCGGCGTCCGGTTCCAACACCTTGTCCGAGGTGGTGGTCACCGCCCAGCGCCGCGAACAGTCGGTCCAGGACGTCGGCATCGCCATCTCGGTGCTGACCGGCCAGCAGCTGGCCCTGCGCGGCGTCAAGACCGTCACTGACCTGCAGTACCAGACCCCAGGCCTGGAGATCACGCCCCAGTTCGGCGGCGGCCAGCCGGGTTATCGCCTGCGTGGCGTGGGCTTCGACGACTACGCCTCCAACAACTCATCCCCGGTGGGCGTCTATATCGACGAGGTGGCCTATCCGTTCCCGGTCCAGACCACCGGCCAGATCTTCGACCTGTCGCGGGTGGAGGTGCTGCGCGGACCCCAGGGCACCCTGTACGGCCGCAACACCACCGGCGGCGCCATCAACTTCATCAGCAACCGCCCGACCAGCAGCTACAGCGCTGGCTTCGACGCTGACGTGGGCACCTATGGCTACAGCCGCGCCGAGGCCTTCGTCTCCGGGCCGATCAACGACACCCTGCTGTTTCGCATCTCCGGCGTGACCGAGCACGGCGGCGGCTTCCAGCACAATCGCGACACCGGCGAGGAGATCGGCGATCTCGACCGCTCCACCGGCCGCGCCCAGCTCGAGTGGAAGCCGATTGCGCGCCTGGATGTGCTGGTGGAGGGCAGCTACGGCTACGACCATTCCGACGGCCAGGGGCTGTACCGGTTCGACAGCGTCGGCGGCGTGCCCGCCGACCGCAATCCCTACGAGACCGGCTGGGGCACCAGTCCCGCCTTCGCCCGGCTGATCGGCATCCAGACCGACACCAAGCCGTTCAAGCACAACCAGAACGGCGGCGTCGACCTGCACGTCAACTACGACCTGGGCTTCGCCAAGTTCACCAACATCACCGGCTATCACATCCTCGACCGGCGCGAGTACGAGGACTGGGACGCCACCAGCGCCGCCGACGCGGACGAGTTCTTCAACACCCACGCCAAGGTGTTCTCCGACGAGGCGCGGCTGAGTTCAGAGGGCCACGGGCCGCTGAAGTGGGTCGGCGGGATCTACTTTTCCAAGGAAGATCTGCGCGACACCTTCCTGTCGGACTTCATCGACTATCCGGGCCTGGGCCTGATCGCCGACACCGCCTACGCCCAGCACGCCCACACCATCGCCGGCTTCGGTCAGGTCGACTACCGCATCACCGAGCGGCTGTCGGTCACCGGCGGCCTACGCCTGGAGTACGAGCGCCGCTCGCTGGACAACTTCTCCACCACCGTGCCGAACGGCCCGGTGTTCGCCACCCTGGCCTCGGAGAACATCGACTACACCCGCCTGTCGGGGAAGGCCGAGGCCGACTATCGCCTGACCCACGAGGCCCTGCTCTACGCCAGCGTCAGCCGCGGGGTGAAGTCGGGCGGCTTCACCGCCGTCAACACCACCAACCCCAACCAGCTCGCGCCGTTCAAGCCGGAGTCGCTGTGGGCCTACGAGGCCGGGGTGAAGAGCCAATTCTTCGACAACACCCTGCGCTTCAACGGCGACGGCTTCTATTACGACTACCGCGATGAGCAGGTGCAGGGCGCGGTGTTCGACAGCTTCTCGGACGGCCCGATCGGCAAGATCGTCAACGCGCCCAAGTCCCACATCTGGGGCCTGGAGGGCGAGGTGCAGTGGAAGCCGCATCCCCAGCTCGAGATCACCCAGAGCGTCAGCCTCAAGCGCGGCGAGTTCGACGACTACCAGGGCCTGGACGTGGCGCTCAGCACCGCCGCCAAGGCGCCCGTGTTCGACAATCGCGACGGCGAGGACCTCGGCTTTCCCAAGTGGAGCCTGAACGGTTCGGCCACCTGGACCCAGCCGATCGACGGCGGCTACAAGCTGGTGGCCGAGGCCGACTACGCCTATCGCGACAAGTACCTGCCGGTGCTGCTGGGGCCGACCTACAACGTCAGCGACTATTGGCTGGCCAACGCCACCCTGACCTTTTCGCCCGCCGACGGGCCGTGGTCGCTGGGGCTGTGGGGCCGCAACATCACCGGCACGCGCTACGACTACACCCGCAACTTCTTCCTGCCCGGCGTCGACATCGCCGCCCCGGGCGCGCCCGCCACCTTTGGCGCGCGGGTGAGCTACCGCTACAACTAGGGCATGATAGCCGGCTGTGACCGCCATGCGCCGTGACCTGCTCGGCAATCCCGTGACCGTGGACAGCGACGCCGCGCTCGCCGGCGTCGACGACTTCGTCGCGGGCATGCTGGCCTACGAGACCCGCGCGGTGGGGGTGCTGGCGGCCGCCGACGCTGAGCCCTGCGCCTGCCTGCTCAACGCCTATGCCGCGGCCCTGCACCTGCTGATCGAGGCGCCCGAGGGGCCGGCCAACGCCGAACCCTACCTGGGCCGGGCCGAGGCCGCCGCGCCCGCCGCCACACCGCGCGAACAGGCGACCACCGCCTTCGTCCGCGCCTGGGCCCGCGACGACATCCCCGAGGCCGTGCGCATCGGCGAACAGGTGATCGGCGAGCACCCGCGCGACCTGTTGATGGTCAAGCTGCTGCACTACCACGCCTTCAACGCCGGCCGCTTCGCCGAGATGCTGCGCGTCGTCGAGCGGGTGGAGGCGCAGACCCAGGACGTGGCCTGGATGCACGGCATGGCCGCCTTCGCCTACGAGCAGTGCCACCTGCTGGACCAGGCCGAAGCGGCGGCGCGCCGAGCGCTGCAACTTCGCCGCAAGGAGCCCTGGGCCCAGCACGCGCTCGCCCACGTCATGCTCACCCAGGGCCGCATCGCCGAGGGCGCGGCCTTTCTGGAGGACGTGCAGGACACCTGGGACGAACTCAACTCGTTCATGCTTACCCACCTCTGGTGGCACCAGGCCCTGTTCCGCCTGAGCCAGGGCCGCATGGCCGAGGTGCTGGAGATTTACGACAATCACTGCTGGGGCGTGGCCAAGGCCTATTCCCAGGACCAGGTGGGCGCCGTGTCGCTCTTGGCGCGGATCGAGCTGGCCGGCGTCGATGTCGGCCAGCGCTGGGCCGAGCTGGGCGCCTATCTCGCCGCCCGTGGCCCCGACGTGACCCAGCCGTTCCTGGCGCTGCAGTACCTTTACGGCCTGGCCCGCGCTGGGGGCAGCGAGGCCGACGCCCTGATGGCCGCCATCGCGGAGCGCGCCCGCACGGCGCCCGACCATGCGCGAGAGACCTGGGCCGAGGTCGCGTTACCGGTGGCCGAGGGCCTGCTGGCCCACGCCCGTGGCGACATGGAGACCGCCGTGCGCCGCCTGACGCCCGCACTGCCGCGCCTGATCGACATCGGCGGCAGCCACGCCCAGCGCGACCTGTTCGAGCTGGTCCTGCTCGACGCGGTGATCCGCAGCGGCCGGCTGGAGCGCGCCCAGCAGGCGCTGGAGCTGCGCCGCCTGCACGACCCCGACGGCGTGCCGCTGAACCGCGCCCTGGCCGAGGTCTATGCGCGCCTGGGCCTGGAGCGCGAAAGCGCCGCCGCCACCGCGCGGGCCGAGCGCCGATGAGCCTTCTCCGTGCTGCGCTGGCGGCCCTGTTTCTTCTTGTCGTCGCGCCCCTGGCCGCATGGGCGGCGACAGGCGGCGACGCCATCACCATCGGTCTGCAGCTCGAACCGCCGACGCTCGACCCGACCTCCAGCCCGGCCGACGCCATCAAGAACGTCGCCTTCCCGACGATCTTCGAGGGCCTGGTGCGGCTGGGGCCCGGCGGGGTGGTGCGGCCGCTGCTGGCGACCAGTTGGACCCTCTCGCCCGACGGCCTGACCTACAGCTTCCGCCTGCGTCGCGACGTGCGCTTCTCCGACGGCGAGCCGTTCGACGCCGAGGTGGTCAAGTTCAGCCTCGACCGCGCCCGCGCGGCAGGCTCCCTCAATGGCCAGCACGCCCGGTTCGAGGTGATCGACCAGGTCGTGGTGCGCGATCCCTACCTGGTCGAACTGCACCTGAAGCGCCGCTCCGCCACCCTGCTGCAGGTGCTGGGCTGGGGCGACGCGGTGATGGTGGCGCCGCGCTCGGCGGCGACCAATGCGACCCAGCCGGTCGGCACCGGCCCGTTCCTGCTCGACGGCTGGCGGCGCGGCTATTCGGTCAGTCTGAAGCGCAACCCGGCCTACTGGGGCCAGCCGCCGCGGCTGGTGCGCGTGATCTTCGCCTTCATCGCCGACCCCTCGGCGGCTGAGGCGGCGCTGCGGGCGGGCGAGGTCGATGTGTTCCCCAACTTCCCCGCGCCCGAGGGGGTGAAGGCGCTCGCCGCCGACCCGCGCTTCGTGGTCCGGTCGGCCCCCAGCGAGGGCGAGACCCTGGTGGCGCTGAACGAGCGGGTGAAGCCGCTGGCCGACCTGCGCGTGCGCCGCGCCCTCGCCTACGCCATCGACCGCCAGGCGGTGATCGCGGGGGCCATGTACGGCTATGGCGTCCCCATCGGCAGCCACTATCCGCCCCAGGATCCGGGCTATGTCGACCTGACCGGCCTCTATCCGCACGACCCCGCCAAGGCCAAGGCGCTGCTGGCCCAGGCCGGCTACCCGCAGCTCAGCCTCACCCTGACCCTGCCGCCGCCGCCCTACGCCCGGCGCAGCGGCGAGATCATCGCCGCCCAGCTCGCCCAGGCCGGGGTGAAGGTGAAGATCGTCGACATGGAGTGGGCGCAATGGCTGGCCCAGGTGTTCGGCCGCCACGACTACGACATGACCATCGTCGATCACGTCGAGCCGCTCGACTACGACATCTACGGCCGCGACGACTACTATTTCGGCTACTCCAGCCCCCGCACCAAGGCCCTGCTGGCGGCGGCGGAAGACACCACCGACCCCGCGCGCCGCCTGGCCTTGCTGGGCGACATCCAGCGCCAGATCGCCAGCGACTCGGTGAACCTGTTCCTGTTCCAGTACCCGGTGCTGGGCGTCTGGAACGCCAGGGTGAAGGACATCTGGGCCCCGACGCCGGTGGCCCAGCTCGATCTCGACGCCGCCTATGTGGAAGGCCACGGCGGGCGCGGCGAGCAGGGCGGCTCGAACCGGACGCCCTGGTGGCTGTGGGCGATCACCGCCGCGCCATTCGTGCTGGCGTTCGCAGCGGCGGCCCGGCGCGCGCGCCCGGCCTACCTCGCCGGCCGGGCCGGGGCCATGGCGGCGACCCTGCTGGCGGCGAGCCTGGTGATCTTCCTGCTGCTGCAGATCGCGCCGGGCGATCCGGCCCGTTTCATGCTGGGGCTGAACGCCGACCCGACGTCGCTGAAGGCGTTGCGCGTCGAGCTGGGCATCGAGGGGCCGGCGTGGCTGCGCTATCTGCGCTGGATGGCCGGGCTGGCGCACGGCGACCTGGGGCTCAGCTACACCTACCGCACCCCGGTGGCGGGCCTGATCGCCGACCGGCTGGCGGTGTCGCTGCCGCTCACCCTCTACGCGCTGATCCTGTCGACCGCCGCGGCCTTCGCCATGGGCCTGGCCGCCGCCGCCAAGCCGGGCGGGGCGGTGGACCGGACGGTGGGCGTGCTGACCCAGCTCGGCGTGGCCATACCGGGGTTCTGGCTTGGCATGGTGCTGATCATCGTCTTCGCCGAGCGGCTGGGCTGGGGGCCGGCCGGCGGTTTTCCCGGCTGGGCCGATGGAGCGATCCCGGCGCTCGGCGCCCTGACCCTGCCGGCCATCGCCCTGGCCGCGCCCCAGGCGGCGGTGCTGGCGCGGGTGCTGCGCGGCGAGCTGCTCTCCGCCATGGCCGCGGACTATATCCGCAGCGCCCGCGCGCGGGGCCTGAGCCAGCGCCAGACCCTGCTGCACCACGCCCTGCCCAATGCGCTGGCGCCCACCCTGACCATCCTGGGCCTGCAATTCGCCTACCTGCTGGCCGGGGCGGTGGTGATCGAGAACGTCTTCACCCTGCCGGGCCTGGGCCGGCTGGTGTTCCAGGCGGTGGCCCAGCGCGACCTGATCGTGGTGCAGGGCGTGGTCATGGCCCTGGTCTTCGCCGTGGTCGCCGTCAGTTTCCTCGCCGACGTCGCCGCCGCCGCCATCGACCCGCGCCTGTCGGAGGGCCGCCAGTGAGGCGTATCAATACGCCCCTGATCGCCGGTGCGGCGGTGATCGTCCTGATGGCGGCGACCGCCCTGCTGTCCCTGGTCTGGACGCCATACCCGGCCGAGGCGATCCACATCGCCGGCCGTCTCGCGCCGCCGTCGCCGGTCCACCCCTTCGGCGCCGACGCCTATGGCCGCGACGGGCTGAGCCAGGTCATGGCCGGCGCACGCACGGCGTTGCTGGTGGCCGGCGCGGCCTGCCTGATCGGCCTGGGCCTCGGCGCGCCGCTGGGCCTGGTCGCCGCCGCCCGCCGTGGCTGGGTCGACGAGCTGATCATGCGGGTCAACGATCTGGTGTTCGCCTTTCCCGCCCTGCTGCTGGCGGTGCTGGCGGCCGCGGCGCTCGGCCCTGGCGCGCTCGACGCGGTGATCGCCATCGGCGTCTACAGCATCCCGGTCTTCGCCCGTGTCGCCCGCACCGGCGCGCTCCGGCTGTGGAGCCTGGACTACACCCTGGCGGCGCGGGCGGCGGGCAAGGGGGCGGCGCGCATCTCGCTGGAGCACATCCTGCCCAACCTGCTGGCGCCCCTGGCGGTGCAGGCCGCCCTGCAACTGTCGCTGGCCGTGGTGGCCGAGGCGGGCCTGGCCTATCTCGGCCTCAGCGCCCAGCCGCCGGCGCCCAGCTGGGGCCGGATGCTGGCCGACGCCCAGACCCTCTATGGCCAGGCGCCCTGGCTGGCCCTGTGCCCGGGCCTGGCCATCGTCCTCACCGTGCTGGGCTTCAGCCTGCTCGGCGAAGGGCTGCGTCGCCATTTCGAGGCGGAGGGCCGGGCGTGAGCGAGTCCCTGCTGAACATCGAGGACCTGACGGTCGGCTTCGCGGCCGGCGAGGCCGTCCGTGGCGTCGACCTGACGCTGAACGCTGGCGAGGTGCTGGCCCTGGTCGGCCAGAGCGGCTCGGGCAAGTCGCTGACCGCCCTGTCGATCCTCGGCCTGCCGCCGCAGGGCGCGCGGGTGCAGGGTCGCATCGCGCTCCGGGGCCGCGCGCTCGACGGCCTGTCCGAGCGGGAGTTGCGCCAGGTGCGCGGGCGCGAGGTGGCGGTGGTGTTCCAGGAGCCGTCCACGGCGCTGAACCCGGTCATGTCCATCGGCGCCCAGGTGGCCGAGACCGTGCGCGCCCACGGCCGCGTCTCCCGCCGTGAAGCTCTCGCCATCGCCCGTCAGACCCTGGATCGCGTCGGGCTCGACGGCGCGCCGCTGGACCGGCGCCCGCACCAGCTGTCCGGCGGCCAGCGCCAGCGGGTAGCCATCGCCGCCGCCATCGCGCTCAAGCCCTGCCTGCTGATCGCCGACGAACCCACCACCGCGCTCGACGCCGTCACCCAGGCCAAGGTGATGAAGCTGCTGCTGCGGCTGGTGCGCGAGGACGGTATGGCCCTGCTGCTGATCAGCCACGACCTGGGGCTGGTGGCGGGCGCGGCCGACCGCATTGTCGTGATGCGCCAGGGCGAGATCGTCGCCTCCGGCTCCGCCGCCGAGGTGCTGAGGAGCGAGCATCCCTATGTCGCGGCCCTGCGCCAGGCCTCGGCGCTGCACGTCCCGCCGGCGCCTGCCGCGGTCGAGGGCGCGCCCGTGCTGGAGGCGCAGGGGCTGGCGCGGGACTACCGCCGTCGGCGCTTCGGCGCGGCCGAGCCTGGGCGGGCGGCGGCGGTGGCCGGCGTCAGCCTGGTTTTGCGGCGCGGCGAGACCCTGGGCGTGCTGGGCGAGTCCGGCGCCGGCAAGTCGACCCTGCTGCGGCTGCTGCTGGGGCTGGAGCGGCCCGACGCCGGCCAGGTGCGGCTGGCGGGCGAGACGTTTTCCGGCGTCTCCGCCGCGCGCCAGCGTCGCCTCAGGTCCCTGATCCAGCCGGTGTTCCAGGACCCGTATGGCAGCTTCGACCCCCGCTGGACGGTGGAGCGGCTGGTGGCCGAGCCTCTGGCGCTGGAGGGCGCCTTGTCGCCGGCCGAACGGCGCGCGCGGGTGGAGGCGGCCCTGGTCCGGGTCGGCCTGCCGCCCGAGGCCGCCGACCGCTATCCGCACGCCTTCTCCGGCGGCCAGCGCCAACGCATCGCGCTGGCCCGCGCCCTGATCGTCGATCCCCAGGTGCTGGTGCTGGACGAGGCCACCTCGGCGCTGGACGTGATCACCCGCGCCGAGATCCTGCAGCTTCTGGCCGAGCAGAAGGCGCAGCTGAACGCCGCCTGCCTGATCGTCACCCACGACCTGGCGGTGATCCGCGCCAGCGCCGACCGGGTGCTGGTGATGCAGGCCGGTCGGATCGTGGAGGCGGGCGAGACCCAGGCCGTGCTGACCGCCCCGCGCCACCCCTACACCCAGGCCCTGGTGGCGGCCGCGCCCGACCTGGAGGCGGCGCTTGCGCGGCGGTCCTAAACGGTCGTCCTAGGCCGTTGGGCGGCTGCTCTCGTAGACGCCCCGCGCGATGGCCCGCGCCAGGCAGTCGGCCGCCGCCGAGCCGATCAGGGCCACGTCGGCGTGGCTGTCCACCGGCGCGTCGCCCTTGGCCACGGCGAAGACGATGTCGCCATCGAACGGGGTGTGGGCGGGATGCACCGCGCGCGCCATGCCGTCGTGGGCCATGATCGCGATCCGCTTCAGCTGCGGCCCGGTCAGGGCGGCGTTCACCGCCACGATGGCCAGGGTGGTGTTCGCGCCTGCGTCCACGCGCCCGGCGGTCTTGAGCCGCGAGAGGGCCGGCAGGGGCGCATGGGCGGCCGGCATATCCGCGCCCGGACGCAGGCCGCCGAACTCGTCGTCCATCTCGAACGGCCACGCCCAGTAGGTGCGCCCGTCGGGCATGAACACCGAGCCCAGCGGATTGATCGCCGCCAGCGCCCCCACGACCAGGCCATCGTCCAGCACCGCCGAGGCCGAGCCCAGGCCGCCGGGGACCAGCCCGGCCATGGCGCCGCGGCCGGCCCCGACCAGGCCCAGGGCGAACCGCTCGCCGGCCGCCTCCACCGCCTCGATCCCCAGGCGGCGATAGGGCGGCTCCAGGCCGAAGGCCTTGTCCCCGCCATTGCCGAGGTCGTGCAGGATGGCGCTCGGCACGATGGGCAGGTGCGGCGAGGCCGGATGCAGCTTCAGCCCCTGGCCCTGCAGCGACAGCGCCGCGGTGGCCCCGTCTCCGGCGCCCAGGCCGAACACCGAGCCGCCGCTGAGCACGATGGCGTGGGCCTGGCCGACCAGGTTCTCCAGCGATAGCGCCGACAGCTCCCGCTCGCCCGGCCCGCCGCCGCGCACGTCCACCGCCGCATTCCAGCCGCCGGGGCAGAGCAGGGCGGTGACGCCGGTGCGCACGCGCTCGTCGGTGGCGTGGCCGACGCTGAGGCCGGGCACGTCGGTGATCAGGTTCAACGGACCAGGACGGGCCATGGGCGCTCCGCAGATGACCCCGCCTGCATACGTCCTGGCCGGCCCAGGCGAAACCCCGGCGCTGGGCGCGTGACCTATTCCTGGGTCGTGCGCACCACGTCGGCGCTGCTGACCATGCCATCGGGCGTGGTGACGAGGGTCACGGTCCAGGTCACGTCGGTAAGGTCGTGGAACGGATGGCGCTGAAACGACGAATGGGTGCACAGCACCTGTCCGCCGTGTGGCGCATGGCAGAAGGCGCCGGCCTTTTTCAGCACCTGCGTCGCCGCATCGACGGCCATGCCGGGGTGGATGTTGTCCTGGATGAACGCCATGGCGGCCGGTTCGCGCTGGCTTTCGGCCATGAACTCGACGGACTTGAAGCTGAAAGCGCCCGGCTGGGCCAAGGCGGCCGATCCGGTCGCGAGCAAGGTCGCCGCGAGCGCCACGGCCGCAGTTTGGCTGCGCATGTTCAGGTCTCCCAGGTCCAGCCCACGTCTTAGATAGGGCGCAGAATGCCTGTGTAGAGGCGGCTCCGGGTGTCTGTAATGTGAGCCGTGCAGATCGAGGCGTCGCAACGGTCGCTTGCGCGATTGACAGCCACGCCGTCGCGCGCTCCAAGCCGGATATGAGCGACGTGCGTCACGCCATTCACCCGGTCGAGATGGGCGGCGGGACCCTCAAGCTTGGGCCCGACCGGCCGCTGCGGCTGGATTCCGGCGGCCACCTCGACGGGGTGGAGATCGCCTACCGCACCTACGGCCGGCTCAACGCCGACGCCTCCAACGCCATCCTCATCTGCCACGCCCTGACCGGCGACCAGCACGTGGCCTCGCCCCATCCGCTCAGCGGCAAGCCGGGCTGGTGGACCCAGCTGGTGGGGCCGGGACGGCCGATCGACCTGGACCGCTACTTCGTCATCTGCGTCAACGTGCTGGGCGGCTGCATGGGCTCGACCGGGCCCTCGTCGCTGGATCCCGCGACCGCGCGGCCCTACGGCCTCAGCTTCCCGGTCATCACCATCGCCGACATGGTGCGCGCCCAGGCCGAACTGGTCTCGGCGCTCGGGATCGAGACCCTGTTCGCGGTGGTCGGAGGCTCCATGGGCGGGATGCAGGTGCTGCAATGGGCGGCGGACTATCCCGAGCGGATGTTCTCGGCCGTCTGCATCGCCTCGGCCGCGCGCCACTCGGCCCAGAACATCGCCTTCCATGAGGTGGGCCGGCAGGCGATCATGGCCGACCCCGAGTGGCGCGGCGGCGACTATCTCAAGCTTGGCGTGCGGCCCGAGAAGGGCCTGGCGGTGGCGCGCATGGCCGCGCATATCACCTATCTGTCCGAACCCGCCCTGCAGCGGAAGTTCGGGCGCGAGCTGCAGCGCGACGGCCTGTCGTGGGGCTTCGACGCCGACTTCCAGGTAGAGAGCTACCTGCGCCACCAGGGCTCCAGCTTCGTCGACCGCTTCGACGCCAACGCCTATCTCTACATCACCCGGGCCATGGACTATTTCGACCTGGCGGTTCCGCACCGGGGCGTGCTGGCCGAGGCGTTCCGGCGCGCCCGCGACGTGCGCTTCTGCGTGCTGAGCTTCACCTCCGACTGGCTCTATCCGACCACGGAAAGCCGGCATGTGGTGCGGGCGCTGAATGCGGCCGGCGCGCGGGCGAGCTTCCTGGAGATCGAGAGCGACAAGGGCCACGACGCCTTCCTGCTCGACGAGCCGGTGATGGCGGGGGCGGTGAGCGGCTTTCTCGACGCCGCCGCCGAAGCGAGGGGATTGGTCGCCGCATGAGCCTGGATCCGTCGCTGCCGATCCGCGAGGATTTTCGCGAGATCGTTCGTCTCGTGCGGCCCGAGGCGCGGGTGCTGGACGTCGGCTGCGGCGAGGGCGACCTGCTCGATCTGCTGCGGCGCGAGAAGCAGGTGGACGGGCGCGGCCTGGAGATCAGCCACCAGGGCGTGGGCGCCTGCCTGGCGCGCGGCCTGTCGGTGATGCAGGGCGACGCCGACCGCGACCTGGCCGAGTTCGCCCCCGATACCTTCGACTACGCCATCCTGTCCCAGACCCTGCAGGCGGTGCGCCAGCCGCGCCAGGTGCTGTCGGACCTGCTGCGCCTGGCCGAGCGGGCCATCGTCTCGTTCCCCAACTTCGGCCACTGGCGCGTGCGCTGGTCGCTGCTGGCGCACGGCCGGATGCCCGAGACGCGCTCCCTGCCGGCGCCCTGGTGGGCCACGCCCAACATCCACCTGTGCACCCTGCGCGACTTCGTGGAGCTGTGCGACGAGCTCGGCCTGCGCATCGAGGCGGCGGCGGCGCTGCAGGAGGGCCAACCGGCCCGCACCATGGATCCCTCGCGCTGGAGCGAGAACCTGCGCGCGGAATCGGCCCTGTTCCTGCTCAGCCGCACCCGCCACGCGGTCGAGCCGCCGGCGCGGGGGGATCTATTCAGCTAGTTTTCTTCCCGCCGCGCGCCCACGCCCACCGGCGAGGGGCTGAGCGCCTTGGCCCGGCGCAGCACCGGGGCCACGGCCCCGCGTGGCTTGATGGCGAAGGTCTGCTTCACCGCCTCCATCAAGATCAGGCCCGAGATCGGCGTCCACAGCTTGGCCCCCACCTGCTCGAACGGATCGGCGTAGGGGGCGAAAAGATTGTGCGGCGGCAGGTACAGGCAGCGCGACCAGGCGGTGGGCTCCAGCCCCGCATCGCGCACCGCCTCTTCCAGCTGAGCGCGCGAGAACGGCCGGCCATAGCCGAAGGGCGTAGCCTCGGTGCGGGCCCAGGGGCCGCTGCGGTTGGCCACCACCGCGATCAGCCGGCCCGAAGGGGCCAGCACCCGCTTGACCTCGCACAGCAGGGCGGTGGGGTCGTCGCATTCCTCCAGGCCGTGGACCAGCAGCACGCGATCGAACAGGGCGTTCTGGAACGGCAGCGCCAGCTCGCCCGACAGGCAGGCGAGGTTGGCCTCGTCGGCGGGCCAGGGCTCGACCCCCTGGCCGGCGGGCATGGCGGCGACCACCCGGCGCGCCTCGGCCCGGAACGGCTCCAGGAACGGGGTGGCGTAGCCGGCGCCCAGCACGTCCAGGCCCCGCACCGAGCCCCAGGCTTCCAGCACCTTGCCGCCCAATACGCTGGCCGTGGCGCGCCCAAGCGGGCCGCCGTAAAAGGTGCGAAGCTGGTGAACGTCCCGGCGCATTCGACCTCGAATATAGTCGTCCCTGCTATAGGTGCGAGCCCTCACCGCGCGAAGAGACGCGTAAACCGAAAGGCCCCGTTCGATGCCGATCCAGGTTCGTCAGTTCGCCTGCCTGTCCGACAACTACGGCTATCTGGTGCGGGACGAGGTCACGGGGCTGGCCGCCGCCATCGATACGCCGGACGCCAAGGCCGTGTTGCACGAGCTTGAGGCCAGCGGCTGGAAGCTGGCCATGATCCTCAACACCCACTGGCATCCCGACCACGCCGGCGGCAACGCCGAGGTCAAGGCCGCCACCGGCGCCGAGATCGTCGGTCCGGGCGAGGTGCGCCGCATCTCCGAGCTCGACCGCGAGGTGGCTGAGGGCGACGAGGTGCGGCTGGGCGAGACGGTGTTCCGCGTCATCGACACCCGGGGCCACACCGCCGAGCATATCAGCTACTACGACGCCGCCGACGGGGCGGTGTTCGTCGGCGACACCCTGTTCGCGCTCGGCTGCGGGCGGCTGTTCGAGGGCACGCCCGAAATGATGTGGTCGAGCCTGTCCAAGCTGGCGGCCCTGCCGGACGCGACCCAGGTCTATTGCGCGCACGAGTACACCGCCTCCAACGCCCGCTTCGCCCTGTCGATCGACCGGGGCGAGGCGATCCGCGCCCGCGCCGACCAGGTGTTCGCCGCCCGCGCCGAGAACAGGCCAACCGTGCCCACCACCATCGGCGCCGAAAAGGCTTCCAACCCGTTCCTGCGCGCGCCGCTGCTGGCGGCCGCGGTCGGTGCGCCCGAGGACGATCCGGTGGCCGCCTTCGCCGCCGTGCGCGCCGCCAAGGACGGCTTCAAGGGGTAGGCTAAAGCGGCCTGGGCCCATGGAGCTGGCCCAGGAACGCGGTTTCGCGCGGAAAGGGTGGGGGAATGGCCACGCCCGTCTCGCCGTCGGCGAAGCTGGTCAGCCAGTCGCGCGACGCCCGGGCGTAGGGCCGGCCGCCGCCCAGCCGCACCGCCCAGTACATGACGAAGATGCGCCAGGCCGGCACGCCCAGCTCGCCCATGGCGCGGCGGAACAGCCGGTCGGCCACGGCTTTGCGGCCACGCTGGCCGATGGCGTAGAGCCAGTCGTGCAGCACCGCGGCCTTGGCGTGACGCCCGAACGGCGGAAACACCGCCCGAGCCCAACCGGGAATGGAGGCGAAGTCGGTGCGGAAGCGCGCCGGAACCAGGATGTCGATCCGTTCCACCGCGTCGCGGTAGCCGAAGCTCTCCATCAGGGCGGCGGTGGTGCGGCCATCCTCCTCCAGGGTCCGGTCCAGGATCGACACCACCAGCGGCAGGTGCATGTCGGGCAGGAAGCGGGGCGCGAATCCCGCTGGCGGGGGGCGGTAGAAGGGCATGGCGCGATCCGGCGATTCGGGCCGACGACTCGGGCGGCGAAGGCCCAAGCGTAGCACGCCCGCCTAGGGCGCCAGCCGCATCGCCAGCAGCGTCAGGGTCAGGGCCGAGACCAGGGTCGAGATCGCCACCGCCCGCGCCGAGCCCTCGGCGAACACCCCGGCGCTGCGGGCCTGCACGAACACGGTCACGGCGGTGGGGCAGGCGGCCATCAGGATGGCGGCGACGCGAAACGCCGAGGGCGCGCCAAGCAGCAGGGTCGCCGCCGCCACGCAGGCGGGGCCGACGATCAGCTTCAGCCCCACCGCGGTCCAGATCGGCGCGCCCTGGCGCTTGGGCTGTTCCGGCGCGCGCCGGGCGGCGAGCGTGGCGCCCAGCGCCACCAGCCCCACCGCCGTGGCGCTCAGGGCGCACATGGAGATTCCCTGGTCGAGGGGCGCGGGCCAGCGCCAGCCGACCAGCATCTGCGCCACGCCCAGCACCGCCCCCGCAACGATGGGATTGACCAGGCCATGCAGCACGCTCTTCAGCGGATGACTGGTGCGCCCGGCCTCGGTGGCGCGGTGCAGCAGGGCGCCGGACAGCGAGGCCATCACCACCCAGTCGATGGCGACGATGGCGGCGGCCCAGCCGGCGGCCGCGCCGCCCAGCAGGGATGCGACCAGCGGCAGGCCCAGAAAGCCGGTGTTGCCGAGGCCTGCGCACATGGGCAGGGCCGCCTTGACGTTGTCGCTCCAGCGCGCGGCCCGGGCGATGACGATGGCCAGCAGGAACGGAACCAGCGCGCCCAGGCCATAGCCCCACAGCCCGCGCAGCACCTCGGGCGACGGCGGCTTGGCCGCGCCCAGGCCGTGGACCAGTAGGGCCGGGAAGCCCACCCAGTAGACGTAGCGCGACAGGCCGAGCACGCCGCCCTCGTCGATCAGCCGGGCGCGCGCCATCACGGCCCCGACGATCATGACCAGGAAGAACGGAAGGACCTTCTCGGCGACCAGCACGGCGATCAGGTCATGTCAGGGGAGGGCGCGCCGCTCAGCGCGTGGGAACCGGGATTTCGCCGCGATAGTCATAGAAGCCGCGGCCGGTCTTGCGGCCCAGCCAGCCCGCCTCGACGTACTTCACCAGCAGCGGGCAGGGGCGGTACTTGGAGTCGGCCAGGCCGTCGTACAGCACGTTCATGATGGCCAGCACCACGTCCAGGCCGATGAAGTCGCCAAGCTCCAGCGGCCCCATGGGATGGTTGGCGCCCAGCTTCATAGCGGTGTCGATGGCGTCCACCGTGCCCACGCCCTCGTACAGGGTGTAGACCGCCTCGTTGATCATCGGCGCGATCACGCGATTGACGATGAAGGCGGGGAAGTCCTCGGCGTTGGCGGTGGTCTTGCCCAGCGACTTGGCGAAGGCGACCACGGTCTCGTAGGTGTCGCTGTCGGTGGCGATGCCGCGGATGATCTCCACCAGCTTCATCAACGGCGCCGGATACATGAAGTGCAGGCCGATGAAGCGCTCGGGCCGGTCGGTGGCCGAAGCCAGGCGCGTGATCGAGATCGACGAAGTATTGGACGACAGCAGGGTGTGCGGCGCCAGGTGCGGGATCAGGCTGCGCAGGGCGGCCTTCTTGACCTCTTCGTTCTCGGTGGTGGCCTCGATCACCAGGTCCACATGGCCGATCTCGGCCAGGTCGTCGGTGCGGTGCAGGCGGGGCAGGGCGGCGGCGGCCTGATCTTCGTCGATCACGCCCTTCTCGGCCTGGCGGTGCAGGTTGCGGCTTACGAGGTCGAGCGCCGCGTCCACGCGTTCGCCCAGAATGTCGTGGAGCCGGACGTCGTAACCGCCCAGCGCACAGACATGGGCGATGCCCGCGCCCATCTGCCCCGCGCCAATGACCCCGACCGTCCTGATCTCCGCCATGCACCTGCCTTGAATGGCCCGGAGCCGCCGTCTTCGCGCAGCGCGCACCGTAATATCTTCACAATATGGATACGGCTTTGCTGCGTTGCACACAAGCGCCAGCGTCCATGCGACACCCTGCGACGAAACGAGCCAAGCGGCTACAGGGAATCTGCACTCCGAAAAATACTACGCACCCGCGAGAGCATTGAGCCGCGCATAGGCCCCGCCGCGCGCCACCAGGTCGCCGTGGGCCCCTTCCTCGACCACTCGGCCGTCCTGGAACACCAGGATGCGGTCGGCGGTGCGGATGGTGGAGAGGCGGTGGGCGATGATGATGGTGGTGCGCCCGGCCATCAGCGCCTCGCTGGCGGCCTGGACCTGGCGCTCGGTCTCCACGTCGAGCGAGGAGGTGGCCTCGTCCAGCACCAGGATCGGCGCATCGGCCAAAAAGGCGCGGGCGATCGCCACCCTTTGGCGCTCGCCGCCCGACAGCTTGACCCCGCGCTCGCCCACCAGGGTGTCGTAGCCCTTGGGCAGGCGCAGGATGAAGTCGTGGGCGCGGGCGCGCCGGGCGGCGGCGACGATCTCGTCCTGGGTGGCGCCGGGGCGGCCATAGGCGATGTTCTCGGCCAGGCTGCGGTGGAACAGGGCCGGGTCCTGGGGCACCAGGGCGATGGCCTGGCGCAGCGAGGACTGGGTGACGGTCGAGATATCGGTCCCGTCCACCAGGATCCGCCCGGTCTCCAGGTCGTACAGGCGCTGGATCAGCTTGACGAAGGTCGACTTGCCGGCGCCCGTCGGCCCCACCAGCGCCACCCGTTCGCCCGGCGCGATCTGCAGCGAGAAGCGGTCGTAGATCGGCGCCGGCTGGTTGCGATAGCGGAAGGTCACCCGGTCGAACACGATGCCCCCGCGCGGGCCGTGGGCCGGCGGGTGGAAGTCGGGCGCACCCGCCGCATCGGCGACCTCGGGCTCGGTCTTCATGTAGGCGGCTACGTCCAGCACGTCGTCCAGCCCGCGCTGCAACTGGCGCGTGGTTTCGGCGAAGTTGCGCATGTAGCCGCTCATCAGCATGAACGAGGTGATGGCGAAGCCGACGTCGCCCGGGGTGGCGCGCCCATGGGCCCAGGCCCACACCAGCATCCCCGTCAGCCCCGCCTGCAGCGTCAGCAGCAGCAGGTTCTGGCCCATGCCGGCCCAGTTGAAGGTGTTCCAGGTGCGGATCACGGCGGCGCGCCAGGCCGCGGTGACGGCGGCGAAGCGGGCGCTCTCGCGCGCCTCGGCGCCAAAGCTCTTCACCACCGCATTGCCGCCGATGGCGTCGGCCAGGCTGGCGCCGATCTTGGTGTCCAGCGCGTTGGAGCGCAGGTTCACCGGCCGGATGAAGCGGGTCGAGATGAACAGGTTGTAGGCCATGAACACCACGACCACCGCGGCGCAGAACAACCCCGCCAGCGGCCAGCGCAGCGACATCGACACCGCCAGGCCGAACAGCACGATCAGGCTCGGCCCCAGCATCAGGAACAGCGCGTCCGAGGCGCCGTCATAGCCTTGCATGGCGCGGCTGACCCGGCGCACCGTGGCCCCGGCGAAGGTGTCGGCGTGCCAGTCGGACGAGAACGACTGCACCCGCGCGAAGGCGGCGTTGGTCAGCTCCTCCATGTTGTGGGCGGCGAAGCTGTTCATCATCCGGAACGCAAAGGTGCGCAGGCCGAAGAAGCCCAGATACAGCAGCGACAGCATCGCCCAGGACCGCCAGGCGCCGGCGCTGACATGGGCCGGGCGCGACACCGCCTCGATCAGCCCGCCGGCGGCCCAGGGGATCGACAGGTCGCACAGGGTGCCCGCCAGCATCAGGGCCAGCATGGCGGCGAACTGGCCAGGGCGGCGCATCCAGCGGGCGGCGATGAAGCCGAGCACCTGCCAGTTGCTCAGCGGCCGCGTCCCGCGCCCGCCGTCCTCGTCCTCGTCCTCGTGATCCTGCTCGTCCATAGGGGCTGGAGATAGGCGAGGCCGGGCCCAAGAGCGAGGCTGGAACGGCTGTGCCGGGTTTTTGCGGCGTGATTCATCTGTTGCAAAGCCAGATGCCGTAGCTTGCATCCTGAGGGCCGACGCTGCGGCCGACGAGTGCACCCTGATGTTGAGGCACGTGGTGATCTTGGCCGCCGCCATGGTCGGCGCTATCGGCGTGGCCCAGGAAGTGGCCAGGTTCGAGGGCGTCCGACCCGCGGTTGCGCCGACACCGGTGGCGTCCAGCCAGGACGCGCCGACGGCGGCTGCGGCCCTGCCGGCCAACGACGCCTATGCGTCGGCCGAGCCGACCTCGGCGGCCGAGGTGACCAAGGCGCGCGACGGCCACTACTGGGCCGAGGCCGAAGTCGACGGCCACTGGATCCGCTGCCTGATCGACACCGGCGCCAGCGTGGTGGCCCTGACGCCGGCGGACGCCGAGCGGCTGGGCCTGGACGCCCGTTCGCTGAAGTACGACACCCCGCTGAACACCGCCAACGGCCTGACCCATGCGGCGCGGGTGGACCTGGACTATGTCGCCGTGTCCGGCGCGCGGGTGGAGAAGGTGCCGGCCGTGGTGGTCCACGACGGCCTGACCGCCTCGCTGCTGGGGATGAGCTATCTGGGGCGCCTGTCGCGCTTCGAGGCGACCCCGACCGCCCTGATTCTGCGCCCCTGATCTTGCGCCCGTAAGGGCAGGGGCCGTGTCGGCCCCTGATCCACCGTTCGATCCAATGAAAAACGGGGCGCGTCCAGGACGCGCCCCGTTCTCGTTTTTGGCGTCTTGGCGTCGTCGCTAGACCAGCGCCTCGACCTCGTCCTGGCCGGTGCGGTGCAGTTCCAGCGCCGGGGTCCGCCAGCCGGAGCGTACGCCCCAGACGAAGAAGCCCAGGCCGATCAGCGCCACTACGCCCAGGTCGTAGCCGAAGGGGATCACGCCGATGCCGCCGAACTGCGGGCTGCCCAGGAACGAGGCCAGGGCCAGGGTCGGCAGGTAGGCCACCAGCCACAGGGCCGCGCGCAGGTGGTTGCCGAAGTCGCGCCAGCCGGCCCGGACCTCGGCCCAGATGTACAGCGGGGCGGCGATCAGGATCAGCAGCAGCACCTCGCCGGTCAGGGGCCAGCGGGCCCAGTACAGCAGCAGGGTGGCCAGGATGAAGGCCAGGCCGGCGGTGAACTGCAGCGCCGGGGTGCGCAGCGGGCGCTTCAGCTCGGGCGCGGTGCGGCGCAGCGCCGCCACGCTGACCGGGCCGGCCAGGTAGGAGATCACGGTGGCCACCGAGATCACCGCCGCCAGCGAGCCCCAGCCGCGGAAGCAGAACAGGAAGATGAACGACACCACCAGGTTCAGCCACATGGCTGGGCGCGGCGCGGCCGAGCCGGGGTGGATGCGGCCGAAGATCTTGGGCAGCACGCCGCTGCGCTCCATGGCGAAGACCATGCGGGCGGTGGTGGCGGTGTAGGTGGCGCCGGTGCCGCTGGGGCTGACGAAGGCGTCGGCGTACAGCAGCAGGGCCAGCCAGTTCAGGTTCAGGGCGATGGCCAGCTGGGCGAAGGGCGAGCTGAAGTCCACGCCGGCCCAGCCGTGGGCCAGCAGGGCGGGCGGGGTGGCGCCGACGAAGGCCACCTGCAGCAGCACATAGATGATGGTGGCCAGGAAGATGGAGCCGAACACGCCCAGCGGCACGTTCAGGCCCGGGTTCTTGGCCTCGCCGGCCAGGTTGATCGGGCTCTGGAAGCCGTTGAAGCTGAACACGATGCCGCTGGTGGCGGTGGCGGCCAGGATCGCGGCGATGTTCAGCGGCGCATGGCCTGGATGCAGGCCGACGGCGAAGTTCTCGCGGTGGAAGCCGGTGGCGATCAGGGCGATGCCGGTGGCGGCGGGCACCACCAGCTTGAAGGCGGTGATGGCCCCGTTGGTCAGGACGTAGAGCCGCACGCCCCAGTAGTTCAGCAGGAAGTAGCCGACCACCAGCACCGCGGCCAGGGCGATGCCGACGGGATGCAGTTCCGATCCGGCGTACAGGCTGTGGGCCCAGTGATAGGGCCACGACGCCATGTACTGGACCGAGGCTTCGGCCTCGACCGGGATCACCGAGACGATGGCGATCCAGTTGGCCCAGCCGGCGATGAAGCCGACCAGCGAGCCGTGCGAGTAGTAGCCGTAACGCACCATGCCGCCCGACTCGGGGAACATGGCTCCCAGTTCGGAGAAGGCCAGGGCGATGATGGTGATGATCACCGCCCCGATCAGCCAGGCGTAGACCGCGCCTGCGCCGGCGAGGTGAGCCGTGCGGAAGGCGCCGAACAGCCATCCAGAGCCGATGATGGAGCCCAGACCTGTAAGCATCAGGGCCAGGGGGCCGATCTCTCGGCTGACTTTAGGCTGGTGCACGCGCGCTCCCGCGAAATGGACGGCGCTTGCTAGTCGCTAGGCCGCGTCACCGCAAGTCGCGCGGCGGGGACGTGGTGTGGCGAAAGTTTCCCCGCAGCAAGGTAATTTTGACGCTGCCGAGAAACTCGCCTTCGGTTTTTGACGTTTTGTATTACTCTCAAGTCTCGTCACTTCGCCGTAGAGCGAAGGGCGTGGGAGGAAAGGAGGCGTCCATGGTGTGCGCACTGAAGCTTGGCGCGGCGATCGGCGGCGTGATGCTGCTGGCCGTACCTGTCGTGCAGCTCGCGACCGAAGGCGTATTCAAGCTTTTCGGTATCTAGAGCCGCACGACGAGGATCAGTTCACCCCGCCGCCTAACGTGCGGTAGAGGGTGATGAGGTTGGCCGCGCGCGTCTGACGCGCCTGGATCAACCCTTGTTGCGCCGAATAGAGCGTCAGCTCCGCCGTGAGCGTGTTCAGGTACGGGTCGGTCCCGCGCTGGTAACGCGCCGTCGACAGGTGCAGCGACGCCCCGGCCGCTTCCACATTGCCTTCCCGCGCCGAGATCAGCTCGGCGATCGTGCCGCGCTGGGCCAGGGCGTCGGACACTTCCCTAAACGCGGTCTGGATCGCGGACTCGTACTGCGCCGCCGCCACCTTCTGTTCCACCTTGGCGTACTTCAGCGAGGCCTTATTCTTGCCCGCGTCGAAGATCGGCAGGGTGAGGCTGGGCGAGATGGTCCAGGTGCCCGAGCCCGACGAGAACAGGTTGGTCATGGTCAGGCTGGTGGTGCCGCCCGCCGCCGTCATGGTGACGGTCGGGAAGAAGGCGGCCCGCGCGGCGCCGATGTCGGCGTTGTTGGCCTTCAGCACATGCTCGGCCTGCAGCACGTCGGGTCGCCGCAGCAGCACGTCCGAGCTCAGGCCGGCGGGGATGTCGGCCATGGTCGGCAGGGTGTCGTCCAGGCCGGTCGGCAGCATGTCGCCGGGCACGGCGGCGCCGACCACCAGGTTCAGGGCGTTGCGGTCCTGCGCCACCTGGGTGGTGTAGGTCGCGATCTGGGCTCGGGCCTGCTCCAGAGCCGTCTGGGCCTGGCGCACATCCAGCTCCGAGGCCTCGCCATAGTCGAACTTGGCCTTGGTGAGGTCGTAGCTCTTCTGGTCGCTGTCGAGCGTGGCCTTGGCCAGGTTCAGCTCGTCCAGGTCCGCCGCCAGGGTGACGTAGTCGACGGCCACTTCCGAGATCAGGCTGATGCGGGTGGCGCGCTGGGCCTCCTCGGTGGCGAGGTACTGCTCCAGCGACGCCTTGGTCAGGTTGCGCACCCGGCCCCACAGGTCGAGCTCGTAATTGCTGACGCCGGCGTCGACCGTATAGAGGCGCACGAACTGGCTGCCGGTGGAGGCCGTGCCGGCGCTGGCGCCGAGCGCCCCGCCTGCGCCGCCGACCGCGCTAGACGCCGCGCCGGCGGCCCCTGAGGTTCCCGACGTGCCGCCGCCCGCAGCCGAGCCCGGTGTGGTCGAGACGCTGCCGAAGCCGAACGGGGTGTGCTCGTAGAGGCCGTTGGCGCCGCCGTCGAGCTGCGGGAACAGGGCCGCGCGCTGGATGTGGTACTGCGCCCGCGCGGCCTGGATGTTCAGCACCGCCACCCGCAGGTTGCGGTTGTCGCGCAGCGCCAGGTCGATCACCGCCCGCATCTTCGGGTCGACGAAGAAGTCGCGCCACGCCACGTCGGCGGCGGGGGTCTGGGCCGGCTGGGCCGCCGGGTAGGCGGCGCCTTGCGGCCAGGTCTCCGGCACCGGGGCGGCCGGGCGCTGGTACTTGGGCGCCAGGTTGCAGCCCGCGAGCACCGCGGTGGCGGAGACCAGGCCGAGCAGCGCGGTCTTCTGGCGGAGCGGCGGCCGATGGGCCGTGGGCAGGTTACGCGTGGGCATCAGACGCCCTCCACAGGGGTTTGACCCGTTTCGCCGCCGTGCGCGTGGGTCGCCGGAGCGCCCTTCGCCACCTTGCGCACCAGCACGTAGAACAGGGGCACGAAGAAGATCGCCAGCACGGTCGCACCGAGCATGCCGCCGACGACGCCGGTGCCGATGTCGTTCTGGGCGCCGGAGCCGGCCCCGTTGGAGATCGCCAGCGGGAACACGCCCACCACGAAGGCCAGCGAGGTCATCAGGATCGGGCGCAGCCGCAGCTTGGCCGCCTCGATGGCCGCCTCCACCGCGGTCTTGCCCTGCTTCATGGCCAGTTCGGCGAACTCCACGATCAGGATCGCGTTCTTGGCCGCCAGGCCCATGGTGGTCAGCAGGCCGACCTGGAAGAACACGTCGTTGCTGTAGTGGCGCAGCGTCACCGACAGCACCGCTCCGATGATGCCGAGCGGCACCACCAGCAGCACCGCGATGGGCACCGACCAGCTCTCGTACAGCGCGGCCAGGGACAGGAAGACCACGATGATCGAGAGGCTGAACAGGGCGGGCGCCTGGGCCCCGGCGTTGTGCTCCTCGTAGGACAGGCCGGTGTAGTCGATGCCGATGCCGGCCGGCAGCTTCTTGGCCATCTCTTCGATATTGTGCGTGGCCGCGCCGCTGCTGACGCCGGGAACGGGCTGCCCCTGGATTTCGAGGGCGGGGAAGCCGTTGTAGCGCTGGATCTGGGACGGGCCCTGCAGCCAGTGGCTCGTGGCGAAGGCCGAGAACGGAGCCAGCGAGCCGCTGCCGCCACGGACGTACCAGCGGTCCAGGTCCTCGGGCCGGCCGCGGAACTGCGCGTCGCCTTGGACATAGACGTGCTTCACCCGGCCGCGATCGATGAAGTCGTTGACGTAGGACGAACCCCAGGCGGTGCCCAGCGTATCGTTCACGTCGGCGATCGACAGGCCGAGCGCGGTGGCCTTGGGCTGGTCGATATCGACCTTCAGCTGCGGCGTGTCGGGCAGGTTGTTCGGACGCACGCCCAGCAGGGTTGGGTCCTTCGAAGCCATGCCCAGCAGTTGGCCTTGGGCCGCCACCAGGGCGTCATGGCCCAGGTTGGCGCGGTCCTGCAGGTAGAAGTCGAAGCCGGTCGCGTTGCCCAGCTCCTGCACCGGAGGCGGGGTGAGCGGGAAGATCATCGCGTCGCGCACCTTGGAGAAGGCGGCGAAGGCGCGTCCCACCAGGGCCTGGGCCTTGTTGGCGGCGCCGGGGCGCTGGTCGATCGGCTTGAGCGGCACGAAGCAGAGGCCGACGTTCTGGCCCTGGCCGGCGAAGCTGAAGCCGGCGATGCAGAACACGCCCGCGACCGACTTCTTTTCGTGGTCGAGGAAGTGGTCCTCGACCACCTTCTCCGCCGCCAGCGTGCGCGAGATGGTGGCGCCGGCGGGCAGCTGCACCAGGGTGAAGGCCACGCCCTGGTCTTCATCGGGCAGAAAGCCCGTCGGCAGGTGCACGAACAGCAGGGCCATGGCCGCCACGATCCCCACATAGACCACCGAGTAGGGGATCCAGCGCTTGGTCATGTGGCGCAGGGCGCCTTCGTAGTCCTTCACCCCCTTGTCGAAGGTGCGGTTGAACCAGCCGAAGAAGCCGCGCTGCTTGCTGTGGTCGCCGTGCTTGCGGGGCTTGAGGAGGGTGGCGCAGAGGGCCGGGGTGAAGATCAGGGCCACCAGCACCGACAGCACCAGGGCCGAGACCAGGGTCACGGCGAACTGGCGATAGATCACGCCGGTGGAGCCGCCGAAGAAGGCCATGGGCAGGAACACCGCCACCAGCACCAGCACGATGCCGATCAGGGCGCCGGTGATCTCGTTCATGGACTTGCGGGTCGCTTCGCGCGGGGAGAGGTGCTCCTCGTCCATGATCCGTTCGACGTTCTCGACCACCACGATGGCGTCGTCCACCAGCAGGCCGATGGCCAGCACCATGGCGAACATGGTCAGCACGTTGATCGAGTAGCCGAGGGCGGCCAGCACGCCGAAGGTGCCCAGCAGCACCACCGGCACCGCCAGGGTCGGGATCAGGGTGGCGCGCCAGTTCTGCAGGAACAGGAACATCACCACGAACACCAGCACCACCGCTTCGAACAGGGTGTGGACCACGTCCTCGATCGACAGGCGCACGAAGGGCGTGGTGTCGTAGGGGAAGGCCACCTTCACGTCGGACGGGAAGGTCTTGGCGATTTCGTTCACCTTTTCCTTCACGGCCTTCACCACGGCGAGCGCGTTGGCGCCCGGCGCCGGCTTGATGCCGAGGCCGCCGGCGGGGTGGCGGTTGAAGCGGGCGAGGACGGAGTAGTTGTCCTGACCCATCTCAACCCGGCCGACGTCGCGGATATAGACCGTGGAGCCGTCCTGGTTGGTCTTCAGCAGGATGTTGCGGAACTGTTCGGGCGTCTGCAGCCGCGACTGGCTGGTGACCACCGCGTTGAGTTGCTGCTCCTTGACCGACGGCAGGCCGCCGACCTGACCCGACGCGATCTGGGCGTTCTGGGCCACCACGGCGGCCTTAACGTCGCCGACGGTCAGGTTGTAGTTGTTGAGCTTGTAGGGGTCGAGCCAGATCCGCATGGCGTACTGGGCGCCGAACAGGGTGGTGTCGCCCACGCCGTTCACCCGGCTCAGCGGGTCGAGCAGGCGGCTGTTCACCAGGTCGGCCAGGTCCGAGCTCGTGTGCTCGCCGGTCTCGGAATAGACCGCCATGCCCAGCAGGAAGTTCTGGGTGGCCTTGGCCACGATCACGCCCTGCTGCTGCACTTCCTGCGGCAGCACCGGGGTGGCCAGCTGCAGCTTGTTCTGCACCTGCACCTGGGCGATGTCGGGGTTGGTGCCCTGGGCGAAGGTCAGGGTGATGGTCGAGGTGCCCGAGCTGTCTCCGGTGGAGGAGATGTACTCGAGATGGTCCAGCCCCTTCATCTGCTGCTCGATGGGCTGGGTGACGGTGCTGGTCACCGTCTGGGCGTCAGCGCCGGGATAGATGGCGGTGACCGCCACGGCGGGCGGGGCGATGCTCGGGTACTGCGAGACGGGCAGGGTCGTGATCGCCAGACCGCCGCACAGCATCAGGATGATCGCGATCACCCAGGCGAAGATCGGCCGGTCGATAAAGAAACGGGACATGACGCGTCGGTCCTTGGCCTAGTGGGCCGCGGCAGGGGTCGGGGCGGCGGGCGACCCGGCGGGAACAGGCTTCACGGCGATGCCCGGCTGGACCTTGAGCAGGCCCTCGACGATCACGCGGTCGCCAGACTTGACCCCCGCAGAGACCAGCCACTTGTCGCCGATGGCTTCCTGGACGGTGATCTGGTGCGGCTGGGCCTTGTTGTCGGCCTCGACCACGAACACCGAGGCGATGCCCTTGGGATCGCGCGACACCGCTTGCTGGGGCACCAGGATGCCGTTCTCGGCGGTGGCCTGGGTCACCGTCTCGCGCACGTACATGCCGGGCAGCAGGGTCTTCTGCGGGTTGGAGAACACCGCGCGCAGCGTCACCGAGCCGGTGGTCGGGTCGACCATGGGGTCGGAGAAGCGCAGATCACCCGTTTGGGGATAGACCTGGCCGTCGGACAGGGTCAGCTTCACCTTGGCGCTGTCCGCGCCGGCGCCGCCGACCGTCTTGTCGGCCAGCTGCTTGCGCAGCTTCAGCATCTCGTCGCTGGACTGGGTGACGTCGACATAGATCGGGTCCAGCGCCTGGATGGTGGCGAGCGCATTGGTCTGGCTGGCGGTGAGCAAGGCGCCGGCGGTGAAGGCCGTGCGGCCGATGCGGCCCGAGATGGGCGCGCGCACCTTGGTGTAGCCCAGGTTGATGGCGGCGCTTTCGACCGCCGCCTTGTCCTGCTGCACGGTGGCTTCGGCCTGCTTGTAGGCCGCGTCAGCGTCGTCGAAGTCCTGCTTGCTGACGGCGTTGATCTTCACCAGGTCGGCGTAGCGCTCGGACTTCAGCTTGGCGGTGGTCAGGTTGGCCTCGGCGTTGGCCAGGGTGCCCTTGGCCTGGTCGACGGCGGCCTGATAGGGCGCGGGGTCGATCTGGTAGAGCACCTGGCCGGCGGCCACGTCGGCGCCTTCGGTGAACAGCCGCTTCTGCAGGATGCCGTTCACCTGGGGGCGCACGTCCGACTGGGCGTAGGAGGTGGTGCGGCCGGGCAGGTCGGCGGTGAGCGGCACCGCTTCCGACTGCAGGGTGACAAAGCCCACTTCCGGCGGCCCGGGCGGGGGCGGCGCGGCGGGGTTATGACATGCCGCGAGGCCGGTCGCGGTCGCCGCGGTCGCCAGCAGGATATGTCGCATGGCGCCGGTAAGGCCTGATCTTGCCGTCACGTGTCGCGCCCCTGATATGTTAGTTGAAACTGAGAGTGAACGTTCACTCTCAAGGTGCGGCGTGATATAAGCTCGGCAGTGGTTGCGTCAAGCGCACCATTCAAAATCACAACGGGAGGGATTAGACGGACACCCCATGATGATGGACGCCGATACGCCGGATACGGAGAAATGGACGCCTGAGCGGCGGCGCAAGCACGTGCTTGACGCAGCCGAGCAATGCTTTTGCAAATATGGCTTCCACAGTGCGTCCATGGCCCAGATCGCCCAGGCGGCGAACATGAGCGTGGGCCATATCTATCGCTACCTGCCCAACAAGGAGGCGCTGATCGGCGCCATTTTCCAGCGCGACGCGGCCGTGGCCCTGGCCAGCGTCGAGACGCTGGAGATCGATCCCCGCCCGATTCGCCAAGCGCTCCAGGCCTATGCCCGCCGCACCATCGAGCGCCTGACCGAGCCGTCGCGCTCGACCCTCTATCTCGAAATGATGGCCGAGGCCTCGCGCAACCCCGCGGTGGCGCGAGTGATGCGCGAAGCCTTCGCCGAGGTGCAGTCGCGAATGGTGGCCGTGCTGCAGAAGGCGCGGCCTGAGGGCTGCTCCGCGGCCGAGATGCGCGAGCGGATCCAGATCCTCGATCTGCTGTTCGCCGGCGTCTGCATGAAGATGGTCAAGAGCCCGGACTTCGACCGCGAGCCCCTGGCGGCCCTGGTCACCGACTGCATCGCCAAGATGGTCGAGTGCGAAACGCCGGAAACGACGACCGTGCAGCCGGCGGCCTGAAGGACGCCAGCCGGCTCCTCAAGCGTGGGGCCGGCTCAGGTGTGTGGCCCGCTCAGGCGCGGGGCAGGAGTTCGGCCAGCCGCAGGAAGCCTTCCACGGGAATGGTCTCGGCCCGGGCGTCGGGATCGACCCCGGCTGCGCGCAGCAGGGTCTCGCCGCCGAGCTGCTTCAGGCTCGAGCGCAGCATCTTGCGCCGCTGGCCGAAGGCCGCGCGCGTCACCGTCTCCAGCTTCCGGGTCAGGTCGTCGGAAGGGCGGTCCACCCGCGGGTCCAGCCGCACCACCGCCGAATCCACCTTGGGCGGCGGGGTGAAGGCGCGCGCGGGCAGCTTCATCACCATCGCCGTCTCGGCCAGGGCCTGGGCCAGCACCGACAGCCGGCCGTAGGCGTCGGCGCCCGCCGGGGCGGCGATGCGGTCGGCGACTTCCCTCTGGAACATCAGCGTCATGGAGGCCGGCTGGAACGGTCCGGTCAGCCACTTCACCAGCAGGGGCGTGGCGACGTTGTAGGGCAGGTTGGCCACGATCCGGGCGGGCAGGCCGGGCGCATGGGCGGCCAGCAGCGCCGCCTCGTCGACCTCCAGCGCGTCGCCCTCCACCACCGTCAGCCGGCCCTCGGCCAGCGAGGCCAGCTCCGCCAGGTGCTCGACGAAGCGGGGGTCCATCTCCACCGCGATCACGTGCGCCGCGCCGCCTTCCAGCAGGGCGCGGGTCAGGCCGCCGGGGCCGGGGCCGACCTCGATCACCACCGCGCCTTCCAGCGGGCCGGCCTCGCGGGCGATCTTGCGGGTGACGTTCAGGTCCAGCAGGAAATGCTGGCCGAAGCTCTTCTTGGCCATCAGGCCAGCCGCCGCGAGGCTCTCGCGCAGCGGCGGCAAGGCGTCGAAATTCATGCCGTTTCCGAGATCCGGGCGCGATTGGCGGCGATGTCGGCGGCGGCGCGGATGGCGGCGATCAGGCTGTCGGGCCGCGCCAGGCCTCGGCCGGCGATGTCATAGCCCACGCCATGGTCGGGCGAGGTGCGCACGATCGGCAGGCCGAGGGTGATGTTCACCCCACCCCAGAAGTCCACCGTCTTCACCGGGATCAGCGCCTGGTCGTGATACAGGCACACCACCGCGTCGTAGCCGCGCCGCGCCTCGGCGTGGAACAGGGTGTCGGCCGGGCGGGCGTCGGAGATGTCGATTCCCTCGGCGCGCAGGCGCTCGGCCGCCGGATTGACGATCTCGATCTCTTCGCGGCCCAGGGCCCCGCCCTCGCCGGCGTGCGGGTTCAGCCCCGCCAGGGCCAGCCGCGGGCGCGCCACGCCGAAGTCCTGCTTCAGCGCCTCGGCGGTGATGCGGGCCACCTCGACGATGCGGTCCGTGGTCAGGCTGGCGACCGCCTCGCGCAGGGAGACGTGGATGGTGGCCAGGGCCACGCGCAGGTCCTGGGCGGTCAGCATCATCACCGGGCCGCGCACCCCGGCGTAGATGGCGCTGGAGGTCAGTTCGGCCAGGAACTCGGTATGGCCGGGAAAGCTGAACCCGGCCTCGTACAGCGGCTTCTTGGCGATGGGGGCGGTGACCAGCCCCGAGACTGCGCCCGACAAGGCCAGGCCCGCGCCGGTCTCGATCCAGCGCAGGATGCTGGCGGCGTAGGCCGATGACGGCTTGCCCGCCACGACGGGGCTGACCAGCGGCAGGTCGAGCACCGGCAGGGCCTCGGCGAAGATCGCCGCGGCTTCCTGGGGCGAGCCCACGCGGCGCACCGTGCCGGTGCGGCCGGCGGCGGCGTTCAGCGCGTCGTGGTCGCCGACCACCATGAACTGCGGACCCTCGGCGCGCAGGGCGTTCCAGGCCTTGAAGATGATCTCCGGTCCGACCCCGGCCGGATCGCCCAGGCTCAACGCCAGGGGTTTGACGGCCAGGGTGTTGGACCTGGGCGCCGAGATCACCGGGTTTCGATGGTGGCCGAGTTGCGCAGATCGCGCAGGAAGCGGCGCGCGAACATCGACAGCTGTTCGCCGCGCAGGCGATCGGTGATGTCGGCCTTGGTCACGGCGGCCACGCCGCTGGCGTGACGCGAGCAGACGGCGATCAGGTGCAGCCCGACGTCCGTGCGGATCGGTTGGCTGACCTCGTCGATCTTCAGCGTATCCACGGCCTTCTGGAAGGCGGGACGCAGGTCCTTCACCTCGGTCTCGCCCAGGTCGGCCGCCACTACGCCATTGGTCTTGCGGGCTTCGGCCTCGAGGTTTTCGCAGCCGGTCACGCGCTTGCGCAGGGCCGCCAGCTTGCTCTGGGCCTCGTTGATCTGCTCGGCCGGGGCGTTGTCGGGCAGGCTGATGGCGGCCTGCCTCAGGTCCACCACGGTGGCGCCGGTGCCCTCACGCTTCTGGCGCAGCATGATGATGTAGACGCCGTTGGTCGTGGGGATCGGCTGCGACAGCTGGTTGGGATGCATCTGCTCCACCGCCGTGCGCACTTCTGGACGCAGCTCGGAAGCGCCCACCCAGCCGACATCGCCGCCATTGGCCGCGGTCGCCAGGGAGGAGAACTGGTGGGCCACCGCCGCGAAGGGCGCGCCCTGCTGCATCTGGGTGATGAGCTGGCGCGCGCCGTCTTCGGCCGCCTGCTGGCCGCCCACGTGCGCGGCGTCGATGAAGATCTCGCTCAACTGGTATTGAGGCTGCAGCGAGGCGGCGTTGGCCTGCTCCAGCGAGGCCTTCACCATGTTGTCGCCGATGGCCACCGAATCACGGAAGCGGGCGCCAATGTAGTGGTTCCAGCTCATCTGCGCGCGGATCTGCTCGCGCAGGGTGGCGATGTCCACGCCGTCGCTCTTGAGCGTGGTGATCAGTTGCTGACGGCTGATGCCCGACTGCTTGGCCATGTCGCCGATCGTGGAATCGATCTCGGCGTCGCTCGGCTCGAGCTTCAGGTCTTTCTGCTTGGTCTCGATGCTCTTGACCTCTTGCATCTCGAGACGCTCGTCCACCAGCGAGCGCATGGCTTCGTGCTCGATCTGCGGGATGCTGTCCTCGGTGGGCTGCACGCCGGTGGTGGCCACCAGCAGGCGCATCCGCTGCTTGAGGTCGTAGCTGGAGATGATGTCGTCGTTGACCTTGGCCGCGACGCTCTCGGTCATGTTGTTCGAAACCGGGCGTCGCGCCGGCGCGACG
>FSXV01000170.1_pt1 | contig 42033 bp, 42 predicted proteins | sample 1638401 | NCBI WGS metagenome assembly FSXV01 (sample SAMEA3914788, study PRJEB12502) | metagenome | biome: forest; material: soil | place: Canada | collected 2011-07-03 | depth 0.1 m | reverse complement strand
TGGTGGACGCGGCTGGGATCGAACCAGCGACCCCTACGATGTCAACGTAGTGCTCTCCCGCTGAGCTACGCGTCCGCCTCGGGAAGTCGGGGCTTATAGACTGGCCTGCGGCGACCCTGCAAGGCATTAAAGAACGCCGCGACAAGATATTCCCCGCCCCGTTCGGAGGGGACTCGGCGTCGGGGAATTCGGGCTTTGGCCGCCGGATTGGGCGGAGCAGCTGCCTGCCTGGCGGAACCAAGGCGAGGCAATCATGGCCGCCGACGCCAGCTTGCGAAGCGCCGAGCCGCCGCCCGTGAGTTCATTCCTGACGCCCCCTCCCCCGCCACACCCTGCGCGATCAGATCTGGGAGGCGCCGATGAGCCGGCTGGCTCCAAGCTACGGCATCCCCGTCGGAGCTATCGGCGCCCTGCAGGCAGCACGGCATAGCGACACCGGGGTTTGGATACCGGACTCTGCGGAGCAGGCGCGAGCGACCATGGCGCACCCATCCGCGCCAATCTCTCGCCAAGGGTCCAGCGTCAGAAGCTCGACCCGAACGACCTCATGAATGACCCGGCGATCTCTCGAGGTGGCGATCTATGAAACGAGGGGACCTCACGGCAGCCTTTCGCGTTGCGGAAGGCTGTCTGCCGGCTAGCGTCTATTCGCTCCTTCGGCGCTCCCCGCTACCCTCCCCACGCGACGCCTCCCCCGTCGAGCAGAGCGCCCCCACATGACCCGCCCCACCCCGCAGGCCCCGATCCAGGTCTACAGCAATCCGTTGTCCGGCCATTCGCACAGGGTGCGGCTGCTGCTGGCGCTGCTCGACCTTCCGTTCGAGGTGATCAACGTCAACGTGCGCGGCGGCGAGAACCGGTCGGCGGAATTCCTGGCCAGGAACCCCTGGGGTGAAGTGCCCGTCATCGAGGACGGCGAGGCCGTGATCTACGACTCCACCGCCATCCTGGTCTATCTGGCGCTGAAGTACGACGAAGGCGGGAGCTGGCTGCCGCGCGACCCGCAGGCCGCCGCCGAGGTGCAGCGCTGGCTCGGCATGGCGGCCGGCCCGATCGCCTTCGGGCCCAACCGCGCCCGCCTGGTGGCGCTGATCAACGCCCCGCTGGATCCGGTCCAGGCCAAGGTCGTGGCGGAGCGGCTGCTGGTCAATCTGGACCGCGAGCTCTCGGGCAAGGCCTTCGCCCTCGGCGAGACCCCGACCATCGCCGACGTGGCGGCCTACGCCTACATCGCGCTCGCCCCCGAAGGCGGCGTGTCGCTCGAGCCCTATCCGAGCGTGCGGGCGTGGCTGTCGCGGGTCGAGGCGCTGCCGCGCTTCGTGCCGATGACCCGCAGCGTCTGACGGGTCGGGCGGGGTGCAGCGCCCCGCCCTACAAGGCCCTGCAGCATCGCGTTGATCAGGGCGTGATGCCGAGCTTGCGGGCGCGGCCGGTCGCCTCGGGCTCCAGCTTGTCCGCCGCGGCGATGTCGGCCTGGCCCTTGGCCACATCGCCCTTGCGCACCTCCGCCACCCCGCGCCCGTACAGCGACCAGGCGCTCTTGGCCTCGCGGCTGAGCACGGCGTTGTAGTCGCCGATCGCGCGGGGCAGCTGGTTCATCCGCAGCCACACCAGACCGCGGCTGTCGCGGATGTCCAAGGCGTAGGGGTCGAGCTGGGCCGCGCGGTCACAGTCGGCCAGGGCCTTGTCGAGGTCGCGGTTCCACAGCGCGCGGCTCCAGCAGCGCCCGTTCAGGGCGACGGCCTCGCGCTCGCCGTGCCCATGCTCGGCCAGCCAGCGGTCGAAACTCGCCACCGCGTCCTCGAACTGGTCCTTCTCCTCGTAGAGTTCGGCGATGCGCAGTCCGAGATCGGGATCGTCGCTCCCCGCCTTCCAGGCGGCCGAAAGGTCGGCGCGGGCGGCGACCGGGTCGTGCAGCTCCAGCTGGAGCCCCCCGCGCAGCAGCAGCGCCTGCAGGTGGTCAGGCTTGAGCTTGAGCACCCGGTCGAGATCGGCGCGCGCCAGCTCGGGCTTCTCCCGCTGCACCTGTACCTGGGCCCGCTGGAACAGATAGTCCGCCGAGGACGGTTCCAGTTCGACCGCCTTGTCGTCGTCGGCCAGCGCCAGGTCGTATTGATTGCGCGCCGAGCGGGCCGCGCCGCGCCGCGCGAAGCCCGAGGCGTCCTTCGGCGCCTCGCCGGGCGAGGCCGCGCCGGTGGTGGCCGGCTCCGCAGCGCCGGCCGCACGGTGGCGGGTGAGGTCGAACACCGGGCCGCCGTTGTAGGTGAAGAACATCAGCCGCCGACGGTAGGCGACATAGACGCGGTGCGACAGGAAGAAGTCGGCGCCGATCAGCATGTCCACGCCCGCCAGCGGGAGGTCGGCGACCCTGAGCTTGGTCCTCAGGACCTTCTCGCCGCCGACCTCGAAACTGTCGACCGGAACGATCCAGCTCGCCCCGCGGCCGCGGCCGATACCGCCGACCAGGCCGGCCGGCTCCGCCCCGGGCGTCTTGGACGTCAGCCCCAGATGCTCGCCTGTAACCAGGCTCACGATCGAATCGGGCGAGCCGGTGTCGAACATCACCTGCACCTTGTGGCCGTTGATCATGGCCTCGCCCCGGATGTGGGAGTCCGCCGCGTCGGTGTCGGCGATCCGCATCATCTGCACGGCTTCGGGCTTGGCCGCCGACCAGTAGGTGGGCAGGAGGCTGTCGCAGCCGTCGGCCTTGAACAGCCGGATCGCGCCGTTGGCCAGATCGAACTCCGCGTCCGCTGCGCGCAGGAAGTTCTGGCCGAGCACGCCGTCCGCCTCGCCGCTGATGGCGTTCCCGCCGACCATGAATTCCACGCCGTGATAGGTGTGGCCCAGCAGGGTGAAGTCCTTCACCCGCGTGATCTGCATGTTCTCGAGCCCATTGGCCCCCTCCACCACCAGATTGACCGGCCCGCTCTTGAGCGGCGACTCGAACCGCTTGACGGCGGGGGTGGTCAGGAGGCTGAAGAAGGCCCCGCTGTCGGCGATGAGGCGGGCGTCGTGGCCGTTCACCTGACCGCTCACGATCGGGACGAGCCCGGCCATGGTCACCGGCATTTCGACGATGCGGGTCAGTTGGCACGCGGCCGAGGCGGCGCAGGGCAGGCCAGCGAGGAGCCCAGCCAGGGCGACCCCGATCGGGGCGAATAGAGGGCGCGCGCGAGTCATGGTTGCAACATGACTCATGGCCAAGCTTGTGAGAAGCCGCGCCTAGCGCACCCGTAGCTGAGCCACACCTCCCCGGGAGGCCAGCTGGCTGGCGCAGTGCATGTCGGCGCGCGTCGAAGCCAGGCGGCCGACGATCAGCGCCTCGGCGACCAGCAACAAGGCGATGCCGGCGACCCAGAAGATCTGTGGAGCTATCGGCTCTCGGCGCGCGGATTTACGTAAATTACGCCGGGAACGTACAATCTTTCGGTCGGCTATTCGAAATCTTCGCAGGTCAATTTCCATAGCCCGACACCCAACTGCACTTGGGCTGGCCTGTTAACGACATTGAACTTGCGAAGCAAAAACCGTTTAGGTATGTAAAAATACCTCAAAGGTCCTCAACGATGGAACTTAGACAGCTGCGGTATTTTACGGTGGTGGCCGAAGAGGGCAACATCACCCGCGCCGCCGCCCGTCTGCATATTGCGCAACCGCCGCTCGGCCGGCAACTCACCCAGTTGGAGGAGGAGGTCGGCGTCAGCCTGCTGGACCGGAAGACCCGGCCCATCACCCTCACCCCGGCCGGCCGCACCTTCCTCACCCATGCCCAGGAGGTGCTGGCGAAGATCCAGGAGATGGACGCCGCGGTGCGCCAGACCCGCGACGCCGCGCGCCCGGTGCTGCGCATCGGGTTCGACCCCACCATGCTCTATGGGGTGTTCCCCGAGATCATGCGTGGCCTTCGCGCCGCCGAGTCGGTCATAGACGCCCGGGTGCTCGAGGTCGCGCAGCCGGATCAGGCCGCGCGCCTGCTCGACAGCGAGGCGCAGATCTGTTTCGGCCGCGCCCTCATCCGCGACGACCGCATCGACAGCCAGATCCTGCGCCAGGAAGCCCTGGCCCTGGCCATGCCGGGCGACCATCCCCTGGCCGAACGCCCCGCGATCCAGATGGCCGACCTGCGGGACGAGACGCTGATCCTGTTTCCCAAGCCGCCCGTCCCCGGCTTTGGCGACCAGGTCGTCGGCCTGCTGGAGCGCCATGGCGTGGCGCCGCGGCGGCTGCAGTACGCCGACAGCCTGCAGACCGCGCTCGGCCTGGTGGCCGCCCAGATCGGCGTCTGCGTCATCCCTGCCGCCGTGCAGAAGGCGCGCGCCGCCGACGTCCACTATGTCCCGATCGACGCCCCGGACGCGCACTCGCCGGTGGTGATCAGCCGAAGGGTCGGCGGCAGCTGCGTGGGTATGCAGATGATGGCCCGCATCCTGATGCAGATCTACGCCACCAAGGGCTGGCCGATCGCGCCGTTCCTGTCCGGCATCCTGGCCGACGACTGCGCGCCAATCAGCTCGCCCAACCGCTAAAAGACCGGCTGGGGCGAGCCGGTGGGCGCCGGGGACGACCCGGCAGGATCAAGCGGTTTGGGGCCGTTCCAGCGCGCGTCGTCAGCTCCCCGTCAGCTTGGCGGCCTAGACGGACCGCACCTCAGACTTTCTTGATCCGGCCGCACCCCGGCCGGATTTTTTCTGCGCCCGACAGAGTACGCCGGCTCAGGCGGCGACCGCCGAGGGCGGGCCCTGGACGCGCACGAAGCCGACCTCCTCGTTGAACAGCCTCACCGCCGTCAGCACGCCGGTCTCATAGGCCCCGGTGTCGACGCCGATGCGCTGCGGCAGCACCTGGGGCCGGTCGTTGAGCCAGGTATGGCCGTGCACGATCACCTTCTCGAACGGCCCCGGCGCGTTGAGGAACTCGCCACGGATCCACAGCAGGTCGGAAGCGTCCTGGCTGTCCATCGGCACGCCCGGGCGCACCCCAGCGTGGACGAAGGCGTAGTCGCCCACCACCGCCGACAGCTCCAGCCCGGACAGGAAATCCAGGTGCGAGGCCGGCATGGCCTGCAACAGCCGCGCCCGCAGCTCGTCCCAGTCCACCGCCCCGCCGCCCGGCGCAGGCGGCTCCACGCCGTAGGAGGCCAGGGTCTCGGCCCCGCCATAGGCCAGCCAGTCGCGCGGGTCGCCGCCGCCATCGATGAACTGCAGCAGCGACTGCTCGTGGTTGCCCATCAGCATGCGCGCATCCAGGCCCGACTTGGTGCGGATCCACTTCAGCGCCTCGATCACCCAGGCCGACTGTGGGCCGCGGTCGATGTAGTCGCCCAGGAAAATGACGCGGCGCCGCCGGTCGGCCGGATAGGCCTTCTGGTCCTCGGCGATGGCCCCCATGATCGCCTTGAGCAGATCGTAGCGGCCGTGGATGTCGCCGATCGCATAGACCAGCCGCCCGTGGGTGGTGGGCTTGCGGCCGAGGTGGTCCTCAACCTCGTACAGGTCCGCCGCCGCGCTCATAGCTCACCCGCCAGGCTGGCTGTGGCGGCGCGGCGGCGCGTGGCCGCCTTGAGCTGTCCCGCCAGCTGGTAATAGCCGCGCACCACCCCCTCGGGATCGCCGTTCATGCGGTTGCGCAACGACATCCAAGTGTCGTGGTAGTCGCTGAGCGTGGAGCTGTCGACGCGGGCGCGCACGGCCCGCTCATAGTTTTCGCGCAGGGCGGAGTCGGCCTCGCGCATCGCCGTGTTCAGACACAGGGTGCGCTTGTAGGCGCCCTTCCCGCCGCACAGGCCCTGGGACCCGTGCAGCCCGGCGGCGACGGCGATGAGGCGGCGGTCGCTGCGAGCGGCCAGGCGCAGCCCCTCGGGCGCGCGTCGGGTGGAGGCGGGGCGGTTTGCGGCCAGGTGGACGGAGGCCGGATGGGACGCGGCCAGGCGCGATGGCGCCAAGCGCGATAAGGCCAAGCGCGACGGGACCGGATGAGCCAACGCCAGCTGGGTCGATGACGAGTGGAGCGCTGATGGCTGGGCGGCCTTCGTCAGGGCGCGCGATGGCGGAGGGCCTGAGGCCGCGGCCGCCGAGATCGACGCCGCCGGTGGCGCGGCCGCCACCTGCACCGGCGCGGCCAACGGCGCGCGCGGCGGCCAGACCTCGGTAGGCGCCGGCGTCGCCGCTATCCTCGGCTGAGCGGGATGGGCCAGATGGGCCAGATGGGCCACGTGGATCGGATGGCTCGCCCGATGTCGCGTCATCGGCAGGCGCGCCAGCACCGCGCCCAGGGCCAGCCCGGCCACCCCGACCAGCAGGATCGCCGCGGCGCCCGCCCGCCCTGTCCGCCCCGATCTCGACCGGCCGCCGGCGACGGGGCCGGGGGTCCAGGCGCGACGCGGCGGCGGCGCCAGTCGCTCCGGCGGCCCGGCGCACCAGGCCTGCAGGGCCGCGTCCAGGTCCTCGCCCACCGTCGCCGCCACCTGTCGCGCGTCGAACGGGACCGGATCAGGCGCATGGTCGCTGCGCGGGACGGTGAAGGCTTGGCCCGCCTTGGCCGAGCCGTCGGGGACCACGGTCATCGCCATGCGCCCTCCGCACCGGCGCGGGCCCGCGGCCGCGGCTTGCGGATCGCAACCTCGCGCCTCGACCGGCCCATCGGGCTCATGAGGCAGACGGACCTCACCTCTATCGCCTCCTCAGCCACCGCGCGCCCGGCCCGACTTCCCTACGCAGCCCGGCGCGACGCGGCTGTTTTGACGACTAGCGCTCAAGCTCCACATCGGTTGCATCGACCACCCCAGCCGCGCCCCAATCCGCCGAGCCGCGGCAATGGCGCCACAAAACCAAAGGTAGATTCGCACCCCGACCAGCTTCACCATGACAATGGCGACGCTTGATTGAGATGATCTCAGATCAACTCCAACAAAAATGTCAGGAGAGCCAAATCGCGCCGAGCGCGTTTTCCTTGAACGGAGATATCCGCAACGGAGAACGATCATGAAATCGTCGCTTGCAGCCTTGGCCCTCTCGACCTCCATCCTGGGTTTCAGTGCGGCCACTGTTCTGGCGCAGGACATGCCGCCCCCTGTTCCGCCCAGCGGCGGCGACCTCGCCACCGTGCCCTCCATCGACGAGATCCATATGCGCGAACAGCGCGACGGGATGCGCATCAACAACGCCCTGGCGTCGGGCGACATGTCCGCCAACGAGGCGCACCGGGTGATGGAAGAACTGGCCAACATCCGCACCCAGGAGGCCGAGCTCGGTCATCGCGACGGCCCCGACCTGAACCCCACCGACCGCCAGTTCATCAACGACCGCCTGAACCAGCTCGGCCAGTCGATCCATTGGATCCGGGTCCGCAACGAGGACCGCTGGTGAGGGCTGAGGGCGTAGGAGACCTCAGATCATGAAATCGCTTTTCACCCTGGCCGCCGTTTCGAGCCTGGCCCTGGCTAGCTGGGGGATGGGCCTGCCCGCCCTGGCCCAGACGTCCCAGAACCCCGACCAGCCGCCCACCGCCATGCCGGCCAGCCCGCCGGTGGACGCCGGTTCGATGTCGCCGGCCGCCGCCCCGGCCGGCGCCCCTCCGTCCGGCGCCATGGCTCCGAACGGCGGCGGCGCTCCGCCGCCGAGTTCGGTCACCGCCTCCAGGCCGGTGCCCGATACCTCCGCCGCCAGCGCCGGCATCCCGGGGCCTCAGTCGGTCAATCCGGCCCCAGGCGCCGCTGGCCCCTATGTCGGCCACGGCCCACACGCCTTCTATGACGTGGATCAGCGCATCGCCGACGTGACCCAGCGCGCCGCCAGCCTGCCCGCGGCCCAGCGCCGTCAGGCCGAGACGGCGCTGAAGTCGATCCGCGGCGAGGAGGCGACCCAGAAGCAACGCCACGGCGAACTGCGCGACTGGGACCGCGAGAACCTGAACTACAAGCTGGACCAGCTGGCGCAGAAGTTCCCCAGCCTGGCCGGCCCCAACGCGCAGGCGGCGGCCTCCAATCCTTGAACCTCACTCATCCCGGCCGCTATTCGTGCGGCGGCCGGGCGAAGTGGTGCAGCTTCACCGTCAGGGTCTGGGGATCTTCGGTATGGGTGAAGGAGGCCTTCTTGAACGACGGCCCCTTCAGGCCCAGCGGCGCGTCGTTGGAGAAGGCGATGCCTTCCTTGGGGATGCCCAGCGCTTGGCGGTCGACTTTGTGGTTGTCGTTCCAGTCGTGATAAATCTGGGCGGCGTAGACGCCCGGCGGCACGGCCTCGACCGTCACCGAGGTCGAGCCCTTCATCGCCGGGGCGAAGCCGGAATAGGGGCATTCCGTTTTCAGGAAGGTGCCCTCGGTGCAGATGTCCACCCGCACCGATCCGCCGGTGAAGCGCAGGTCATTGACCACGAAGGTGATCGAACCATCCTCGGCCCAGCCCGCTCCGGGCCACGCGATCGCCAGCAGCAGCCCTGCGAGAGGAAGCGCTGAACTGACGCGAAGCCATTTCATAACCACCACCTCTGCAGTTCCGGCGCTTTAACGCACAAAACGTCACCAAGCCGCATTAACGCCTCAAATCGGCTTTTGGGAAAGCGCCTCACGCTCCATGGGGCGAACAGGACAGTACGTCTCTACAATCCGGGACGGCATCCCACGTTAGGGTGGGCAGCGCGAGGTTGGTGCATGAAGGCGACGGTGACGAACAAGCTTCTCCCCCATCGGTCCGGAGCGGGCGCCATCGCCGCCGCCCTGGCCCTCCCCGTGGTCTTGGCCCTCCCGGTCGTCCTGGCGGGTTGCGCCGGCCAGACGCCCCCGCCCCAATCCCCTGCGCCCGCGGCCGGCCCGGTCACGGCCTCCGCCAAGAGCTTGTCGATCAACACCTCGGTGGCGGCCATCGCCGCCAATCCCGCCGGCAAGGCGGTGCTCGAGCACGACCTGCCCGGCCTGCTTGAACGGCCCGAGTACAACGTCTTCAAGAACATGAGCGTGAAGTCCCTGGCCGGGATGTCCAACGGCAAGATCACGCCGCACACCCTGGACCAGGTGCAGTCGGACCTGCAGGCCATCCCCGCCGGGAACGCGCCCCAACCCTGACGCCTCCGACCGGCTAGACCCTAGCCGGGGCCGTGATGTTCGCCGCCGCCTCCGCCCGGGTGGCCGGCGCCGCCATGGAAGTGCACGCCATGGAAGCCGCTGCCGCCGGCTTGGCGACGGAAGTGGTTGCCGCTATCGCGCACGAAGTGGTGGTCCGGTCCGGTCGAGTAGTAGAAGCCGCCGTCCGGCCCCCAATAGCCGTCGTCGAACGGCCCGTAGAAGTCGTCGTAATAGGCGTCGTACGCCACCGGCCCTGGCCCGGGTCCATGCCCGTAATAGGGCCCGGACGCACAGGCGGTCAGGCACAGCCCCGCCAGGGCGGCGATGACCACGGGTTTGAATGCGGGCTTAATGGGCGGCCTCTCTTGGTTGTACGTCTCCCAAGGGAAATCGCCACAAGGCCGGCCAAGTTTCATCACCGCCCGGAGGCCAGCCCCGCCAGCAACGAGCTGGCCGTCGGAACTGGCTGGGTTTGAAGACGGACCTGCCGCCGATCGGCCGTTACGAGCGCAGGCCCTACCGCATGCCGCCGATCTCGGGCCGGATCTCCGACACCTCGATGCGGTCGTAGAGGCCGGCCTGGTGGTAGGGGCTGGCGTGCAGGAAGGCCTGGGCGGCGGCGTGGTCGGCGGCCTCGACCAGCAGCAGCACCCCGCTCATGGACCCCGCCTCGCTGTAGAGCGGGCCGCCGAAATGCACCCGGTCCACCCGCTGCATCAGGTGCTCGTTGAAGCGCGGCTCCAACGCGCACCGCTCCGCCTCGCAGTCCGAGCGGAAATGGCCGGCGACGACGAACAGCATGGGTGCCTCTTGGAACAGCGGTGGACTATGGCCCCTGCAGCCCGTTCAGGGCTTCTGCTTGGGCGGGATGGCGGCGGCCTCTTCCGGGGTCAGGCGGGTCTGGCTCTTGACGATGCAGGGCGACGGGATGCTGGGCGGGCTCTGGCCCACCTTCAGGTCCCAGTCCAGCGGGGTGCAGATCTCGTCGGAGCCGCGCACCACGGTGATCAGCCGCGCGTCGGGGTACAGCAGCTCGGGACAGCTGCCCTCGACTTCGATCTTGTAGAACTCGTTGACCCGCACCCGGATGTAGAAGCCGTGCTCGTCGATGGGGCGGAAGCCCTCGTAGTCCTGGCTGCGGAAGCACTGGCTGGGCCTGGCGGGACCGGCCGCCATCGCCGGCGCCGTCGCCACGCAGGCGAGGCCGGCGGCGAGCCCGAGCAGAGACCGAAGCCTGAGCAGGGACCGAAGCATGTGTGCGCCTTTTGCTGTGCGACCCTTCCCGTGACGGCGGGAACCCAGGTCGCCCGTGCAACGCGCAAACGCGCCTAAGGCTCCACGGTCAAAGGCGACAGCTCAGGCTGCGCGCCGGCGCCCCAGCAGGGCCTTGGCCGCAAACACCAGCACGCCCAGCCAGATGAAGCCGAACGACACCGCCCGCAGCGGCGTCAGGCTCTCGCCCGCCTCGATGCCGACGAAGAATTGCAGGGTGGGGGTGATGAACTGCAGGAAGCCGATCGAGGTCATGGGCAGCCGCCGCGCGGCGAAGGCGAACAGGGCCAGCGGAATCACCGTCGCCGGGCCGCCCAGCATCAGGGCGGTGGTGGCCGCAGGGGTCGCGCCGAACACGCCGTGGCCGCTGTGCGTCAGCCAGATCGCATAGGCCGCCGCCGGAACCACCAATACCAGGCACTCGACCAGCAGCCCGGTCTGGGCCTGCACCGCCGTCTTTTTGCGGATCACGCCATAGCCGCCAAAGCTCAGCGCCAGCACCAGCGACACCCAGGGGAACTCGCCCAGCGCCACGCCCTGCAGCACCACGCCGACGATGGCCAGCGCGATGGCGACCTTGCCCGCCCGGCCGATCCGCTCGTGGAACAGCCAGGCCCCGGCCGCCATGTTCAGCAGCGGGCTCAGATAATAGCCGAGGCTGGCCGAGATGGTCTTGCCGTTCGACACCGCCCAGACATAGGTCGACCAGTTGATCCCGATCAGCAGGGCCGAGACCAGCAGCGCCAGCACCGTGGCGCGCGGCAGCCGGACCAGACTCTTCGCCTGGCCGGTGGCCAGCACCAGCAGCGCCGCGCAGGGGACCGACCAGATGGTGCGCCAGGCGACGATCTCGAACGCGCGGGCCCCCAGGCTCGATGCCCACAGGAACAGGATCGGCAGCAGGCCCCACATGAAATAGCAGGCCAGTCCCGCCATCAGCGGCGCGCGCCCGGCCGGCTGCGTCGAGGTCGGCTGCGCCAAGCTCGCCTGAGGATCTATCGCCTTGGAATCTATCGCCGCCACATTGCTCATGCGGCCCCATCTAGGCGGCGCGGCCTCCCGGCGCCACCCGGATCGCGCGAAGGATTTCTGACGCCCGACCCCAGCGGCGCTGTCCCTTCACGATCATCTGTGACGGGTCCATGTCGATCTTGCGCGCGTAGGGCTATATGAAGGTCAAAAGTCCGGGTGGAGGTGTTTTGATGCCCTGGAAGCCGATCGACACGGCGCCGCGCGCCGGCCAGGAGCTTGTCGTAGCCTACCGCCGACCTCGCAACGGCGCAGTCATCGTCTCGATCAGCTATTTCGACGGCGAGGAATGGCGCTGGAGCGAGGCGTCCGAACAGGACGAGATCCTGTGCGCCGGCGACATCCCCTTCGCCTGGGTGCCCTTGCCGGAATAGGCTTGGTTTTCGCCGAGACGCTCTACGTCCTTCGAGACGCCCCTTCAGGGCTCCTCAGGATGACGCACGTGGGTGTTCGAAAACCTTCGTCATGCTGAGGAGCGGCAAAGCCGCGTCTCGAAGCACGCAGCGGGCCTAGCTCTTGGCCTTGTACACCTGGGCCAGGGCCTTGATCGGCCCGGCCAGCGGCTTGGCTGCAGCCATATAGTCCGCCCACGGATCAACTCCGCGCAGCTTCCTGGCCGCGCTGCCCAGCGTATAGGCCCTGGGGTCCAGGCCCGCCTTCACCTGGCTCCAGCCCAGCGGCCACGACACCGTCGCCCCGCCCCTGACGCGGGGCGAATAGGGCGCCACCGCCGTGGCCATGCGATCGTTGCGCAGATAGTCGAGGAAAATGCGCCCGGTGCGCTTGGCCTTGGCCATCTCCACCACGTAGCGCTCGGGGGTATCGGCCGCCGCCCACTCGCACAGGCCGCGCGCGAAGGCCTTGGCCGCCGGCCAGTCCACCACCCGTGACGGCTTCAGCGGCACGCACACGTGCAGCCCCTTGCCGCCGGTGGTCTTGCAGAACCCCTCCAGCCCCACCGCCTGCAGCCGTTCGCGGATATCCTTGGCCGCGGCGATCACCGCGGCGAACGCCACGTCGGGCGCGGGGTCGAGGTCGAACACCAGCCGCCCCGGCGTTTCCGGCGCGCCCGGAGCGCAGTTCCACGGATGCAGTTCCACCCCGCCCGACTGGACGATAGCCGCCAGCCCCTCCACCTGGTCGATCTGCAGGTAGGGCTTGTGGTCGCCCGACACCTCCACCTGCTCCAGCAGGTCCGAGGTCCCGGCCCCGGCGTGGCGCTGGAAGAAGGTCTCGCCCTTGATCCCGTCCGGCGCCCGCACGATCGAGCACGGCCGTCCCTCCACGTGCGGCAGCAGCCGCTCGCCCACCAATTCGAAATAGCGCGCCAGCTCCAGCTTGGTATGGGTGGGCTCGTCGCCGTCGGCCGGCCACATCTCCTTGTCGGGATGGGAAATCTTCACCCCCATCACCACGTCGCCGCTTTTGGCCACGCTGATCTTGGAAGCCGTCTTGGCCGGCGCCGCGCTTGCGTCCTCCACCTCTTCGGCCTTCATCTTGCTCCCCCGCTCGTCGATCACCTCGGCCGCCGGCTTGTCCTCGCGCAGGCCCTTGAAGCTGGCCTGGCGCAGCCGCCCGTCGCCGGTCCAGCCGGCGAAGCCGATCTCGGCCACCAGCTCGGGTTTCATCCAGTGGGTCTGACCCAGGCCCCGCGGCACGGCCTGACCGGGGAACGGACTGGTCTTGGTCTCCAGCGCCTTCAGCCTCGGCTCCAGCTTCGCCGCCGTCGCCGCCGACAGCCCCGTGCCGATGCGCCCGACATGGACGAAGCGGCCGTCGCGATGAACCCCGGCGATCAGCGAGCGCACCGTCTTGGCGCCCTCGCTGGTCCAGCCGGCCAGCACCACCTCCTGGCCGCCGCGGCACTTGGCCTTGGTCCAGGCGTCCGAGCGCCCCGAACGATAGGCCGCGTCCAGCCGCTTGGAGACGATCCCCTCCAGCCCCACCGCGCAGGCAGAGGCCAGCACTGCTGAGCCATCGGTCTGGAAGTGCTCGACATAACGCAGGTGCGGCGCGGCCTTGGCCCCAGTTTTGGCTTGGCCATCCACCAGGGCCTGCAGCCGCCGTTTGCGGGCGCTGAGCGGCTGTTCGCGCAGGTCCTCGCCGCCCTCGAACAGCAGGTCGAACACGAAGAACACCAGGGCGCCGGTCTTCTCGTCCGACAGCGCCGCCTGGAGGCCGGCGAAGTCCGGATTGCCGTCATCGTCCAGCGCCACCACCTCGCCGTCGATCAGGCAGTCCGGCAGCTTGGTCCCATCGGCCGTGATCTCCGGGAAGCGCTCACTCCAGTCGAGCCCCTTGCGGGTCTTCAGCGTGGCCTGGCCGGCCCGCACCCGCAGTTGCATGCGATAGCCGTCGAACTTGATCTCGTGCACCCAGCCCTGCCCGCCCGGCGGCCGGTCGACCAGCCGGCACAGCTCGGGCTCGACAAAGGCCGGGATGGCGGCGGCCCTGACGGCGAGCTTGGCCTTCGCCTTGGCCGGCGCCGCGTCCGCCGCGGCCTTGTTGGAGTTCCATACCGCCTTGGCCGGCGCGCGCTTGGCCCTTCCGGCCTTGGCGGTGATGAAGGGCGTCGGTCCCGCCCCTTCGCCGGCGGCGATCTCCGGCATGGTCCGACCCGAAGCCACCGAGGTCTCGGCGTCCCCGATCAGGGCGTCGTGGTCGCCGGCATGGGCGCTGTCGTCCCGGTGCTTGATCAGCAGCCAGTTGGTGCGCTTGCCGTGCTCGCGGTCGTTGCGCATCCGCACCAGGGCCCAGGAGCCGTGCATCCGCTCGCCGTCGAACACCACCTTCAGGTCGCCGTCCTTCAGTCCCTTCTCCGCCGAGGTTCCCGGCTCCGGCGCCCAGTAGCCGCGGTCCCACAGCATCACCGTGCCGCCGCCGTACTGGCCCTTGGGGATGGTCCCCTCGAAGTCGCCATAGTCGAGGGGGTGGTCCTCGACCTCCACCGCCAGCCGCTTGTCGGCCGGGTCGAGCGAGGGTCCCTTGGTCACCGCCCAGGACTTGAACACCCCGTCCAGCTCCAGCCGCAGGTCGTAGTGCAGCCGGGTGGCGGCGTGCTTCTGGATCACGAACCGCAGCCGCTTGGCCGGCGCGACCCTGGCCTTGCCCGAAGGCTCCTGCGTGACGTCGAAGTCGCGCTTGGCGCGGTAGGTGGTGAGCGTATCGACCATGCCCAACCGCCCCTAGGCTCAGCCAGTCTTGCGACGGGCGGGGCTGCGGCGCGCGGTCTTGGCCGGCGCCTTGGCCGCGCGGGCGGGCCGCCGGGTCGGGGTCGAAGCGCCGCCGTCGCGCTGCAGGCTTTGGCGCAGCGCCTCCATCAAATCGCCCGCCGCCACTGGCTCGGGCGCCGGGGCCAGCTTGGGCTTATGCCCTTTGGTCTTCTCGGCGATCAGCGCCTTCAGCGCCTCCTGGTAGCGGTCGACGAAGGTGTCGGGCTCGAACGGGCCCTCCTGCTGCTTGATGATGGCCTCGGCGATGGCGACCATCTTGGCGTCGGGCTGGGCCTGGGGGATGTCGCGGAAATAGTCGGCGGCCTTCCTCACCTCGTCGCGGCTGCGCAGCGAATAGGCGATCATGCCGTCGCCGCGCGGCTCCAGCGCCATCAACCGCTCGCGCGCGTGCAGCACCACCCGGCCCAGCGCGATGCGCCCCGAGCGGGCCATGGCCTCGCGGATCACGGCATAGGCCTCCGCCGCCATCTTACCGTCTGGCACCAGGAAGAACGGGTCTTTCCAGTACAGCCGGTCGATCTCGTCCTCGTCGACGAAGCGGTCGATGTCGATCACCCGGTTGCTCTCCACCCGCACCGAGGCGATCTCCTCGTCGGTGACCAGGATGTAGCGGTCCTTCTCCACCTCGTAGCCCTTGACCAGCTTGGACCGCTCCACCGGCCCGCTGTCGGGATCGGTGGCGATCATGCGGATGCGGTTGTCGGTCTTGGGATTGATCAGGTGGAACGACACCTCGGCGGCGCTGGAGGTGGCGCTGTAGAGGGCCACCGGGCAGGTGACGAGCGAGAGGCGCAGGTGACCCTGCCAGATCGGACGCGCGGCCATGGCGGTTGCTCCGGGCGATGCACGTTTTGCTCAACGCGCGGCGCAGCCGGAAAGATCACTAGCTATTTCTGCTTAAGTCCCGAATCCGATTCAGTTTTTCAGGATTCGTACGCCGCGCCCTGTCTCCCCCCTGCACAGCGGGGGAGGAGAAGAGGCCTTCACGCCGCAGCGGCAGGCCTGACGCGCTCGATGGTCGCCTCCCCCGCGCCGCAGGGGAGGCTCAGCGTCTTAGGAGCCCGCCTTGGCCACAGGCTGGGTGACAGCCATGGTCTTGAGCTTGGTCGGCAGGTCGGAGGTAGCCCAGCCGCCGCCGAGCGAACGCACCAGGTCGATGCTGGCCACCAGCCGCTGGGTACGGAGCGTCACGTCGGACTGCTGCGCCTGCAGTTCCGCGGTCTGGGCCGTCACCACGTCGAGATAGTCGGCCGCGCCTTCGGTGTAGCGCTGGGTGGCGAGCTTGGTGGTCTGCACCGCCGCGTCCACCGCCTCCTGCTGGCGCGTCTCGGCCACAGCCAGGCGGTTGGCGAGGGTCAGCTCGTCCTCGACCTGGCGGAAGGCGTCCAGCACCGTCTGGCGGTAGTCGGCCGCCGCCTCGTCGAAGGCCGAGCGGGCGCGGGCCACCTCGGCATGGCGCCGGCCGCCATCGAACAGCGGCAGCACCGCGAAGGCCGGGCCGGCGGCCCAATAGCCGGCGGCGGCGTGCGCCGCCTCGCCCAGGGTCTCGAACCCGCCCGCGCCCGACAGGGTCACGGTCGGATACATGGCCGCGCGGGCCACGCCGACATTGGCGTTGGCCTCGTTCACCCGGCGCTCGGCCGCGGCGATGTCGGGCCGGCGCTGCAGCAGCTCGGACGGCTCATTCACCGGCACGTGCGGCGCGTCGGCCTGGGTCGACTGCGCGGCGATCGAGAAGCGCGAGGGCTGCTCGCCGATCAGGGCGGCGATGGCGTGCTCGAGCAGGGCGCGGCTGGCCTGGGTCTGCTCGTACTCGGCCTGCACGTCGCCGAGCTGGGTCTTGGCCCGGTCCAGGTCCAGCTCGCTGGAAGCGCCACCGTCATAGCGGCTCTGGGTCAGGTCCAGCGCCTGCTTGAAGGCTTCGGTGGTCTGGCGCAGCACATCGATCTGGGCGTCCATGCCGCGCAGGTTCAGATAGTCGTCCGCCAGCTGGGCCTCGAGGCTGAGCTTGATTCCGGCGGCGTCGGCGGCGCTGGCCTGGGCCTCGGCCCGGGCGGCGGCCACCTGGTTGCGTACGTGGCCCCACAGGTCGAGTTCGTAGCTGGCGGTGCCGCCCAGCGTGATGTCGTGCTCGGGCAGGCCGGGATAGGACTGGTGCGAGACCGCGCCGTTGGCGTCGAACTCGGGCACCAGGCCGGCGCGCGCCTTGCGGGCCAGGTCCACCGCCTGGTCGTAGCGGGCGAGCGCCGCCTGCAGGCTCGGAGCTTGCTGGTCCAGGGTGGTTTCCAGCGCGTCGAGCTGGGGATCGGGGATCACCGCCCACCAGTGGCCGCGCGCGGCGGTGTCGGCGGGGGCGGCGGGCGTCCACGGGCCGCCCTCCTTGTACTCGGCCGCCGGCGGGGTCGTCGTCGGCGGTTGGTAGGGCGGCGCCAGGTTGCAGCCGGCCAGCACGCTGCCGGCCAGCAGCGCGCCCAATAGCGGCCCGCCCCGCGAAGCCACGTTACGAATGGGCATTAGCCGCCTCGCGGGTCAGGACCGGCTTCACCCGGTCGCCGCTGACGATGGCGTCGGACGGGCTGTCGATCACCATGTCGCCGGGGGTCAGGCCCGCCCCGATGGCCAGGGTCGCGCCGAAGTCCTGGGCGATGGTCACCGGCTGCAGCCGCACCTTGCCGTCGCGACCAGCCACCGCCACCTCGGTGCCTTCCTTGCGGAACAGCAGGGCGCTGGAGGGGATGCGCAGGTTGGTGCTGGCCTGCTCGAGCTTGGAGCCGGCCACGTCCAGCGACACCTGGGCGTAGGAGCCCGGCCGCAGCTGGCCCGCGCTGTTGTCGAACACCAGCTGGATCAGCATGGAGCCGGACTGGGTGTTCACCGCGCCGGCGGTGCGCACCAGTTGGGCGGTGAAGCTCTGGTTCGCATGGTCGGGCACGGTGAAGTGCGCGGTCAGGCCCGGCTTGATCATCGAGGCGTAGTTCTGCGGCACGCTGACGTACAGGCGCAGCTTGCTGGTGTCGGCCACCGAGAACAGCGGGCGCGCGCTGGCGTCGCCGGCCACGATCAGCGAGCCGATGTCGGTGGCGCGGCTGGTCACCACCCCATCGAACGGCGCGGTCAGGCGCTTGAAGTCGGTCAGGGTCTGCAGGCGGCTGACATTGGCGCGGGCTTCGTTCTCCAGCGCCTCCTTGGCGGCCAGGGCGCCGTGGTTCTGGTCCACTTCCTGCTGCGACACGGCGTGGGTCACCACCAACCGGTCCCAGCGCTTGGCGGTGATGTCGGCGAGCGCGCGGTTGGCGTCGGCGGTGGCCAGCGCCGCCTTAGCCGCGACCAGTTGCTGGTCCACGTCGGGAGTGTCGATCTCGGCCAGGGTCTGGCCCGCCTTCACGTGGTCGCCGATGTCGGCGTCCCAACGTTTCAGGTAGCCGTTGGTGCGGGCGAAGACCGGGGCCTCGTTCCAGGCGTCCAGCCGGCCGGGCAGCACCACCGCGCTCGCCTCGCCGCCCTGGGGCAGCACGACGTTGACCGTGGGCGTGGCCGCCTCGGCGGTGGTCGCCTGCAGCGCCTGGTGCGCCGACAGCCGGGCCCCGGCGCCGATCACCAGCACCGCGACCAGGGCCGCGCCGGCGAACAGGCCCACCATCTTCAGCTTGGCCGGATCGGCCGGGGTGATGACCAGGCCCACGTCGTCATGACCATGGGCGGGCGCGTCGGCGGCTTGGCCAGCCTCGTGGCCGGTTTCGGGGGCGGCCCGGGAGACGGACGGCTCGAGGGTGTTGGGCGCGTCAAGCATGAGCGAATCCTTGCACTTGCGCCGACTGGGCGCGGGGCTTGCGGCTGTGGACGAGGGCGAAGACGGTAGGGACGAAGATCAGGGTGGCGATGGTGGCGAAGCTCAGGCCGCCGATGACGGCGCGGCCGAGCGGGGCGTTCTGCTCGCCGCCGTCGCCCAGGCCCAGCGCCATCGGCGCCATGCCGATGATCATGGCGAGCGCGGTCATGAGCACCGGGCGGAAGCGGACGCTGCCCGCCTCCAGCGCGGCCAGCACCGGATCTCCGCTGATCGCCAGCCGTTCTCGGGCGAAGCTGATGACCAGGATGGAGTTGGCCGTGGCCACGCCCATGCACATGATCGCCCCGGTGAGCGCCGGCACCGAGAGGGTGGTGCCGGTGGCGAACAGCATCCAGGCGATACCGGCCAAGGCCGCCGGCAGGGCCGAGATGATCACCAGCGGGTCGGTCCAGCTCTGGAAGTTGATGACCACCAGCAGGTAGATCATTACGATCGCGCCCAGCAGACCGAAGCCCATGCCCGAGAAGGCGGTGTTCATGGTCTCGTACTGGCCGCGCAGCACCACCTTCACCTTGGCGGGGCGCTCCTTGTCGAGCCTGGCCAGCACCTTCTTCACGTCGGTGGCCACAGCGCCCAGGTCACGGCCCTGGGTGGCGGCGTAGACGTCGACCAGCGGGGCGATGTTGTACTGGGACACCACCGCCGAGGTCGAACCACGGGTCAGGCTGCCCAGCGCGCCGAGCACCTGGGGGTCCTGCCCGGCGATGCGGCCGGTCACCGGGATGTTCTCCAGTTTCTGCAGGGTGTCGGTGTCGTATTCGGGGGTCTGGGCGGCGAGCGCGTACTGCACGCCGTTCTTGGGGTTGAGCCAGAACACCGGGTTGGTCTGGGTGGTGCCGGCGATCGAGGTGGCGACGCTGCTGGTGACGTCGTTCTCGGTCAGGCCCAGCTGGTTGATCCGGGTGCGGTCGACCTCGAAGCGCAGCTCGGGATAGCTCTCGGGCTGCTGGATGCGGGCGTCCACCAGGCCGTTGATGCCGCGGATGCCGCGCAGGATCTTCTGGGCGAAGGCCTGGTCCTCGGCCAGGTCGTTGCCCACCACCTGGATGTCGATGGGCGCCGGCGAGCCGAAGTTCAGGATCTGGCTGGTGATGTCGGCCGGCAGGAACGAGAAGGTCGCCGTCGGGTACAGCCGCGGCAGCACCTCGCGCAGGTGCTTCACATAGCCGGCGGTCGGGTGATGGCCTTCCTTCAGGCTGATCAGGATGTCGCCGTCCTGCGGGCCGATGGTGCCCGAGGCGTTGTAGGTGGTGTTGATCGAGCTGGTGGGCAGGCCGATGTTGTCGACGATGGTGTCGAGCTCGGCGGCCGGGATCTGGCGGCGCAGTTCGCTCTCGATGCGGATGAACAGGGCCGAGGTCTCTTCCAGGCGGGTGCCGACCGGGGCGCGGACGTGCAGGGCGATCGAGCCCGCGTCCACCTGCGGGAAGAAGTTGCGGCCCAGGATCGGGTACAGCGCCAGGCTCGACAGCACGAACAGCATGAACACGCCGATGAACAGCTTGCGCGCGCCGAGCGCCTTCTCCAGCACCCCGGCATAGGCCGCGCGCACCGTCTCGAAGCGACGCTCGAAGCCGCGCTGGAACAGCACCAGCGGGTTGCGCGTGGGCGCAAGCTGGCCGTGCGCCTGGCCGGGGGCGCTATGCGGCGCGTGCGGCTTCAGCAGGTACTTGGCCATGGTCGGGACCAGGGTCCGCGACAGCAGGAACGAAGCGATCATGGCGAAGATCACGGCCAGCGCCATGGGTACGAACAGGAAGCCCGACACGCCCGGCAGGTAGAACATCGGCACGAACACGATGCAGATGCAGAGCAGCGACAGGAAGGCCGGAACCACTATCTGGTCGGCGCCGTCCAGGATCGCCTGCTGCACCGGCTTGCCCTGCTCCAGGTGCCAGTTGATGTTCTCGATGGTCACCGTGGCCTCGTCGACCAGGATGCCCACGGCCAGGGCCAGGCCGCCGAGCGTCATCACGTTCAGGGTCTGGTGGAAGGCCGACAGGGCGGCTATGGCGGCCAGCACCGACAGCGGGATCGAGGTGGCCACGATCAGGGTCGAGCGCCACGAGCCCAGGAACAGCAGGATCATCAGGCTGGTGAGCGCCGCGGCGATCACCCCTTCGCGCATCACCCCCTCGACCGCGGCCTTCACGAAGGTCGACTGGTCGTTGATGGCGCGCACGTTCAGCGTCGGCGGCAGGCTGGCCTTCAACTCCGGCAGCAGCGCCTTGATGCCCGACACCACGTCGACGGTGGAGGCCGAGCCGGTCTTGAGCACGGTCATCAGCACCGAGCGCTGGCCGTCCACGTGCACCACGTTCTGCTGCGGCGGCGCGCCGTCGCGGACGTGGGCCACGTCGCCGATGCGGATCACCGCGCCATTGACGGTCTTGATCGGCAAGGCTTCCAGCTGGTGGACGTCGCCCGGCACGTTGTTGAGGCGCAGGTTGTACTGGAAGGCCCCGATCTTGACGAAGCCGGCCGGGATGATCTGGGTCTGGGCCGTGATCGCCGCGCCCACGTCCTGGGCCGACACGCCCTTGGACTGCATGGACCGCGGGTCCAGGTCGATCTGGATCTGGCGCACCTTGCCGCCGTAGGGGAACGGAATGGCGGCGCCGGACACGGTCACCAGGCGGGTGCGGATGAAGTTGAAGCCGTAGTCGTACAGCTGCTGCTCGTTCAGCCCCTTGCCCGACAGCGCCAGCTGCACGATCGGCACGGTGGAGGCGTTGTAGTTCAACACCAGCGGCGGGGTCGCGCCCTGGGGCAGCTGCTTCAGGATGGTCTGCGAGATGGCGGTGATCTGGGCGTTGGCCAGCCGGATGTCGGCGCCGGGCTGGAAGTAGATCTTCACCACCCCGATGCCCTGCAGCGAGGTCGCCTCGATGTGCTGGATGTTGTCGACCGTGGTGGTCAGCACCCGCTCGTAGGGGGTGACGATCCGGCCCGCCATGTCGTCCGGCGACATGCCGGTGAACTGCCAGTCCACCGCCACCACCGGCACGGGGATGCTGGGGAAGATGTCGGTCGGCGTGCGCGCCCCGGCGAGGACGCCGAGGATCAGGATCATCAGCGCCATCACCACGAAGGTGTAGGGCCTTGATAGCGCGATGCGGACGATAGCGGTCATAGGCAGGTTCGTTCCATGGGCGATCCACGGCGACGGGAGACGCACAAAGGCGCCTCAGGGCCGGCGAGCGGGCGTTTGATCCCTTTTGCGGCCCGTGTAAACACCAAACCGCACCGCACAGCGGTCATGATGACCGTTATTCGGTTAAACAGACATCAGAAGATCTGATGGCGGGCAGGCCGCCCGCTTGAAGCGTGGCGGTGTAGGCGCGCGCAAACCCTTGCCGGGGCAGGGCTTGGCGCACGCAAGCGGTGACAGCGGTGTCCGGGGCCACGCCGGCCCGATCTTACGCCCCGCCTATTTCACGCCGAGGCTGGCCTCGATGGCGGTGACGCAGCGCAGCAGGGTGCCGGTCAGGGCCTCGTGCGCCCGCTCGAACCGAAGGGTGGGCGCACTGATCGACAGGGCGTAGCGCTCGCCCGAGCCGGTGCGCAGCACAGCGGCCACGCCGCAGATGCCCTCCATGTACTCCTCCCAGTTCTCGGCCACACGGCTCGTGCGGACGTCGACCAGGCGGGCGGTCAACTCGGAGATGGAGGCCAGGGTGCGTGGCGTACGCGCCTCCAGCGGGCTGACCAGCAGCCGCACGATCTCCTCGTCGCTCATCTGCGCCAGCAGCGCCTTGCCCTGGGCGGTGCAGTACATGGGCAGGGCCGCGCCCACCCGGTGCACCACGCGCAGCACCTGGTCCGAAGCGCACTGCTCGACGATGATCGCGTGCTCGCCGCGCGCCACCGACAGTTGCACGGTCTCGCGGGTGTGGCGGGCGGCCGCCTCCATGTGCGGGCGCGCCAGGGCGGCGATGTCGGTGTGGGCCGAGGCCGCCAGCCGCGCCAGGGCCGGGCCCAGCTTCCAGCCGTCGGCGCCCTTGCACACCAGCTGCTGCGCCTCGAGCGCCTGGACGATCCGCGTCACCGTGGTGCGCGGCAGGCCCGTCTCGCCGGCGATCTGGCCACAGCCCAGGCCGCCGTCGCGGCTCTCCAGCGTGCGCAGCACGGCGGCGGCGCGGGCGATCACCTGCTTGCCGCTGCCTTCGGCCTCGTCCTTGCCGGCGACGTCGATTTCGTCGGTCATGGTTCCTCCCGGGTGTTTTTATCAGCATCATGTCTGCCGAGACACTCGGGCGACATTCTCGTCGGATAAATAGTAGCGACCACTCAGCGGTCACATATGTCCGCTGTACGGACTTGCCCTCAAAATGACATGCGCGTCAATCCCAGTACGGGGACGCACCGCAGCCGCAGCTTTCGGCAGCCTTTGCGCCCGGCCGTTCAGCCTTGGTTCAATGTCAGGTGGAATTCTTTCCCCGGCTCGCCGCGAGCGAGCCGAGAGGAAAGGCGTCATCATGCGCAGATTGCTCACCGCCGTCCTGACCGCCACGGTCCTGGCCGGCGCCACGGTCGCCGTCGCATCGCCAGCGAGCGCTCAGCCCAACTGGCATCGTCACCACTGGCGGCATTGGGGTCATCGCCACGCCTGGCGGCATCATTGCGTGTGGCGGCACGGCTACCGCGTCTGCCGCCGCTGGTAGTCGCCGCGCGTTCGGCCGGACGCCCCGTCACGGGCGCCCGGCCAAGTTCGCACGCTACTCACGCCACGCCCACTCACGCCACGCGTGGCGCCTAACCGGCGCGCCTACCAGGGCCGCTGGAAGTTGTTCTCGTGCAGCCAGTGGATGCGGTCGGCCAACTGGTTCAGCCGCGCCTCCAGCTCGGACGTCTCGTTGTCGGTGAGCTGGCCACCGCCGTGATGGTCGCGATAGTGGTCCTCGTCGTGGCGGATACGGTCGAGTTCACGATGCACCCGGTCGGCCTCATGGCCGTCGAGGGAGCCGTCGTCGTGGGCCTTGTCGATCCGGCTGGACAGCCACTCCTCGCGTTGCTTCAAGGTGTAGTCGCCGTGATCGCGCGCACCGGCGGCAGGAAGTCCGGCGGCGCTCGCCGGCGGATATCCCGCAGATTCCGGCTGAGCATGAGCCATTATCGGTAAGCTTAGCGCCAAAGCTGCGCCGGTCAGAAGAATAGTACGCATCATTTTCGCTTCTTCTCCTTACCCCGACCACGAGCACTCAACGCCCGAACATCGGAACAGGATGCGAAAAGCTACACTCTATTCCACGGCGAAGCTTGACCCCGCCCAAGTCGGCGGGGCCAAATCTTCACCTCAGCCTTGACAGACGGACGAGGCGCGCCGCTTACGGGGCGGTCGCCACCTGGCCGCGGATCTCGCCGGTCGGATGGGCGGCGGTGTGGACGTTGAAGTACCACTTGCCGGCCTTCAGATCGGAGATCTGGGCGTCGCTCAGAGTGGCCTGGCCGCTGATGGGGCTGGCGGGGGCGGCGATCGGAATCTGCACCCCGGCGTTGACGCCCGCCGCCGCCGGGCCGTGGAAGTGGGCGGCGGTGGCCGGCCCGGTCAGGCCCGAATAGGTGGCCTGGTAAGTAAAGGCCTTGCTCTCGGTGTTCAGGGTGGCGACCAGGTGGCCCTGGCCGGCGGTGTCGTTGGCCGGCACCTCGTCAGCGCCCTTCAGCACCGCCGCGTAATGCAGCACCTCGGCGTGGGCCGCGCCGGCGACCAGACAGCACGCGATCGCCGCGGTGGCGAACATCTTCAGCGACATGCGAAGTACCTCCCTCGTTCCGAGCGGGGCGCTGCCGCGCTCGCATCCAGGCCTGCAGGTGGATTGGATAGGCTCAACCTGCCCGCGCCCGATGTCAGTTTTGTATCGCGCGCGCCGCAGAGCCAAGCTCTCAGGCCCCTTACATCGCCGGAACCTTAGCGCCGATGGGCCTCAAAGCCCAAACGGGCCGGCCCAAGCCTCAGGTAGTGGGCGTCTCAGGCGGCGGGACGGCGCCTCGGCGGGGCGAGCCGCACCACCTCGGCGTCCGGCGCGCTGGGGGCCAGGCGGAAGCGTTCGGCCAGTTGCGCCAGCCGGTCGACCTCGCGCGCCAGTTCGTGGGTGGCGGCGGTGGATTCCTCCACCATGGCGGCGTTCTGCTGGGTCAGCCGGTCCATGTCGCCGATGGCGGCGTTGACCTGGTCCAGCCCCGCCGCCTGCTCGCGCGCCGAGCCGGCGATGGCCGAGACCACGCCCTCGATCTCCACCACCTGGGCGGCGATGGCCGTCAGGGCCTCGCCGGTGCGCCCGACCGCGGCGGCGCCCTGGTCCACGTGCTGCGAGGCGGCGGCGATCAGGGCCTTTACCTCCTTGGCGGCGTCGGCCGAGCGCTGGGCCAGGCTGCGCACCTCGCTGGCCACCACCGCGAAGCCGCGGCCCATGTCGCCGGCGCGGGCCGCCTCGACCCCGGCGTTCAAGGCCAGCAGGTTGGTCTGGAAGGCGATCTCGTCCATCACCCCGATGATCGCCTCGATCTTGCGCGAGGAGTCCTGGATCAGGCCCATGGCCGTCACCGCCTCACCCATGGTGGCGCGGCTGCGCTCGGCCTGGCTGCGGGCGCCCTCGACCAGGCCGTCGGCCTTCAGCGCCCCGTCGGCGGTGGCCTTGACCGTGGCGGTCACCTGATCGAGCGCCGCGGCGGTCTCCTCCAGGCTGGCGGCCTGGGTCTCGGTGCGGCTGGACAGGGCGTCGGCCGCCTGGCCGATCTCGCCGGCCCCCTGGCGCAGGGTCAAACAGCCTTCGGCCACCCCGCCCACGGTCTCGCGCAGGGCCTTGAGCGCGGTGTTGAAATTGGTCTTCAGCGCCGCGTACTCGCCCGGCAGCTCGTGCGTCACCTCGCAGCCGAGGTCGCCCTGGGCCAGTTGGCTCAGCGCCGCCGACATCACTTCCACCACCTCGCGCTGGCGCGCCGCCTCGACCTGGCGCACAGCCTCCTGCGCCCGGCGCAGGTCTTCGGAGGCCTGGCGGCTGACGATGGCCTCGCGCTCGGCCTCGGCCTGGGCGCTGGCGGCGGTGCGGAACATGGCCACCGCCTCGGCGATGCGCGCCAGGGGGTCGCGGCCCGAGGACATGGCCTGGGCCCGCACCTCGGCCTTCTTCACGCCGACATACAGCACCCCGATGGCCTCGCCGTCGGCCAGGATCGGCTCGTAGATGGTGAAATAGGCCTCGCCCAGGATCTCGGCCTCGCCGCGATAGCCCTTGCGCGCGCCCAGCACCGTGTCGTGCACCGGCCCCGCCGCCAGCCGCGTGCCCACCGCCCGCGTCCCGTCCGGCTTGGTCACGTTGGTCGAGACGCGCAGGTCGCCCAGGAACACCGTGGCCGTACCGCCGGCCGCGTCGCGCACATGATCCACCGCGGTGAAGTCGCCATTGACCCGATGGACGCCGAAATACAGCTCATCGCCCACCCGCCGCGGCGCGCCGTGCCGGTACAGCGCCTCGCGCAGCAGGCCGAGGTTGCGGTCCAGGCTATTTTGGGCGCGCGAGACGGCCTCGTGCCGGGCCAGCTCCTGCGACACGGCGGCGATCTCGCCGCCGATCCGGCGCAGCGACCCAAGCTGGGCCTGCAGCAGCGCCCCCATGGCCCCGCAGCCCACAAGTCCGCCCGCCACGCCCCAGCCGAACAGCTCCGCCGGCGCGGCGTGGCCCATGCTCATCCGCACGGCCGGAGCCAGGGCGGCCAGCGCGACAACGGGAAGCCCCGTCGCCGTCAGGCGCAGGGAAAGGGAAAGACCGGACATCACCGTGACCTGTGGGACCGCGAACCTGTGGCTATGGCGAGTAATCTGCGACGCCATGGTTTTTTTCGCGTTACCCGATGGCGTAAATCTTCGGGTGGCCGCGTCTTCGGCCGCTGGGGAGGACAAGAGCCGCCATGACCGTCAAATACCCGGAGACGCATCCGATAGCAGTTCTATCGCGAGTAGCGTTCATCCTGGCTCTGTGTGCGCTGCTGATGGCCTCGCTGATCAAGCCGCCGCGGCTGTTCTACTCATACCACGCCCAGCATTTCGCGGCCTTCTACGTGCTTTCGCTCGCGACCGCCTTGACCATCAAGCGCAAGACGATCATCTCGCTCGGCCTGCAGCTGGCCCTGTTCGCCGTGGTGTTCGAGCTGGCGCGCGCGCTGTCGCCATTGCACGCCGAGACCAACTATCTGGACTGGTTCGCCGACGCCGCCGGCATCGTCGCGGCGCTGGTTCCCATGCTGGCCCAGAAGCTGCGGCAGCGGTTCGAGCCGGCCGAGACCACCGCGCTCAGCCCTTGATCGCCAGCAACAGCGCGCCGGCGCAGACCAGGCCCACGCCCAGCCAGTTCTTGGCCGACAGCTTCTCGCCCAGCACGGCGACGGCGAACACCGCCACCAGGGCCACGCTCAGCTTGTCGATCGGGGCTACGCCCGCCGCCGGCCCGAGCTTCAGCGCCCGGTAGTAGCAGAGCCACGAGCCGCCGGTGGCCAGCGCCGACAGCACCAGGAACAGCCAGGTGCGTGCGCCGATGGCGCCCACCGGCCGCCAGGCCCCGGTCAGGGTGACCACGGCTGCGGTCACGCCCACGATCACGCAGGTGCGGATGAAGGTGGCGAGGTTGGAGTCGATCCCCTCGACCCCGATCTTGCCGAAGATCGCCGTCAGCGCCGCGAAGGCCGCCGAGCCCAGGGCCCACAGCGCCCAGTTGGGAACGACCAAGGCCATTCCCGCCGGCCGGCCTATTCGCCGATCTTGAAGGTCTTGCCCTCGCGCTCCGCTTCGGCGCGCATGGCGTTGAGGTTCTCGGCGATGCTGAACACGGCCACGAAGAACTCGCAGGCGCCGCGCCACAGCAGCGCCAGCACCGCCATCACCAGCAGCCCCGCCACCAGGGCCGGGATGGCCACCAGCAGGCCCTCGATGTTCAGCTCGCGCAGCGCCAGCCCGGCCGAGGCGCCCACAGCGCCGAAGCCGAACAGCAGGATCAGCGCCAGGCCGCCCCAATAGATCAGGTGAATCACCGGCCCCGTCAGCAGACGGTCCAGCGACAGGAGATCGAACACAAAGCCGCGCTTGCGTCGCTCGGAGGTCGCAGTGAAGCTCATAGCGGCCTTTGGGTCTCCCTGCGCCCGATCCCAGAACAGGCTGTCCTGATTGGCTAGCAGCGCGCGCGCAGGCGTGCAATGGCATCCGCCGAGCCGAATCGTCCCTACATATGGGGCGCCGCCACTGAAGAGTTCTCTGATGACCGAGCCCAGAACCATCCGCGTCGCCATCATTGGCTCGGGCCCCGCGGGCCTGACCGCCGCGATCTACGCCGCCCGCGCCCTGCTGAACCCGGTGCTGATCGCGGGTCTGGAGCCCGGCGGCCAGCTCACCATCACCACCGACGTGGAGAACTATCCGGGCTTCGCCGAGGTGATCCAGGGCCCCTGGCTGATGGAGCAGATGCGCGCCCAGGCCGAGCACGTCGGCACCGAATTCATGGACGACCTGGTGGCCCGGGTCGACCTGTCCAAGCGCCCGTTCCGCCTGGAGCTCGACAGCGGCATGGTGCTGCTGGCCGAAACCCTGATCATCGCCACCGGCGCCCAGGCCAAGTGGCTGGGCATCGAGAGCGAGCAGCGCCTGCGCGGCTTCGGCGTCTCGGCCTGCGCCACCTGCGACGGCTTCTTCTATCGCGACCGCGAGGTGATCGTGGTCGGCGGCGGCAACACCGCGGTCGAGGAAGCGCTGTTCCTCACCAGCTTCGCCTCCAAGGTCACCCTGGTCCATCGCCGCGGCGAACTGCGCGCCGAGCGCATCCTGCAGGAGCGCCTGTTCGCCCATCCCAAGATCGGGGTGATCTGGGACAGCGCGGTCGAGGAGATCGTCGGCGAAGGCACGCCCGCCACCGTCACCGGGGCCAAGCTGCGCAACCTCAAGACCGGCGAGATCACCGAACTCAAGGCCGACGGCGTGTTTGTCGCCATCGGCCACGCCCCGGCCTCCAGCCTGTTCAAGGGCCAGCTCGAGGCCGACGAGAGCGGCTATCTGAAAGTCATCCCCGGCAAGACCGCCACCGCGATCGAGGGCGTGTACGCCGCCGGCGACGTCACCGACCACGTCTACCGCCAGGCCGTCACGGCCGCCGGCATGGGCTGCATGGCCGCCCTGGAAGCCGCCCGCTTCCTGGCCGAGGAAGACCACAAGAAGGCCCACCACCCGATCTCCCACGCCGAGGCGGAAAAGATCGGGACCTGGTAAGTCCATTATCCCCTCTCCCCTTGCATTGGGGCTAGGGATCAAACCTGGTTTTTAATCCGAACAATCCCCGCCTTCGCGGGGATTGTTCGGATTTTAAATATGCTGGGATGCACCGCGGGAAGCCTACCCGTTCAGATCCTCATAAAGATCGCGCCAGCCCGGATTCAGCTCTTCGATCAGCCGCAGCTTCCAGGCCCGCCGCCACCGCTTGATCAGCCGCTCACGATGCAATGCCCCCTCGCGTGACTCGTGCGCCTCGTACCAAACCAGCCGATCCACCCCGTATTTGGCGGTGAAAATCCCAAGCGCCTTCTCGCGATGCAGCCACACCCGGCGCGCCAGATCGTCTGTGGCGCCCGTGTAAAGCGTGCCATTTCGCTGGCTTGCCAGTATGTACGTGTAGAACACGAGGCCAAGACCTCCCCCCTCCACCCTTGCGGACGCCCACCGCGCCGCAACCGTAACCTGTAGAATCCACCTCCCATGAAATTCCTCGACCAGTGCAAAGTGTACGTGCGCTCGGGCGACGGCGGCGGCGGCGCGGTGTCGTTCCGGCGCGAAAAGTTCATCGAGTACGGCGGCCCTGACGGCGGCGACGGCGGCCGTGGCGGCGACGTGTGGGTCGAGGCCGTCGACGGGCTGAACACCCTGATCGACTACCGCTACCAGCAGCACTTCAAGGCCGGCACCGGCGTCCACGGCATGGGCCGGCAGCGCAGCGGCCCCGCGGGCGAGGACGTGGTGCTCAAGGTCCCGGTCGGCACCCAGGTGCTGGACGAGGACAACGAGACCCTGATCGCCGACCTGGACGAAGCCGGCGCGCGCATCCGCCTGGCCAAGGGCGGCAACGGCGGCTTCGGCAACATCCACTTCAAGGGCCCGATCAACCAGGCTCCGCGCTTCGCCATGCCCGGCCAGGACGGCCAGGAGCGCTGGGTGTGGTTCCGGCTGAAGCTGATCGCCGACGCCGGCCTGGTCGGCCTGCCCAACGCCGGCAAGTCCACCTTCCTGGCCGCGGTCAGCGCCGCCAAGCCCAAGATCGCCGACTATCCCTTCACCACCCTCACCCCCAACCTGGGCGTGGTCGACCTGTCGGTGAAGGAGCGGTTCGTCATCGCCGACATCCCCGGCCTGATCGAAGGCGCCTCGGAGGGCCTGGGCCTGGGCACCCGCTTCCTCGGCCACGTCGAGCGCTGCAAGGTGCTGATCCACCTGATCGACGGCACGCAGGAGGACGTCGGCGAGGCCTATACCCAGATCCGCCACGAGCTCGAGACCTACGGCGCCGGCCTGGCGGAAAAGCCCGAGATCGTGGCGCTGAACAAGATCGACGCGCTGGACCCCGAAACCCGCGCCGAGCGCGCCGCCGAGCTGGAAGCCGTCGCCGGCGTCAAGCCGATGCTGGTCTCCGGCGTGTCGGGCGAGGGCGTGACCCAGTTGCTGCGTGCGGCCCTGGCCCGGATCAATCCGGTGCTCGACGACGACGACGCCGACGACGCCGCGCCCTGGCAGCCCAAGGACTAAGGCGGGCACGGCGGCATGTGGCTGGCGGGGCCGGCGAGGCGGATCGGCGCCGCGGGAACGCCCGGCGCGCTCAAGCTGGGCTTTGACCTCAAGCCCGGCATGCGCGTGGGGGTGTTCGGCGGCTCGTTCAACCCGGCGCACGAGGGCCACGCCCACGTGGCCCAGACCGCCCTCACCCGGCTGCGGCTCGACCGGGTGATCTGGCTGGTCTCGCCGCAGAACCCGCTCAAGGCCAGCCACGGCGTCACCCTGGCCGACCGCATGGCCAGCGCGCGCGACAAGGCGCGCGGGCCGTCGATGATCGTGTCCGACGCCGAGATCCGCTTCGGCTCGACCTACACCATCGACACCCTGAGAAAGCTCAAGGGCCGCTTCCCCGGCGTGCACTTCGTCTGGCTGATGGGGGCGGACAACCTGGCCAACTTCCACCGCTGGCGCGGCTGGGCCGACATCATGCGCACCACCCCCATGGCGGTGATCTCGCGGCCCGACTCGCTGCTGCAGAGCCGCTCGGCCCCCGCCGCGCGACGCTTCACCCATGCGCGGCGGCACTCCTGCACCGCCAAGACCCTGCCGACCGCCAAGACCCCGGCCTGGATCTATCTGCGCGGGCCGCTGAACTACCAGTCCTCCACCGCGCTGCGCCGGGCCGCGGCGGAGAGCGCTGCGGACGCCAAGGTGGCGGAGACGGCGGAAACCGAGACGGAAAAGACCTGAGGCGCCGGTTCTGCGTCCTTCGAGACGCCCCCAAATGCGCCTTATGGCGGGGCTCCTCAGGATGACGGGTCTAGGTGTTCGAAGTCTTCGTCATGCTGAGGAGCGGCGAAGCCGCGTCTCGAAGCACGCACCGCCCCCCAAAAACGCAAAAGCCCGGATCGGCGAACCGACCCGGGCCTGAACACCAGGACGCGCCGGGCGGACCCGGCGTGAAACTCTCAGCGCCTAGTGGTGCATCGCGGCCATGCGGGCGGCGCGCTCGCGCTTCTTCTTCATCACCGCCATGTGGTGGCCCACGGCGCAGCCCGCGGCCGCGCCCAGCAGGGTGTGGTGACCGGCGACGTGACCTGCCACACCGCCCACGACAGCGCCGGTGACGCAGCCCGCCTCGGCCGAACCCGCCGCGCTCGCGATCATGCCCGCCAGAGCCAGGGCAGCGATCTTAGCCTTCATGTGCATCTCCCATGTTTGGCCCCGGCGCACGGCCCCCGCGCCCGCGGCCAGGCGAAACTAGCACGGTTTTCCGGCCGTGCAGCGCTTCCCCGCCCTCTCCCCGGCTCTGGCTCGGCTCTGGCCCGGCTTTTGACAGAACGCTTCTCAAACGGCGGTCCGGCAGCGGGCCGTGTGCCAAAACGGAGCGATTTCCATGGTCTTTCGCGTAACAGCTCTCGCCATGGGATTGGCGGTCCTGGCGGCCGGCTCGGCCTCAGCCTGCATTCCTGGCCAGGTGTGCACCGCCTGGGCCCCGACCTCGCCGGCCTATGCGCCCGGCCCCGGAGCAGGCTATGGGCCGGGCTATGCCACGCCGCCGTCGCCCTACGCCGGCGGCCCCGTCCCGGCCTATGCCGCGGCCGCTGCGGCCCAGGGGGGTTATGGCGAGGCCTATTACAGCTCCGGCGGCTACGCCCAAGGCGGCTATGACCAAGGGGCCTATGCGCAGGGCGGCTACGCTCAGGACGGCTACGCGGCCCAGGCCCAGGCGCAATATGCTCAGGCGCAGCACGCCGAGGCCCGATATGCACGGGCCCAATACGCCCAAGCCCAGCACGCTCAAAGCCAGTACGCCCAGGCTCAATACGCTCAGACCCAATACGCTCAGACCCAATACGCTCAGGCCCAATACGCTCAGGCCGGCTACAGCCAGGTGGCCTACGGCTATGGCGCGGCCAACCGCTACGGCTATGGCGCGGGCTATGTCGGCGGCGCCGGTCCCTGCGATGTCTGCGCCCAGCCCGCCCCGGCCCCGGCTCCGGTCGTGGTGCAGGAGCAGAGCGCCGACGTGTCCGACACCTTCTTCAGCGGCGGCGGCGGGGTCGGTCCCGAGTCGATCGCCGGCGGCGGCGGCGGGGGTGGCGGCGGCGGCGAGGAAAGCGCCTTCGACCGCGTCAGCGCCTGGTCCGACAGCATCGCCCAGTCCTATATCAACGCCTCGATCCAGGCGCAGTCGGGCGCCAGCGCTTCGGCGTCGGCGTCGGCCTCCGCCTCGGCTTCGGCGTCGGCTTCTTCCAGCACCAAGGTGATCGTGCTCGGCGGCGGCTTCTTCCACGGCGGCGGCCATGGCGGCTACGGCGGTCATGGCGGTCACGGCTCCAGCGGCTGCGGCTGCGGCGGCGTCGCGCCCCCGCCGCCCCCGCCCAAGTCCGGCTGCGGCTGCGGCAGCAGCGGCGGCCATCGCCGCTAAGCCGCGACGTCCATTCCGTCCGAGCCACGTGACACGGGCGCGAGATCAATGCTCGCGCCCAATTCGCGCACCCGGGCGCGATCGCTTGATGCGGACTAAGGTTGGGCGGGTATAAGCGCCGGACCATCTGGGTGTGCGGGAGCGTCGACCATGATCATCGTGACAGGGGCGGCCGGCTTCATCGGCGCGGCTCTGTCCGAGCGCCTGCTGGATCGCGGCGAGACCGTGATCGGGGTCGACAACTTCAACCCCTATTACGAGGTCGCCCTGAAGGAGGCCCGCGCCGCCCGCCTGCAGGCCCGGCCCAACTTCCGCATGGCGCGGCTGGACGTGGCCGAGGCCGAGGCCTTCGCCGCCCTGGTCAAGGACAGCGGCGCGGACCGCATCGTCCACCTCGCCGCCCAGGCCGGCGTGCGCTACTCGCTGGAGAACCCGTTCGCCTACGAGCGCGCCAACGTCGCCGGCCACCTGTCGGTGCTGGAGGCCTGCCGCCATGCGCCGGCGGTCAAGCACCTGGTCTACGCCTCCTCCAGCTCGGTCTATGGCGAGCGCAGCGCCGAGCAGGGCTTCCGCGAGGAGGAAGCCGCCGAGGTCCCGGTATCGCTCTACGCCGCCACCAAGCGCGCGGGCGAGCTGATGAGCGCCAGCTATTCCAAGCTCTACGACCTCGCCCAGACCGGCCTGCGCTTCTTCACCGTCTACGGCCCCTGGGGCCGGCCCGACATGGCCCTGTTCCTGTTCACCCGCGCCATCCTGGAAGGCCGGCCGATCGAGGTGTTCAACCAGGGCCGGATGCTGCGCGACTTCACCTATATCGATGACATCATCGACGGGGTGATGGGGGTGCTGGGCCATCCCGCGGCGCCGGGCGAGGCGCGCCTGTTCAACATCGGCGACAACCGCCCGGTGGTGCTGATCGACATGATCCAGGCGCTGGAAAAGGCGCTGGGCGTCCAGGCCCAGAAAGAGCTGCTGCCGATGCAGCCCGGCGACGTGCCGGCGACCTTCGCCGACATCTCCCGGCTCAAGGCCCTGTGCGGCTACCAGCCCAAGGTGATGCTGGAGGACGGCGTGCCGCGCTTCGTCGACTGGTATCGGGCCCACTATGGCGTCTGAATTGGTGTCTCGAGACGGCCATGGCGCGCCTGGCCGCCCAGGGGATCAAGCTGGTCCACTCCGTCGAGCCCGAGCCGCTGGGCGCCGCCGGCGCGCGCCCTGGCCCATGCCCGCGAACACCTGGCCGAAACCATCCGGTCCGGACCATTGCACCCCAGGCGCGCCAAACGCTAAATTTCGCGCGACGGCTGTGGGGATTGGCGACGTGATGCGGAAGCTCTGGAGCGCTGCGGCTTTGAGCGCGGTCTGGTTGGCGGGTTGCCAGACGGCCCCGCCGACGAGCGCCGGGCCGCTGATCGACGGCCCGATCCCTGCCAAGAACGCACGCTGGGCCGCCCATCCAGACGGGCCGCAACTGGCGGCGGTGTACCCCGCCCACGCACAGCACCTTCATCTGGGCGGCCAGAGCCGCATCCGTTGCCAGGTGCTGCCCAGCGGAAAACTTATCGGCTGCGTCCTGGTGTCGGAATCGCCGCCGGGCGAAGGCTTCGGCCACGCCGAGCTTCAGCTCGCGCCCTTCTTTCAGCTGGCGCCCGCGAACTTCGGCCCCAACGCCACCGTCGAAGTGCCGGTGCGTTGGCAGCTTCGCAATTGAGGACGCTTAGCCCTTAAGCCGCGCCGCGAACGCCTCGCCGGCGCCGCCCGCCTTCTTGGGGCCCAGCACGGCCGAAGCCAGGCCGCCTTGCACCAGTCGTCCGCCGACCCGGCGCAGGTCTTCCAGCGTCACCGCGTCGACGCCCTCCGCCAGGCTTTCCGGGGTGAACAGCCGGTCAAACAGGTGCAACTGGCCGGCGGCTTGCTCGGCGCGGGAGAGCGGCGACTCGCGGGCCATGAACAGGTGCGACTTGAGCTGGGCCTTGGCGCGGGCCAGTTCGGCGACGGTAGGCGCCTCGGCGAGCGACAGCACCTGCTCGGCGCTCAGCCGCGCGGCCTCGCCGGCGTCGCCGGCCGAGGTCCCCGCATAGATGCCGAACAGGCCAACGTCCTCGTAGTTCTCGCAATAGGCGTCGATGGCGTAGGCCAGGCCGCGCGCCTCGCGCACCACCTGGAACAGCCGCGAGGCCATGCCGCCGCCCAGCGCCTCGGCGAACAGTCGCATGGCGAAATAGTCCGGGTCGCGCGCGCTGACCCCGTTCAGCAGCAAGACCAGATGCGCCTGCTCCAGCTTGCGCGCCTCCGCCAGCGATCCGCTGGCGAAGCTGGCCACCTCGGGCGCCAGGCTGGCGCCGTTCGAGCGGGCGTCGCCGAACGCGGCCATGGCCAGAGCCAGCAGTTCGTCCTCGTCCACCGCGCCGGCGGCGCTGACGACGATGCGCGAGGGGTCGTACAGCGCCTCGTGATAGGCGCGCAGGGTCTCGGGGGTGGCCGTGCCGATGGTCTCGGGCTCGCCCAGGATCGGCCGCCCCATCGCCTGGCCGGAAAAGGCGCGGCTCTGCGCCAGGTCAAACACCCGGTCGTCGGGCTGGTCGGCGGCCTCGGCGATCTCCTGGCCGATCACGCCCTTTTCCTGCTCCAGGTCGGCGGCGTTCAGGATCGGCCGGCGCACCAGATCGGTCAGCACCTCCACCGCCAGCGGCAGCCCGCCCTTCAGGCAGCGCACCTGGAAGCTGGTGCGCTCATAGCCGGTGGCGGCGTTGATCTGGCCGCCCTGGCCCTCGATGGCCTCGACGATATCCTGGGCCGAGCGCTCGCCCGCGCCCTTGAACACCATGTGCTCCAAAAGGTGCGACCAGCCATTGTAGGCCTCGCTCTCCCAGCGCGCGCCCCCTCGCACCACCACCGAGAGGGCCAGGCTCTGGAGCCCCTCCATCGGATCGCAGACGACGCGGACGCCATTGGGGAGGGTGTGCAATCGGGCGGTCAAGACGAGGCGAATCCTTGGAATGAAGGGGTCACATGTGACCCTGCGCGCGCCCGACGCAAGGGGCGTGGCCATTTCGTCCCGGCGCCAGCGGGTCTAAAGACGGCCGCCATGGCGACATCCGACCAGGCCCTGTGGCGGCCCTACACCCAGATGAAGACCGCGAACCCGCCGGTCGAGGCGGTGCGCACCCAGGGCGCGCGCATCGAACTGGCCGACGGCCGGGTGCTGATCGACGGTATCGCCTCGTGGTGGACCGCCTGCCACGGCTACAACCACCCCCACATCCGAGCGGCGGTGAGCGACCAGCTGGCGCGCATGCCCCACGTCATGTTCGGCGGCCTGACCCACGCCCCGGCCGAGCGGTTGGCCCGGCGGCTCACCGCGCTTTTGCCCGGCGAGCTGAACCACGCCTTCTTCGTCGACAGCGGCTCGGTGGCGGTCGAGGTGGCGATGAAGATGGCGCTGCAGCTCTGGCGCAATCGCGGCGTTTCGGGCCGCACCAGGTTCCTGGCCTTCCGCGAGGGCTATCACGGCGACACCCTGGGGGCGATGTCGGTGTGCGATCCCGAGGAGGGGATGCATTCCCACTTCGGCGCGGCGCTCCTGCCCCAGCTATTCGCCGACGTCCCCCGCACCGCCGAGCAGGCCCAGGCGCTGGACGCCCTGATCGCCGCACACCGGCATGAGCTCGCCGCGGTGATGGTCGAGCCCCTGGTCCAGGGCGCCGGCGGCATGCGCTTCCACAGCCCAGAGACGCTGGCCCGCATCGCCGAGGCCGCCCGCCGCCACGGCCTGCCGCTGATCCTGGACGAGATCTTCACCGGCTTCGGCCGCACCGGGACCATGTTCGCCTGCGAGCAGGCCGGCGTTGTCCCCGACATCGTCTGCCTGTCCAAGGCGCTGACCGGCGGCACCATGGCGCTGGCCGCCACGGTCGCCACCAGCGAGATCTTCGACGCCTTCTGGTCCGACGATCCGGCCTTCGCCCTGATGCACGGCCCGACCTTCATGGCCAACCCCCTGGCCTGCGCCGCCGCCAACGCCTCGCTCGACCTGTTCGAGACCGAGCCGCGGCTGGACCAGGCCGCCGCCATCTCCGAGCGCCTGGCCGCGGGGCTGGAGCCCTGCCGCAGCCTGGCGGGCGTCGCCGACGTGCGCACGCTGGGCGCCATCGGCGTGGTGCAGTTCAAGCAAACGCCCGACCGCGAGGCGCTGAAGCGCGCCTTGCTCGACCGCGGCGTCTGGGTCCGCCCGTTCGGCGACGTCGTCTACCTCACCCCTGCCTTGACCATCGCGGCGGACGAGCTTGAGCAGTTGACCAGCGCGGTGGTGGAGGTGGTGGGGGGCTAGCTCGCCTTCTCCCCTTGCGGGGGCCCGCGGCGCGGAGCGACGTGGGAAGGATGAGGGGTCTCCCCGCCCTATCCAGAAACCATTCGTCGACCCCTCACCCTCCCAGCTTCGCTGGGCCCCTCCCTCTCCCGCGGGGGGAGAGGGGATTTCAGAGGTGCACCACCTCGGCCCCGGTCCGCGCCGAGATCATCTCGGCCACGATCTCGCGGTGGCAGCAGCGATGGTCGGCCTCGTAGCAGAGCAGACAAATCCGCACCGACTGGCTCCGCCGCACCGCCTCCTCCAGCGCACCGAGCGCCGCGGCGGTCTGCATGTGCTCGGCGAAGATGGCGTGCATCTCCTCGGTCCGCCCCGCCCGCGCCGCCATGCGCCCGGACTTGGGCGTGCCCAGGTCGCGCAGGTGCAGATAGCCGACGCCCTGCGCCTCCACGCTGCCGGCCAGCAGGGTCTTGGAGAAACCCGCTCGCCGCGACGACGCCACCGCCCGCACGTCGATCAGCAACTCCACCCGGGCCGCCTTCAGCTTGCCCAGCACCGCGTCCATGGGCGCGGCCTCGTAGCCGATGGTGGCGATAGGCAGGGTCACGGGATCGCCTCCGGCAGGCGCTCGAACAGCACCGTCGGGCTGTCCTTGTAGGTGGTGCTGGCGTAGCGCCGGTAGCCCAGCCGCTCGGCCAGGCGGATCGAACGGGCGTTGTCGGGCGCGATCAGGCAGACGGTGCGGGCGCGGTCGAAATGGGCGTCGCCCCAGGCCATAGCCGCGCTCACCGCCTCGTGCGCCAGGCCGCGCCCTTGCGCCGTGGGCGACAGCGCCCAGCCGATCTCGGGCGCGCCCTCGAACGCCGGCTCCAGGGCGCGCTGCAGGTCGGCGAAGCCCAGCTCGCCCACGAACCGGCCGCCGTCGCGCTCGCGCACGCACCAGTAGCCGTAGCCCAGCGCGCTCCAGTGGCCGACATAGCGCAGCAGCCGCGACCACACCTCCTCGCGTGAGAACGGCCGGCCACCGATATGGCGCGTCACCTCGGCGTCGCCCCACAGGGCGGCGCTGTCCTCGAAGTCGGCCAGGGTGTGCGGGCGCAGCGTCAGCCGCGCGGTGTGCAGCTCAGGGATCGACATGGGGCGAGGCTAGCACGGGGATTGTGCACTTCCACAGCTCATCCCCGCGAAGGCGGGGACCCAGATTCATTCTGAGCCGTCAGCAGGCTTCACCTGGGTCCCCGCCTTCGCGGGGAGTGAGCGGACTTAACTCACACCGGCAGCACGCCGCGCTTCACCACCGTGCGCAGCGAGATGCTGGAATTGACCCGCACCACCCCGGCCAGGCGGGTCAGGCGGGTGGAATGGATGCGCTCCAGGTCGTCGATGTCGCGCGCCACCAGCCGCAACAGATAGTCGGCGCTGCCGGTCATCAGGTAGCACTCCATCACCTCGGGGATGTCGGCGATGGCCCGCTCGAACGCCTGCAGGCTCTCGCCCGACTGCGCCGCCAGGGTGACGGTGACGAACACGCTCAGGGGGAACCCCGCCGCCCGCTGGTCGATCACCGCGGCGAAGCGCTCGATCAGGCCGCGGCTCTCCAGCAGCTTCACCCGCCGCAGGCAGGCCGATTCCGACATGCCCACCGCCTGGGCCAACTCGGCGTTGGTGGTGCGCCCGTCGGTCTGCAGCAGCCGCAGCAACTGGCGGTCGCGGGTGTCCAGTCCGTCGGCGGGGGACGCGGGCGCGGCGTCGGAGTCTGGACCGGCGGATTTCGGCGTCATTTGGCGTTTTTTTGAAAGCGACTGCGAATCTGGCTGCACAATAAGCCTGATTTAGACGAAAGTCGCCGAGCTGGAACAGCTACACTGCGGGCAAAGAATTTAACCCCCCGGAGGATGCGATGCGGATCGGCGTACCCAAGGAGATCAAGAACCAGGAAAGCCGCGTGGGCCTGACGCCCGGCGTGGTGCATCACCTGGTCGAAAGCGGCCACGAAGTGTTCGTGGAAACCCAGGCCGGCGCGGGCGTGGCCCTGACCGACGACGCCTATCGCGCCGCCGGCGCCAAGGTGGTCGACAGCGCCGACGCTGTGTTCGCCTCCGCCGACATGATCGTGAAGGTGAAGGAGCCGCAGCCGGTCGAGATCGCCCGTCTGAAGCCGCACCACGTCCTGTTCACCTACCTGCACCTGGCCCCGGATCCCGAGCAGACCAAGGGCCTGCTGGCCTCCGGCGCCACTTGCATCGCCTACGAGACCATCACCGACAAGGCCGGCCGCCTGCCGCTGCTGGCCCCGATGAGCCAGGTCGCCGGCCGCATGTCGGTCCAGGTTGGCGCCAACGCCCTGCTGGCCCCGGCCGGCGGTCGCGGCCTGCTGCTGGGCGGCGTGCCCGGCGTGGCCCCGGCCAAGGTCATGATCCTGGGCGGCGGCGTCTCCGGTGAGAACGCGGCCCAGATGGCGGTCGGCATGTGCGCCGACGTGACCCTGTACGACATCAACCCCACCCGCCTGGCCCAGCTCGACGCCCAGTTCGGCGGCCGGCTGAAGACCCAGTTCTCCGCCCGCGACGCCATCCTGGCCGGCCTGAAGGAAGCCGACCTGGTGATCGGCGCCGTGCTGGTGGCCGGCGCCGCCGCGCCCAAGCTGGTGCGCCGCGCCGACCTGGCCCTGATGAAGAAGGGCTCGGTGCTGGTCGACATCTCGATCGACCAGGGCGGCTGCTTCGAAACCAGCCGGGCGACCACCCACGCCGAGCCGACCTTCGAGGTCGACGGCGTGGTGCACTACTGCGTGGCCAACATGCCGGGTGCCGCGTCGATCACCTCGACCTACGCCCTGGGCGCCGCCACGGCTCCCTACGTGTTCAAGCTGGCCGACATGGGCGTCGACGCCGCCCTGGCCTCGGACCCCGGCTTCGCCGCGGGCCTGAACGTGCGCGCCGGCAAGCTGACCTGCCGCCCGGTGGCCGAGTCGCTCGGCATGGAACACCTGCTGGCCTAGGGCCGACTTTCCTTCTCCCCTTGCGGGAGAAGGAGGGGACCCAGCAAAGCTGGGGAGGATGAGGGATCGACGAACGCTTTCCGGACAGGACAGCGCGACCCCTCACCCTCCCATTGCTGCGCAATGGGCCCCGCCCTCTCCCGCAGGGGGAGAGGGAAGATCGCCCTTATCTCGCCCGCAAATCGGCGCTATGGGCGATCATGCCCACGCCCCTTGCCCTCGCCCGCCCCCGCGTCCAGGCCTTAGCCGAGTCCAAGGTGCGCGAGGTGGCCAACGCCGGCTTCGAACAGCCCGGCGTGCTCCGGTTCTGGTTCGGCGAGAGCGACCGGGCCACTCCCGCCTACATCCGCCACGCTGCGGTCGAGGCGCTGTCGAACGGGCGCACCTTCTACACCCACAACCAGGGCCGGCCGGAGCTGCGGACCGCGCTCGCCAGCTATCTCCAGGACCTGCACGGTTGCCCCATCGCCCCGGATCGGGTGTCGATCACCAGTTCCGGCGTCTCGGCCCTGATGGTGGCGATGCAGGCGATCCTGGACCCCGGCGACCGGGTGGTGATCGTCACCCCAGTGTGGCCGAACCTGTTCGAGATCCCCCGCATCCTGAACGCCGAGGTGGTGCAGGTGGGCCTGGAGCCCAGGGACGGCGTCTGGGCGCTCGATTTCAACCGCCTGCTCGACGCCATCACGCCGGGCACGCGGCTGGTGCTGCTGAACTCGCCCAACAACCCCACCGGCTGGGTGCTGGCGCCCGAGCTGCGCGCGCCGCTGCTGGCCCATTGCCGCAAGCTCGGCGTCTGGCTGATGGCCGACGACGTCTATGAGCGGCTGAGCCTCGACCCGGCCGTGGCGCTGGCCCCGTCGTTCCTGCCCCTGGCCGAGCCCGACGACCGGCTGATCAGCACCAACAGCTTCTCCAAGGCCTGGCTGATGACCGGCTGGCGGCTGGGCTGGATCACCGCGCCCTCAAGCCTGCACGCCGACCTCGGCAAGCTGTTGGAGTTCAACACCTCCTGCGCGCCCGACTTCGTCCAGGCCGGCGGCGAGACAGCCCTGCGCCAGGGCGAGCCGCACGTGGCTGCGCTCCGGGCCGACCTGATCGCCAACCGCGACCGCCTGGTGGCCGGCCTGCGCGCCCTACCCGGCGTCGAGGCGCCCGAGCCCGAGGGCGCCATGTACGCGTTCTTCCGCATCGTCGGCCAGGCGGAGTCCGTGCCCCTGGCCAAGCGGCTGATCACCGAGGCGGGCCTGGGCCTGGCCCCCGGCGCCGCCTTCGGACCCCAGGGCGAGGGCTGGCTGCGCTGGTGCTTCGCCGCCTCGTCGGGCGCGCTCGACGAGGGCCTGGGCCGATTGTCGGCTTGGCTGAACCGCAACGCCTGAGCGCGCGCCAGCCGGAAGCGAATACGGTTTCCCCGCTCCCGCGGACTCTCCTCTTTAGGACCTGGAGCTCGCGTCGGCGGTGAGATAAGTGCGTCCCACCGCATCGTGCTCCAGGGCAAGATCACAATGATTTTTGCGGCGACCGGGCAATAATCGGCCACAGGCGCCGTATATAACGAGCCGAAATTCGCGCACGCCGCCTGCGGCGAGGAGACTCCCTGTATGGTTCAGAACCACAACCCCATTGGCCTGGACGGCTTCGAGTTCGTCGAGTTCACCAGCCCCGATCCGGATCGCATGATCGGCCTGCTGGAGCAGCTCGGCTTCGTCGCCGCCTCGCGCCACCCCGAACGTGACGTGGTCCGCTACAAGCAGGGCCGCATCAACCTGCTGGTCAACCGCGAGCCCACCGGCCAGGCCGCCGACTTCCGCGCCGCCCACGGCCCCTCGGCCAACGGCATGGCCTTCCGCGTCGCCGACGCCGAAAAGGCCTATGCCGAGGCCATCGCCCGCGGCGCCAAGCCCGCCGACGCCGCCCCCACCGCGCTCGGCGCGGACGCCAAGGTGCTGCAGGGTATCGGCGGCAGCGCGCTCTACCTGGTCGACCGCTACGGCGATAAGGGCTCGATCTATGACGCCTGGGAGCCGGTCCCCGGCGCCGCCGAGGCCGAGGCCAAGAACAATGTCGGCCTGGATATCCTCGACCACCTGACCCACAACGTGAAGCG
>FSXV01000026.1_pt1 | contig 42097 bp, 43 predicted proteins | sample 1638401 | NCBI WGS metagenome assembly FSXV01 (sample SAMEA3914788, study PRJEB12502) | metagenome | biome: forest; material: soil | place: Canada | collected 2011-07-03 | depth 0.1 m | reverse complement strand
GTAGCCTGATGCAGCCGGAGCGACGCCTCCTTCCACGCTCTATTCAGCGCCAGCGTCTGCTCTTCTCAAATGCCGACTTCTTCAACGGAATACGCCCGATTTGGACGTTGGCCTGGCCCCGGAAAGACGACGCTCCGACGGCGTTGCGGTAGGATCGGTTCACCGCTCGATCCTCGCCGGAGGCCGCTCGTGACGCCCATCAACCACCGCCTGCTCACGCGACGCACCAACCTGGCCGACAGTCTCGTCGACTCCGTGGCGGGCGCCCAGGACCTGGCGGAGGGCGAACTGGTGCTGAAGGTCGACCGGTTCGCGCTGACGACCAACAACATCACCTACGCCGCCTTCGGCGACACCATCGGCTACTGGCAGGTGTTTCCGACCGGGCGCGAGGGCTGGGGCCAGATGCCGGTCTGGGGCTTCGCCGACGTCGCCCGATCCCGCGCGCCAGGCGTGCCGGAGGGCGCGCGGCTGTGGGGCTATCTGCCGATCGCCGACGAGCTGCGGGTGCAGGCGCAAGACGTCACCCGGCGCAGCCTGGTCGACGGCGCGCCCCACCGGGCCGCCGTTCCGCAGGTCTACAGCCGCTACGTGCGCTGCTACGGCGACCCGAACTACCGCCCGGAGCTGGAGGCCTGTCAGGCCCTGTTCCGCCCACTGTTCATCACCTCCTACACCGCGGCGGACCACCTGCGGGAGCAGGACTTCTTCGGCGCGCGCCGGCTGGTGATCTCCAGCGCCTCCAGCAAGACCGCCTATGGGCTCGCCTGGCGCCTACGCGCGGGGGCGCCGCCGCTGGTCGCGCTCACCAGCCCGGCCAATCGCGGCTTTGTCGAGCGGCTGGGCTGCTATGACGAGGTGATCGACTACGACGCGCTGGAGACGCTCTCGACCGACACGCCGACGCTCTATGTCGACCTGGCGGGCAGTGCGCCGCTGCGCCGGCGGGTCCACCTCCATTTCGGGGCGATGCTGACGTACGACTGCCTGGTCGGCTCGACCCAGAGCGACGCCTTTCCCAGCGACCCGGACCTGCCCGGGCCTGAGCCCCGCTTCTTCTTCGCCGCCGAGCGTCTCGACCGACACCGGGCGGAGGGCACGCTGCAGGCCTTCCTCGACCGCTTCGAGCGCGACCAGGCCGAGTTTTACCAGCGCGTGAGCGATCCGGACGCGCCCTGGATCGACATCGTCGAGCGGGAGGGCTTCGACGCCGCCGCAGCCATCATCCGCGATCTGGTGGACGGCCGCTCGGACCCCGCCGTCGGCCACCTCGTCAGACTTCCGCGCTAAGCGCTGCTCGATCCCCCCTGTCGGCTTCAGCGCGACTGGATTGTCGGATGAGGAAGCCGGCCGCCACCAGGGCCGCGGCGACACCGGCCGCCGCCCCGACGCCGAGCGCCCAGCGGGGACCGAAGGTGTCGGCGACCCACCCCACGATTGGCGCGCCGATCGGCGTGCCCCCGAGCGCTATGGCGATGCGCAGCGCCATCACGCGCCCGCGCATGGACGGCTCGGTGGAGAGCTGCATCAGGCTGTTGGTCGCATTGGTGAAGGTCAGGGCGGCCACGCCGATCACCACGAGCGCACCGGCGAACAGCCAGTAGCTCGGGGCCACGGCGCCGAGGGTGCAACCCAGCCCGAACACGCCCGCACCCAGCAGCAGCGAGCCGAACCCGACCTTGGCGCGACCGGCGGCGATCAGGGCGCCCGACATCGTGCCTATGGCCATGATCGACGACAGCAGGCCGAACCCGCGCGCGTCCGCGTGGAACACCCTGACCGCCATGGTCGAGATGAAGATCGGGAAGTTCAGGCCGAAGGTCCCGATCAGGAACAGCATGACCAGGGTCGCCCTGAGGTCCACGCGGCCCCAGACATAGCGGAAGCCTTCCAGGAAGCTGCCCTTGGCGCGCACCGCCCGTGCGTTGGGACGCAGTTCGGAGACCCGCAGCTGGGAAAGCGAGATCAGCACCGCGACGAACGAGGCCCCGTTGATCACGAAGGCCCAGCCGGTGCCGATCGCCGCAATGGTCAGGCCCGCGACCGCCGGCCCGACCATCCGCGCGGCGTTGAAGGAGGTCGAGTTGAGCGCGATCGCGTTCGGCAGGTCCTCGTCGCCGACCAGCTCGGCGACGAAGGTCTGGCGCACAGGGGCGTCGAACGCCGCGGCGCAGCCTTGAAGAAACGCGAGCAGATAGACCTGCCAGAGCTGGACCACGCCGGCGACCGTGAGCGCCCCCAGGACCAGGGCCAGGACGCCCATCGCCGCCTGGGTCGCGATCAGCAGCCTGCGCTGGTTGAAGTGGTCGGCGGCGAAGCCTGTCCAGGGCAGCAGCAGAAGCTGCGGCCCGAACTGCAGCGCCATCACCATGCCCACGGCCGAAGCGCTGTGGTGCGTGAGCTGGGTCAGCACGAGCCAGTCCTGGGCCATGCGCTGCATCCACGTGCCGACATTCGAGACCAGCGCGCCCGCCGCCCAGAGACGGTAGTTGGAGCTCCTGAGCGAACGGAAGACGCCGGCGCCCGGCGTCCTCAGGACCGACCCGGCGCATTGCCGCCGTGGAAGCGGCCGAACAGCCGCGCCGAGGCGACGGCCATCACGAACAGGCCCAGTCCCAGCGCGGCCACGTCGGCGGCGTCACGCAGCTCGAAGTCGCCGACCCGACCGACGAGAAGATAGCCGACGACGAGGTTGAAGAAGCCCCAGAGCACGTTGACGGTCGAGGAGGAAAGGCCCTGCCCCGGCGGCTTGGCGAACGGGCTCTGGAACGGCCGGCCCATCATGCCGCTGACGAGGTGCGGCACGGCGTTGGCCAGGAACGCCCCGCCGAAGAAATAGGCCGCCAGGTAATGCCACGCCATGTCACGCGCTCCTTGTCTTCAGGAGATCGATGATCTCCTGGCTGGTTCCGGTCTCTCCCAGCCGCGGGAAGACGGTCTTGATGCTGTAGGCGTGGGCCTCGGGCCGCGGATCGGTCATGGCGTCGATGGCGAGGGTGACATTGAACCCCTGCTCGTAGGCTTGGCGCGCCGTCGCCTCCACGCCGGACCCGGTGGCGACGCCGAGGACCACCACCTGGGTGACGCCCGCCGCCTTCAATCGGTCTTCGAGGTCGGTACTGGCGAAGGCGCCCCAGGTGCGCTTGGTCACCACGAGGTCGCTCGGCTGCTGGTCGAGTTCGGCGATGAATTCGGTGAAGCCCTCGGGAAAGCCGCCGCGGTAACGCGGTGGCTGCTCCGTGCGGCCCGGCGCGCCGCCGGCGACATTGATCAGCACCACCGGCAGGCCATGGCCGCGGAAGGCGTCGATCAGCGCCCGGACCCGAGCCACCACATCCGAGATGACAGGGTTGAAGGGCGAGCCGACCAGGCCCTTCTGCAGATCGACCACCAGCAGGGCGGTGTTCGCGTCGAGGATCGTCAGGGCCACGGGATGTCCTCTTTAAAGACGTGAATTGGGTGGGTTCGGGCGGGCCGCTCAGTCGTCGACGAGCCGGTTGAGCAGTCCGGCGGCTGTGGCCAGGACTTCCAGTTCGTCGGCGGAAAGCCGCGCCTGGAGCCGTCGTGACAGCCAATCCTGCCGCGCCGCGCGCCCCTCCCGCACCCATTGGCGGCAGGTGTCGGTAAGCGACAGCAGCACCCGTCGCCCGTCGGTGGGATCCGGTGCGCCGCTCACCAGACCTGCTGACTCCAGCGCGGCGACGACCGTGGCCATGGACTGCGGGCGCATACCCTCTGCGCGCGCGAGGCTCGACGTGGTGGCCGGCCCCTCCTTTTCGAGGCGAAGCAGCACCGACACCTGGGACGGCGTCAGGTCGCCAACGTCCGACTGTTCGCGCAGCCGACGCTTCAGCTTGCCGACCAAGGCGCGCAGTTCGGCCGCCAAGGTCGAGGCGCGTGCGACGTGGGGCTGGTCTGGCGGGGCGTCCATGGCGAAGGGATGCCATATATACAGTTAAACTGTAAAGATAAACTTGGCAGTTTATCTGCTGATTTTATCGACCACCTTTGGCGTGACATCCAGACATCATGATGTCACTATGCGTCATGTCTCCAGCATCGGGCGCCCAGCCCCTCTATGCGCAGGTCGAGGCGGTATTGGCGGCCGCGATCCAGGACGGCGCTTTAGCGCCCGGCGCCTGCCTGCCGCCCGAACTCGAACTCACACAGCGCTTCGGCGTCAGTCGCACGACGATCCGCCAGACCATCCAGAACCTGGTGCGCCGGGGCCTGGTGGAAATCCGCCGCGGCCGAGGCACCTACGTCAGCGAACCGAAGATCGCCCAGGAATTGACCGAACTCAGCGGCTTCGTCGAGGACATGCAGGCGGTGGGCCGCACAGCCAGCGCCAAGGTGCTCAGCACCGAGATCGTGCCCGCCAGCGAAGCCGTCGCCAACAAGCTCGAACTGGCCATCGGCACGCCCGTGGTTCGGATCGCGCGGGTGCGGCTGGCGGACGACCGGCCGATCTCGCTGGACGAGACCTATCTGCCTCGCGCGCTCGGCGAGCAGGTGCTCCGCCATGACTTGGCGCGTGAAGCCATTTTTCCCCTGCTGGAGGAGCAGTACGACACGCCTCTGATCGAAGCGGAGTACCGGCTGGAGGCGGTCGCGGCGACATCCAGCGTGGCGCGGGCGCTCAACGTGGCGGAAGGCAGCCCGATCTTCCTTATCGAGCGAACCTCGTATTCCACCGATCGCCGGCCGGTCGACTACGAGAAACTCCACTATCGCGGCGATCAGGTTCAGTTCGTGACCCGGCTGGCGCGCCGCAACGCCCCCAAATCCCAGGCCTGACCCTATGGATCTGCATTTCGAGCTATGGCTCTTCGCCGTGGCGGTGGGCGCAAGCGCGCTCGGTGGCATGCTCGGCATGGCCAGCGGCATCTTTATCGTCCCGATCCTGACCATGTTCGGCCACCTCGACATCCGCTCCGCGATCGGCGCCAGCCTGGTCTCGGTGATCGCGTGCTCCTGTGGTGGGGCGGCCCAGTTTCTGCGAGGCGGACTGACCAATATCCGCCTGGCCATCGTCCTGGAGACGGCCACCACCCTTGGCGCCCTCACCGGCGTTCTCCTTGCCGGCGTCATCCCGGCCAACGTCCTGTTCCTGGTCTTTGCGCTGGTTCTGGTCCTCTCCGCGGTCCAGATGATGCTGCGCCGGGGCGAGCCGACGGCGATGGCCCCGGCGTCGCCGCGGGGCGCCTGGGTGCGCCAACTGGACGCCACCTACCCCGATCTGGGGTCCGGCCAGGCCGTCGCCTACCCGGTCAGGGCCCTGCCCGCCGGCCTGTCGCTGATGTACGGCGCGGGCCTGCTTTCGGCCCTGCTCGGCATCGGCAGCGGCGTGCTGAAGATCCCGGCCATGGACACCGCGCTTAGGCTTCCGCTGAAGGTCTCGTCGGCCACGTCGAACTTCATGATCGGCGTCACTGCGGCGGCCAGCGCGGGCGCCTATTTCGCCCGCGGGGAAATCTCGGCGCCGGTCGCCGGCCCGGTTGCCGTCGGTTCGGTGTTGGGGGCGATCATCGGCGCGCGGCTCCTGCTGAAGCTCTCTCCGGATAAGCTGCGCCTGCTGTTCGCCGGTGTGCTGGTGCTGCTGGCGGGGCAAATGCTGGTGGGCGCGTTCGGCGCCGGCAGCGTCGGGGGCGCAGGATGACCGTGTCGCCCATCCCGGCTCGGCGCACCGAGCAGGTCCTGGCCAGGCTGCTGCAAGGCGGCGTCTGGTCGGCCGCCGCCGTCATCACCGCCGGTCTCGCATTGAGCTTCACGGCTCGCATTGCTCCCGTCGGCGCACACGCCGTGACGCCGTGGCCGATCGTGACGGCCGGCCTGCTGCTGCTCATCCTCCTCCCGGTCGCGCGGGTCATGGCGATGTGCGTGCTGTTTCTGCGGGCGCGGGACTACCGGTTTGGCCTCGTGGCCGCCTCGGTGCTCGTGATCATCGGCCTGGGCTTCGTCGTTGGTGTGGTTGCGCCCAGACACGCGCCCGAACATGCGGCGCCGAACCATCGATCCCGTGACCTTGGGGACTAGACGGCGCGCGGCGTCTGGCGTGAGATCGCCCACCTGATTTGGGGGGAAGACCTTGATGACTCGCGCATACCGCGGCCGGCTGCTTGGGATGACGGGCGCGCTCGCCCTTCTGACGGGGGCGAACCCTCTCCAGGCTGCGGTCGTCCCCCATGCCCAGGCCGACGCCCAGGCGCTCGACCTGGCCGAGAAGGCCATCTCCCTGCGCTCAGTCGTCGGCCCCGGCAACCAGACGCCGCAGGTGGCGGAGCTCTACAAGGCGGCGCTGGTGAAGGGCGGCTTCGCCCCCGCCGACGTGACCATCGCGCCTGTGGACGACACCGCCTATCTGATCGCCCGCTGGCCGGGCAGCGACCCTGCCCTCAAGCCCTTGGTGATCTCCGGCCACATGGATGTGGTTGAGGCCAAGCCGGCCGACTGGAAGCGCGACCCGTTCACGCCGGTGGTCGAGAACGGCTATCTGTTCGGCCGCGGCGCCACCGACATGAAGCTGGACGGCACCATCGCCATCGCCTCGCTGATCGAGCTGAAGCGCCAAGGCTACAAGCCGCGCCGCACCATCATCATCGAGTTCTCCGGCGACGAGGAGACGACGATGAAGACCAGCGCCATCATCGCCGAAAAGCTCGCCAACGCCGACCTGGTGCTCAACATCGACGGCGGCGGCGGCTCGCTCAACGAGCAGACCGGTGCGCCGGAATACTTCACCTGGCAAGGCGCGGAGAAGAGCTACGCCGACTTCCAGCTCACCGTCACCAACCCCGGCGGCCACTCCTCCGAACCCCGTGCGGTGAACGCGATCAATGAGCTGGCTGCCGCGCTGCAGCGCATCCACGACTATCAGTTCAAACCGGAATTGAGCGAGCTGACCCGCGCCTCCTTCGTCCAGGCCGCCAAGTACGAGGATCCCGAAACCGGCGCAGCGATGAAGGCGTTCGCCGCCGACCCGAACGACAAAAAGGCGATCGCCACCCTCACCGCCAACCCCGCCACGGTCGGCAAGATCGGCACGACCTGCGTCGTGACCATGATCAGCGGCGGCCATGCCCTCAACGCCCTGCCGCAGCGGGCGGAGGCCAACATCAACTGCCGCATCTTCCCCGGGCATCCTCGCCCCGAGATCATGGCCGAACTGCAGAAGGTGGCGGCCGATCCGGGGGTGAGCTTCAAGGATGTCACGGAGGGCTCGGTGGCGACCGCCGCCTCGCCGATGCGGGCCGACTTCATCGCCGCGGTGAAGACGTCGATGGCCAGCGTCTACCCGGACGTGCCGGTGTTCCCGAGCATGTCGTCCGGCGCCAGCGACAGCATGTGGTTCCGCTTCCACAACGTGCCGAGCTACGGCGCGAGCCCCGTCTTTATCAAGGAGTCCGAGGACTTCAGCCACGGCTTGAACGAGCGGACGCCCGTTTCGACGATCACTCCCTCGGTCGATTACTACCTCTCGCTGATCCCCATTCTTTCGAGATAGGCTTCCGTCACCGCGAAGTTTCGGGAACGCGACGCCGGCAATGGTGCGAGCCAAGCCGGCGTCCGCTTTCGGTGATCAGGCCTTAGCAGCCGCCGCCGACATAGCGCCCATAGTACGGGCTCCAGTGGCGATGGCCGCGGCAGTAGTATGGCTGTCCCTGGTATGTCCCGAGGACCGCCCCGAGCGCCAGGCCGGCCACCAGTCCGCCGCCGCCATAGCCACCGCGGCCACCGCGGTAGTCGCCACCCCGCCCGCCTCCATATCCGCCTCGCCCACTGCCATGAAAACCGCCGCCGCGGTCGCCTCCGCCTTGGTGGCCGCCGCCACCCGAGTGACCGCCGTCAGCGTGGCGCCCGCCGCCCTGGTGGCCTTCGTCACCTCGCTGCTGCGCAAATCCATCGGTCGCCGGCATTGCGGCGCCGATAAGCGCGAGCGCCGCTAATGAAACCGTTAGAACTTTCCCAGCCATGGCCATCAGCCTGCGTTCGGCTGGGCTGTGCCGGTCTTTCCAGGCGCGATCGCGCCTGTATCGACCCCTCCAGCCAGGCCTTTGCCGTGCTGGCCCTGTTCGGGAGCATGGCCGGGCTTTTGGATCTTCGGATCGTCCTTTGACGGTTCGGGGAGGTTTCCAGCTTTTTCTTTATCGCCCACGGTCTTTTCCTTTTTGGAGCCCCGTCCAGCCAACTGGGCGTGTGGGCTCAACGTTCCGGGGGAAGCTTCAAGGCGAAGCGGGCCAGCGATACAGGGCGACCTGGCTCAGCAGCCCGCCCTCCTGGCGAAAGGCCGAGACCTTGCGGTCGCGAAACCAGAAGGCGACCGTCGCGACCGCCGTCCCCGTCTTGAGATTGTCGTCGAGAAACCCCGCCAACCTGCGCATGGATTTGATCAGCAGGAAGCAGGCGACCGCGTCGGCGTCGCCAAGGTCGGTCTTGAAAAAATCGCCCCTGCGGAGCGAGACGTTGGCAAGGTTGCGGGTTCGGACGCGCGCGACCCAGTAGGGCAGCGGCGACAGTTCGACGCCGCGGATCTGCGCCTGGGGAAAGGCCCGCGCCAAGGCGATCACCAGCGCGCCCCAACCCGATCCCAGATCATAGATGACAGCCTGCTCGGGCAGCCCCGACAACTGCAGCAACGCCACCACGTCGCCGGCTTCAGCCGCGCTCGCCGACATGGGCGGCACCCCGGTGACGGCCTGCCCCACCAGCACCGAAAGCGCCAGGACCGCGACGACGCCCAGCGCGACCAGCGACAGAACGCTCAGCATACAAAGTCGACCTTTCGTCTTCGCCCCGGCGAGCCGCTGGGGCCGACTGACGTCGTACGCCATCCAACGCCACGCCTGGAACAGCAACCAAAGCGACGGCGAGCCGCTAGTCGAATGAATCCGCGCGAGGAGGGCCAGGCGTGCTCAGGAATTTCAGCGATCACGCCGCCAACGAGCGCACCTTTCTCGCCTGGGTCAGGACGGCGATCGCGGTCATGGCCTTCGGGTTCCTGGTGGAGAAATTCGACCTGTTCCTTCGCTTCGCCGCGTCGGGAGCCGCGGCGCGCGCGGTGGCCGGCGGGCGGCTGCGACTTGGGGAATTCGCGGGCCTGGCGCTGATGGCGATGGGCCTGGCCATCGTCGTCGTGGCGACCGTCCGCTTCCTCAAGACCGCCCGTGAGATCGACGACGAGATCGCCCATACCGGTGCGGGATCGCGGTTGGACGCCGCGCTGGCCGCTCTGCTGTTTCTCCTGGGCTGCGCCCTGGTGGGCTATCTGATCGCCAACCTGGCCGGCGCCCGCTGAAGCCCGAGCCAAACCCCCGGTTCAGCCCCTCTCCCAATCGCGCGCGACCTGTTGCGCCCGGGCCAGGTCGTCCACCACCAGGATCAGCCTGTGGTCGTGGTCGCTGTAGAGCGCCTTGATGTTCACGCCCGCCTCGGCCATCCGGCCGGTGAGTTGGCCCAGCTGGCCCGGGACCTCCTGCTTGAGCCGCTGCGCGACGACCTCACGGCAAGCGACGACGCGGATGCCCGCGCCCTCCAGCGCGCGCCGGGCGGCGTCGCCATCATGGAACAGAAAATGCCCAACACCTTCGCCGCCAACCACCCAGGCGCCGCCGCCCTCGATGCTGACCCCCGCCGCGCCCAGCGCCCGCCCCATGGCCGCAAGCGCCCCTGGATGGTCTTCGAGACGGATTTCCAGATCGAACATGCTCATGCCTCAGCCCGTCCATGCGCTTTTTGGCCATCCGCTTGGTGGCCATGCGCTTGCCTGCTGTCCTCGGGGGCGCTGTCGCGCAGGTCGTGCGTGTAGTCCCGCAAGGCTTTCGCCATCACCAGGCGATAGCTGGTGAAGAAGCTGTCGCGGCCAAGCGCCTGCGCGCGCCGATGCGCAGGCAGATTGCGCCACTGGGCTACTGCGGCCTCGGTCTCGAAATAGCCGATGGCGACGAAGCGCCCCGGCGTGGCTTGGCTCTCGAACCGCTCGACCGAGATGAACCCGTCGATCTGGGCCAGGTGCTGACGCAGGTCGGCCGATTCCTGCAGATAGGCCTCGTATTCCCCCGGCTCGACGTTGAACTCGAACACCATCACGATCATCGCGATCCCCTCGACGCCGTGGCATCCTAGCGGTCCACGCGTCGGGGAAACTTCGGTTGCGGCCGAACTGTGCGCTACCCCACCGCGACGGCCTGCTGATCTTGCAGACAGGGAGCGACAGGCATGTCTGAAGACGACCTCCCGCTGCTGACGTTTGCCGACACGGCGTCGCTGGAGCGGTGGTTGAGCGCGCACGGAGAGACGGCTCCCGGGGCTTGGCTGAGGTTCGCCAAACACGGCGCGCCAGAAGCGACGGTGAGCAAGTCGGACGCGATCGACTGCGCCTTGGCCTATGGCTGGGTGGACGGCCAGCTCGGCCGTGTGGACGCGCAGTTCTTCAAAACCCGCTTTACGCCGCGGCGGCCTAGGAGCGCCTGGTCGCAGGCCAATCGCGAGCGGGTCGAGCGATTGCAGGAAGCGGGCCGGATGCGCCCAAAAGGGCAGGCGCAGGTCGATCAGGCCAAGGCCGACGGACGTTGGGCGGCGGCCTATCCGCGCCAGAGCGAAGCCACGCTGGATATCGATCTGGATCGTGCGTTGGACGCCGCGCCCGGCGCGCGGGACCTTTTCGATGCGCTGGATTCGGCCAACCGTTTCGCCGTGCTCTACCGCGTCCAGCAAACAAAGACGCCGCAGAAGCGAGCCGCCAAGATCGCCGAGATGGTGGCCATGCTGAGCCGGGGCGAGACCATCCATCCACGTAGAGCGAAGCGATCTCGCCCGTGAACCTCGCCAGGGTGCGCGATAGCCACTAGGCTGGGCGCATGACCAAGCCTGCCGCGTTGCGACGCCTCATCGACCTGCCTGGCGTGGACGCCCTGGAGTACCGGGCGATCCTGAAGCGCGACTTTGCGGAGCCGGAAGCCCGGGCCAAATTTCCCGAGATCGACGCCTGCATAACCGCCCTGTTCGGACTGACAACGGACGAGGCCGAGGCGACGCCGCGGCCGCCGGGCTGGGACAATATCGAGGACAAGGCGCCGGCGGTGCAGGTCACCGCGTTCGAGGCCGAGGGTTGGGACGTCACCGACGACAAGCGCCGCCCCCTGCGCGTGCTGGCCCATTTCAGCGCGCCGCTCTGGCTGGCTATCCGCGGTGTCGCCGGGACCTTGCCCTTCCAGCCTGAGAACGACCAGCCGGAGGCGTGGGCCTCCAAGCTGGCGGCGGAAGCCAACCGGTTCCGCAAGCGCTAGGCGAACGCCGCCGCCTCCGACAGGGCGCTCACCATGGACAAGCTCGGCGCGATGGGCGCTTTTGTCAGCGTCGCGGAGGAGCGGAGTTTCACCGCTGCGGCGCGGCGGTTGGGCATGACCTCCTCGGCCGTCGGCAAAACCGTCCAGCGGCTTGAAGACGAACTCGGCGTAGCGCTTTTCCACCGCAGCACCCGCAGCGTCACCCTGACACCCGAGGGCGCAGCGTTCCTCGGTCATTGCGAGCACATCCTCGCCGCCGTTCGGGCCGCCGAGAGCGACATGGCCGGACGCGTCCTGACGCCTCGCGGCCGTCTGCGCGTCGGCCTCCCCGTCGCCATCGGCCTGCTCTCGGCGCCCCTGGCCGAGTTCTCCCGCCTCTACCCCCTGATCGAACTCGAACTCGCCTTCGCAGACCGCTTCCCCGATGTCATCGACGAGGGATTCGATGTCGTGCTCAGGATCGGCGAGATCGAGGACTCGGCCATGACGACGAAACTCATCGGTCGCTTCCACTACGTAACCGTCGCCTCGCAGAGCTACCTCGACGCCAAGGGCGCGCCGGTGCGCCCCGACGATCTCGTCGACCATATCTGCCTAAGGCACCGCCGCTCGCTTTCCGGCAAGCTGGATCCCTGGCGCTTCGTCCGCGACGACTCGGCGCCGCCGCTCGTCATTCCCGCCAGCATCGTCTCCGACACGCTCGGGCCGCTCATCGGCATGGCGCTCAACGGCGGGGGCCTGGTGCACGTCCCCGACTTCGCCATCGCGCGCCAACTCCAAAGCGGCGAGTTGACCCGGGTGCTCGCCGATTGTCCCACCGAGGCCGAGCCGTTGCGCATCGTCTGGCCCGCCGATCGGCAGGTGATACCCAAGGTCAGGGCGTTTATCGAATTCATGTCCGAGCATCTCTCGGGCCGCCTGGCCAGCTGATCCCCGAGCAAATCGCTAGGCCAGGCTATCCGTGACGTCCGCGTCCTGCCCCAACGCGAGAGACGCCCCCGCATCCGGCGTCGCACCTTCATGCACGACCGCTTCCCTCACCTTGAGCAACAGCTCCACCGGCAGCGGCAAGGCGGGGGAGTAGAACGCTGCGCTGAGCGCGAAGAACAGGAGAAGCTTGCGCATGTTGAACCGCTCCGTAGGCGGCGCCTCTTGGCGAAGCTGCCATTGCGCGCCGCGACGCCGCTCTGGAGAGCCATGAACCTGGGGTCCGCTCGTTGTCGGCCCAAGTCCATCGGTTCCGCCTGCGACTTCAGAAATCTAGGAAGCCGGCGGCCGGACAGAACCCAAGCCACAGTCCAGACACCTTGGAGTTTTTTTCTAATATCCCACCGCGCCCTCCGGCGTGGCCAAGCGATCGAGGCTCCGAGTTGATGGCCCCGAAACCTAAGGTCGTCTAGACCGACTCGAGGGCGGCTGGGGTCGACCGCCCGGCCAATGCGACAATTTTGATCGTATTTGTTTCAGCTCCGCCATCTTCAGCGCTGCGCATAACTCGGGAATAGTACGAACACGGACAGGTTAATCCAAAATCGATCTCGGATTAACGTATGTTTTTCAATTAGATGTAGCGAATACCTCCGCTCAACGACACCTGTGCGCGTCCCCGTAAATCCCACAACCTGAGCGTATAATCTATATTTTATATAATCGTTATCTGATCGTTACACTGTATCGCCAGGTCTCCCGCCCAATTCGGGAGCCCAACATGTTCATCGTCAGACGCACCGCCGGTCTTTTCGCGGCGAGCGCCGCATCCGCACTGATCGCAGCCTTAGCCACCAGCGCCCATGCGGAGGATACAAACCAAGCCGCCGTCCAGACCGCAGAACTGTCGGCCGCCCAAACTGCGTCGAGCCAGGCCGCTCCGGCTCAGGCCATGAGCGAGATCGTCGTCACCGGCACCCGCGAAACCGGCCAGACCCAATTCACCGCCCTGTCGCCGGTCAACGTCTATTCCGCCAAGACGGTGACCTCCACCATCACCACCAACCTCGGCCAGACCCTGGCCGAAATCGCGCCCGGCTTCGACGTGAAGCGCCTGCCCGCCGCCGACGGACCCGAGTTCATCCAGCCCGTGTCGCTGGACGGCCTGTCGCCCGACTTCACCCTGGTGCTGCTGAACGGCAAGCGCTTCCACAATTCGGGCTTCATTGAGGGCAGCGGCAACAGCGCGGCCTCTCAATCCACCGACCTCAACATGATCCCGAGCTTCGCGCTGAGCAGCATCCAGGTGCTGACCGACGGCGCCTCGGCCCAGTACGGCTCCGACGCCATCGCCGGCGTGGTCAACCTGATCCTGAACACCAAGCCGGGCGTGGACGTCTTCGCCCAGGGCTCGCAATACTATGCCGGCGACGGCACCAGCGGCGAGTTCGGCCTGCGCGCCGCCACCGCCCTGCCCGGCGGCGGCCACCTGATGGTGACCACCGAGTATTCCAACGACGGCCTGACCTCGCGCACCATCCAGCGCCCCGACGCCATCGCCTTCCAGGCCGCCAACCCGCAGCTCAACCTCGCCAACCCGGTGCAGCGCTGGGGCAACCCGGCGACCAACTCCTGGAAGTACGCGTTCGACGCCGCCGAGCCGATCGGCGATGTCGCCGAAGGTTACGTCTTCGGCACCATGAGCAACGGCTACGGCATCGCCGACATCAACTGGCGCAACCCGACCAGCAACGCCAGCGTCTACGGAACCCATCCGGCCCAGGGCGCCGCGCCGACCATCTTCCCCGGCTTCAACGTCAACGACATCTATCCCGGCGGCTTCACCCCGCACGAGGGCACCCGCTACAACGACCAGCAGGTCGACATCGGCCTGCGCAACATGAAGTCCGACGTCTTCACCTGGGACCTCAGCGCTTCCTACGGCCATAACGACACCGGCCTGTTCCTCAACAATTCGATCAACGCCTCGCTCGGCCCGGCAAGCCCGCTGAACTTCCAGCTCGGCCACTACATGGATACCGATTTCGACCTGAACGCCGACTTCGACTACCGGCTGCGGACCAACTTCCTGCCCGACCCGATCAATATCGCCTTCGGCGCCGAGCGGCGGGTCGAGACCTTCGAAGCCCGTTCCGGCGACCTGGCCTCCTACGAGGTCGGCCCCGGCGCGGCGGCGGGCCTGGCGCCCGGCGCCAACGGCTTCCCCGGCATCAACCTGCAGCAGACCGGCACCCACAGCGAGACCAGCTACGCCGGCTACCTCGATATCCAGGTTCCGGTCACCAAGCAGGCGCAGGTCGAGTTCGCCGCCCGCGACGAAAGCTTCGACCTGTTCGGCAACACCTTCAACTACAAGGTCGCCGGCCGCTATGAGCTGCTTCAGGACGCCCTGGCCATGCGGGTGTCCTACTCCACCGGCTTCAAGGCGCCGACGCCCGGCCAGATCTTCTCCACCAACACCAACCAGTCGCTGGACTCGGTGACGCTGCAGCAGGTCACGGCCGGCCGTATTTCGCCGGAGAATCCGCTGGCCCAGGCCCTGGGCGCCAAGCCGCTGACGCCGGAAACCTCGACCGACATCGACGGCGGCCTGGTCTGGAAGACCCACTTCGGCTTGTCGGGCTCGGTCGACCTGTATCAGATCGACGTGGCCAACCGCCTCCTGCAGTCCCCGTCCTTCACCCTGACGCCGGCGGAAATCGCCCAGCTGGCGGCCAGTGGGATCGCCGGCGCCTCGGCGTTCACCAGCGTCAGCTTCTACACCAACGCCTTCAGCACGGCGACGCGCGGCATCAACCTGGTGAGCAACTACACGCGTCACCTGGGCCCCGGCAACTTCACCCTCAACGGCAACTTCGCCTACTACAACACCCAGATAACGGGCGGCACGCTGTCGGCCGCCAGCCAGCACGACGCCCTGGTCGAGTATGAGAAGAGCGCCCCCGACTACAACGCCACGGTCACCGCCACCTACAGCATCGGCAAGTTCACCGGGCTGGGCCGCATGCGCTACTACGGCTCCTGGACCGACTCCAGCGGCAACACCACCGGCACGGTCTTCGAGAGCTTCCCGGGCATCACCTTCCTCGACCTGGAAGTGACCTACAACGTCACCGAAAACCTGTTCCTCAAGTTCGGTGCGGAAAACATTGGCGACTTCTATCCGGCCAAGGCGACCAACCAGGCCAACCGCGGCCTGCTCTACTCCCGCAACTCGCCGTACGACACCAACGGCGGCAACTACTTCGTCCGCGTCCAGGCTCACTTCTGATCTAATTCCCTCTCCCCTTGCGGGAGAGGGAGGGCCCATCGCCTGCGATGGGAGGGTGAGGGGTCGACGAACGGCTGCCGTATGTCGCGGTGCGGCCCCTCATCCTTCCCACGCCGCTTCGCGACGCGGGCCCCTTCCTTCTCCCGCAAGGGGAGAAGGCGCCTGCCGCCCTCGGGGTGGCGATGAATTTTCGACCAAGTAAGGAAACCGCATGAGCGCGCTGAATCGTCGTGGCCTGATCGGCGCGGGACTGTTGCTGGGAGCCGCGGGTGCAGGTCCGGCAGCGGCCCAATCGGCCACGCAGGTGACGACGCCCGCCTTCCAGCCGAAATCCGCCGCGGCTCCCGACGACAGCGACTACTGGCGCGCGGTGGCCGGCCAGTACGACGTCACCCGCGACGTGGTCCAACTCGAGAACGGCAACTACGGGATGATGGCCCGGCCGGTGCTCGAGGCCTACAAGCGCCACCTGACGAAGGTGAACACCGACACCTCGTTCTACACCCGTGGCGCCGTCGGGCCGGACATCGCCCAAGCCCGCGCCCGGGTGGCGGCGAACCTGGGCGTGGCGGTCGAGGAGATCACCTTCACCCGCGGCGCCACCGAGGCGCTGATGACCCTGATCTGCGGCTACAACAAGCTGCGGCCCGGCGACCAGGTGATGTACGCCGACCTGGACTACGACAGCACCCAGAACGCCTTCAAATGGTTGCAGGCCCATCGTGGGGCGCAACTCGTGACATTCGACCTGCCCTGGCAGCCGACCCACCAGGGCCTGATCGACGCCTACGACGCGGCCCTGGCCGCCCATCCGCAGGTGAAGCTGCTCCTGCTGACCCACGTTGGCCATCGCACCGGCCTGGTGCTGCCGGTGGCCGAGATCATGGAGGTGGCGCGCCGCCGCAACGTCGACGTGATCCTCGACGTCGCCCATTCCTGGGGCCAGCTCGACTTCAAGCTCCCCGACCTGAAGGCCGACTTCGTGGGCCTGACCTGCCAGAAGTGGATCGGCGCGCCCATCGGGGTGGGCGTGATGTACATCCGCCGCGACCGCATCCAGGACATCGACATCGCCCCGGGCAACGATCAGGTCCCGTCCACCACCATCCACGCCCGCCTGCACACCGGCACCTCGAACTTCGCGGGCTTCCTGACCGTGGTCGAGGCGCTCGACTTCCATGAGGGCCTGGGCGCCCACGCCAAGGAGGCGCGCCTGCGCCGCCTGCGCGACCGCTGGGCCGAGGCGATCCGGGGCCATGGCCGCATCGAGGTGCTGACGCCGCAAGACCCGCGCCTGACCTGCGGCATCACCTCGTTCCGCATCAAGGGCCAGACCAGCGAGGCCGAGAACCGCGCCCTGGCCAGCGAACTGCTCAAGCGCTTCAACATCTTCACCGTCGAGCGCACGGGGACGGCGATAGGCTCCTGCGTGCGCGTCACGCCCGGCGTCTACACCCAGGACGCCGAAGTGGATCAACTGGTCGCCGCCCTCAAGACCCTGGCCTAGAAACCGATGATGTTCCGCAAGGCGCTGCGCGCCCGCCTGATTACTCCGGCCATCGCCTTGGCCATGGCCCTGGGCGCCCAGGCTCCCGTTCCCGCGCTGGCGGCGGAGGCGGTCGCGGCGACCGGCACGCCGATCAAGCACCTGGTGGTGATCTTCGACGAGAACATCTCCTTCGACCACTACTTCGGGACCTATCCCAACGCCGCCAACCCGCCGGGCCAGCCCGCCTTCCACGCCCTGCCCGGCACGCCGAAGGTGAACGGCCTGACGCCCGAGCTGATGGCCCACAACCCCAACAGCGCCAATCCCGTGCGGCTGGACCGGGTGCAGGCGATCACCTGCGACATGGACCACGGCTACGCCTCCGAGCAGAAGGCCTATGACGGCGGCAAGCTCGACAAGTTCGTCGAGCACACCGGCGCCACCGGCCCCGGCTGCGACCCGCGGATGGTGATGGGCTATTACGACGGCAACACCGTCACCGCGCTGTGGAACTACGCCCAGCGCTTCGCCATGAGCGACAACTTCTACGACACCGAATACGGCCCCTCCACGCCCGGCGCGCTCAACCTGATCCGCGGCAGCACCACCGGCGTGGACCACGACGACGTGGCGGACCGCCTCTACAAGGGCGTGCTGTCCAGCGACCTGGACCCGGCCTTCGACGGCTGTTCCCAGGCCACCGTCCTGCGGCCCCTGGTCGGGTTCAAGGGCCACAACGTCGGCGACCTGCTGAACACCAAAGGCGTGACCTGGGGCTGGTTCCAGGGTGGTTTCCGGCCCACCGAGACCAATCCCGATGGCGGCATCGTCTGCGGCTCCAGCGGCAAGAACGCCGCCGGCAAGACCATCCGCGCCTACAGCCCCCATCACCAGCCGTTCGAATACTTCGAGCAGACCTCCAACCCCAGGCACCTGCCGCCCAGTGCGACGGCGATGATCGGCCGGACCGACCAGGCCAACCACCAGTACGACCTGACCGACTTCTGGGCGGCGGTGGACAACGGCGAGATGCCCGACGTCAGCTTCCTGAAGGCCAGTGCGGCCCAGGACGGCCACGCCGGCAACTCGGGCCCGATCGACGAGCAGGGCTTCCTGGTCGAGACCCTGAACCACCTGCAGAAGAGCCGCTTCTGGGACTCCACCGCCGTGATCATCGCCTATGACGACAGCGACGGCTGGTACGATCACGTCATGCCGCCGCGGACCTATCCGTCCCAGGCCCCCGACGACGCCCTCGACGGTCCGGGCCAGTGCGGCAAGCCCACCTCCGACGCCAGCCTGAACCGCTGCGGCCTCGGCCCGCGCCTGGTGCTGGTCGCCATCTCGCCCTACGCCCGGAAGAACTTCGTCGACCACGCCCTGACCGACCAGGCCTCGATCCTGAAGTTCATCGAGGACAACTGGGGTCTGGGCCGCCTGCCCGCCTCGGATCATTCGGTGGACGCCGTGGCCAATTCCCTCGAAGGCCTGTTCGACTTCAAGACCCGCCCACGGACCGAACCGCTGCTGCTCGATCCGGCGACCGGGCTGAAGCGGTAGCCTTTGGCCGCTTCAGGGCGTCTCCAGCCAACCGCTCCGCTGAACGCACCTTCGATCGCTTGAACGCCGCCCGGGCAGGGAGCATAAGGCCGTCAGTTTAAGCCAAGCTCGGACGCCGTGGGCCGCCTGCTCGCCATCCTCGCCGTGATCATGCTGGCGTTCGCCCCCCTGGCGACGTCGGCTCAGGCCGGGTCGTGCCATTGCAGCGACACGGCCATGATGGCCATGGCGTCGGGCTCCGGCGCAAAGGGCTCGACCAAGGCGCCGCCCTGCTGCCACGGCAAGGCCTGCGGTTTCGCCTGTGTCGCGACGCCCCCGGCTCCCCTGCCCCCGCCGTCCATCGGCGCCACCGCGGCATCGGGCTTCACCAGCGTCCGCCTGATCGTTCCCGCGCACAGCCTGCCCCATTCCGCAGAGCGGAACCCCGAGTCGCCACCACCGAAACGGATCGCCTGAGAGCGCGCGCCTAGCGCGCTGATCCACACCCTTAGTCTGCCCGCACCACGGCCAGGCTGAGGCCCTTCGCCTGACCGCCGCTCCGGCTGGCTTGGCGTTCTCCATCTCAGGACCTTTCCCAATGCTATCGAGATTGCCGGCGTGCGCGGCCCTTGCCGCCGCGATCGCGCCGCTCGTCTGGGCCAGCGCCGCCCGCGCCGAGCCCATGACCTTCGCCGATGCGCTGTCGCGCGCGGTCGCCACCGCCCCGAGCCTCAAGGCGCGCTCGCTTGGCGTTCGAGCCGCCCGCGCCGAGGTGCGCCCCGCGGGCCAACTCCCCGACCCCAAGGTTTCGGTCGGGGTGACGGACTTTCCCATCTCCGGTCCGTTGGCCGGGCGTCCGGACCGCGACGACTTCAGCATGGTGGGCGTCGGCTTTTCCCAGGACGTGCCCAATCGCGCCAAGCGAGACGCCCGGACAGCGGTGGCCGAGGCCGGGGTCGGCGAGAACGAGGCGGCGCTGGTTGCCGACACCCGCAGCGTCCGCACCGCCGCCGCCGTCGCCTGGGTCGACCTGCTCTACGCCCAGCGCAAGCTCGACGCCCTGGACAAGCTGGAAGGCGAACTCGGGCTGGAGGCCCAGACCGTCGACGCCCGCATCGCCGCCGATGCGGCGCGCCCCTCGGCGGCCGTGGAGCCCTCCCAGCTTCTGGCCAACCTGGCGGACCGGCGTGAGATGCTCAAGGCCGAACGCGCCAAGGCCCGGGCCGAACTGGAGCGCTGGACCGGAGCCGAGGACGCCCAACCGGTCGGCGAGCCGCCGGCTCACATGTTCGATCCGGTGGTTCTGCGCGCGGGTCTGGACCAGCTTCCCGATCTCGAACTGAAGGACGCCGCCATCCACACGGCCGAGGCCGAGCACACCCTGGCCAAGGCCGACAAGCGCCCCGACTGGGGCTACGACGTCGAGTACGACCATCGCGACCCGCGCTTCGGCGACTACATCTCCGGCAAGCTGCGCTTCAGCCTGCCGCTGTTCGCCGCCGACCGTCAGGACCCGATCATCTCGGCCAAGGCGGCGGACGTCAGCCGCGCCTATGCCGAGCGTGAAAGCGTCCGGCGCGACCTGAAGGCGGCGCTCGACAGCGATCTGGCGGACCACGCCATGCACATGGCCCAGCTCGCCCGCGCCCACGACACCCTGGAGCCGCTGGCCCGCAAGCGGGTGGAGCTGGAGACCGCCAGCTACCGCGCCCGCACCGCCAGCCTGTCCGACATCCTGGCCGCGCGCCGGGACCTGATCCAGGTCGAGCTCGACCTGCTCGACCGCGAAGCCGAGGCCGCCCGCGACGGCGTGCGCATCTCCATCACCTACAGCCCGACCGAAGAGGGGCAAGACCAATGAACCCGCGCCAAAGGAATGCGCTGATGCTCGGCGTCGCCGTGAGCATCGCCGGGGTCGGCTTGGCCAGCTACCAGGCGGGGATGCGCCATGGCGCAGCGCCGCCCGCCGGCTCGGCGGCCGGAAGCTCAGCCAAAAGCCGGCCGCTCTACTGGTACGACCCGATGGTGCCGGCCCAGCACTTCGAGCACGGCGGCAAGTCGCCGTTCATGGATATGCAGCTGGTCGCCAAGTACGCGGACGACGAGAGCCAAGGCCAGGGCCAGGCGCCCCAGGGCGTGCGCATCGCGCCGGACGCCGCGCAGAACCTGGGCGTTCGCACCGCCGAGGTCGTGCGCGGCCGCCTGCCGAACGCTTTGGCCGTCACCGGCGTCGTGGATTTCAACGGCCGCGACGTCAGCATCGTCCAGCCGCGCACCGCCGGCTTCGTGCAGCGGGTCTACGGCCGCGCGCCCGGAGACGTGATCCCCGCCGGCGCCCCCATCGTCGACCTGCTGGTTCCGGAGTGGGGCGGCGCCCAGGCCGAGTACCTGGCGGTCCAGCACACCGGCGACGCCGCCCTGACCGCGGCGAGCCGCCAGCGCCTTCGCCTGCTCGGCATGCCCGAGGGCCTGATCGACCAGGTGGCCCGCACCGGGCGGCCGGTCGACACCATCACGGTGCGCGCGCCGAACGGCGGCGTGATCCAGAAGCTCGACGTGCGCGCCGGCATGACCGTGACCTCGGGCCAGACGTTGGCCGAGGTCAACGGACTGGGCTCGGTGTGGGTGACCGCCGCCGTGCCCGAGGCCCAGGCCGCCCAGGTGCGCGTCGGCCAGAGCGTCAGCGTGACCCTGGACGCCTATCCCGGCGAGACCTTCAGCGGCCGGGTGCAAAGCGTGCTGCCCCAGGCCGAGGGCGACAGCCGCACCATCTCGGCCCGCATCGAGCTGCCGAACCGCCAGGGCCGCCTGCGCCCCGGCATGTTCGCCACCGTCAGCTTCGCCGGCCCGACCAGCGAGGCGCTGCTGGTTCCGACCGAGGCGCTGATCCGCACCGGGCGCCGCACCCTGGCGATGCTGGCCCTGCCCGGCGGCCGCTACCAACCGGTCGAGGTCAAGCTCGGCCAGGAGGCGGGCGGCCAGAGCCAAATCCTGGCCGGTTTGAGCCAGGGCGACCGGGTGATCGTCTCGGGCCAGTTCCTGATCGATTCCGAAGCCAGCCTGTCCGACCTGAAACCGCGACCACTCCCAGGCGCAACCGGACCTGACGCGCCCTCGACCCCGGCCAGCGTCATGTCGGGGCCCGCGATGTCCGGCATGTCGAACATGACCGGCATGTCCGCGCCGAAGGGGGACAAGCCATGATCGCCGCCCTCATCCGCGCCTCCATCGCCAACCGGATGTTCGTGCTGCTGGGCGCGCTCGCCCTGATCTTCGCCGGCATCTGGGCGGTGCGCTCGACCCCTGTCGACGCGCTGCCGGACCTGTCCGACACCCAGGTGATCATCCAGACCAGCTATCCCGGCCAGGCGCCGCGAATCGTCGAGGATCAGGTCACCTATCCGCTCACCACCACCATGCTCTCGGTTCCGGGCGCGGAGACGGTGCGGGGCTATTCGTTCCTCGGCGACAGCTTCGTCTATGTGATCTTCAAGGAGGGCACGGACCTGTACTGGGCGCGCTCGCGCGTGCTGGAATATCTGAGCCAGGTGCAGAGCCGCCTACCGCCGGAGGCCAAGCCCTCGCTCGGGCCGGACGCCACCGGGGTCGGGTGGGTGTACGAATACGCCCTGGTCGACCGCACCGGCCATCACGACCTCAGCCAGCTCCGCAGCCTGCAGGACTGGTTCCTGCGCTACGAGCTGAAGACCGTGCCCGGCGTGGCCGAGGTGGCCTCCATCGGCGGCATGGTGCGCGAGTACCAGGTGGTGCTCGACCCTGTGCGCATGGCCGCCTTGGGCGTGACCCAGCAACAGGTCAGCGCCGCCCTGCAACGCGCCAACAGCGAGGCCGGCGGTTCGGTGCTGGAGCTGGGCGAGGCCGAATACATCGTCCGCGCCGGCGGCTATCTGAAGACGCTGGACGACTTCCGCTCCGTCTCGCTCAAGACCGGCATGGGCGGAACGCCGGTGCGGCTGGGCGATGTCGCCACCGTCCAGGTCGGGCCGGAAATGCGCCGCGGCGTGGCCGAGCTGAACGGCGAAGGCGAGGTCGCCGGCGGCGTCATCGTCATGCGGCAGAGCGCCAACGCCCGCACCGTGATCAGCCAGGTCCGCGCCAAGCTCGACGAACTGAAGCGCGGCCTACCGCCGGGGGTGCAGATCGTCACCACCTATGACCGCTCGCACCTGATCGACCGGGCGGTGCACAACCTGACCGAAAAGCTGATCGAGGAATTCATCGTCGTCGCCGTGGTGTGCGCGATCTTCCTCGGGCGGCTGCGCTCGGCCCTGGTGGCCATCGTCACCCTGCCGCTGGGGGTGATGGCGGCCTTCGTGGTCATGCACCTGCAAGGCGTGAACGCCAACATCATGTCGCTGGGCGGCATCGCCATCGCCGTCGGGGCCATGGTCGATGCGGCCGTGGTGATGATCGAGAACGCCCACAAACGGCTGGAACGCTGGGCGCACGAACACCCCGGCGAGACCTTGGCCGGCGAGGCGCGCTGGCGCGTGATCGCCGACGCGGCGGTGGAGGTCGGGCCGGCGCTGTTCTTCAGCCTGCTGGTCATCACCCTCAGCTTCACGCCGGTGTTCACCCTGCAGGCCCAGGAGGGGCGGCTGTTCAAGCCGCTCGCCTTCACCAAGTCCTACGCCATGGCCGCGGCGGCGATCCTGTCGGTCACCCTCATCCCGGTACTGATGGGCTATCTGATCCGCGGGCGCATTCCCGACGAGACCGCCAGCCCGTTGAACCGCGCCATGATCCGGCTCTACCGGCCGTCCCTGGACTGGGCGTTGCGCCGGCCAAGGGCGGTGCTTGTGCTGGCGGCCCTGGTGTTCGCCACCACCCTGTGGCCGATCACCCGGCTTGGCGGCGAGTTCATCCCGACGCTGGACGAGGGCGACCTGCTCTACATGCCTTCGGCCCTGCCCGGCCTGTCCACCGCCAAGGCGGCCGAGCTGCTCCAGCAGACCGACCGCCTGATCAAGACCGTGCCGGAGGTGGACAGCGTGTTCGGCAAGGCCGGCCGCGCCGACACCGCCACCGACCCCGCACCCATGGAGATGTTCGAGACCGTGGTGCGCTTCAAGCCGCGCGAGCAATGGCGCCGCGGCATGACCCCGGAGAAGCTGACGGCCGAACTGGATCGGGCGGTGCAGGTCCCTGGCCTGACCAACATCTGGGTGCCGCCGATCCGCAACCGCATCGACATGCTGGCCACCGGGGTCAAGAGCCCCATCGGGGTGAAGGTTTCGGGCGCAGATCTCGGCGAGGTGGACCGCATCGCCCAGGCGGTGGAGCGGGTGGCCAAGACCGTTCCAGGCGTCAGCTCCGCCCTGGCCGAACGCCTCACCGGCGGCCGCTACATCAATGTCGACATCGACCGGGCGGCGGCCGCGCGCTTCGGGCTCAACATCGCCGACGTGCAGTCGATCATCTCCGGCGCAGTCGGCGGCGAGGAGGTGGGCCAGACCGTGGAAGGGCTGGCGCGCTATCCGATCAGCATCCGCTACCCGCGCGAGCTGCGCGGCGATCCCGACAGCCTGAGGGCGCTGCCGATCCTGACGCCCTCAGGCCAGCAGATCACGCTGGGCAGCGTGGCCAAGCTGAGCATCGCCGAGGGCCCGTCCATGCTGCGCAGCGAAAACGGCCGCCCGGCGACCTGGGTCTATGTCGACGTCCACGGCCGCGACCTGGCCTCGGTGGTCGGTGACCTCCAGCGCGCCGTCACCAGCCAGGTCAAGCTGAGCCCCGGCGTCAGCATCGCCTACACCGGCCAGTTCGAGTATCTGGCGCGCGCGACCGAGCGGCTGAAGGTGGTGGTTCCCGCCACCCTGCTGATCATCTTCGTGCTGCTGTATCTGACCTTCCGGCGCTTCGACGAGGCCGCCCTGATCATGGCCACCCTGCCCTTCGCCCTGACCGGCGGGGTGTGGACGCTGTACCTGCTCGGCTACCACCAGTCGGTGGCCACGGCGGTCGGCTTCATCGCGCTCGCCGGCGTGTCGGCGGAGTTCGGCGTGGTGATGCTGATCTATCTCAAGCACGCCCTGGCCGAGCGTGGCGAGCATCCCGACGCGGCCCAGACCGAGGCGGCGATCCGCGAGGGAGCGCTGCTGCGGATCCGGCCCAAGGCCATGACCGTGGCCGTGATCCTGGCCGGCCTGTTCCCGATCCTGGTCGGGCGCGGTACGGGCTCCGAGGTCATGAGCCGGATCGCCGCGCCCATGATCGGCGGCATGCTCACCGCCCCCCTGCTGTCGCTGCTGGTCGTTCCGGCCGGCTACCTGCTGCTGAGGCGGCGGCGACCGCTGGGTCGGGCTGACGCGAGGAGCCGATGAAACCTCGCTCCGATCAGCCGCTCGGCGCTGAACCTCGCCGCGCGGCAAAGCTCTGCTCAGTGGTTCGACACGCCACCCTGCCGCCTCGTTCGACGCCGATTGATCGCCCCCCAAATGAACCTCATCGCGTCGAACCGGCACCTACCGATGAGTCCAGGGTCGGCGAACGAGCCTCCGCCAAGCCCCGAGCCAGGCTCCGAGCCCGGCTCCGAGATAGTGAAACGCCGAAGGATTTTCCGATGCAGACGGCCCTTGCGCGCCCCTTCGCTCCCCATCCCCTCATCAAAGAGGTCGCCCAGGCCAGCCTGCCGTCCGCCTATACGCGCGAGGGCTTGACCATGCGCGCCTTCCGCAGCCTCGCCGATGGGCTGGAGCATCTGGCCCTGGTGCGCGGCGAACCCCAGCCCGGCGCGCTGGTGCGGGTGCACTCGGAGTGCCTGACCGGCGATGCGTTGGGCTCGATGCGCTGCGACTGCGGCGAGCAGCTCCGCGCCGCCATGCGCCTGATCAGCGAAAGCCGCAGCGGCGCGCTGATCTATGTCCGAGGCCATGAGGGCCGCGGGATCGGGCTGGCCAACAAGGTCGCCGCCTATGAGCTTCAGGACCAGGGCCTGGACACCGCCGAGGCCAACACCGCGCTGGGCTTCGCGGCCGACGCACGCGACTACCAGGTGGCGGCGGAGATGATCCGGGCGCTCGGCCTGACCGACATCCGGCTGCTGACCAACAATCCCCTCAAGGGCGCGGCGCTCATGCGCTACGGGATCTCGGTGCGCGAGGATGTTCCGCTCGTGCTGGCGTCCAATCCCCACAACGCCGGCTATCTGGCCACCAAGCGCGACAAGATGGGTCATCGGCTTCCCGAGGAGGCGCCCGAATGACGCACCGCGCCGGCGCAGCGGGCGATCCGGGTCGGGACGCACTGCACCGCATCCCTGCGCCCTTGCTGGCGGCGGCGTTTCGCCAAACCCTGGGCGAGGCGCAAGCCTATGTCGGGGCCACCGCGCCCAACCCGCCGGTGGGCTGCGTGCTGCTGGATGCGAACGGCGCGCTGCTGGCCAGGGCCGCCCATGCGCGCGCCGGCGAACTCCATGCGGAAGCCGCAGCGATCCAGGCCTGCCGCGCCGCCGGCCTGATCGAGCGCATCCACACCGTCCTGGTGACGTTGGAGCCATGCAGCCACACCGGGCGCACGCCCCCCTGCACCGAGGCGCTGCTCGCCACCCCCGTGCGCGCAGTGTGGATCGGCGCCCTCGACCCCCATCCCCGCGCCCCTGAAGCGGGCGTCGCGCGTCTGGTCCAGGCCGGACTGGCGGTGGCCAGGATCGCCGACCTGCCCCATCCGCACGCCCCGGAGCTTGCCCGCGCGGCCGAGCGGCTGATCGCCCCCTTCGCCAAGCTGTCGCGCACCGGCCGGCCCTGGGTGATCATCAAGACCGCGTTGGACGCGCACGGCGGCATGACCCCGCCGCCAGGCGCCAAGACCTTCACCTCGCCGCAATCGCTGGTCCACGCGCACCGGCTGCGCCGCGGTTGCGAAGCGATCATCACCGGCTCCGGCACGATCCAGGCCGACGACCCCGCCTTCACCGTGCGCCATGTCGCCGACCATGCCGGCCGACGCCGACGGCTGGCGATCCTGGATCGGCGCGCCCGCACGCCCCAGGCCTATCTGGACGCCGCCGAGGCCAGGGGCCTGGACACTTCGCTGCACGCCGACATCCCCGCGCTGCTGGATGGACTCGGCGCCGCCGGCGTGCTCTGCGCCCTGGTGGAGGCCGGTCCCACCCTGCGGCAGGCCTTTGTGGACGGGGGCTTCTGGGACGAAGAGGTCGTCTTCCAGCAGAGCGCGACACCGGGCGAGCCGGACCGCGTCGAGGTTCGCACCCGCGTCCCGGAAGGCCAGGGCGAGGCGCATCCGGCCTTTGAGAAAGAGACGATGAATCACGGACCGACCGCCAGCGAGGACGTTGCATGAGTAAGCGCCCGAAGACACGCTACACCGCCGTGGCGATCGCCCTGCATTGGGCCGTAGCGATCCTGATCGCGATCAACCTGGTGCTGGTCTGGTTTGCGGACAAGTGGCCCCAGGACTGGGTGCGCCCGGCGATCGACGCCCACAAGTCGATCGGCATCACCGTCCTGGGCCTGGCGGTCATGCGCCTGCTGTGGCGTGTGGCCAATCCGCCGCCGCCGTTGCCGGACGACTATCCGCGGTGGGAGCGGTTCGCCGCCCACGCCGCCCACATCGCCCTCTATGGGCTGATCTTCGCCATTCCCCTGTCGGGCTGGCTGCATGACTCGGCCTGGAAGGACGGCCCGACCCACCCGATGAAGCTGTTCTGGCTGGCGCCCTGGCCGCGCATCCCGCAGATCGCCCACATGGCGGCGGGCCCCAAGGAGCATTTTCACGACGTCCTGTTCGCGGTCCACAAATGGCTGGCCTATGTGCTCTACGGCCTGTTCGGCCTGCATGTCGCCGCAGCGCTGAAGCACCAGTGGGTCGACAAGGAACCGGAACTCCAGCGCATCCTGCCCGGCCGCCACCGACGCGCCTTCTGACGCCAGGCGCGGCCGATCGGAAACGGCGCCTGCTCCCCCTACCCCGCCGCCTGCGCGCGGCATTCAATCTTCCAAGTGGAATGCTCATGACATCCCTCCAACGCGACGCCGTCGTCGCCCAGGGGCTGGCGGAAACCCGCCTCGCCGAGGTGTTGACCGCCCAGTCGCCGCGCCGCTCGCCGCCGCCGACGCCGTTCGCCAGCCGCGCCATCCACGCGGGGGTGCTGGTCCTGTGGGCCCTGCTGCTCGCCGCACCGTTCGGGCTGCACGGGGTGTTCGTCTGGTCGGCCGGGCTGTTGTATGTCGCCTACGACACCCTGCTGCTGGTGTTCACCTTCTGCCTGACGCTCCCGCTGCTCGCCTCCCGGCGGCCGAAGGCCGGAACAACGACCGGTAAGGTGTCGCTGGCGGTGATCGTCGCCGCCAAGAACGAAGCGCTGGTTCTGCCGGCGACGCTGGCGGCGCTGCTGTCCCAGTCCGATCCGCCGGACCGCATCCTGATCGCCGACGACGGCTCCACCGACGCCACGTCCCAGATGCTGACCGAGCGCTACGGCCTGACGCCGCCGCCCCTGGGCGCCATCGACACCAGCCACCCGACGCTGCACTGGCTGCGGCTGCCCGGCGGCGGCAAGGCGCGCGCCATGAACACCGCCCTGCCCTTGCTCGACGAGGACGTGGTCCTGACCGTCGACGCCGACACCCTGCTGCAGCCCGACGCGATCGCCGCGGTGCGCCAGGCCTTCGCCGCCGAGCCGAACCTTGTGGCCGCGACCGGCGTGCTGACGCCGGTGTGCGCCAAGACGACCAGCGGGCGCATCTTCGAGTGGTTCCAGACCTACGAGTACATCCGCAACTTCCTCTCGCGCTACGCCTGGATGCGGCTGAATGGCCTGCTGCTCATCTCCGGCGCCTTCGCCGGTTTCCGGCGCGTCTCGGTTTTGGAAGTCGGCGGCTTCGACCCGGACTGTTTGGTTGAGGACTACGAACTGATCCACCGGCTGAAGCGCTACGGCGTGCTGCACGGGCGGGGCTGGACCACGCGGGTGCTCGGCGCCGCCCAGGCCCGCACCGAAGCCCCAAGCACGCTCCCGTCGTTCCTGCGCCAGCGCCGGCGCTGGTTCGGCGGCTTCCTGCAGACCCAGTACTGGTATCGCGACATGGTGGGGAACCGGCGCTATGGCGCGCTGGGGCTGGCCATGCTGCCGGTCAAGGCGATCGACACGCTGCAGCCGCTGTACGGCCTGACCGCCTTCGCCCTGCTGTGCATTTCCCTGGCGCAGGGCCGGCTGTCGGTGCTGGCGCCGGTCGGCGGCGTGATCGGGGCCAAGATCCTGGTCGACTTCTCATTCCAGCTCTGGGCGATCCACCTGTATCGCCGCTGGCTAGGAGACAAGTCGGCCGCCTCTTATGGCCAGGCCTTCATCGCGTCCCTGATCGAGCCGTTCAGCTTCCAGCTGCTGCGCCACGTCGGGGCGGCCTGGGGCTGGATCGTCTTCCTCAGCGGCCGCCAGACCTGGGGCAGCCAGAAGCGGGTTGGCGTGCTTTCCTAGACCGGCTCGCTCGGCTCACGGCGATCCATGCCGACCGCATCCCCGACGGTAAGGGGGACGGACGGCGGCATGGATCTCTACGAGAGACAAAGGTCGAGCGACCAAGGCCCTACTTGCTGGCGCGCAGCGCCTTGACCGCATCCAGCATCGTCTCGACATGCTTGTCGGGATTGTTGTTGGTGTAGCTGGCGACGACCTTACCGTTCTGGGCGATGAGGTAGGACGTACGGTTGGAATAGGCCGGGTTGCCCTGGCTCACGGCGTCGTAGCGCGCCGCGATCTTGGCGTCAGGGTCGGCCGCCACCATGAACTTGTCGCGGCATTCCACCGACGAGAACTCCGCCACGCGGTCGATATTCCCCGCCGTGATCCCCACGACCGTGACGCCATACTGCTTGAAGGTGTCGGTCGCTTCGGCGAAGTCGTGCGCCTCCATCGTGCAGCCCTTCGTGAACGCGGCCGGGAAGAAGTAGAGCACGACCGGCCCCTTCTTCAGCGCGGCGCCGAGCGAAAAGGGTTGGGTCTTGCCGGCCAGGGCGCCTTGGGCGTCGAAAGCGGGGGCGCGAGCGCCATCGGGCAGAGACGCCCAGGCCGGAACCGTGGCCACCGCCGAAAAAACAGCGGCAAGAATGAATTTACGCATGCCATCTCCACGCATGTTGAAGGGAGACGTCTCCCTAATTTGCCTTCGACGGCGGCGGGTGGAAAGTTGCAGCGGCGCGGAATATTTTTGAGCTGCCGCTTTGGAGCGCGCTGAGGGCCAAATCGACCTCACACTTTCCGATCCTGCATAGGGCTCGCGCCGGTGACCCGGCGGAACATGGCGATGAACCCCGACGGGGCGCCATAGCCCAGCCGCTCGGCGATCCGATAGACGGGCTCGCCCTCATCCAGCAGCGCAAGCGCCGCCACGACCTTCAGCCGCTGGCGCCAGGCGTTGAACGAGACGCCCAGTTGATCGTGGCAGCGCCGGGACAGCGTCCGCTCCGTCGTTCCGGCTTCGCGCGCCCATTGCGCCGCCGAGCGTCGGTCCCCCGGGTCCGCCTGCAGCGCGGCAAGGATGGGCCCGAGCAACGGGTCGTCGGAAAAGGGCAGATAGCTCTCGAAACGCGGCGCCAGGCGGATCTGGTCGACGAGCACCTGGGCCAGGCGCAGATCTTCCGCGCTCCTGGGCAGCGTCACGTCGCGGGCGGCGAAGTCGGCGAGAATGGCCTTCAGCAGCGGACGGAGCTGCAGCGTGCTCGGCGCAGGCGGCAGCGCGGCGCAGAGCGAACGCGCGACGTAGACGCTCACATAACGGATGTCCTGCCGGTTCCACGCTTCGTGCGAGACGCCGGGAGGAATCCAGATTCCGTAGTGGGGCGGCGAGAGGTAACGCTTGCCCTCGATGTCGAATTCACAGACCCCGGACAAGGCGTAGTTGAGCTCGCCCCACGGCTGGCGCTGGCTCGGAAACACCGTCCCGCCCTCGAAGAACTCGGTCCTGAACGAAACCGGCTCGGGCGGGTCGCCTTGGATGCGTGCGGGCCGCGCCGGCATGTCCCTAACTGGCTAACGATTGTCCGAAACACGCTATATACCCGATATCAGACGGCTCTTAGAACGGCTTCATCCGCGAACGCGCGAAGCTCCGTGAGCCCGAGATGTCATCCACACAGCCGGCGCGCTTCACCGCCCTGGGCGGCGCGGCCGCGCCGCTCGCGACGGTCCTGATCTGGTCGGGCAACACCATTGTCACCAAGGCCGCCTCGGGGGTGATCGCACCGGGGTCAATCGCCTTCTACCGCTGGGCCCTGGCCTTGCTGGTCCTGGCGCCCTTCGTGGGGCCGGCCGCATGGCGGGGGCGGACGACGGCGCTGCGTCACTGGAGAAAGCTCGCCGCGCTCGGGGCGCTCGGCATGGTGATCTACCAGAGCCTCGCCTACGAGGCCGCGGCGACCACGAGCGCTGTCAACATGGGCGTCATCCTCGCGCTCATGCCGCTGCTGTCCACAGTGCTGGCCAATATCCTGGCCGCCGAACGGCTGACGCTCATGCGCGTGGCCGGCGGCGCCGTCTCGCTTTGCGGCCTGGTCTATCTGACCTCGCGCGGCGCCCCGCTCAGCCTGGCGCACGGCGGCGTCCATGTCGGCGATGGCCTGATGCTGATCGCGGTGTTCTCGAACGCGCTCTACGGCGTGATGCTCAAGCGCTGGCCGTTGCCGATCTCGATCTGGCAGCAGCTGTTCTGGCAGATCTTCTTCTCGACGATCATGCTGCTCCCCATCTGGCTTCTGGGGCCGATCTCGCCGATCACGACCGCGAGCCTGCCGCTGATCTTCTACGCCGCCATCCCCACGTCGCTCGTGGCGCCGCTGTGCTGGATGGTGGGGGTGCGAAAGCTCGGCGCGGCGCGCGCGGCGCTGTTCATCAACCTGCTGCCGGTGACGGTGGCCTTGCTGGCGTGGCCGCTGCTCGGCGAACAGCTTCACCCCTATCACGTCATCGGCGGCGCCATTGCGCTGCTCGGCGTCAGCATGGGCCTGCGGGAGCCGCGGATCGCCAAGGCCGAGCCGGCCAGCCGTGAGCCGATGGGGGACGCCGCGCCCGGGACGCTGACGACTCCGTAGCCAGCTCTCTCATTCGGGGTCAGGCAGCGCGATCGCCTCCGCCTCCTGGGTGAGCCGCTCGCAGGTGGCGAATTCGCGACGCCGCAAGGCGTCGGCCGCGGCCTTGCGCAGCAAGAGGTGCGCGGCCCGGGGCTTCACCCGCCGCAGCTTCGGCGCCCAGAGCTCGACCTGCTCCAGCGTCACGCCGATGTCGTCGCTCCGGGCCTCGATCATGCGTCCCGCCTCGGCGACCGCCGGCCAGCCCATCAGAAAGCTCAGGCCCTGTTGGAAGTCGGGGTGGTTGGCGGCGATGTCGAACGCCCGCCCCTCAGCCTCGACGTCGTCGAAGCCGTCCAGCCGCCGCGTGAACGCCCGCGCCCGCTCCACCGAAAGCGTCCTCTCGAAGGAAGCCCACCGCGCGGTTTGCGCCGCCTCAGCCTGGCCCGAACGGTCGAGATATTCGATGCAGCTGGTCTCCCATTCGAAATCCACCGGGGCCGGCGCCTTTCCGGTTCGCCCCGGATCGCTCGCCTTGGCGCCTGCCGCCTCGAGCACCTCGCCGGCCTCCTTGATCCGACCCGCCGCCATCAGCCGGTCGGCGACCCCGGCCGCGTTGGCGGGCTCGCGAAGAGCGTCGCCGAGAAAGCTGGCGCGGTAGGCGTCGATGTCCCCGGCGGCGTCCGCAAGCTGGCGCACGAACCCAACCTGATCGGGCCCGGCCGGCCCGGGCGAATGCGGCTCGGCCATCGATCGCAAGGTCGCCGCCGCCAATCCCTCCGGCGCATCCTTGAGCACGACCGGCAGCCACGCCCGCCACCCGCGCGGGTTCTGTCCGATGGCGTGCGTCAGGGCGGCGCTGGTCTGTCCGTCGCTGGCCTCCCGGATCAGGCCGCCGAGGTCCTCCGCAACGCGGTCGAACAGGGCCTCGACCTCGCCGTGCTTGTCCTTCACGCGGCCGCCAACGCGACGAGCGGCATTGATGAAACGCCACATCCGATCCAGTGCAGCAGCCTGGTCAAGGCCGGCCATGCGCTCGGCGATCAGTCGGCGAAGCGCGTCGAGGTCGCGGATGAAGGTCGGACGCTGGCGCCAGGAGACCTTCGACGTCACCGTCTCCAGCGAGACCAGCCGCTTGTCCACCTCCGCCGCCAGATGGTCGACGCCCTGGGTGGCCGCAAGCTCCATCCGCAGCTGGCGCTTCAACTCCGGCCGGGTGTTGGCGACGGCCAGAAGCAACTCCGCCAGACGCTCGGCGCCCAATCCAGCCAGGTTCTCGGCGTTGACCCGCTTGAGACTGGCCACTGTAGGACGTTTCATCGGTTCTCCGCGCGGACCAAGGGCGCCTTCTATTCCGCGGATTGGACCGGATTGGAAATCATATGGCTGACTTTCGCCGCCAACGCGTCGAGCGAGAACGGCTTGGTCGCCATGGACATGCTGGCGCCTGCCCGGGCTGCTCGGAGCCGTCGCCGGCGCAGCATGGAACTATTCCACCACTGCGCTAATGCTCTGGTGAACCGGGCGGGCTTTCAGCCTCCGGTCGGCGATTCAGTTTAAACGGACTTCGGGGGTGGGGAACCGCATGGACCAGTCGACGAGATCGGACCTGACGCAACGGGCGGCGAGACCCTGGTTCTTCAAGTTGCGGGCTTGGCACCACTACGTCGGGATGTTCATCGCGCCGGGCCTGATCTTCTTCGCCCTGACTGGCGTCGCCCAGACCTTCAACCTGCATGAAGACCACGTCGGCTACGCCGCGCCCGGCCTGATCGCCACCGCCGCTTCGCTGCACAAGGATCAGGTCATGCCTGAGCCGCAAGCGGGTCCACCCGGCAAGCCGGACAAGCCCAGGAAGATTCGGCCGGCGCCCAGCTACACGCCGGCCCAACTGACGCTGAAGCTATACGTGACCATAGTGGCCCTGGGGCTGATCGCCTCGACCGTGCTTGGCGTGATCATGGCGCTGCGGAACCGGCTTCGGCGCAAGGCGTCGCTGGTGCTGCTGGCCCTGGGGACGCTTGCGCCGATCCTGATCGTGTTGCTCTGAGTGCGCGCGTCAGGCGCCGCCAAACCGCGACGCCCTCGCCTCGCGCCCGATCGTGCGATGCGCCGCCTTGGACCACGGCCGAGATCCTGCCGCGTCCCGTGTTTCGCCGGCAAGGCTGAAGCTGGGGCCTTGAGAATAGCGAAGGTGGGGCGATCCGAACGATCGCCCCACCCGCACCTCTTGCATCCGCGTCAGGCGCCGCGCCTACATCGCGGCGGTCTCGATGGCCTTGGCCAGCCCGTCCAAATCGGTCAGGAAGGGCAGATGGCCCGTCTGCAGCGAGACCTCGAGACGCACCGGGGTGCTGGCGACCATCGTGGCCTGGAACGCCGGGCTGATCACCTGGTCCAGGCTGGTGTGGACATAGACCTTGTCGACGCGGCCGAACCTGGCTTCGGTGACGTGCACCGGGCTCGCCAGCGGAGCCAGCGGTTCGTCCAGGATCAGGTCCGGCAGCTTGGCCTTCAGGGGCGCGGGACCGTCATTGGCGAACAGCTCGGCGCGGGCCGAATAGTCGACGATGGCGAGACCTTGCTCCTTCTTGATCTGCAGGTGCGGGCCGATCTTGGCGTCTGGGTCCCTGCTGGCCATCGACACCAGGGAGTCGCCGTCCTGCGGCAGGTAGGCGGCGACGAACACCAGGGTCTTGATCTTCTCCGGCGCCTGTTCGGCGGCGGCGGCGATGACGATGCCGGCGAAGCTGTGCCCGACCAGGATCGACGGCCCCGAAACCCCGTTCAGCGCCGCAACCACGGTGTCACGATAAAGGTCCAGGCTGACTTGGTCGGGCGCCATCGGCGCGCCCGGACGCCCCGGCAGGTCGATCGTCACCACGGGGTGGCCGGCGGCCTGCAGCTTGCCGGCGACGTAGCCCCAGACCTGCCCGTTCGAGAAGGCCCCGTGGACCAGGATGACAGTCGGCTTTTCTGCAGCCACGCCATTTTCGCCCGCGCCGATGACAGAGGTGGATTTTTCGGAGATGGAGGTGGTCATGTCAGTGTTCCTTTGCTCTATGTCTGCTTGGATGCCGTGAGACAAAAGTTAGTTCACCCGCCCCCTGGCGGGCCATGCCACGGCCTCCGGATTGCATGATGGATCGTCCGGAATGACGCAGGATTTTGGGATGTCGGCCGCACGCAACGACGTGCTGTCGGAGGTGCTGACCCTGATCCGGCTCCGTGGGGAGCTGGTCTATACGGCCTGGCTGGGCGCGCCCTGGGGCCTTCGGTTCCAGCCCGGACCCGCCCACTTCCACTTCGTCGAGCGCGGCGGCGCCTGGGTGACCCCTGCGGGCGAGGAGCCCACCTGGATCGAGGCCGGCGACCTGGTTCTGCTGCCCCTAGGCAAGGGCCACGTGATCGCCGACGCCAAAGGGACGCCGATCGAAGACATCGATGTGGTCGCGTCCGAACACTTCGACCGAGATAAACTCGTGCTTCGCCATGGCGGCGACGGGGCGACGAGCCAAGTGGTCGGCGGCTTCTTCAGCTTCGAGGGCAGCCCCCTGCCCGCCGTCATGGCCGCCTTGCCGCCGCTGATCCACATCCCCCGCGGCGATGCGGGCGCCCCGCCCTGGCTGGCGGCGATATCCCACTTTCTGGTCGATGAGGCGCAGCAGCCGGACCCGGGCTCCTCGCTGATGATTTCCCGCCTGATCGACCTGCTGGTGATCCGCACGCTCCGCAGCTGGGCGGCAAGCCAGGTGACGCGGATGGGATGGCTGGGGGGGCTGGGCGAGGAACGGATCGGCCGCGTGCTGAGCGCCATGCACGCCGATCCCTTTCAGCGGTGGACGGTGCAGTCGTTGGCGGAGATCGCCAGGATGTCGCGGTCCATTTTCGCCGAGCGCTTCACCGCGGCCGTAGGCGAGCCGCCGTTGCGCTATCTCTCGCGATGGCGGTTGACCATCGCCGCCGACCTGCTGCGCAGCGGCGGACTTAAAGTGACGGAAGCCGCGCACCGCAGCGGCTACGCCTCGGACGCCGCCTTCAGCCGTGCCTTCAAGGCGCACTTCGGCTACGCGCCCAGCGAGGCCAGGGGGCAGCAGCGATCCGCCTGAGCCAGATCCACCCGCCAAGGGCCGCTCGCGCCACCCAAAGCAACACGCCGGACGATCCATCATGCAATCCGGAGGCCCCGGCATAGCCCCCACCACCCTCCGTCGCTTAATTTCATCCTACGGCATCGGCACTGATGCTTCCGCATTATGAAGGAATTAAGCAAATGAAACTCTTCCTCGCCGCTCTCGCCTCCTCCGCCCTTGCCTTTGGCGCCAACGCCATGGCTGCCGAAAAGCCGCCGATCGTCCTGGTCCACGGCGCCTTCGAAAACGCTTCGGTTTGGGGTCATGTGACCGCCAAGCTGCAAGCCGACGGCTATAAGGTGGTGACCGTCGACCTGCCCGGCCGTCCGGGCGCGCCTGCCGCCCCCGACAAGGTCAGCCTCGATCTCTACGGCGACACCGTGGTCGCGGCGCTGGCCGATCTCCACCGCCCCGCGGTCGTGGTCGGCCACAGCTTCGGCGGCATCGTCATCGCCGACGCGGCGGAAAAGGCCCCGGACAAGGTCAAGACCCTGGTGTTCATGGCCGCCTACCTGCCCCACGACGGCGACTCGCTGGTGTCGATGGCCAACCAGGACCCCGACGCCAAGATCGGCCCGCACCTGCAGATCAAGAAGGAACAGGCCATCGCCTCGATCGAATACTCGGCCCGCGCCGACCTGTTCGCCAACGGCGGTCCCGAAGGCTTGCGCAAGGCCATCCCGGATCTGATCCTGGACGAACCTCTGGCCCCCTTGGCCACCCCCGTGCATGTGACCGCCGGCAAGTTCGGCCGGATCGACAAGGTCTACATCCACACCGCCATGGACCAGGTGATCAGCCCGGCCTTCCAGGCCAAGATGGTCGCCAGCACACCGGTGCGCCAGGAGTTCACGCTGCCGACCGGCCACACGCCGTTCCTCACCGATCCGGACGGCCTGGCCAATGACATCGAGGCCGCCGCCGCTAACTGACGCGGCCGGCCCGCGGACCTACCCAGCAAGGGTGGGGCGATGCCCATCATCGCCCCACCCGCGCGTCTTCGTAGACGGCTCCCGCATTCGCAGACGCCGAACGGACCTAAATCCTCAGTCGAACAGTAAAGCCGATTGGCAATCTCAAGGAGATCTGACCATGACAAGCCAAACTGAACACAAGCCCTTCAACGGCGTCCGAACGGAAGTCACCACCTCGGTCGGCTTCGACGATGTGCTGGCCCGCCTTCGCGCCCAGATGGGCCGCACCAGCCCAAAAGACATTGTCGTTCTGGCCCAAACGCCGGTCACGGAAGCGGAATTTGTCCATGACGTCCAAGAGCGGTTCGTGGGCGAAAGCGGCTTCATGCTGTTCGCCGAAATCGATCACGGCGGCTGGCTGCCCAAGTTCGGGATCGACCGGCGCACCGTGCGCTTGATCCTCGGCAATCCGCTGATCGCCGTGACGATGATCCGCCACGACATCACCGCAGGCCTGTTTGCACCGGTCGAGCTTCTGGTCACCGAGGCCGAGGACGGCCAAGGCGCCACCGTCACCTACGTCCGGCCCTCGACGCTGATGGTGATCGAGGACAACCCGCCGCTGCTCGCCGCCGCCAAGGCGCTGGATGAGAAGTACGACGCGCTTGTCGCCCGCGCGACCACGGCTTGATCCGCTCCTCGCCGGGTGGTTTAGCGCCGCGTGCGCGTCCGTTATCCTTGCCGCCTATCCGTCCGCTAAATTCCTTCGCACGTCTCCAATACGGTCGGCTCGCCAACCATCAGAGGCTTTCATGTTCAAGCGTTTCTCCCCGATCATCCTGGCGTCGGGCCTTCTCGTGGCCGCTGGGGCCGCGAAGGCCCAGGTCGAGCCCGTCGGCCAGGCCGTGATCCCGCCCGGCTCCCCCTACAGCGCAGGCGTGCTGGCCAACGGCACGCTCTACATATCCGGCCTACAGGGTGTCGATCCGAGCACGCACAAGCTGCCTGCCGACTTCGAGACCGAAGTGAAGACCTGCCTGGACAACATCGGGGGTGTCCTGAAGGACGCCCACATGGGCTATTCGAACGTCGTCTCCGTCCAGATCTTCCTGACCGACATATCGCAATTCGATCAATTCAATACGATCTACAAGAGCTACTTCAAGTCCCCCTACCCGGCGCGCATCACCGCAACAGCCTCCCAACTTGCGCATGGGGCCCATATCGAAATCGGAGCGGTGGCGGTGGCGGCCTCGACGCGGCGGTCCGAGGCGCACTAAGGGCGCGACGGGGCCTGCTGGGCGAAACGGTCCGCAGGCCCTTAGCGAGCCCGCTTTCAAGCCGGCTCGGCGATCTGGCGAGGTGGCCGCACCGCCAGCGGCAGCACAGCCGACGCCAGGGCCACGACGGCCAGGGCGTACAGCGCCAGCGCCAGCGCGTAGCTGCCGGTATGCTGGTGGATCTCCGCCAGCAGCGAAGAGCCGAACACAGTGCCCAGGCCCCAGGTGGCCAGCATCGCGCCGTAGATGGCGCCGACATTGAGCGAGCCGAAGCAATCGGCGGCGAAGGCCGGCATGGTCCCGACGCTGCCGCCGAAACAGACCAGGATCAGGAAGGCCGCCGCGGTCAGCTCCGCCGCGCCGTGAAGGTTCGGCAGCAGCACGAACGGGCCCGCCTCGATGACGAAGATCGCCGCGAAGGTCACCCGGCAGCTCAGGAAGTCCGACGCCCAGGCCCAGAACACGCGGCCGAACGCATTGCCCAGCGCCGCAATCCCGACCAGGCCGCCGGCGACCTCGGGGGTGACATGGCCCAACGCGCGCAGGATCGGCGCCTCCTGGGAAATCAGCGAGACGCCCAGGGCGACGTTGAGGAACAGGATCGCCGCCAGCGCCCACCACTGCCAGGTCTTGAGCGCCCCGCGCAGGTCGAAATTCCGCACCGCGGCCTGGGAGAGCTGGCGCGGGTTCGGCGTCCAGTTGGCCGGTCGCCAGTCCGCCGGCGGGTTGCGCAGCAGCAGCCCGCATCCCAGCGTCACCACCATGAAGGCCACGCCCAGATCGGCGAACGCCTGCAACACGCCGACCTTCTCGATCAGGCGGGTGGCGATGGGCGCGGTGATCAGGGCCCCGGCGCCGAAGCCGCAAACGACGATGCCGCTGATCAGCGCCCGCCGGTCGGGAAACCAGCGCACCAGCACCGCAATCGGCACGATGTAGCCGAGGCCCAGGCCCGTCCCGCCGATCAGGCCGACGCCCACATACAGCACCCATAGGCCATGGGCGGCGAAGCTCGCCAGGAAGACGCCGGCGCTGAACAGGAACCCACCGCTCAAGACCAGGATGCGGGGATCGACGTTCTTCAGCCAGAAACCGCCGAGCAGGGCGACAAACCCCAGCACCAGGATGGCGATCTCGAAGGTCAGCGTCACCTGCGGAAGGCTCCAGCCGAAGCTGGCGCTCAGCGGCAGGGTGAAGACGCTCCAGGCGTAGATCGCCCCGAAGACGATCTCGATAACCAGCCCCGCCACGGCGATGACCCAACGGTTTGGGACCCAACGGTTTGGCGATGTCATGATCGTGTCCTCGAGGCGCGGCGCGCACACGCGCGGGCCGAGGCGGACGATCAGACCGAAGTCCGTCCGCCTCCTTGCTGGTTCGCGGTAGGTCGCCCGAGACCGCTGGGGCCGGGGGACTGCAGGATCCGGGTGGCCGGGGCTGTGAGCCCCGGCCGTGCAGACAGGCTCAGCTGCGGATCTCGTGGCGCTGGGCGCCCAGGTTGGCGATGCCGCACTCCAGCACGTCGCCCGGAGCCATGAAGCGGTTCTTGCCGAAGCCCACGCCCGGCGGCGTGCCGGTGGCCAGCAGATCGCCGGGCAGCAGCGTCATGTGGGTGGAGAAATAGGCCAGCATCTCGTTGATCGAGAACAGCATGTCGCTGGTGTCGCCCTGCTGCTCGACCTTGCCGTTGAGCTTGGTCCAAAGCTCCAGGTTCATCCCGTCGACGCCGGTGGTCAGATACGGCCCGATCGGGGTGTAGCCGGGCCGCGACTTGGCCCGCACCAGGTGTTGGCCGCCCTGCGCGTCGACCTGGGTGGTGCGGTCGGAGATGTCGTTCAGGCAGACATAGCCGAAGATGTAGTCGCCCGCCTCAGCGGCGGCGATGTCGCTCGCCTCGCGCCCGATCACGATGGTCAGCTCGACCTCCCAGTCCAGCTTCACACCAGGATTGGGGCCGCGCGAGATCGGGTCGTTGGGCCCGGTCAGGGAGGTGGCGGCCTTCAGGAACACCTCGGGCTCGGTCGGCGGGGTCATGCCGAATTCTTCGATGTGCTTCTTGTAGTTGAAGCCGGTGGCCGCGATCTGGCGCACGCCGGCGATGGGGGCGAGGTAGGTGAAATCACCGGTGACGGGCGTCAGGCCAGTCGTGTCGACCTGATTCAGCACGCCGCTGGCGATGGCGTCGGGGGTGATGTCGGACACGATAGGGCGCAGATTCAGATGTTCACCCTTCTTCAGGACCACCGGAACGGCGCTTCCACCCAATAAAATTCGCGCAAACTGCTGCATGGGCTCTCCTCTCCACACTGACAATTACAGGATGCTCTCGCTGCTCAACTCGTCGAACAGAAGGTGATCGTCGCGGTAGTCGACATGGACGCCGATGATCACCGGGCCCTCGGTGTCGAAGGCCTTCTTCAGCACCGGGGCGATATCTTCGGCGGTGTTGATCATCATGCCGGTGGCGCCCACCTGGGCCGGGGAGCGGGCGGCCACGGCTCAAATCGGAAGCGACGCAAGCTGAATGCTGCGGCCGAGGGGAGCGCCAATCCCTCGTGGAGCAGCACTTAAGCCAGAACCATTTCATCTTGCCGTTATTTGTAAAACTGCAGCAAAATGCCGAATAACTTGAGATTGAACGATCTTGCGAGTTCTCCAATATCGCGAATGCGCGGCCGCAAATCGATGACGTTCATTAAGACGGCAATTCTACTCCTGAAAAGGCGCCGCGTGGCGAGACACGCGCTTTGTCTTGCTTTCGGAAGAAACGTCCGCATTTCGGACGAACCGGGCATGCCGCCGGCGCGCCCTGACGTTCGCCAGGCCTTGGGCGGCGCTGGTCGCACCGCGCACGCAGTGGGCTGATGACGAACGATCGGGGAGGCGGCGGCAAGATCCGCCCGCGAGACGCCTACAGCCAGTGCTGCCTGCGCCACGCGGTCGGCGTCATGCCCGCCTCTTTTCGGAAGGCGACGCCAAAGGCGCTTTGATTGGCGAAGCCTACGCTGGTGGCGATCGATCTCAGGCTCATGTCGCGACGGCGAAGCAAAGCCTTCGCGGTGTCTATGCGGCGCTGGCGCAGCCAGGCGTGAGGGGCCATCCTCATCGATCGCTTGAAGGCGAATGCAAAGTGTCCCGAGGAAAAGCCGCTGGTGGCGGCGATCTCCGAGAGCGAGATGTCGTCGCCAAGGCGGCTGACCATGTAGTCGCACGCGCGGCGCAGCGCGGCTGGCGGAAGACCGCCGCGGACGAAAAGCTTCAAGGGTCGCGCGTGGTTCGAGAGGCAGCGAACGGCGTGCAGCGCGAGCAGGGTGATCGCCGTTTCGGAATAGAGCATACCCTGGCGGCCTTCGCTTTCGCACTCGTCGGCGATGGTTTGGGCCAGATACCAGGTCAGCGGGTCGTCATATTCCCAGGTCTCGCGAAACTCGATCGCGGTCAGGTGCGTAAGTTCGGCGGTTTTCAAAATGTATGTCGGGTTGAATTCCAGCGCGAGGAATTGATAATTTGATTTTTCCTTGATCCGAAATTCCACGCTGATCTCAGGTGGAAGAATTATCCCGTAGCGGGATCTGTTTTCGTAGGCTCTGACGCACTTATGGGATTCCGCCTCGGCTTCGACGAAGCCCGAATTCCAGGAGAAGTGCAATTCCACCGAGTGGGTTCGAATCTCGGCGGCGCCAAAGACCTTGTTGATCTTGTGGGTCGCGGCGACACCGCCCGGCCATTTGATCTCTCGCGAGTGGGCGACGCTGCCCTGGACGTCGGACCAGACAGTGTCCTGATGTCCCGGGGCGCTGAACATCGCGACGGGCGGGGCGGCCGATACCGGCGGAAGGGGTTCATCTGGTAGGCGCATTCGTCCCGTCCAACGCAAACCGAGCTGACCACGCACGCAGCCATTATCGGGCGCCCCCTCCCCCTATTCAATTCGTCGAATCCGAGGGGGGCCAGGGCATGTGCGCCCCATCTGTCGCGAAGTCCCGCCCCTACGCGCCTTCGAAGGGAAAGGCGGGTCGCGGCTCGCCGAGCGTCAAAGCGCCCGTCCCAGAGGGCGTGGGACGGGCTCAATGTGCGCCTGATTGGGATCAGGGATCAGGCGGCGCGGGCCTCGGTGGGGTGGGCCAGGGGGCGCACGGTGGGATCGAAGGTGATGGTGGCGTGGATGTCGGCGGTCTCGGGGCCGACCGACAT
>FSXV01000182.1_pt1 | contig 42816 bp, 37 predicted proteins | sample 1638401 | NCBI WGS metagenome assembly FSXV01 (sample SAMEA3914788, study PRJEB12502) | metagenome | biome: forest; material: soil | place: Canada | collected 2011-07-03 | depth 0.1 m | reverse complement strand
CGCCCCGCGCGACTTCAGGATGCCGAAGTGGTTGCTCTCCACCGTCAGCAGCGAGCCGGAGACGATGCTGTCGTCGGCGATCTTCACCGCCAGGGTGCGGGTTCCCAGCGCGTCGGTTCCGTCGCGCAGCAGCGAGGTGATCACCTGACGGGTGATGGCCATGAATTCCGTCCCTAAAGGCTAAGCTTTACGGGAGACCGTAGTTGGCGCTCGCGACGGTTGCGAGACGGGCCAGCCGGCGGTCACGCAGTCGTTATCGCCGCCCCACTCGCTCGGCCCCAGGCGCCCGCGCCCTCAGATGCCCGAGCCGTTGTCCATGGTCATCAGCCCGGCCTGGTGGGCCTCCGCCTCGGTGGTGACCCAGGACACGAACGAGCGCACCTGCTTCAGCCGGCCCTTGGCCTTGGGATAGACCAGGTAATAGGCGTAATCGAGGGTGGTGGTGGAGGCCTGCAGCGGCGCCACCAGCCGGCCGGAGTCCAGGTCGGCCTGGGCCAGGGCGCCCTTGGCCAGGGCCACGCCGCGGCCGCTGACCGCCGCCTCGATCACCAGGCTGGACTGGTTGAAGCGCGGACCGCGCGAGCCGTCCAGCCCGCGCACGCCGCGCGCCGTCAGCCACATGGACCAGTCGGGGCAGCTTTCGTCGGCGTCGGGCGAGCCGTCGTGCAGCAGGGTGTGGTTGAGCAGGTCCTGCGGGTCGATCAGCGGTTTTTCGGCCAGCAGTTCGGGCGAGATCACCGGGGTCACCGTTTCGCTCATCAGCCGCGCCACCTCCAGCCCCGGATAGCGGCCCGATCCGTAGCGGATGGCGATGTCGACCTCGCCGGTGGTGAAGTCCACCAGCTCCATGCCGGCCGACAACCAGACGTCGATCTCGGGATTGGCGGCCTCGAACCGGCCGAGCCGCGGCACCAGCCACTTGGCGGCGAAGGAGGGGGCGGCGGAGACGGTGACGCGCCGGCCGTCCACCGCCGCGGTCAACTGGCTGGCGGCCTCGGACAGGCGGTCGAAGGCCTCGCGCAGGGCCGGCAGGGCGGTCTGGGCGGCGTCGGTCAGCAACAGGCCCTTGGGCGTGCGCTTGAACAGCGGCTCGCCGATGTAGTCCTCAAGATTCTGGATCTGCTGGCTCACTGCGCCGGGGGTCACGCTCAGCTCGTCGGCGGCGCGGCTGAAATTCATGTGCCGGGCGGCGACCTCGAAGGCGCGTAGGGCGTTCAATGGAGGAAGTCTACGACGCATATAGTTTTCCTAAAGGCGTAGACAGGATGCAACGTCTTGCCTCGCTCGGCAACCGTCGTCATTTAGCAGGCTCCAACGCCGTATCGGCCCTTTCCGGCGAAGGACGATGAGGGCGGGTGGCGGCGCATCTGCGCCCCGTCCGCTCTTTGTTGTCGCTTAAGGAGTTCTAAGCCATGGCCCACCGCAGGCGCGATCGCGGGGCGGGGCTTGTCCCACTTCGGGGCGGCCCGGACGCCGGCGTTTCTGCGCGCGCGGGCAAGGTCTGGCTGGTGGGCGGCGGCCCCGGCGACCCAGAACTTCTGACCCTGAAGGCGCTGCGCGTGATGCAGGCGGCCGACGTGCTGGTGCACGATCGCCTGACGCCCCCGGCGGTACTCGACCTGGCCGCGCCCGGCGCGCGCCGGCTGTACGTCGGCAAGCGCAAATCGCACCATTCCGTGCCCCAGGACGAGCTGAACGAGCTGCTGATCGCCCTGGCCCGCGAGGGGCTGCAGGTGGTGCGGCTCAAGGGTGGCGATCCGTTCGTGTTCGGCCGCGGCGGCGAAGAAATGCTGGCCTGCCGCGAGGCCGGCGTGGCCTGCGAAGTGGTGCCGGGCATAAGCGCCGCGCTCGCCGCCTCGGCCGCCAGCGGCGCGCCCCTGACCCATCGCGGCCTGGCCCAGGCCGTCACCTTCGTCACCGGCCATGCCGCCGTGCGCCCCGATGAGCCGGTCGCCGAACCCGATCTCGACTGGACGGCGCTTGCCCGGTCCAACCACACGGTGGTGGTCTATATGGGGCTGAGCACCGCCCCGGTGATCGCCGGCCGCCTCAGCGAGGCCGGCCGCGCGCTTGGCACGCCGGTGCTGATCGTCGAGCAGGCCAGCCAGCCCGACGAGCGCCGCGTGCTCACCACCCTGGCCGGCCTGGCCGAGGCCGCTGCGCGCCTGTCCGGCCCGGCGGTGCTGATCATCGGCGAGGTGGCCGCCCTGGCCCAGGTCGAGCCGCTGATCGCGGCGGCCGCGCCCGAAACCGAGGCCGAGACCGCGTCCCAAGCTGTGCCCCAGGCTGTGCCCCAAGCTGTGCCCCAAGCTGTGAGTGTCCGCTCATGAGTTACGCCGCCCTGACCGCCAGCGACCTGCAAACCGGCGACGTGGTGTTCTGGACCTCGGGCCACTGGGTGGAGCGTTTCGCCGACGCCGAGCTGTTCGACGCCAAGGATGAGGGCGACGCCGCCCTGGCTCGGGCGAAGACGCAAGCAACCGTCGTGGTCGATGCCTATCTGATCGACGTGGAGCTGGAGAGCGGCCTGCCGGTCCCCACCAGTTTCCGCGAGCGGGTGCGGGCGCTCGGCCCCACCATCCACCCGGACCTGGGCAAGCAGGCCGAGGGCGGGCCGGTGATCGAGGCGATACGGGCGGCCCATGGCGGCGCCCGATCCTCGGGCCGGCTCGGCCTGATCAGGCTGAAGAAGTAAGGGCGCGGTCGTGTATCAGTACGACGCCATCGACAAGAGCATCCTGGCCGACCGCTCCAGCGAGTTCCGCCACCAAGTCGCGCGCCGCCTGGCCGGCGAGATCACCGAGGACCAGTTCAAGCCGCTCAGGCTGATGAACGGCCTGTACCTGCAACTGCACGCCTACATGCTGCGGATCGCCATTCCGTACGGGACGCTATCGTCGAACCAACTGCGCCGGCTGGCCTGGGTCGGCCGCACCTACGACAAGGGCTACGGCCACTTCACCACCAGAACCAACCTGCAGTTCCACTGGATCAAGCTGCGCGACGCGCCCGACATCCTGGACGCCCTGGCCCAGGCCGACCTGCACGCGATCCAGACCAGCGGCAACTGCATCCGCAACGTCACCGCCGACCCCTATGCCGGCGCCACCGCCGACGAAGCCGACGACCCGCGGGTGTGGGCCGAGGCGATCCGCCAGTGGTCCACCCTGCATCCCGAGTTCAGCTACCTGCCGCGCAAGTTCAAGATCGGCGTCGGCGCCTCGCCGGACGACCGCACGGCGGTGAAGGTGCACGACATCGGCCTGCAGCTGCGCCGCAACCGCGAGGGCCAACTGGGCTTCGAGGTGCTGGTGGGCGGCGGGCTTGGCCGCACGCCCTACATCGCCCAGACCATCCGCGAGCACCTGCCGGTGCGTCACCTGCTGTCGTACCTGACGGCGATCCTGCGCGTGTACAATCGGCTGGGTCGCCGCGACAATATCTATAAGGCCCGGATCAAGATCCTGGTCGCCAGCCTGGGCGCGGAGGAGTTCGGCCGCCAGGTCGAGGCCGAGTGGGCCCAGGTCGACACGGAGCGGCACGACCTGCCCGATACCGAGCTGGCCCGCATCCGCGGCGCCTTCGTCAGGACGCCGTTCGAAACCCTGCCGCCCAGCTCGCCGCTGTTCGACGCCGCCCGCAAGGCCGATCCAGGCCTGGCCCGCTTCGCCCGCAACAACCTCAAGCCGCACAAGGTCGCCGGCTACACCATCGTCAACATCTCGCTGAAGACGCCCGGCGAGGTGCCCGGCGACTGCTCGGCGGACCAGATGGACGTGATCGCCGACCTGGCTGAGCGCTACGGCCTGAACGAGATCCGCGTCACCCACGCCCAGAACCTGGTGCTGCCGCACGTCAAGCTGGACGACCTGCCGGAGGTCTATGCGACGCTGCAGGCGGCGGGCCTGGCCACGGCCAACATCGGCCTGGCCAGCGACATCATCGCCTGCCCGGGGCTGGACTACTGCGCGCTCGCCAACGCCCGCGCCATCCCGGTGGCCCAGGCCATCGCCGCCCGCTTCGCCGAGCCGGAACTGGCGCAGAAGATCGGCGAGCTGAAGATCAAGATTTCGGGCTGCATCAACGCCTGCGGTCACCACCACGTCGGCCACATCGGCATCCTGGGTGTCGATAAGAAGGGCGAGGAATTCTATCAGCTCACCCTGGGCGGCTCGGGGGCCGAGGACGCGGCGCTGGGCGACGTGCTGGGCCCGGCCCTGGGCTACGACCAGGTGGCCCCGGCGATCGACAGCCTGGTCGAAGCCTTCCTGCAGGAACGCCAGGGGGGCGAACGGTTCCTGGACACCTATCGGCGGGTTGGTCTCGCCCCCTTCAAGGCCGCGGTCTATGCCGAAGCTGATTAAGCTCAACGATGGTCGCCCCGAGTGGGCCGACGACATCTTCGTCTCGCTCGCCGACGACGAGCCGGCGCCGACGCCGCAGTCCGATAATGTCGGGGCGGTGATCGTCTCGCTGGCGCGGTTCCAGGCCGACGGCGACGCCTGGCTGTCGAGCGGGCGCAAGGTGGGGGTGCAACTGCAGCCCGACGAGGCGGTTGAGGGGTTGGCCTACGACCTGCCACGGCTGAGCCTGGTGGCCCTGACCTTTCCCAAGTTCCGCGACGGCCGCGCCTATAGCGCCGCGGCCCTGCTGCGCGAGCGCTACGGCTTTACGGGCGAGATCCGCGCGGTGGGCGAGGTGCTGCGCGAGCAGGCCCATTTCATGATCCGCTGCGGCTTCGACGCCTACGAGCCGTCCGACGGTTCGACGCCGGAGGAATGGGGGCGCTCGGCCTATCGCTTCCATCACGTCTATCAGGCGGCGGCCGATACGCGCCGCCCGGCCTATCTGGAGCGAGGCGCCCAGGGGGCGGCGCCGAGCCTCGATCCCACCGCCCGGTCCGGGCCTGCCGCATAAGCCTCACATGCCCTTTGAAGCCGACCTCCCCGAAGCCATCGACGCGCCTGCCTTGAACGGCGCGCTCCGCCACGCGACCCCGCAGGAGATCCTGGCGGCGGCCCTGGCGGCGGCGCCGGGGCGGGTGGCGATGGTGTCGTCGTTCGGCGCGGAGTCGGCGGTGCTGCTGCACATGCTGAGCCGGATCAGCCCGGCCACGCCGGTGCTGTTCCTGGATACCGGCCAACTGTTCGCCCAGACCCTGGATTATCGGCGGAATCTGGCCAAGTCCCTGGGCCTGACCGAGGTGCGCGACCTGCGCCCGTCGTTCGCCGACCTGGCCCTGCACGATCCCAAGGCCGACCTCTACAAGACCGACGTCGCCGCCTGCTGCGCCGTGCGCAAGGTGGCGCCGCTGGACTTGGCCCTGAAGGGCTTCGACGCCTGGATCACCGGTCGCAAGCGTTTCCACGGCGGCGACCGGCTGCACCTGCCGGTAGTCGAGCGCGCCGAGGGCAAGGTGAAGTTCAATCCCCTGGCCGCCTGGGGCAAGGCCGAGCTCGACGCCTACGTGGCCGAGCACGCCCTGCCGCCCCATCCGCTGGTCGAGGCCGGCTATGCTTCCGTCGGCTGCTGGCCGTGCACAAATCCCACAGCAGACCCCAGCGACGTTAGGTCAGGGCGCTGGGCGGGTTCCGAAAAGACCGAGTGCGGCATACATACGCTACGTCGCCGCCCCGATCCGACCGATGAAGAGGTTGGGGCCGGCATCTGACATGTGACGGGACCTGGGCTGGTTTTACCGGCCGTCACGCCCCAACTATTGCGAAGTTCGCTTCCGGATAGGTTTGATGAACGACATGACCATGGGCGCTATCGACACTGCGGCGCCCGCGAAAGCCCCGATCGTCAGCGCCACCCACCACGTGGAGACGGTGCTGTGGGTCAAGCACTGGACCGACCAGTATTTCAGCTTCGGCATCACCCGGCCGGCCAGCTTCCGCTTCCGCTCGGGCGAGTTCGTGATGATCGGCCTGCCCGGGGACGCCAAGGAAAACGGCGAGCCCGGCAAGCCGATCCTGCGCGCCTATTCGATCGCCAGCCCGTCATACGCCGAGGAACTCGAGTTCTTCTCGATCAAGGCGCCGGATGGTCCGCTGACCTCGCGCCTGCAGAAGATCCAGCCCGGCGACCAGATCCTGATGGCCAAGAAGCCGGTGGGCACCCTGGTCACCGACGCCCTCTTGCCCGGCAAGCGGCTGTGGCTGCTGGGCACCGGCACGGGCCTGGCGCCCTGGCTGTCGGTGGCGCGCGATCCCGACGTGTACGACGGCTTCGAGAAGGTGGTCGTGACCCACTGCGTGCGTGAAGTGCGCGACCTGGCCTATCGCGAGATGTTCGAAACCGAGCTGCCGAACGACGAGATCTTCGGCGAGCTGGCCCGCGAGCAACTGGTCTACATCCCGACCGTCACCCGCGAGGATTTCCCGCGCCAGGGCCGCATCACCGACCTGATCTCCAGCGGCCGGCTGTTCGCCGACGCGGGCCTGGCGCAGACCGCCTTCAACCCCGCCGAAGACCGGATCATGCTGTGCGGCTCCATGGCCATGATCAAGGACGTGGCGCACATGCTCGAAGCCCAGGGCCTGAAGGAAGGCTCCAACTCCGAGCCCGGCGACTTCGTGCTGGAGCGCGCCTTCGTCGGCTGACGCGGGTTTGCGGACCGTCCGGACCAAGACTAGTCTGTGCAATCGGGGCGGGCATGTGTCCGCCCTGAATTATCAGTCCTTGGTTTAACTAAACACGAAATCGTAACGACTGCCCCAATACCCAAGCTTCAAGGCTCAGCGTGGAGACGCTGACGTGACTTGAAGGGGCGTAGGCTTGAAGTTCACCGACATCCGCTTGTCCGGAAAGATCATGATCGGCTTCGCCGTCGTGCTCGCCGTCGTGGTCCTTACCTCCATCACCACCGTGCTGCGGCTGGGGCACCTGGCCGACGCTACCCGGCCCGCCACGGCCGCCGGGCTGCAACAGGCGGTGGGTCAACTGCAGTTTTCCATGCTGACCGGGCTGGCGGTCTGTCTGGCCGTCGCCGCGGCCATGGCCTGGGCGCTGAACGCCAGCATCGGCGCGCCGGTGGTCGAGCTGACCTCGGCCATGCGCCGCCTGACCAGTGGCGACGTCACCTTCAAGCTGTCGTGCCTGGACCGCAAGGACGAGATCGGCCGCATCGCCGAGGCGGTGAACGCCTGCAAGGCCGAGGAAACCGAAAAGCAGCGGCTGGCCCGCGAGACCAAGCTGCAGCGCGAAGCCGCCGAGGTCGAACACGCCCGCGCCGAGGCCGCGAAGGCCGAGGTCGAGCGCCGCCAGGCCCTGGCCATGGACGGCGTGGCCGAGGGCCTGGAGCAGCTGACCGAAGGCAACCTGGTGTTCCGCCTGACCGCCACCTTCCCGGCCGAGTACGAGAAGCTGCGCACCGACTTCAACGCCGCCATGGACAAGGTCCAGCTGGTGATCGCCGCTGTGTCGAGCACCTCGGCGAGCATCCGCTCGGGCGCCCAGGAAATCTCCGCCGCCGCCGATGACCTGTCGCATCGCACCGAGCAGCAGGCCGCCAACCTGGAAGAGACCGCCGCGGCGCTGGACGAGATCACCGCCACGGTGCGCAAGACCGCCGAGGGCGCGGTGCAGGCCCGCGACGCCGTCTCCACCGCCAAGTCCGACGCCGAGCGCTCGGGCGTGGTGGTGCGCGATGCGGTCTCGGCCATGAGCGGCATCGAGCAGTCCTCCAAGCAGATCGGCCAGATCATCGGCGTGATCGACGAGATCGCCTTCCAGACCAACCTCCTGGCCCTGAACGCGGGCGTCGAAGCCGCCCGCGCCGGCGACGCCGGCCGCGGTTTCGCGGTGGTGGCCTCTGAAGTTCGCGCCCTGGCCCAGCGCTCGGCCGAAGCGGCCAAGGAAATCAAAGGGCTGATCTCGGCCTCGGCGCAGCAGGTGTCCTCAGGGGTCAGCTTGGTGGGCGAGACCGGCGCGGCGCTGCAACGCATCGTCACCCAGGTCGCCGGCATCAATGCGGTGGTCAGCGAGATCGCCGCCTCGGCCCAGGAGCAGGCCTCGGGCCTGAACCAGGTCAACACCGCCATCAACCAGATGGACCAGGTGACCCAGCAGAACGCCGCCATGGTGGAGCAGTCCAACGCCGCCAGCCGCAGCCTCAGCGTGGAGACCCAGGAGCTGGATCGGCTGATGAGCCAGTTCACGCTCGGCGAGGCCGCCGCCGCTCTGACGGCGAACCGTCCCGCGCCCCGCGCCGCGAGCCGTAGCCGCGCGCCCGTTCCCGCCCTGAAGACCACCGGCCGTGGCGGCGCCGCCCGCAAGGTCGAGGCCGATGCGGATGGCTGGGAAGAGTTCTGAAGCTCGCGGGTCTGTGCTGGGGCAGGAGCATTTCTGATCCGAGCAATCCCCGCGAAGGCGGGGACCCAGGTGAAACCTGCTGGCGTTTGCGAATGAATCTGGGTCCCCGCCTTCGCGGGGATTCTCGGGGGAGAGGGACCTCGTACTCCCGCGGAACTTAAAGGTCGCGGCCGCAAATCCGGCCGCCCCGGCGGCGCTGGGCCGGGGCGACCGGGCTAACGAGGCCTAACCCTCCAGGGCGGCGTCCAGGCTGATCTCGGTGTTGAGCACCTTGGAGACCGGGCAGCCGGCCTTGGCCATGGCGGCCAGCTCCTGGAACTTGGCTTGGTCGGCGCCGGGCACCTTGCCCCGGAGCGTCAGATGCACCGAGGTGATGGCGAAGCCGTTGTCCACCTTGTCCAGGCTGACCTCGGCCTTGGTCTCCATCCGCTCGGCGGTGAGGCCGGCTTCGCCCAGGATCAGCGACAGGGCCATGGTGAAGCAGGCTGCGTGGGCCGCGCCGATCAGTTCCTCCGGGCTGCTGCCTTGCTTGCCTTCGAAACGGCTGGCGAAGCCGTAGGGATAGCTGCTGAGCGCGCCGCTCTTGGTCGATATCTCGCCGCGGCCGTCCTTGATGCCGCCCTGCCAAACCGCCGAACCGGAAGTCTTGATCGTCATGGTCACGTCTCCCCGGAGAGGCGCCGCACCGCCGCGGCGCCGGCGGCAGGGTATGCACGGCTGCGACCTATTGTTCCAGGGTCCCCGTCACGCCTCAGGTGTCGGCGACGACGTATCCGGTCGGGAACGGGTCGCTCGGGTCGACGCGATAGTGGTGATAGCCGGTGATCCAGCCGCGGCCGCGGATGGCGGGGATCACCGCCGGGCGGCCGCCCACCGTGGTCTCGCCGAGGATGCGGCCGTGGAAGCGCGAGCCGAGGATCGAGCCGTGCACCAGCTCTTCGCCCAACTCGATCTGGCCTCGCGCCCGCAGCACCGCCAGCCGCGCCGAGGTGCCGGTGCCGGTCGGGCTGCGGTCCGAGCGGCCGGGGGCGACGATGCAGGTGTTGCGGGTCAGCCGGCCCGGGCCCTGGAACGGTTCGGCGAACTGCACGATCGAAACGCCCGAGATGCCGGGGTTCTCGGGGTGGACCACATCGAGCTGCGCGCGGGCCGCCAGGCGGATCTGTTCGCCCAGTTCCGCCAGCCGCCGCGCCTGGGCCGGCTCTACCGCCAGGCCGAACTGGGCCGGGTCGACGATGGCGAAGAACATGCCGCCATAGGCCACGTCCAGCGTCACCCGGCCGAAGCCCTGCAGCTCGATCTCGGCATCCAGCCGGTCGACGAAGCAGGGGACGTTCTCGAACTCCACCGAAACGCACTTGCCGTCGCGGCATTCGGCGCGGGCGCGCACCACCCCGCCCGGCATGTCCAGCGTCACCACCGTCTCGGGCTCATGCATCGGCACGATCCCGGTCTCCAGCAGCACGGTGACGATGCAGATGGTGTTGGAGCCCGACATGGGCACGTACTCAGTCGGCTCCATGACGATGGCCCCGGCGTCGCAGTCGGGCCGGGTCGGCGGCACCAGCAGGTTGGCGTGGCGGGCGACGCTCCCGCGCGGTTCGCACAGCAGCAGGCGACGCACGTCGTCGTGGTCGCGAGCCATGGTCTGCATCTTCTCGAACATGGTGGCGCCGGCGGGCGGTAGCACGCCGCCGACGATGACGTCGCCGATCTCGCCTTCCGCGTGGCAGCCGATCACTGAGATCATCCGTCCGCCCATGGCCGCCTCGCCCCTTTCGTATACGATCCGAGCTTAGCCCGGCCGCCGCGGGCGTCTAGGCGCTTAGTTCAGCGACCGCCTCGGCGAAGCGGGGGCTGGCGCAGGCGTGGACGGCCTCGTTGAGGAACACGCAGGCGAAGCGCGCCTTGCCCTCGGGCGTGGCCATGCTGGCCATCTCGTGGCGAATCTCGGCCAGCCGTGGGGTGGCGAGGTCCGCATCCCCGAGCACCAGGCCCGGCCGGGCGGCGACGGCGGCCTGCAGCAGCATGGCGGCGTAGAACAGCCGGTTCAGCTGCTGCATCACAAACAGCTTGGCGCGCTGGCGTTCGCTGGGCGATCTCCCGAGATAGGTTTGCAGGATCAGCTCGGCCTCGGCCGCGTCGGCGGCGAAGAAGTTGGCCGCGGCGGCGAGGTCCATGTAGCGGTCCGCCGCGAAGGCCGATTCCCAGTCCACGATCCAGGCGCGCTCGCCCGCGAACAGCACGTTGGTGGGGTTGAGATCGTTGTGGCTGGAGACGACGTCGCCGGCCTCGCGCGGATAGGCTCGCGAGACCTGGTCGAACAGCCGGACGAGCTGGGCCACGCCCACTTCGGGCAGGATGCGGGCGGCGCCGGTCTGGGCGATCACTGCGCCCACGCCGTCGAAGATTTCTACCAGGGCCGGGAAGCGCGGGGCGGCGTGCAGGGCGGCGATGGCGCTGGCCAGGGCGTGCAGGCGGTCTTCGCGTGGGAGGGCGGCGTCGAGCGGCGCGGCGGCGATGAAGTCGGTGATGGCGACGCCGGCCGCGGCGTCGGCATGGAACAGCGCCGGCGCCACGCCCGCCTCGGCGGCGATGCGCATGCAGGCGTACTGGCGGGCCGGATCGCGCAGAGCGTCGCGGGCGGTCTCCAGCCGCAGCAGCCGGTCCTGGCCGGCGATGGTCAGGCGCAGCACCTGGGCGCCCGACGCCCCGCCGGTCAGGGCCACGGCCGCACCGATCTCGGCGCCGGGGAAGGCCGCCTGCACCGCCGCCTCGACGGCCGGCCGGCGGTCGAACGAGATGGTCGCGTCCAGCGGCGAGGGGCCGAAGCCGAAGGCCGCGGGCGCGAGGGTCCAGGCGTGGTCGCGCACGTCGATGGGCCAGGCGGCGGTGGCGGCGATGAAGCCCTCGGCGTCGCCGGCGAACAGGGCGCGCAGGGCCTCCTCGTAGCGCGGGGCGTCGCCGGCCAGGGCGGTCATGAAGCGGTACAGGGCGTCGCGGGCGGTGCGGGCGGCCTCGGCGCCGGCGTCCAGGCGGCGGGCCTGGTCGATCAGCCGGCGCAGCGCGGCCGAGGCGCCGCCGGGCTGGTTGCCGAGCCAGTCCCAATGCCGGGGCAGCAGCGTCACCTCGCGCGCGGTTACGCCCAGCTTGGGCCGGCCGCGACGGGGCGGCTCCACGGGTTCGGCCGTGGTCTGCAGGCGGGCGCGCATCTGGTCGTCCGTGCCGCGGAAATCGACCTCGACCACGGCGCTGGTCTGGGCGTCGAAGATCAGCACCGGGGCCCGTTCGCTCCGCTCGAGCACAGCCTTGGCCTGGACGGCGACCTCCGCCAGCTCGCCCGAGGCGATGCGGCGGTTTCCTTCGAAGGCGACGACGGGCATGGGCGCTCCCTGGGCTGGGCGCACTTTATTATCCGGGTAAATTATCCGAGACAATATACCCGGATAAAATAATCAGACTTGGTTGACGCTGTTGTGCTTGATCTGCGCGGCCCCGTCGGCGCTGAGGTCGACCCGGGTGGCGGTGAGGCTGAGCGGGCCGGCCAGGGTGGCGTTGACCTGGTCGATGCCGGCCTCCACGCCCGGCTTGCGGGCGAACAGGTAGCGCAGCGAGATCCGCTCCTCGTCGGCGGCGTCGGGCTGGGTGCCGTGCAGGGTGCAGGCGTGCCAGACGGCGGCGAAGCCGGTGTCGCCGACCAGCATGCGTTGGCGCACCTCGGTCGCGCCGGCCGCGCCGTTGTCGTAGCGCCAGGCGTCGGGGCCGAGCCGCTCCAGGCTGTGCGGGAACACCGAGGCGCCCAGGCGGTGGCTACCCTCGAGCAGGAACAGCGGCGCGTCGTGCGCGGTGACCGGGTGGAGGTAGACGTACAGGGTCAGGAAGTCGGCTTCGCGGGCCTTGTAGTCGATCAGGTCCTGGTGGAAGTCGATGCCGTAGAAATAGGTCACGTCGCGGTTCGCCGGCCGCACATAGGCGCCGAGGTTGTTGACCGGGTTGCCGGCGATGCGGGCCTTCAGCCAGGCCGGCACGCACTTGGCCGGCACGCCGCAGACGACCTTGCGGTCGAGCGTCTCGTAGCCCTCGCCGAGCAGGGTGGTCAGGGCGTGCACGACCTGGGCGTCGCGCTCGACGAAGCCGAGCTGGTCGGCGAAGCGCTCGAGCAGGTTGCGGCCCGGGCGCGGATTGACGCCGGTATATTGCGGGTCGGCGTCGAAATCGGCCTCGCTGAGGAACAGGGTCTCGTCGAAGACGCGCTCGGCCCGGATCGCGCTCAGCAGCCCGGCGGCGGCGACGGGATCGAGCGGGGCGGGAAAGGCGTGACGGCCGGCGGCGACGAAGTCCTGCAAGACCGTCTCGGCCTGCAGACGCGAGACATCCCCGAGGTCCATGACACGCTCCTCCAACATCGGCTGCCAAGGGACCACGGCGTGGTTAACGGCCGGATAAGGCCCCTTTCGGCTGTCGCGCTCTATTCGCTGATCTTCATCAGGTTGGAGCGCGAGGGCAGCAGCTCGGCCAGGAACGGCAGGATCGAGGCGCCGATGGCCGGCGCGTCCTCGGCCATGGCGGCGCGGCGCACCTGGGGCAGCACCGGCGACTGGCCGCTGCGCTGGGTGAGGCGTTCCGTCAGCCGCTCGGCCAGTCGGTCGGTCAAGTCGCCGGGCAACCGCCCGCCGAGCAGGATGGCGGCCGGGTTGACCAACCAGGCCACCGTCATCAGCGGCTCGGTCAGCAGCTCCGCCGCCAGTTCCAGCCACTGGTCGACCCTGGCGCGGCCGCTGGCGTCGAGGTGCTGGAGGTCGGCGGGTTCGGAAATGGGCGCGCCGAGGTCGGCCAGATGCGCCGACAGGGCCGAGAGCGACACCGCCTCCTGCAGGGTCTTGGCCGGGGTGCGGTCGGAGTGGATGGGCAGGAAGCCGATCTCGCCGCTGCGGCCGTTGGCGCCGCGGAAGTACTCACCCTCCACCACCAGCCCGCCGCCCAGGCCCGCGGAGATCAGCACATAGAAGAAGCTGCTGAACTGCAGGCCGAAGCCGAACTGCAGCTCGCCCACCGCCGCGGCGGCGGCGTCGTTCTCCAGGAACACCGGCAGGTTGCGCCCGCTGATGCTGCGAGCGATGTCGGTGAACAGGCGCGAGGCGTCCACCCCGGCCCAGGCGAGTTGCTGCGGGAAGTCGGGCAGGTCGGTCTGGCTCAGCGCATCGGGCAGGGCCACGCCCAGGCCGACCAGCCGGCCGCCCTGCAGCGACGGCTGGGCCATGAGCTCGGTCAGCATGGCGCGCACGCGCTTGGAGGTTTCGTCCGGCGAGCCCAGCGGGCCCTCGTGGGTGGCGCGCGCCCGCACCTGGCCCAGCAGGTCGAGCCCGAGCGCGGTGATGTGGTCGCGGTCGATATTGACCCCGAGCGAGAAACAGCCGTCGGGATTGATCACCAGCTTGGTGGCCGGCTGGCCCCGGCCGCCGTGGCGCTTGCCGGCGTCGGCGACCAAGTCGTCCTGGATCAGGCGGCGGGTGATGTTGGCGATGGCGGGGGCGGTCAGGCCGGTCATCCGCGCCAGTTCGGCGCGCGTCACCGGCCCATTGATGCGGATGGCCTGCAACACCACCCGTTGGTTGTAATCGCCGGCGCGTTCGAGATTGGTGCCGGACAGACTCGCGTTGGCCCCATCGATGCGGTCACGCCCGTGTGGCGGCGTCGCCTCAGTCATGGCCTTCGACCGCGCCGGCTCGTCTCAACGCGCGTTCCCCTGAATTCAACGAGCGACCAAGCGCCCACACCTTGACAGTACAGCCTACGGAACATCGGTTGTCGCTGTTGCTCAAGGGCGCGCAATCACAAACTGACGTTGTGGGGGGCGAAAAGCGCACATGGGGCGGCGGCGCCTGTGATCTTGGCGCTACAGTGGGTGGGGTGGACCGGCCGCTGGGTTGCAGGCGCTGTCTGCAACCGCCCAGGCGGGCCTGGTGGATCGCCGTCGGGTCGAGGAACGGGGAGCCGCAAATCCGTCGGCTCAGGCCTGCTGCGCCGCAGTCGTTGGCGTGGCGGGGGAGGCGGATTTGTCGCGCCTCTGCGGGGCCTCGCAGGCCTGCTTGATGGTTCGCGCGAAGGCCAGCCAGATCACCAGCGAGATCAGCGACAGCGATCCGGCCAGTACGAAGGTGACCGGATAGCCGAACCACTGGGCCAGCCAGCCGCAGAGCAGGGGGCTGAGGGTGCCGCCGATCCCCGCCACCGTGCCCACTGCGCCCTGGCCCACGTTGACGCGGCCGGTGCCGTACAGCAACCGCGTCACCAGGCCCGACACCGCCACCCCCTGCAGCCCCGCGCCCACCCCGTCCATGATCTGAACCGGGAACACGCCCCAGGAGGTAATTAACAGCGCCGCCAGTACGCCGCGGATGGGCAGGCAGGCGAAGGTGATCAGCATCACGGTCCAGTAGCCCCGCACCTCGATCAGCCGCATGGCGATCAGCGAGGTGGCGACCATGGTGGTCTGGGCGACGATCACCACCATGGCGGCGAAGATCGCCGGGTCGGCCTTGTGCGCCTGCACCACGGCCAAGCCATACAGGGGCAGCATGGCGCCGTTGCCCAGGGCGAACAGGGCCACGCACAGGGCCAGCACCATCAGGGCCTTGTTCTCGAACAGCACCTGCAGGCCCTGGACCTGGTCGCCGTCCTCGGCCCGTCCGGCCAGGCCACGGCCGGCGCGGTCGTCGATCGCCGCCCTGGGGATCGCCAGGGTGGAGAGCACCGACAGGGTCCCCAGCACGACACCCATCAGGAACACCACGCCGAAGCCGAACTTCCAGCCCAGCAGGCCGCAGATCGCGGCGCCGACGACATTGCCGGCGTGATTGTAGGCCTGGTTGCGGCCGTTCTGGGCGTTGAAGCCCTCCTGGCGCACCACGCCCAGGGTGATCCCCAGCATGGCCGGCCCGATGATCGAGCCGGCGATGGCGCCCGCCACCTGCGAACCGGCCACTACCCAGAAGCTCTGCGACCACCAGATCAGCAGCGAGGCTGCGATGGTGAAGGTGCTGGAGAGGATCACGAAGGTGCGCTTGTGGGTGGTGCGGTCGGCCAGGGCGCCGGCGGGGGCGGTCATGATCAACCCCACCAGCCCGCCGATGGTCATCACTGTGCCGAGCAGCCCCGTGCGCCAGCCGCTCTGGGCCAGGAAGACGCCGAAGAACGGCCCGATGCCGGTCTGGTCTGCGGAGAAGAAGTTGAGCGCCAGCAGCGCCTTGCGCGCCCGGCGCGTCTCGACGGACACTGCGTCGGGCTGGCTCATCGCCCCCCTCCGCCGGTCGAGATCGCCTGTTGCAGCCCCATCGCCATCCCAGCCCCTTATCGCCCAACGCGGCAGGGCGAGGGGCGATCCGGCGAGGCGGCTGGTCAGATGATGCGTGGGCGGAGGATCGTCGGCGAGACGCCGTGACCGTGGACGCTCAGTTCAGGGCGTCAGGCCAAGGGTTCAGGCCAGGGGTTCAGGCTTCCGGCGGCCACAGCCACGCGGCGCCGCGCACGCCGGAGGCGTCGCCGTGCCGGTTGCGCACGATCCGGTTCGCCGGCCGGTCGGTGAACAGATAGGGCGCCATGGCCTCGGGCAAGCGCTCGTACAGTTCGTCGACATTGGACATGCCGCCGCCCAACACGATCACGTGCGGGTCGACCACGTTGCAGATCACCGCCAGGCCGCGGGCCAGGCGCGAGATGTAGCGCTCCAGCGCCGCGGCTGCCGCCGGTTCGCCGCTGCGCGCGCGGGCGACGATCTCCGGCGCCCGCACGCCGGCTGCGCCGTAGTCGGCTTCCAGCGCGGTGCCGGCGGCCCACAGCTCCATGCAGTCCCACAGGCCGCACCAGCATTTGCGGCCGAGCTTGTCCTCGGAGGTGGGCCAGGGCAGCGGGATGTGGCCCCACTCGCCGGCGATGCCGCCGGCGCCCTCCAGCAGCTTGCCGTCGACCGCCAGGCCGCCGCCGACGCCGGTGCCGATGATCACCCCGAACACCGAGGGCGCCCCGGCCGCTGCGCCGTCGACGGCTTCCGACAGGGCGAAACAGTTGGCGTCGTTGGCCAGGCGCACCCGCCGGCCGAGCGCGCTCGTCAGGTCGCGGGCGAAGTCGCGGCCGTTGATGTAGGTGGAGTTGCTGTTGCGGATCAGGCCGGTGGTGGGCGAGATCGAGCCCGGCGTGCCCATCCCCAGCGGGACCTCGCGGCCGACCAGGCCGTCGCACATGTCGCGCAGGGTCGTGATCAGGGTGTCGTAGGCGCCGGGGTTGGCGGTGCGCGCTTCCTTGACCAGTTCGCCATTGGGACCCAGCACGGCGGCGGCGATCTTGGTGCCCCCGAGATCGACCCCCAGGCGCAGGCGTTGGGACGGATCTGTCGGGGCCGGAGCGGGGGTCGGGGGCATCGTATCCTTAGCGGTCAACTTCGCCCCGAGAGGCGTCGAGCTCAGCGAGGCTTGACCCTGCAGAGCCGCCCGAGTTTCCCTGGGTCGCCCCAGAAATCAATAATCATTTTTATTTAACCCGTCGGGCGCCCGTATGTCGCGGGTTTCCGTCAATGCAACCCATGAAGGTATTTGTAACTGCTCGCAAGGGCGTCGAAAACCGGCGCCGCGAACGGCGGTTCCTGCTCGACGTAATAGGCGGAAACGCCGATGCGACGCGCTTCGGCGAAGATCGGCGGCCAGTCGATCACACCCGAGCCGATGGGCACGGTGGTGTAGTCCGTCGGGCGTCCGGGGACCGGGCGGGTCTTCAGGTCCTTGACGTGCAGCAGCCGGACCCGGTCGGCATAGCGCCGCATGACGGCCACCGGGTCTTGGCCCCCGGCGACGACCCAGCCCAGGTCGAGTTCGGTCTTCACCAGGGCGGGGTCCAGGCGGCGCTGCAGTTCCTCGAAGCCGACCACCCCGTCGTAGTGGGCGAACTCGAAGGCGTGGCTGTGATAGGCGAAGCCGATCCCCACCTTTTGCAGGCGCGCGCCGAAGCCGTTCATCCGCTCGGCGTTGCGTCGCCAGTCGGCAAGGGTCATGGCGCGGCGCATCTGGTCCATCCAGTCCTCGCCGGGGTGGGCCGGGGCGACGACGCCGGACGGTTCGGGCGAGGAGCAGACCAGCCAGCGCGCGCCCAGGGCCTGGGCGGCGGCGATCTGGCCATCCAGATCCTGGGTCAGCAGGGGGATCGAGGTGTGGGCGCTGTCGCAGGCAAGGCCCGCCCGCGCCAGGCGCGCCGCAAACGCCGCAGGGGCGAGGCCGTGATAGCCCGACGCCTCCACGCGGCGGTAGCCGATGGCCGCCAGGCGCGCCAAGGTCCCGTCGAGGTCGGCGTCCAACGGCTCCTTCACCGTCCACAGCTGAACGCCGATCGGCTGGCCGAGCGGGTCGGCCCAGGCTCGTTGCAGAGAGGCCTGCTGCATGGCGGCTCCCGCCGCCAGGGCCGCCCCAGCGCCGAGCGCGCGCCGTCGCGTGATCGCCATCACCCTCCAAGCCCCCGTCCAGGTTTGCGTCATTGTGCGCGCAAGCGCCGCGACCGGCCATGTCGATCTGGCGCAAGAGAGGCTTGAGACCCGGGACGAGTTTGGTTATACCCGCCGCTCTCTGAACGCGCCCCCACGCGAGCGCGCTTTCGGCTGGGTAGCTCAGATGGTTAGAGCGGTGGATTCATAACCCACAGGTCGGCGGTTCGATCCCGCCTCCAGCTACCACTCCTCGCGGGCAGTTGTCGTTATCGTAGGCTGCCGAACGGCCACGGTCGACGAGGCCAAGTCTTCGAACCCCCACACGACAGCACTCGGACGGGGGGCGATCAAAGGTTGAGCCGACGCGCCGTCACGTACAGTCGCTCGGGAGCGCAATACAGTTCCTTGAGGACATCTCGCCGGGACTTTCCAAGGGAAAGCTGGCGTGAGAAGTGGGCGGCTCCGATTTCGTCCAATTGCCGGTCAAATACGCTGTCGTAAGCGGCGCCGAGGAAGGCGAGGTCGTCGCCTGGATGCTGGATGGCGTCTTCCCAATCGCTTTCCTTGACGCACTCCCACCGGTTCATCCATCCGTCGATCAGGTCGCGAGAGACCACCGAGAACCTTGCGGCCGCCAGATGAACTTCGAGGGTCGTGTCGGTAAAGCCGGTGTAATGGAAATCGCCGGCATGCGCTTGCGAGCCGAACAAGCAAACCGTCCAGCCGTATTGATCGGCAAATGACGAGTTCGTCTCCATTCGCTTGGCAAGCTCCAGAACATTCGTCGTCTGGACCATCAGGCGACCCTGATCTCGAATGAGGCTGGAAAACTCGAGAAGAGCGCTCATGGTTTGGGTGCGAGGAATGTGCTCAAGCACATCCTTCGCATACAGTTCGGCGAAATGGTGTTTTGGGAGGGCCGAAAAATCACCCGGCTTCACCAGAAGATCCGGTTCGCACGCAGGATCCATGTCGACGTTCAGATAACCGGCTCGCTTGTCGTGGCCGCATCCAAAATTCAACTTGTCATAGGCTCGCAAGGCCGCGTCGGACGACTGGGTGGGGCGGTCGAAGCCAAACACTAGGCTGTTCCTTTTTGCGGCGACGGCCTCGAAAGGGCGTTCGTCCGACCGGGGCGCGGCAATGAAAGACGATGGAGGGGGAGGTCGATCACGATCCGTGTCGAATCGCCGGCTTCATTCTGCCGATCGCGCTTCTCCGCCTCACGGCTAGGATAATGACATGTTGCGCCACAGTTGGCCCCCGTCCAGGTGGGTTAAGCCGGGCAGGGTGGGCGCATCCGCCATCCCATAGAAGCGGCATGGCTTTTCGCGAAACAGCTTCCAGTTCTTGCCGAGGAAGAGGCCGACGATATCGCCTTCGATCTGCCGACTGTGGGTGCCGACGAACATGAAGCGAACCTTCTTATCGAGCACGCGCTTCGAATGTTTGAGAATCTCCCACTCGGAGCCCTGGACATCAAAGTGCAGGAAATCGACCTTTTCGAGGTCGTTTACGAGGCCGCCGATCGAGTAGGCGCGGACGCGCTGGTTCTGGATGGGAAGGCCGCGGTAGTCGGAGCTTCGGTTCTTTTCCTGGGCGGCCATGCCCGCATCTTGCGTCCCCCCTTCCGCCGGGAAGAAGAGCGTCGTGTCTCGCCACCATCCCGCGCCGTTCAGAAGCTTGGTGTGCACCGGTCCGACACGGGCTTCGGTGGCGTGCGGGGTCGGGAGCAGGCCGTTGTTGAAAAGGTGAAGCTGCAGCAGTTCGAAACGGGCCCGGGAGGCTTCGATGGCGACCGTCCTGATAGTCTCGAAGCCCTTGCGTTGCGCGAGCTTGGCGAGAAGGGCGGTCCAAGGCCCCCAGCCCGCGCCGACCTCCATCATCGTGAAGGCGGGGCCGGGGGTCTGCTCGAGGGCGATGGCGGCGCTTGCGTACTCGATGCCGTCTGCGAGATAGCCATCCCAGGGGAAGGGAAGCTGGTCGATGACGGCTGGATCCGGCTTATCTATAAGCTGAAGAGCGATCTTCATGCCGAAGAAGTCGATCCAAAATCCAGGTTCCGGCTTCGTGGCGATCGCTTTTAGACGCTCGACGCGTTCAATATCATCCTCTTCATATCCACGGAAAACTTCGCTTTCTGCGGGCGTAGGAAGTGCGGACAAAGTCTATCCCTTCGGGAAATGATGTTTTTGTAGCGCCTTCAATCTGTTTTCTTCGCCTGCGCCCCTGGCGTATCGATCCTACTGCGGAATGATTGGCGGTCCGGCGTCGAGCGGCATGTGGACTCGCCTTCCGATCAGATCACGCCCAGCCGTTCGCCGTCATAGACCTTGCGCAGCGGCTCCCACCAGTCGCGGCGCTGGCGATACCAGTCCACCGTCCGGGTCAGGCCGGTCTCGAAGGTCTCCTGCGGCCGCCAGCCCAGTTCGGTCTTCAGCTTGGTGGCGTCGATGGCGTAGCGCTGGTCGTGGCCGGGCCGGTCCTGCACGAAGGTGATCAGGTCGGTGTGGGAGCCGCTCGCGCGCGGCTGCCCCTCGTCGAGCCGGGCGCAGATGGCGCGGACCACTTCGAGGTTGGTGCGTTCGTTGCTGCCGCCAACGTTATAGCTCTCGCCGGGCCGGCCGCGCTGGACGATCAGGCCGAGCGCGCGGGCGTGGTCCTCGACATAGAGCCAGTCGCGCACATTGGCCCCAGCGCCGTAGACGGGCAGCGGCAGGCCCAGCATGGCGTTGAGGATGGTCAGCGGGATCAGCTTCTCGGGGAAGTGGTAGGGCCCGTAATTGTTGGAGCAGTTCGAGATCAGCACCGGCAGGCCATAGGTGTGGCCCCAGGCCCGGACCAGATGGTCCGACGCCGCCTTGGAGGCCGAATAGGGCGAGCGCGGATCGTAGGGCGTGGTTTCCGAGAACAGGCCCGTTGCACCGAGGCTGCCGAACACCTCGTCGGTGGAGATGTGCAGGAAGCGGAAGCGGTCCTTCGCCGGGCCTTCCAGGCCGCGCCAGCAGCGCAGCGCCGCCTCAAGCATGTTGAACGTGCCGACGATGTTGGTGTTCACGAACGGCACCGCGCCCGAGATCGAACGGTCCACGTGCGATTCCGCCGCCAGGTGCATGACCACGGTGGGCTGGAAGCTTTCGAACGCCTGGGCCAGCGCGGCCGGATCGTTGATGTCGGCGCGCAGGAAGCCGTAGCGCTCGGAATGGCTGACCTCAGCCAGGTTCTCCAGGCGGCCGGCGTAGCTCAGCACGTCCAGGTTCAGCACCTTGGCCGGGGTGTCGTCGATCAGGTGCCGCACCACGGCCGAGCCGATGAAGCCGGCGCCGCCGGTGACGAGGATGCGATCGTCGCCGGAGAAGGGGCGGGGATCAAAAATCGGCATCGGATCCATGTTCTTCCGCGACGCGCAACAGGTACTGGCCGTAGTTGCTCTTGCCCAGGGCGGCGCCCAGGGCGGCGAGTTGGTCGACCGAGATGAAGCCCTGTTCGAAGGCGATCACTTCGGGGCAGCTGATGCGCTCGCCCTGCCGGTTTTCCAGGGCGCGGACATAGCTGGCGGCGTCGATCAGGCTATCCGGGGTGCCGGAATCCAGCCAGGCCATGCCCCGCCCCATGCGCTCGACATGCAGTTCGTCGCGCTCGAGATAGGCCTGGTTGATATCGGTGATCTCCAGCTCGCCGCGGGCGGAGGGGGTGAGCGAGCGCGCGATGTCCACGACCTTGGCGTCGTAGAAATACAGGCCGGTCACCGCCCAGTTGGACTTGGGCTGCTTGGGCTTTTCTTCGATCGAGACGGCGTGCTGGCGGGCGTCGAAGGTGACCACGCCGAACCGATCGGGATCGGCGACGCGGTAGCCGAACACCGTGGCGCCCTCCGTTCGGGCGGCCGCCGCCTGCATCAGTCCGGTCAGGCCGGCGCCGTGGAAGATGTTGTCGCCGAGGATCAGGGCCGAAGGGTTGTCGCCGATGAAGTCGGCGCCGATCAGGAAGGCTTGCGCGATCCCATCGGGTTTGGGCTGGGCGGCGTAGCTCAGCGAGATCCCCCACCGGGAGCCGTCGCCCAGCAGGCGCTGGAACAGCGGCAAGTCCTGCGGCGTGGAGATCACCAGGATGTCGCGTACGCCGGCCTGCATCAGGGTGGCGAGCGGGAAGTAGATCATCGGGCGGTCGTAGACCGGCAGCATCTGCTTGGAGACCGCCAGGGTCATGGGATGCAGCCGCGTCCCGCTGCCGCCAGCCAGGAGTATGCCTTTCACGGTTTCAGTTCCTGCGGTCCGTAAATATCTGATCCAGACACCGTTCGAGGGCGGACGGCCAGGCTGGTAGCTCTATGCCAAACCCATCGCGCAGCTTCGTGCAATCCAATTGCGAATTTGCGGGCCGTTTGGCTGGCGTGGGATAGGCGGCGCTGGCGATCCGGTCCACCGCAGCCGTCGGGCCGCCGCGCCGGCGCGAGCCGTCGAAGATGGCCTCGGCGAAGTCGGCCCAGCTCGCCGTCCCCCCGCCCGTCATGTGGCCGCCGGCCATGTGATAGACGCCCGGCGCGCCCTCGCCGCGCAGCATGGCCCGGGCCATGGCGATCAGCCCGTCGGCGATGTCGAGGCTGTAGCTGGGATTGCCGATCTGGTCGGCCACGACCCCGAGGCGTTCGCGGGTCTCGGCCAGCCGCAGCATGGTGAGGACGAAATTCTTGCCCCGGGGCGCATAGACCCAGGCGGTCCGCACCACGGCGTGGGCCGGGTTGGCCGCCGCCACGGCCCGTTCGCCGGCGAGCTTGGTCTCGCCATAGACGGTCGCGGGATGGGGCGGATCGCTTTCGACATAGGGGCCGGATTTGCGGCCGTCGAAAACATAGTCCGTAGACAGATGAATGATCGGCGCGCCCATGCGCGCGGCTTCGGCCGCGAGCACGCCGGGCGCGACGCCATTGATCGCCATGGCCTGATCGCGTGAGGTTTCGGCGGCGTCGACCGCGGTGAAGGCGGCGGCGCTGATCACCAGGTCCGGCCGGGTGGCGTGCAGGGCCGGCGCGATGGTTTCTGGCCGCTCCAGATCGAGTCCGGGCCGCGCCAGGGTGACGAGCTCGATCCCCGAGGCGGGCTGCGCGGCGCGATCCAGCAGGGCCGACACCACCTGGCCATGGGCGCCGGTCACGGCGATGCGGATGGGCTTGTCCGGATGGCGCGCCATGGGCCGGGTCAGACGCCGGCGAAAGCGAAGGGGGATTGGAAGTCGCGGAACTTCACGCCGCGCCGGTCCTTGTCCGACACCAGCGGAGCGGCGTCGCCCAGCGGCCAATGGATCGCCAGGTCGGCGTCGTCGAAGGCGACCGTGGCCTCGGCTCCGGCGTCGTAATAGCTGGTGACCTTGTAGAGGAACTCCACCTCCTCGGTCAGGGTGCAGAACCCGTGCAGGAAGCCGGGCGGGACCCAGAGCTGCAGCCAGTTCTCGGCGCTGAGCTCCAGGCCGAGGTGGCGGCCATAGGTGGGCGAGCCAGCACGTACGTCGACGACGACATCGTAGACTGCGCCGCGGGTGACGCGCACCAGCTTGCCCTGGGCGTGCGGCGGAGCCTGGCAATGCAGGCCGCGGATCACCCCGGGCCGGGTTGAGAAGGAGTGGTTGTCCTGCACGAACCGCACGGGACCGGCGGCCTCTTCGAATGCGTCCTGACGGAAGGTTTCGGAGAAAAAGCCGCGCGGGTCGCCGTGGCGGGTCGGCGAGATCAGAAGCGGGCCGGAGATGGCGAGTTCGCTGACTTGCACGCGTCGCTTTCCTTGTCGGAAGCCCGGCTTAGCCTCTGCCGGACATTTCCGCCATGGCCGGCTCGGTTTCGCCGGCCGCGTGAGGGCGCTACGCCGCGGGGCGCGCCTTTCGTTCGGGGGCGCAATCCTGTAGGTGCATGACCGGCAGGAGGCCTGCCATGCGGTTTCGTCCCGAGATCATGGCGCGTCGTTGGGGCCGCCCATCGACGGTTGTGCCGGACCTCGCGGCTTAGCGCCTACGCAGGGCGCCAAGGGGCGAGGCCCGCGGCGGACGGGCGGGCGTCGGGCAGCCTCAGGGGCCGGTGTTCGAAGGGCTCAGGTCGCGGCCGGTAACCGGAATGCGGTTTATTTGCCTAAGATTTTGCGGCGCGCTTTCGCTGATGCGCCGCGCTGCGGCTGTGTTGCGTCTTTGATCTAGATGGGGGTTCAAGAGGTTTTCGAGTGGCCGTATTTTTCGACATAACAACCTCGGCCCGTTGGCGTGGACATGCTGTTGGCATTGTCCGCGTCGAGCGTGAATTGGCTCGGCGTGCGCCCTCGCATATCGAAGGCCTGGGCTATTGCGTCTACGACCGCGCCAAGAACAATTTCGTCAAATTGAAAGCCGACGTGGCGCGCGAGATCTTGGACGGACGTCTGGTGATCCAGTTCGAGGGCGCCGCCCAGCCGCGCGTTCGCGGCAGGCTTGCAGAAGCCAAAACCAGGCTGCGGAACCAGATCATCGGATCGCCGCGGCTGTACCAGATCATTCAGCGCCTCCGCGGCCGCTCGTTCAGCGTGGATCAGATCCGCCACATTCGGGCGAAAGAGATCGAGACGCTCGCGCACAAGAAAGAGGCTGAAATTTCCGAAATTTCCCTCGACGCGGCGGCGGAATGCGTGGTGGAGCTTAATGCCGATGTGATGATCCTTTCCGGTGGCCTCGACTGGGAATACAAAGATCTTCGAGCTATCTATAAACTCAAGAAGCTCAGCGGCATGAAGTACGCCGCCATACTTTACGATCTGATACCCGAGTTGTTCCCGCAGTTTGTCGTTCCATCATATGTCGACCTGCTGCTCGACTATTTTGGCGAGCTGTTCTGGGTTGCGGATTGCGTGATGGCGATATCCGCTCAAAGCAAGCTCGACATGGAGCGCTATTGCCAGGAAAGAGGCATGCCCACGCCGACGGCGGACCATTTTGCACTGGGCGCCGACCTGCCGGTGCAGGATCGGAGCCAGGGCAACCTGCCGAAGGCCCTGGTCGGGAAGCGATATGCGCTATACGTCTCCACCATAGAGCCCCGGAAAAATCACCGCGCCGTGTACGAGGCTTGGGACTACAGCCTTCGAAACAATATGATCGACCCGGAAGCGGATAGGCTCGTATTCGTTGGGCGATCGGGCTGGAATACAGGCGATCTGCTTCACGAGATCAATCATAATCCGGTCACCAAGGATACGATTGTCATCCTTTCGAACGTTTCGGACGAAGATCTCCAGCGAATCTACCGGGAGGCCACGTTCGGCCTGTTTCCGTCGCACTACGAAGGCTATGGCCTGCCCCTCGCCGAGATGTTGAACCTGGGCAAGGCATGCATTTCCAGCCGGGCCGGCTCCCTGCTGGAGGTTGGCGGGGATCTCGTAACCTATGTCGAGCCGTTCGACCGGTTGGGTTGGGCGCGCGAGATGGCGAGCTTCTTCAGCGACAAGGCTAAGGTCGAGGCGATCGAAGCCCGGGTGGCCCGGGAATATATTCAAATCAATTGGGATCGTTCGGCGCGAGAATTTTTCACGAAACTGGAAGCCCTGAGTAATTGAAATGAAGACGATCTTGGGGTTGGCCACCTACCCGATCACGCTTCCGCGTCACGGCGGCCAACGTAGAATTGCGGCGTTTGCCGAATACTATCGTTCCATAGGCGTGAATTACCGCGCAGCGTGCGTCTATGATCCAGGGAGTTATGGGCCTGGGCTGGTCGGTCCGGACGACCTGCCGCTGTCCTATATCGACGGCACGCGCGGCGACACGCCGTTCATCGGGGACCTCCAGGCTGGGGAATTTGCGGCCAGCTCTCCCGCGGCCTACAGGCATTTCCGCGCGCTCGTGGAGCGCCTTCAGCCCGACGCCGTGCAGTTGGAGCAGCCGTTCATGTGGCCGCTGGTCGAGCGGCTGAAGCGGGACGGCGTACTGAACGGCGTCAGGGTCATCTATTCGTCGCAGAACTGGGAAGCGCCGCTGAAGGCCGACATCCTGGATCGCGCCGGGTTGCCCGAGGCCGTGTCGGCATCCATCGCGAGTGAAATCGAGGCCCTCGAGGGCGAGGTTTGCGCCAACTCCGCCGCCATCATCGCGGTTTCGGCCGGCGACGCGGCGATCTATGCGCAGCTGGTGGGGCCGGAAAAGCCCGTCACCTTGATTCCGAACGGCGTGTCGCGACGGCCGGCGATCGACGAGCAGGCCCGCCAGCGCGTCTCGGTTTTCGGCGCACGTGCGCCGCTGGTGTTCGTGGGCAGCGCCTATCCGCCCAATATCGACGGGTTCTTGAACCTGGTTGCGCGCGACGGGCTGTTTTTCGTTCCGCCGGAAAAAGTGTTCGCGATCGCCGGCGGCGCTGCGGGCGGCATCGTGGGCTCGGAGGCCTACGGCAGATTCCGGGCCGCGAACGCCGAGCGGGCCGTGGCCTTTCCGGACATATCGGACATGGACCTTTTCGCCCTGCAGGCGATTTCGAGGGGGACCATCCTGCCGATCCAGTTCGGCGGAGGTAGCAATCTCAAGACGGCCGAGGCCCTGGTCCAGGGCAAGTGGGTTGTCGCGACACCTCAGGCCCTGAGGAGCTTCGAGCGCTTTCGCGACGCCCCCGGCGTCCTGGTCGCGGACGATGCGAGGCAGTTTCGCCTGGCCATGCGCCACGCCTTGAACGAACCGCACCCGGTCCTGACCGAGGCGGAGGTGGCGCAGCGCGATGCGCTGTATTGGGATGGCGCCTTCAAAAACAGCGCCTTCCACCCGTTCGACGAGGCGGGGCCACAGGCGAATCTTGCGTGACCATCCGGTGAGGCCGGCCTTCCGGCTGCACGCGCGCGGAGGTCGTGCGTGCAGCCGTCGGGAAAGCTCGGGCCGCTGATCAGGCCTCGTTGAACATCTCGTCGCAGATCACGTCCATCGCGCGCTTGGCCTCTGCGGTGGAGCCTTGTTCGACGTGATCAGGCGAGGGGGCGGGGATCGGATCGTGGATCCCGTCGACGTAGTGGCGGCCGAACACGCGCATGACCGCAGCTACGCCCTGGGGCCTCACCTCACGCTTGTCGTCCTCGAAATAGACGCCGGCTTGCGGGCCGGTGATGATTTCGTATGACGGGAAGTAGTCGACGTCCTCATGGCTATCCGCGACCTGCTGTGCGGCGACGCGCAATACCGACTTGGAATATATCGTGGCGGGCAGGACATGGTTCTGCGTCGCCGTGGCCACCAGGGCGACCGGGGACACCGTGAGCAGCATCTTGGCGGCCGGATTGACCGCCCGCAGGCGCGCGATGAAGGTGGTCATGTCCGCGGTGATCTGGGCCGGGGTGAGGTTGAGGAACGCATAGCGATCCGGCGACCACTCGCCCGCGGCGGCGCCGGGGCAGGACGGGAACACCGCGCCATCCGCCTTCGACTCCCAGGTCTCGGTCAGGCCCAGGGTGAACACCATGACGTCCAGGGTCTCGAACATTTCCCGGACGGCCGCGAAGTGCCGATCCCGGTCGAGTTCGAATTCGCGAAGCGTTCCGAAGCCGCCGGGGATGAGGGGGCGGAAGGGGTCGATCCACTCGCCGGACTTGCCGCGCCAAGGCTGTTCCTCGGGAACGAAGTCGCCATAGGCCCGCATCATGAGCTGGAGCAGCTGGCGAGCGGTGTAGAGGTTGCCGTAGCGCGCCGTGTAGACGCCGTAGTGGAAGTGCTCGCCCAGCGCGGCGATCTCGCCATGCGCCTGCTCGGTGACCAGGGGGGCGATGCCGATCGAGCGGAGGTGCCGGGCGATGTGCTGGGCGAAGCAGCTGCCCGCCGTGGCCACCCGCGTTTGCGATCCGATCTTGAAGGAAGTCTGGGAAACGGGATCGATGTCCTCCAGGGCAACCCTGGAGATCGATCGCGACCAGAAGGCCCGTGTGGGCTGGCTGGCGTAGGGATTTTTCACGCGTATCTCCGGTCGACTTCCCGAATGATCTTGGCGGCCCAGCCGGGGGTTGCGTGCATGGGGTCGTCCCCGACGCCATCGGGAGTTATAAATCCATTTTCGGTGCGTGCGTTATCCGGCACGTGGTGGAACGGCACGCCTGCCGCGCTGCACGCCTCGGCGATCAGCTCGGAATGCAGCCGGTAAAATTTGAGCCGCAGCCACGGCGATGTCATGCCGCGGCTGGCGATCGCATCCTTTTCCCACGCCGCTGTGGCGGCGATGTGATCGTTGCTTTCGATCGGCGGCGGCGGCTCCAGGTAGGCGACCGGGGCCTTGGCGTGCTTGGCGACGAGGCCGACGCCCAGGACGATGTGCCGGATGTGCTGGCGAAGGGCTTCCTTGATCTCGGCATAGGGAATGATCCGCGCCCCTGGCGTCAGCGGCAGGTCGGGGGCGGATGGCAGGATGAAGTCGAACGGCTCGGGGCGGTTGCTGATGCAGAAATTCAGCCAGTCGCTGCCCGAGACGCTCAGCAGGATCAGGTCCGCGTCGTCATAGGCTTCCAGCCATTCTTCGAGATCCGGGCGCAGGTGGCCGCCGCTCATGTCGCCATGCTCTGGCAGCACGATGCGCGAGCCCATGCCGTTGCTGAAGTCGCCGAGCCATTTGAAGGCCCAGGCGTGGGGGCTGAGGGCCCAGGACGAGTTCGCGATTGCGAAGATGTGGCTGCTGCCCAGGGCGAGGATTTTCATAGTGAACCTCCGGGGTGGGAATAGGACGGCTTCAAGGGCGGGGTCAAGGTGACGATCTCTTGACAGTCAGGTGGCCTGGAAAATATGACCGAAGAAGATGGCGGTTGTGTCGTCATTGCGTTCGGCAAGAAAAAAATTTCAGAAATGACTTATTTCGAAACGCGGCAACAATACGATGAAATCCGGGCTCAACTTATGGAGAGTTGCGCCGCGTTCTCTGAGATTCGCCCGAGTCGGACTGTCATTTTCAATTGCGTGCCGAAATCTGGAACTCATTTACTACGAAATATCATGATGCACCTGTGTGGTGTTGGTGGCGTGAGAGAGGAGTTTGTTTGGGGGGGGGACGTAGCGGATGTCTCCACCGGCCTCGCTTCACCCACCCTGTTGTTTGGCCATATCCCGTATATGACCCAGACTTTCGAGGCGATTTCCCCGTACGAAATGGTCCTGCTCTGTAAGTCGCCTGTGGATCATGTTCTGTCGCTGGCGAAAAGCATGTTCGACGCGCGGGCCCAGCGTCCGGATCAGGTCTGGATGCGGAATAATCTCTCCGTTGAGGACGTCATTGAGCACATAGTGCGCGGATATGAGATCGAGGGTGTGAGGATCGGCTCATATTCCGACATGTTCTCCGATTTCGTCTGCAAGTGGGTGCCGCACGCGGCCTTCACCTTGCGGATGGACCAACTGGTTCCGCTCCAGCCGGAGGTCATCACGCGTATCGCCAACTTGGCCGGCGTCGAACTGCCGTCGGATTGGGAGTATCGGGTTTCGAGGGGCGCGCGGCAGGAGATAAGCGCGACCTACATGCCGACATTCCACTCCGACAAGGCCGAGGCTTACCGCGATATCGCGCAGCGGTTGCTTGAAGAGGCTGCGCCGTCCGCCCTCGATTGCTACGACGGCATCTGCCCCAGATAGGGCGGTTTTGAGGGCTCGACGCATGCCCTCGATCCGTCCGCCTAGCGGCCTAGCGTCGTGAGGTAGGCGTCGACCTCCGCTTCGGCGCTGGGAAGCGGCGCGCCCGCAAGCTCCGCCAGCCGTGCGGTGGAGAGTTCGAAGCGCACCGACCGCGCTTCGGGCGAGAAGGGCGAGGGCGACGACAGGCGGGCGTGGATGTCGCCGATCCGCACGACGCCCGCGGCCCCAAGGTTGACGATCTGGTTCGAGGCGCCGCGCTCCACCAGCCGCCAGACCAGCGAAGCGGCCGTGTCGGTGTTGATGAACTGCAACTCGCTGTCCGGCGTCAGCCAGACCGGCTGGCCGTTGAGCATGTCGAAGATGGCGTTCTTCCGCATGCCCAGGCCGACGAAGCCGCCCATCCGCATGACCAGCGGGCGGGGGTGGCGAGCCAGGACCAGTTGTTCGGCCAGGTGCTTGTGGAGCCCGTATCGACTTTGCTTGCGCGCGTCGATCGAGGTGTCCTCGGCCGTCACCGCCGGCGAGGCCTGGTCGGGATAGACGTCGCCGGTCGAGAGATGCACGTAGGCGCCGCTCTGGAAATCCTCCAGCGAATGCAGCACCGAGCGAACGGAGGCGTCGAATTCCCACTTGGGATCCCGATCGGCCATGAATTTCTTGGAGTTGCCGTTCGCGTTGACGAGAATATCGCAGCTCGTACCGACGAGGCTGTCGTAGTTGTCCCGGGTTATGACCGTATGGGGAAGCTTGCGGGCCTCGCACAGGCGTGCGTATGCGGACCCGACAAAGCCGTTGCCTCCGATGATGTAGATCATCGCCTTAGAGTCTCAGCCCGTCGCCCTTGTCGGCATAGTTCTTGGCGAACCAGTCGATCGTTTTCTTCAGTCCCACGCTCAGGGGCGTGTCGCAGGACAGGCCCAGCTTGTTGAGCTTGGCGGGGTCGAAGATCTTGATCATCTGGCCATCGGGCTTTTCCGTATCCCACTTGATCACGCCCTTGAACTCGACGAGCTGCGCGATGGTCTCGGCAAGCTCCTTGATCTCGGTGGGGATGCCCTGGCTGATGTTGACCCACTCTTCGCTCGAATAGGTGTCGATGAAGTAGGGGATCAAGGCGGCGACGTCGCCGGCATAGACGAAGTCCCGTTGGGGCGTTCCGCTGCCCCACATCACGACTTCATCGACGTTGTCGAGTTGGGCTTCGTAATAGCGACGAACCATGGCCGGGACGACGTGGCTGTCCATGCGGCTGAAGTTGTCGTACTCGCCGTACATGTTGCCGGGGATGATGACCACGCCGTCGAGGCCATGCTGGCGGCGATAGGATTTCGCAGCCACGGTCCCCATCATCTTGGCGGTGGAGTAGCCGGCGCTCTCCTCCTGGGGATAGCCGTTCCACAGCTGGCTTTCGTCGATCGGGCTGTGCGCCTTCGCCGGGTAGGAGCAGCCGCCCATCGGGTAGACGAGCTTGCCGACCTTCTTCTTCGCCGCCGCCTCGAACATGTTCGCGGTCAGAATGACGTTGCGGTAGTAGAAGTCCGCCGGGTAGGCGCGGTTCGCGCCGATGCCGCCGGAATAGGCGGCGAAGTGGACGATCGCATCCGGGCGCGCCTCGTCGAGCAGCCGCTCGACCTGCGCCTTGTCCATCAGGTCGTAATCCGCCGACGAGACGCCCACGACGTTGTCGGCGCCATAGGTTCTCTGCAGCACGGGCAGGGTGTGGCGGCCAAGAAAGCCGCTAGCGCCGGTCAGGAGAACGCGTTTGGACATCGAACGAGGCTTTCCGCTAATTGCGTGCGTGACTTAATGGGCCGCCCGCGAAAGGACAAGCGAGGGGGTGGATGCGGTCAGGACCGCGCCTGAGGCCCACTCGGCCAGGGCGAGGCAGGAGGTGAGCCCAGGGCTCTCGATGCCGAGCAGGTTGACCAGCCCCGGAATCCCGTGCTCGGCTTGGCCCTGGATGACGAAGTCGGTCACCGCGCCCTGGGGCCCGAAGAGCTTGGGGCGGATGCCCGCATAGGCCGGCGTGATCGTGCCGTCGGGCAGGCCGGGCCAGTACCGGCGCACCGCGGCATAGAAGGTCTCGCCCCGCGCGGGATCGACCTCATAGTCGATGTGGTCCACCCACTCGACGTCCGGCCCGAACCTGAGCTGTCCGGCAAGATCCAGGGTCGCATGGACGCCGAGTCCGCCCTGGACCGGAGTGGGATAGACCAGGCGCCGAAACGGCGCGGGCTTCGAATAGGCGAAATAGGAGCCCTTGGCGTAGCGCAGGCTCGGCGTGGCATGGGCGGGGAAGCCGTCGATGCTCTTCAACAGCGTCTCGGCGTGCAGCCCGGCGTTGGTGATCACCTTGGACGCCAGAAGCTCGCTGGAGCCGTCCGGCCCCTCGATCCGCAGGACCACGCCGTCCTCGGTCACCGCCCCGCCCACGACGCGGCTGTGAAACGCGATGACGCCGCCCGCGGCTTCCAGGTCGGCCTGCAGGGCCAGCATGAGGCCATGGCTGTCGACGACGCCGGTGGAGCCCGAGAGGGCGGCGCCGGCGCAGCGCAGTTCCGGCTCCAGGGCCGCGACCTCGGACGGGGTGAGCAGATCCATCGCCTCGACGCCATTGTGGCGGGCGCGTTCGATCAGGGAAGCTATGGTGTTCAACTCGGCGTCTTCGGCGGCGACGATCAGCTTGCCGCAGCGATTGACCTGGATCTGGCGCTCGGCGCAGTAGCGATAGAGCCGGCGGCGGCCTTCGACGCAGGCGGCGGCCTTCAGCGATCCCGGCTCATAATAGATGCCGGCGTGGATGACCTCGCTGTTGCGCGAAGAGGTCTCGGTTCCGATCGCGCCGGTCGCCTCGATGACGATGACTTCGCGGCCCGCGTTCGCCAGCGCACGCGCGCAGGCGAGGCCGACCACTCCGGCCCCAATCACGACGCAGTCCACGCTGTACAAAGGCTTCCAGATCCCGCTTACGGCCAGGGGCGCTTGCCGACCGACTACCCGCCTGCCAAAGTGGCGCGATGGCATATACCTTGGGGGCGGTTGACGCGATAGTCTTGGCGGGGGGGCGTGGCACGCGGTTGCAATCGGTCGTTTCCGATGTGCCGAAACCCCTGGCGCCGGTGAATGGGCGCCCCTTCCTCGACTATCAGCTCGAGCTTCTTCACCGGTCGGGTCAAGTGCGCAAGGTGGTCCTCGCCACCGGCCACTTGGCGCACAAGATCGAGGAGCACTACGCGGAGCATCCCGCGCCGCTGCCGCTCGAATTCGTGGTCGAAAAAGAGCTGCTCGGCACGGGCGGGGGGGTGGCCAATGCGCTGGACGCCACCTCCAGCGCGCGCGTGCTGGTGCTCAACGGCGACAGCGTGTTCCGCTGGGACTTCGACGTGCTGGGGGCGGCCCTGGACGCGCTCGAGGATCCGCGTGGTGGGGCCGCGCTGGGGGTCGTCACGGTCGCCGATCTGTCGCGGTACGGCGGGGTCGAGGTCGAGGGCGGCCGAGTCACGGCTTTCCACGAAAAGCGCGAAGGGCTCGGCGGCGGCCTGATCAACGCTGGGGTGTATCTGTTTGACCGGGCGGTGCTCGAAACCCTGCCCCGTGGCGAAGTGACCTCGCTGGAGCATCAGCTGTTCCCTGTTCTGGCGGGCCAGGCGCGGCTGGCCGCGGGGGTGCATGACTCCGACTTTATCGATATCGGCCTGCCGCAGAGCTACCTCGCCGCCGCCACGATCCTGCCCGCGCTGACCCAGCCCTAGCCCGCTCTTGACGGGGGGCTCGGCGGCGGGTTCATACAGGCCTTCGTTCCCCAATTTGAAAGCCTTTACATAAATGACACGACGCGTTCTTGTAACGGGCGGCGGCGGCTACATCGGCTCCATTCTCGTTCCTCAATTGTTGGAACGCGGTGACTCGGTCACGGTTTTGGACACCTTCAAGCAAGGCGGCACTGAACTCGCTTCGAGCTGCCGGTTTGACCGCTTTCATCCGATCCGGGGCGATGCGCGCGACGAGCGAACTCTGGATGATCTGATTCCGAAGCACGACGTGCTCATTCCGCTGGCGGCGCTGGTGGGGGCCCCGCTCTGCAAGGAAGACGCGATCGGCGCGACCACCCTGAACCGCGATGCGGTCGTGTCGCTGGTCAAGCGCAGCTCCAAGGACCAGATCGTCGTCTATCCGACCACCAATTCCGGCTACGGCATCGGCGAGGCCGGCAAGTTCTGCACCGAAGACAGCCCGCTCAACCCCATCTCGCTCTACGGCACCACCAAGGTCGAGGCCGAGCGCGCCGTGCTCGACAACGGCAATGGCGTGACGCTGCGCCTGGCGACGGTGTTCGGCATGGCGCCGCGGATGCGCATCGACCTCCTGGTCAACGACTTCACCTACCGGGCGGTGAATGATCGCGCGGTCCTGATCTTCGAAGGGCATTTCAAGCGCAACTTCATCCACATTCGCGACGTGGTGAAGGGCTTCCTGCACGCCATCGACAATTACGACGCGATGCGTGGCCTTCCCTATAACTTGGGACTTTCTTCGGCGAACCTGTCGAAGCTCGAGCTCTGCGCGAAGATTCAGGAGCAGCTGCCCAAGTTCGTCTACGTCGAGGCGCCGATCGGCGAAGATCCGGACAAGCGGGACTATATCGTTTCGAATGAAAGGCTCGAGGGCGCCGGCTGGACGCCGGATTGGAGCCTCGACGCCGGCATTGCGGAGTTGATCCGCGGCTACACGATGCTGCGTAACGCTCGCTTCGCGAACGTTTAAACTCAAATAAATTCAAGCTGGCGCTGGGAATTACCATGCCGAGAATATTTCTCGCCGAACAAAGCGCGGTAGCGGTTGGGGGCCACTACTACGCTTACACGCGCACGATCGCCTTGGGTGCGCGTGCGATGGGTCTCGACGTTACGATCCTGCAAAATCGTCGGTTCACCGGCGATTGGGGGGTGCCCGGCGCCAGCATTCTATCCGCCTTCCAACATACCTGGGCGGAAGCCGAGCATATGTGGCTCCGGGAGTGGGCCCCTGGAAACATCGCCTATGATTTCCGCAGCGCCGTCGCCGCGGCGCCGCCGGCCGAGGGGGATCATGTTCTCTTCAGCACGCTGAGCTTCGCCGAGCTGCGCGCTTTGCTGGGCTACTTCATCGAGCTGCCGCCGAGCCGGCGCTACCCCACCTACCACGTGCTCCTGAGATATGACCCTGAGGTCCTCGAGCACAATCTCGAGCACTACCGGGGCCTGTTTCAGCGCATCAAGGCCTCGCCCTTCCTGCGGCGGATCGTAAAGTTCCACACCGATACGGATCTGCTCTCCGCGGCCTATGAGCGCCTTACGCAGCTGCCCTTCACGACGCTGCCGATTCCCTTCGCCCACGACCATCTCGAGGCGCGCCTGGCGCAACGGGAGCCGCCGAGGGAACCGTTGGTGATCACCTATCTGGGCGACGCCCGGATCGAAAAGAATTTCGGACTTCTTCCCGCGGCGGCCGCCCATCTTTGGGAAAATTACTTGAAGACCGGGCGTGCGCGCCTGGTTCTGCAGTCCAACTTCAACAGTGAAGGGGGCGAGCCTGGGATGCTCCAGGCCGTGCAGAAGCTCGGCCAGTATCCGCCCAATATGATCGAGCTGATCGATCGCCCGATGGCGCCCGAGGCCTACTATACCCGGCTGGCGGACGCCGACATCGTGCTCGCGCCCTACCAGGCGGAGCGCTACCGCGCGCGGAGCTCGGGCGTGCTGATCGAGGCGATGGCCGCCGGCAAGCCGGTGGTGACCTCGCGCGGGTCGTGGATGGAGACCCAGGTCAACGAAGATCACGCCGTCCTGTTCGGGGAGGACGCCGAACTCGGCGCCGCCATCGTAACGGCCATCGACGACTTCGCCCGGCTGCAGGCTGGAGCGGAGAAGGTCGCGCCGGACTTCATGGCGTGGTCGGGCGGCGAAAACTTCATGAAGGCGTTGGTCGCGACCGTCCAGGAAGCCGCCTCGCTGCCCGTCGCGCCGCCCAGAGTCCTTTGCATCGTCGACGGCGAAGCGCTGGTCCTGCGTAACGGCGCCTCGGTCATCGTGCATAGCCAGCTGCGATATCTGCAGGCTGCGGGCTATCGCATCTCGGTGGTGGCGCTCATGGGCCACGTCGAGATCGAGCGGGACAAACTGGAGCAATGGACGGCTCAGGTCTGCCAGCGGCTTGCGGGCATCGACCTGGAAGGCGTGTTCCTCGCCGGCGAGGGGCGGCTGTCTGCCGATGTGCTTCGCCAGAAGCAGCGCCGTCGAAACACGGAGTTCTCCGTGGGCGGGGATGCATCGGCCGTCGCCGGCTATGACGTCAACCTCGCCCTCATCGAACACCTGCGCCAGCGGGCGCCGGACGTCATTTTGCTGAACTACATCGTCAACTGGCCGCTGATCGAAGCCCTGGGCTTGGAAAACACGCCGGTGGTCTGTGAAACGCTGGATGTTCAGGCGTTCCAAAAGGCGATTTACGGCCAGCGCCGGATCAGCGGTGAGGATCTTGCGGTCGAGAAGAGCATGCTGGCGCGCTGTCGCCACCTGATCTCGATCAGCAGCTCCGAAACCCTGTATCTGGAGAACGTGCTGCCCGAGATGCCCATTACGACGGTGGGCGTCTTCCCCGAACTGCGGTCGCTGGATTATCGCTCCCTGGCCGGCGCGACCAGCCTGGCCGAGGTCGTTGCGAGCTGCCAGCCGACCTCGCCGGAATATCAATGGACCGGCGCCGGCGAATGCGCGGGCAGCGAGGAGCTTAAGCGCCTCACGAGCCAGACTTCGCTGGATTTGATCTATGTAAGCTCGAACCACACGGCCAACATAAGCGGCCTGCGCTGGTTCCTGGAGAACGTCTATATCCCGTTCCTCGCCCCCGCCGGGGTGACGATGGCCATCGCTGGCAGCATCAGCGAGTGGGGCAACTGGCCGGTCCACAAGAACCTGTTCGTTCTTGGCCGGCTGACCGATCTCGACCCGCTCTACGCCGCGGCCCGCATCGTCGTCCTGCCGATCACCGAGGGGGCGGGCGCCGCGGTCAAGACGCTTGAAGCCCTGGCCTATGGCTGCCCGACCGTCGCGACGTCCGCGGCCATGCGCGGCATCGTGGGCGAGGTCGACGGCGTGATCGTCGCGGACACGCCGGCGGACATGCGCGCCGCGATCCAGTCGCTGCTGTCCTCCGCGGCCGAGCGCCAGGCCATGGGAACCGCGGCGCGGCTGTTCGCCAAGCGCGTGGCCGGACCTGATCGCTACGCCGCCCTGCTGGACGGCGTGTTTGCCGACGTGCTCGGACCGCGTGCACGCTCGGCGAGCGGAGCCGTCCAGGCGGAAAGCCAGGAGGTGTTCCTGAGCTGGGATCGCACGATCGAGCATGCCAACCGCCTGGCTCGGCAGTGGCTGAGCGGCCGTTCGCTGGACCGGCAATCGCTGGCGGCCCTGGCCGCCTTGCCGAGCGATCAATCGAATCCGGTGCTCGAGGGGGTGCTGGAAGCCCTCATCGTCAATCGCGACGCCTTCATCTTGGAAGTCGACAAGTCGCTGCTGAAGACGGTCGCGCCGCTGTATCCCGAGCATGCCGATCTGGCGCGGCGGTCGATCTGCACGGCCATGGAGATCGAGCGGCGCAGGGGCGAGGCGGTGAAGCCGGCCCGGGCGGCGACCATCGTATTCGACGCCAAGCTGCCGCTGTCTATCGCCGCGCTCGATGCGGGGCCGGTGTCCTGGCGCCCGATGGGCGGCGCGGAGCTGACGCTCGAAGGCGCGCCCGAGCTCTCGCTTCTGGAGGCGACGGCGCCAGCTCAGCCGAAGAGCCGCGTTCCCATGGGGTGTGGTTCGCTGGAGACGGGCGACCTGCTGACCGGGGCGGTCCTCAGTCAGGACCTGTTGCGGGGCGACGGCCAGGATATCCCTCTGAAGCGCGAGGACGGCTCGGTGCTGCTCCACGCCGGGGAGGGCATGTTCCTGTCCATGCCGGAATTCTTCAGCCCGTCGGCGACCGGCCGATCGATCGATTTCGCCTTCGAACAGGCGAATGGGCTCGACCTGGAAGTGCGTATCGACGGCCGGCGCGCGGGAAGAGGGCGGCAGCTCCAGGCCGGCGAGCGGCAGATCTTCCGCTTCGAGCTGCCGGACTTTGCGTCGGGCCAGGTCGAGGTTGCGCTGGTCGCCGTCACCGGCAGCGGCGTGCTCAAGAGCATCGTGAGCCGGCTCATACTGGGGGCGAGCGGCCTGGGGGTCCTGGCGCGCCTGGATGAGCGGGCTTCGATCACGCCGCTGGAGGCGGACAAGGCGCGCGCATCCGGCCAGGCCGCCGGCGAGACGGGACGCCAGGCGCTCGAGCAGCTAGCGGCGCGGGGATCGAACAAGCGCCCGCCGTCGCGCCTGTACCTGGCGGCGATGCGTTCGCGCATCGCCGAGGATGGGGATGTTTCGAGCGAGCTCCGTCGCATCGCGGATCAGAGCCGCAATGGCAGGGCCCCCTCGGGCGAGGCCCTGACTCAGCTCGCCCTGCTGCTGGACCCCGCGTCTCACCTTACCGGGGAGGCCCAGGAAGCCGGCCACGAGATTCTGGCTTCGAGCGGCCTCACCATGGAGGTGCATGCCGTGCTTGCGCCCGGCGAGGCCGCCCAGCGCCTGCGCTGCCTTGTCGATGGCCGCCCCGCGCGGCTGGTCGAAAATGGCGAGCGGGCGGTGTGGCGATTGGAGGGAAAGCCACCCGCGGCCCGAGACACCTGGCTCCGGCGGATCAAGCTGGTCGGCCCCAATGGGCGGCCAGTCTACACCGAGAGCCTCGATGTCGTGTTCCGCTTCGTGGCAGGCCGCGACCGCACCACCAAGGACGAGTTTGTCGAGCTGACGAACGCCCACGATCCCATGTTCTTCAGCGACGACGTGGGGCTGGTGTGGACGGGCCCGACCAACCGGTCGCGGTTCACAGCGCCGCTGCTGGCCGATGGCGGGAAGATCAAGATCAGCGTCGGCAATCTCGGCGAGAACCGAGATGTCCGGAACCTGTCGTTCGAGCTGAACGGCGTCCTGCTCGATCCGCAGATCCGCGTGGATGGCGAGCGCGCCGACGTGACGGCGAATGTTCCCGTGGCGAGCCAGGCCCTGGCCGTGACCGAGCTCGTGATCACTGCGGCGCGCGTGGCCTCGCCGCCGGGCGACCGGCGCCGGCTGGGCGTGGCGCTGGACGCCATCGAGTTCACGCTCCCCCTGTCACTCGGCGCCGGGGCCTCGGCGTCACGGCGTTCGGCCGATCTCGCCATGCTCGGGTACCGGCGCTCGCTCGCTGAGGCTGCGCAGGAAGTGGGGGGGCTCGGTCAGATTCTTCGGCTGGCGCGAAGAATCGCGATTCGCATCCGGGGGCGCGTGCGCGCCTCGCTCTAGCCGGACCCCGGCCTGGCTTCCCAGCTTGGCCTAGTGCGGCGAGACGCCCCCCTAGCTGCCGGCTTGGGCCGCAGCGGCTGCTAGGGCGGGCGCTCAGCCTAGCGGCAGGTCTTGGCCGACGGGTAGATGAGGCACGACCCGTCCAGGTCGATGCGGATGGGAATCACGGCCAGCGGCGCGACCGCGGCGGCTAGCGCCTCGACCCGCTCGGGCGGCACGAGGGCCATGAAATAGCCGCCGCCGCCCGCACCACATAGCTTGGCCCCGTAGGCGCCGCTGGCGATGATCTGGTCGAAGATGCGGTCGATCTCGTCGCTGCTCACCTTGCTGGTGAGGCCGCGCTTGATGTACCAGCTCTCCGAAAGTCGCCGCCCCAGTTCGGGTAGGACGGTGTCGTCGCCCTTTTCGAGAAGTTCGACGCATTCGCCGACCAGGGCGTAGAGGTCGGAAAGATCCTTATCCAGCGTCTTGCTCTTGGTGCGTTCGACCTGTTCGGCGACCGCAGTCGTCGCACGCCGCGCGACGCCCGTGTGCACCAGCACCATGTGGTCGCTCAGGGTCTTCAGCAGGCTTCCGGTCATCTGAACCGGCGCGATGCGCAGGCTCTGTCCTTCGAAATCGAACCGGTTGATCCCGCCGAACGTCGCGTGCAGCTGATCCTGCACCCCGACGTTTTCCTGCAGCAGCTCCCGCTCGACCTTGATGGCGGTGCGCGCCAGGTCGATCTTCGTGGTCGGCGCCTCGCGCAGGGACTGCACCAGCTTGAGCAGGCCGACCGTAAAGGCCGAAGACGAGCCGAGGCCGCTGCCGGTGGCCGGCAGGTCGGACATGATGCTGATGTCCAGCCGGTCGGAAATCTCGAAATGCTTTAGGACTTCCCGCACGACGGGATGCTTCAGGTCCTCGGCGCGCTCGACCTGTTCGAGCATCGAGTAGGCGAGGCGCACGTTGTAGGGCTGACCGCCTTCGAGCTTCAGTGCGGCGATGTGAATGTACTTGTCGATGGTGAACCCGACCACGGCCCCGGGTTTTCTCTCAAAATACTCAGGATAATCGGTTCCGCCGCCGAACAGGCTTACGCGGAGGGGCGTTCGAGTCATCCAAAGCATTTAAAAACACCGCCTGGGAAATGCTTGCCCCAATATGTGAGGGGGCGCGATGGGCCTAAGCCGGGAGATTTAGCATAGGCGACACCTTTGTCGCTACGATCTCCGGTCGAGAGCGCGCGTCACCGAGGCGCGTCACCGAGGCGCGTCACCGAGGCGCGTCACCGAGGCGCGTCACTGGGCGCCAGCCCGCGGCGGGCGCGGCGAATTGGAGCGATGGCCACGGGCGGGCTACGGGTTTGCAGGGGGGAGCCGACGGTGTAGTCACTCGGTTCATTAATTCGGCGAGCGGGAGCGTTCAGCGTATGCAGACGGCGATTATTACCGGGGTTACGGGCCAGGATGGCGCGTACCTAACCAGGGCGCTGCTGCAGAAGGGCTACAAGGTCTACGGCACCTATCGCCGTGGCAGCTCCGTCAACTTCTGGCGCCTGGACGAGCTTGGCGTTCTCGGCGCCGAAGGCCTGACCCTGGTCGAATACGACCTGTTGGACGCAGGCGCCGCCTATCGCCTTATCGAGCGCGCCGAGCCGGATTGCATCTACAATCTCGCCGCCCAGAGCTTTGTCGGCGTGTCCTTTGATCAGCCGTTCGCCACCGCCCAGATGACGGGCGTGGGTCCCGTGCATCTGCTGGAGGCGATCCGCGTCATCGAGCCGAAGATTCGCTTCTACCAAGCCTCCAGCTCGGAGCTGTACGGCAAGGTGCAGGCGGTGCCGCAGAACGAGGACACGCCGTTCTACCCGCGCAGCCCCTACGCCGCCGCCAAGTTGTTCGCGCACTGGATGACGGTCAATTACCGGGAATCCTACGGCATCCACGCCGTGAGCGGAATCCTGTTCAATCACGAATCGCCGCTGCGGGGGCAGGAGTTCGTGACGCGTAAGATCACCAACACCGTGGCGCGCATCCACCAGGGCCGCCAGGCGGTGCTGGAGCTCGGCAACCTGGATGCGCAGCGCGACTGGGGCTACGCGGAAGAATACGTCGAGGGCATGCGCCTCATGCTGGATCACCCGGAGCCGGGCACCTATGTGCTGGCGACGGGTCGGACCAACAAGGTCCGCAGCTTCGTCGAGCTTGCCTTCGGGGCGGTCGGCCGAGACATCGCCTGGTCCGGCAGCGGCGTGGACGAGGTCGGACACGATGCGAAGTCCGGCGAACTGCTGGTGAAGGTCAATCCGCAATACTTCCGCCCGGCGGAAGTGGACCTGCTGCTGGGCGACGCCTCCCTGGCCAAGCGTGACTTTGGATGGGAAGCCAAGACCTCCCTCCAGGATCTTTGCCGCGTGATGGTCGAGGCCGATCTGGCGAGGAACGCTCGTGGCGCCTCATTCTGAGCGGGTTCTGATTACGGGATCCAGCGGCTTCACGGGGCGGACCCTCCAGTCCGCCCTCGTGAAGAAGGGCTATGTCGTCAGCGGCTTGACCCGGCGGAGAGACGCCCAGCCCTGGGAGCATACCGTCGACCTGACCTCCACCGAGGCGCTGCCGGCGCTGCTGGCCGAAATCGCGCCCGACGTCGTGGTGCATCTCGCCGGGATCGCGTCGCCGGCGCATGGGGCCGTGGCGGAGATCTATAACGCCAACGTCACCGGCTCGGCGGTGCTGCTGTCGGCTCTGCGCCAGCTTGCGCGCCCGCCCCGGCTTACGCTCGTCGCCAGCAGCAGCAACGTCTATGCCCGCGGCGACGAGGGACGTCCCCAGGACGAGGCCGGCCCGCTTGAGCCGATCAACGACTATGCGGTCAGCAAGTTCGCCGTCGAGCAGATGTGCCGCCTGGTGGCGAGTTCGCTCAACATCCAGGTGGTGCGGCCCTTCAACTATACCGGCGTCGGCCAGACCAACGCGTTCCTGATCCCCAAGATCGTCGAGCACTTCGCCAGGCGTGCGAGCGAAATCGAGGTCGGGGACCTGAACCTGGATCGGGACATATCCGACGTCGAGGACACGGTTGAGGCCTATGTCCGCCTGATTGCCGGAAGCGCCGGCGACGTGCTGAACGTGTGCTCGGGCCGGGCGATCCGGCTGAGCTCGATCCTGGATATCCTGCGGGATATCTCGGGGCATGACATCGCGGTGCGGGTGAACTCCAAGTTCGTGCGCGCGAACGAGCCCAAGATCATCGTCGGGGATCGCACCGCGCTGGACGCGCGTGTCGGCGCCTGGCCGCGGCGGGAGCTGCGCGACACCTTGGAAGCCATGTATCGGGCGTCGGCCGGCTGACGAGACCGGAGCCGGCCGGCTTCCGATCCATGTGGGAAGGAGCCGGCGACCCGATGGAGCTGGCGGCCCGGAGAGGATTCGAACCTCCGACCTCCGGTTTAGGAAACCGCTGCTCTATCCTGCTGAGCTACCGGGCCGCGCGCACTTTCGCTTAGCGTCTTTCGCGGCCCGGCGGAAGTGAGCGGCTCGGCCCGGTACGGGCCCGTGCTCAGTGCTGGCTCTCGGGCATACGCACGACCAGGCCGTCGAGCGCGTCGGTGACCTTGATCTGGCAGGACAGGCGCGAGTTCGGCTCCACGCCCTCGGCGAAGTCGAGCATGGACTCTTCCATGGCCGAGGGCTTGCCCACCTTGTCGGTCCAGGCCTGGTCCACATAGACGTGGCAGGTGGCGCAGGCGCAGGCGCCGCCGCAATCGGCGTCGATGCCGGGCACGTTGTTCTTCACCGCCCCCTCCATCACGGTCAGGCCGGTCTTCACCTCCACCACGTGCTCGGCGCCTTCGAATTCGATGTAGGTGATCTTGGCCATAGGGTCCGTCTGGAAGCTTGAGTCTGGGGACTTGGGTCTGGGGACTTGGGTCTGGGATGCAGGCGCGGCCGGTCAGGCGGCCGCCACCTCCTTCATGGAAATCGCGGGATCGCGCAACCGCGCCAGATCGACCGGGCGGCGGGCGGCGATGAGTTGGCGGCCGGCCATGAACTCGGG
>FSXV01000005.1_pt1 | contig 43229 bp, 34 predicted proteins | sample 1638401 | NCBI WGS metagenome assembly FSXV01 (sample SAMEA3914788, study PRJEB12502) | metagenome | biome: forest; material: soil | place: Canada | collected 2011-07-03 | depth 0.1 m | reverse complement strand
CCGGGCTGACGGTCTTGCGCTGGGCGTCGTGCTTGGGCGGGTCCATGGCGATGAACATCGGCAGGCGGAAGTCGTCTTCCGGCTCGGCGATGGTGATGGAGGGTTGGGACGAGAAGGTCTCGTGGTCGGTGTCCACCCCCATGATGTCCTGGTAGCGCGTCACCGACCAGTAAGGGCCGAACTCGTGCTCAGGCTGGTAATGCACCGGGGCGTCGCGGCGCAGCCGCGCGAAATAGGGCAGCTCGGCGCCGGCGGAGAACAGCGCCGGATCGGCGACGTTGACCTCCTCGATCGGCATGGACCAGGCCCGCGCCTCGGCCTCGGCCCTCAAGTCGGCAGTCGACATAGCCCGGTCGTCGGCCACAGCTCACCTCCCGCGATATCTATTTTCGCGGGAGGTTGCACCGGTCCGGCGGAGGAGGAAAGTCACATTTCCGCATAGGTGAAGCTCACGCCGCTTACGAGAGCCTCACCCGATGCTGGAAACGCGGTCTCAGCGCACGCCGTAGAGCGCCATCACGTCCTGGCGCAGCGCCGCCTGGCTGGTCGAGCGCGAGTAGAACATGTGGCCGCCCGGATAGACGTGCACCTGTAGCCGGTCGGGCGAGCCCATGGTCGGGATCTGGGCCACCACCATCTTGGATTCGAAGTAGGGGCAGGACAGGTCGTCGTAGCCGTGGACGATCATGGCCTTCATCTTCGGGTCGATGGCCAGGGCCTCGCGCAGGTCGGACGCCGACTCGATGCTGGTGAACCAGTTCTTCTCCCAGTGCTGGTTCACCTCGCCGTTCAGCGCTTCGTAGTGGGCGTCGATCTTCCAGCCCGCCTCGCGGGTGATGAAGTCGACCATGGCCGAGGTCGCCGGCGCGAAGATGCCCTCCAGGATCGGATCGCCGACCCGCTGCTGCGGCGCCCAGGGATAGGGGTCGTAGGCGGTGACGTTGCTATCGTACCAGCTGCCGAGCTTGCCCTGGTCGCGATACAGCTCACGCAGGAAGGCGCGGCTGTCGATGCGGCCGCCCATGCGGCGCACGTCGGTCTCGTCCAGGCCGGTATAGGCGCTCACGCGCTTGACCAGCCGATCCACCGCCGCCGGGTCCTGGCGGCCGCGCAGCAGGTCGGTGATGAACTCGGTGCGGGCGTAGGTCTCGACGTCGGCCATCTGCTCGGGGGTCAAGGCCTTGCCCTGGCGCTCGTAGTTGGCCGCCGTCATCGACGGCAGGGTCTCGACCCACGACATCGGCGAGGTTTCCGGGTCGGAAGCGGTGCGGCCGTCGAGCGCCGGGGACACCATCACCACGCCCGAGACGCCCACGCCCATGTCGGTCTGCAGGTAATGGGTGATGGCCGGGGCGCGATAGCCGCCGTAGCTCTCGCCCACCACGTACTTGGGCGACTGCATGCGGCCGTTCTTGACCAGCCAGTCGTAGACGATGCGCGACAGGTAGGCGATGTCGGTCTTGATGGTGAAGAACTTCTTGTCGGTCTCGTCCTGCTTCAGCAGCGAGCGCGAATAGCCGGTGCCGACCGGATCGATGAACACCAGGTCGGTGAAGTCGAGCCAGGAACCGGGATTGTCGTGCAGGCGGATCGGGTCCGACGGGCTGTCGCCCTGGGCCCCGAACTGGATGCGCTTGGGCCCGATGGCGCCCAGGTTCAGATAGACCGACGAGGCGCCGGGGCCGCCGTTGAAGGCGAAGGTCACCGGCCGGTCCGGATTGCGCGGGCCGTCCAGGGTGTAGGCGGTGAACATGATCTCGGCGATCTTCTTGCCGGTCTCGTCACGCACCGGCAGCGAGCCGACGGTGGCGGTGTAGTTCACGGTCTTGCCGGCGATATGGGTCACCTGCTCGACATGGGCGTCGGCGGGGAACGGCGGCAGCTCGGCCTTGTCGTCCTTAGCCGCGACGGCGGCGGCGTCGGGCTTGCCGGCCTTGTCCTGAGCGCCCCGATCCTGAGCGAAGGAGCTGGCGCACAGGCCGAGCGTCAGAGTAGCGGCGACCGTCGCCACGAGCAGTTTGCGCATCACTTGAGTTTTCCCACCGACTTTAGGGGCGCGAGTGTTAGCGGCGCCGCACCGCCGCGCAACGGGCCGCAGCCGGACATGACGAAACGTTAATGTGTAGCAGCGGGCCTGCCCGCTCGAGACGCAGGCCCGCCCATAATCCGCTCATCCCCGCGAAGGCGGGGATCCAGATTCATCCGCATACGTCGGCAGTGACGCGGCGTAGGCCCATTGCACACAACGCTTCGCCACTTTGGAAGCGCGCCCACGACACGTCTCCGCAACTGCAGAGGGACGTCGAGCACGCTCACGGCGCCCTCTACACTCAACGCGCACCTCGAATATTACGCAATATTAATACTTGACACCCACAACACTGATTGATTTTGAATACACGAGAAATCGCAAACCAGAAACACTCGCCGATATCCACACCGGCAAAAACCTAACAATACTTCCTCACTCGACGTGAATGCGAGCCCTCATAACGCGCGCCGAATGAGCAACCGCGCCTCAACCTCAATTGAAGCGCCACCTACTCCGCCCAAACAGCAACCCAGGAAGCCATACCTACACACGGCCCCTCGGACTGCGCGCCTCCCCACCTAGACGAGAGCCAAGAGATACGATGCCCATGTTTGATCTGCGCGCGCCCCAATCGGTGCGCCAACGCGCGAAGCTTATCGGCGTAGCCGGCCTTATCCTCGGCCTCGCCGCCGCGTCCAACGCTGTGGCGCAAGACGCCAAAGGCGGCTGCGGCGCGCTCGTGATTGGCGACGATGCAAGCGGCCACAAGGTCGTCGTCATCCGCAGCGTGGAGAGCCCGGCCCCACTCGCGGTGGAGGGAATGCGCGAGGTGCTTCGCTACCGCAACGGCAAGGGCGGCGTTACCCGCGTCTACTCCGACCACGCCGTCACCCAGCAGCAGGCCGAGGCCATGCTGCGCCGCCAGGACAAAGGCCACGAGGCCTGCAGCTAGGCCTGCCAGCCCAGGCGTCGGTCGCGAACCACAAGCGATCGGCGCCCCACCGCTCATTCCCGCGAAGGCGGGGATCCAGAATCATCCGCGAGCGTCGGCGGTAATCCGGCTTGGCGGGAAGCGACTACCGCCCGCCACGCAGCTCTGCAGTCATTCGAGCATTCAGCGCCTGGAAGGTCCGAACGAGATTGTCGCAATCCGCCTTCGAAGCCTCGCAAAGGACGCTCATTTCGAGCGTAGAGCCGCCTTGGCCGTCCTCTACGATTTGGCGCTTGATCGCGGCGGGATAGGCGGGCTGCCCCTCCGACGTGAAGACCCAGATCGTGTGAGCGGCGGCGTCCGTTGCTACGGTCCAACCGTTTTCGGCTTTGAAGGTGACGCCGGGCTTCGAGCGAAGGCCGGTCAGGGCGGCGGCGACGGTCGGGTAGCCGATGGCGTCCGCCTGCTCGGGAAGCGGTGTGGACGAGTCGGGTGGAGTTTCTCCCGGATAATTCGGGCAGCGTGCCGAAAGCTGGGACCAGTCCGCCTCCATGACCTTCTGCGAGTGCTGGCGCGCGATGGTCGCCGCATCGGCATTGGTCATGAAGTTCGCTTGCTCACCGCTCACGCGGAAAGCGCCGCCCGCCGGCGATTGATAGACGACGACATAGCCGCAATGGCGATCGATGTTCGCGAAGCGGCTGACGATGTCTATCGCCGCATAGGCGCCTGAGCCGGGTCCTTGGTCCAGGTGACGGTGACGATGCGCCGTTCGGCGACAGCGCCGGCGCGGCTGTTGAAATCGGCCAGTCCGCGCGCAAATTCCGCGAACGGCTGCACGGCTCTGTCCCGTCCGCGAGCATGGCGTAGGCCGCCTCGGCGCGGCCCACGTCCCTGGCGGCGAGATAGGCCAGCACCGCCTCGCTAGCCGCCCGCGCCTGATCCTTCGAGGGGACCCAGCCCGGCGCAGAATCCGGTGTGATATTTACAATGCGCGCCTCGGCGGGGGGCGGTGGGCTCGGCTCCTCCGCTCGTGCGGGCCGGGCGCTCGTCATAGCGAGCACTATCAGGGTGGCCGCTGCCGCCGCCTGAACTTGTGATTGCATTCCGTCAAGTTACGCGATCGTGCCGACGCTGGCCAGAAGCTCTCCATAGGCCCGAGCTGGGTCCGCCATAGGTCGAAATCCGAACAGGCGCTTCACGCTGGCCGGACACCCGAACCACATCATTGCCGACACGCCTGCGAGCTTCAGCTGGATCCCCGCCTTCGCGGGGATGAGCGACTGACCAATAGGCGGCCACACGGACGAATTGCGAGCCCCTCGCAACTCCGCTTGACATCCACTTCGCACGATGTATCGTAAGATATGTTTTTCGACAAATCACACCCCCACCATCATCGTCACCACGCCTTCGCCATGGGCCTTCGCGGAGGCGGCCGTCACGGCGGCCGTCACGGCTGGGACCGGGGCGGCGGCGGCTTCTGGGGCGGCGGCGTGCCTGGCGCGCGCAAGCTGTCCTCGGCCGACCTGCAGCTGGTGATCCTGGCGCTGCTCGAACAGCAGCCCGCCCACGGCTATGAGCTGATCCGCGCCCTGGAGGAGCGTTCGGGCGGCTTCTACACCCCGAGCCCCGGGGTGATTTATCCGGCGCTGACCTATCTGGACGAGATCGGCCACGCCGTTGTCGCCCCCGAGGGCAACCGCAAGCTCTACAGCATCAGCGACGCCGGCCGCGCCCACCTGGCGGCCAACCGCGCCTCGGCCGACTCCATCCTCGACGGGCTGAGCCGCATCGGCGGCCGCATGGAGCAGGTGCGCGAGGCCTTCGCCGGTCTCGACGACGCCGATCCCGGCGCCGCCGACGAACTGCACCGGGCCCGCCACGCGCTGAAATACGCCCTGCTGCGCAAGCGCGGCGTGGGCACGGCCGAGGCGCGCCGCATCGCCGAGGTCCTCGACCGCGCCACGGCCGAGATCATGAACGAGCCTCAGGCGCCGCCGAAGGGCCGATGACATCCACCAGTGCGTCCTTCGAGACGCCCCTGTCGGGGCTCCTCAGGATGACGAGCCTAGGTGTTCAACCACCTTCGTCATGCTGAGGAGCGGCGCCAGCCGCGTCTCGAAGCACGCACAACCTAGCAACCCCCAACCCAACTCCCCCATCCCCCAACCTCCATTCAAGGAAACTGCATGTCAGTATTGACTGCGGAACGGCCTGCCCTGAGCGACAGCCCGATCATGGACCTGCGCGTGCGGGGCGTGATCGAGCGCATGCTCGCCGAGCGGCGCTATCCCGACGACGGCGGCCCGCGCCGCCACCCCGACCTCGACCCGGCCAACTACGCCGACTACGGCTTCTCGATCTTCCCCGAGCAGGGCGACCTGATCTATCTGCTGTGCCGGGCCATGCGCGCTCGCCGGGTGGTGGAGTTCGCCACCTCCGTCGGCCTGTCGACGCTCTATTTCGCCACCGCCCTGCGCGACAACGGCGGCGGCCTGGTGATCGGCTCCGAGCTGGTGCCGGCCAAGGTTGAGACCGCGCGCCGCAACCTCGCCGCCGCCGGCCTGGACGACTATGCCGAGATCCGCGAGGGCGACGCCCGCGTCACCCTGCAGGAACTTGGCGGGCCGGTGGACTTCGCCCTGATCGACGGCTGGCCGGTCGCCAGCGGCCCGTCGCTGGCGCGGCAGGTGATCGAGATCGTCGCCCCGCAGCTGCGGGTCGGCGGCTACGTCATGAACGACAACGGCGAGCCGGACTTCATCGACTTCATCCGCGATCCGTCCAACGGCTTCATCTCGATCAACCTGCCGCTGAAGGGCGGCACCGAACTGGCCGTGAAGGTGGGCTGAGCCGATGGACATCCCCGTCAATCCACCGTCCCGGCGACTCAACTCGGCCAAGGTCCGGCGCGCGGCGATGCACCCCGCGCGTCCGGGCGCCAAATGCCAGGCCGATCCCGGCGCGATCGAACCCGTGGTCGACCACGCCAAATGCGAGGGCAAGGCCGAGTGCATGGCCGTCTGTCCCTACGACGTGTTCGAAGTCGGCCGGATCGAGGACGCCGATTACCGCGCCCTGCCCTGGCTGGCCCGGCTCAAGGTGCGCCTGCACGGCATGAAGACGGCCTATACGCCCCATGCCGACCGCTGCCTGGCCTGCGGCCTGTGCGTGGTCGCCTGTCCCGAGGGCGCGATCAGCCTGGTGGAGCGGGTCTCGACGCCGCCCAGCGAGCCCATGCGGCTGTTCTTCTGAGCGGTCCGCCGCCTCACCCGCCCTCGCGCAGCCGCTCCAGCGCCGCCGGGAACCGCCGCGACAGCGGCGCCTCGGCCCCGCCGTCCAGGCCCAGGCGGTAATCCCCCGAGCCCACCGCCTCCAGGCTGCGCAGCCGGGCTGGATTGACGATCCAGGAGCGGTGGGTGCGCAGGAAGTCGTGGCTGGCCAGGGCCGCCTCCATCTCGCCCAGCGCTACGCGCATCAGGGGCCGGCGACCGTCGTCGAGCAGGAACTCGACATAGTTGCCGGCCGCGCGCACCGCCACGATCTGGTCCACCGGCATGCGCAGGATGCGCGCACCCTCGATGATATCGAAGGTGGCCGCGATTGGTTCCGGCTCGGCCTCGACCGCGGGGCCTGCGGGCTCGGCCGCAGCCGCCGGTTCGCGCACGGCCAGCAACCAGAACAGCACCCCCAGGACCGCATAGGCCAGCACGTCCTTGCGGTACTCGTAGACCAGATCACTGAGGCCCGGCGTCCGGTAGCGTGCGCCCGCCGCCGCATAGACCGCGACCCGCAGCCCCACCATCACCGCGTTGTGCACGCCGGAGAACGCCAGGCTGGTCAGCACGTGCACGGGAATGAGCTTGATCCATGGCGCGCGCCCGGGCGTCGCCCAGCGCACGGCGAGATAGATCATCCAGGCCGCGCAGAGCCCGCCCACCCCGCTGGTGAACTCCCAGGTGATCGGCTCCCGCGCCGGCAGCGGATGGCCGTTGCGCGCCGCGTCGTGCAGCACCGACAGGATGTTGACGCTGTCGACCAGGAAGGTGAACGCCGCGATGACCAGATAGGCCCGCAGCAGCCTCGGCCAGGCCGCGCCGCTCGTCCCCGCCGTCGCGCCGCTCGTCACACGGTTGCGCCAGCCGCCCCGCCGGTTTGGCCGCCCGCCCCTGGGTCCTGTTTCGCTCACGGCCACGCCGCTCATACTGTCCCTACTTCAGGCGGGAGATTCCAAGGTGGCGACAGGATGGATCAAAGGCGGCGGCCGCCGCAATGCGGGCCGCGCGCGAAAAGCCATGTTCGGTCCTGGGCTCGCCCTGCTGGCGGCAGGCCTCCTCCCCGCGACGACTTTCGCCCAAGACGCCAAAACCCAGGCCTCGGGCGCCCAAACCTCCGGGGACTGGGCCTTCTACGGCCACGACGCCGGCGGCCAGCGCTTCTCGCCGCTGACCCAGGTCGACCGCAGCAACGTGGCCAGCCTCAAGCCGGCCTGGACCTTCCACACCGGCGACATCGCTGACGGCTCCGACGACTGGCCTCGCAGCGGGCTGGAGACCACGCCCCTGTTCCTGGACGGGCGGCTCTACCTCACCACCGCCTTCAACCGCATCGTCGCGGTCGATCCCACCGGCGGGCGCCAGCTCTGGGCCTACGACCCCAAGATCAACCGCAAGGTCTGGTACGGCGACGGCCTGATCAATCGCGGCGTCGCGGCGTGGCGCGACCCCGCCACAAAAGCCGGTCCCTGCCGCCTGCGCCTGTTCGAGGCCACGCTGGACGCGCGCCTCGTGGCGGTGGACGCCGCCACTGGTCAGCCCTGCCAGGACTTCGGCCAAAACGGCGAGGTCAGCCTGCGCGACGTGCCCGGCTTCGAGCCCGGCCCCTATCACATGACCTCGCCGCCGGCGGTGATCGACGGGGTTGTGATCGTCGGCTCGGCCATCGACGACAACACCAAGGTCGACATGCCGAGCGGGGTGGTGCGCGGCTTCGACGCCCGGACCGGCGCCCTGCGCTGGAGCTGGCGGCCGCTGCAGCCGGCGCCGGGCCAGAAGAGCGGGGCGGCCAACGCCTGGTCGATCATGACCGTCGATCCCAAGCGGCATCTGGTGTTCGTGCCCACCGGCAGCGCCAGCCCCGACTATTACGGCGGCCTGCGCCCGGGCGACGACAAGTGGGCCGACTCGGTGGTGGCGCTGGACGGGCGCACCGGCAAGCTGGCCTGGGGCTTCCAGTTGGTCCACCACGACCTGTGGGACTACGACACCGCCTCGCCGCCGCTGCTGGCCAGCATTCCCCACGACGGCAAGAAGGTCGATGTGGTGGTCGCCGCCAACAAGAGCGGCTTCCTCTATGTGCTCGACCGCGACACCGGCCGCCCGGTGTTCCCGGTTGAGGAACGTCCGGTTCCCGCCAGCGACGTGCCGGGCGAACAGACCTCGCCGACCCAGCCCTTCCCGGTCGACCTGCCCGCCATCGCCCCCCAGTCGCTGTCGCCCGACGAGGCCTTTGGCCCCACCCCGGCTGATCGCGAGGCCTGTCGCGCCCTGATCGCCGGCGCCAGCGGCCACAGCGTGTTCTCGCCGCCCTCGCTCATGGGCGTGGTGGCTGTGCCCGGCAATGTCGGCGGCGCCAACTGGAGCGGTTTCAGCTTCGACCCCGGCCGCAACCTGCTGCTCGTCAACACCTCCAACCTGCCCTACTTCGTGCGCCTGATCCCCAGCGATAAGGTCATGGCCGCCGGCCAGGAGAACCTGCGCGCCGAGATCGCCCACCAGACCGGCGCCCCCTACGGCATGTCGCGCCAGCCCCTGCGCAGCCCGTCAGGCGCGCTGTGCGCCAAGCCGCCGTGGGGGCAACTGGTGGCCGTCGATCTCGCCAAGGGGACCGTCCGCTGGCGCTCAACGCTGGGCGACATGCGCGAGCTGAGCCCGGCGTTGCAGGACAAGGGCCTGGGCTCGGTCAGCCTCGGCGGCTCCATCGTCACCGCCGGCGGTCTGACTTTCGTCGGCGGCACCCTGGACCGCAGCTTCCGCGCCTTCGACACCGATACCGGCAAGCTGCTGTGGACCGCCGACCTGCCCGCCAGCGCCCACGCCACCCCCATGACCTATCGTTATCAGGGGCGGCAGTACGTGGTGATCGCCGCCGGCGGCTCGGCCAAGATCACCGAGGAGAAGCAGAGCGACGCCATCATCGCCTATGCGCTTCCAGATTCACGTTGAGGGTGACGCCGCGTGCTTCGAGACGCGGCTTCGCCGCTCCTCAGCATGACGAAGGTCATTGAGCACTAAGGCCCGTCATCCTGAGGAGCCCCGCAAGGGGCGTCTCGAAGGACGCACGCCCCACCAGCATCGAACGTGAAAACAGCTTACCGGAAACCCGCCGCCCCCCGCGCGTTGAGCGTACCGTGACGCTCAAGCCGCAAGCCCTGCTCTGTCCCCGGCCCAGCGGTCTCTACTGCCCGCCCGGGGACTTCTACATCGACCCGACGCGGCCGGTGGACCGGGCGGTGATCACCCACGGCCACGCCGACCACGCTCGCCCCGGCCATGGCGTGGTCGCCGCCACGCCCGAGACCCTGGCCATCATGGCCTCGCGCTATGGCGCCGACTTCGCCGGCCGCACCGAGCCCCTGGCCTATGGCGAAACGGTGCTGCGCAACGGGGTGGAACTGAGCCTGGTCCCGGCCGGCCATATCCTAGGTTCGGCCCAGGTGGTGCTGCGCTGGAAAGGCATGACCATCGTCGTCTCCGGCGACTACAAGCGCCGCCGCGACCCCACCTGCCCGCCGTTCGAGCCCGTCCCCTGCGATGTGTTCGTCACCGAGGCCACCTTTGGCCTGCCGGTGTTTCGTCACCCACCGGACAGCGACGAGATCGCCAAGCTGCTGAAATCGCTGAAGCAGTTCCCCGAGCGCACCCACCTGGTCGGGGCCTATGCGCTCGGCAAGACCCAGAGGATCATCCGCCTGCTGCGCGAGGCCGGCTACGACCGGCCGATCTATGTCCACGGGGCCATGCTCGCCCTGAACGCGCTGTACTCAGCCCACGGCGTCGACCTCGGCCCGCTCGCCCCCGCCACCACCGAGAGCAAGGCCAAGCTCGAGGGCGAGATCGTCATCGCCCCGCCCTCGGCGCTGGAAGGCCCATGGCTGCGCCGCTTCGCTGATCCCCTGCCGGCGCTGGCTTCTGGGTGGATGCGGGTCAAGGCCCGCGCCCGCCAGCGCCACGTCGAGCTGCCGCTGATCCTCTCCGACCACGCCGACTGGGACGAGCTGACCACTACGGTCGCCGAGGTGCGCCCCGGCGAACTGTGGGTCACCCACGGCGCCGAGGAGGCGCTGATCCGCTGGTCGGAGCTGAACGGCGTCCCGGCCAAGGCGCTGAACGTGGTGGGCTATGCGGAAGAGGACGACGGCTGATGCGCGCCTTCGCCGTCCTGCTCGACCGGTTGGCCTTCACCCCCTCGCGCAACGCCAAGCTGGTGCTGCTGCGCGACTATCTGGGCTCGACGCCGGATCCCGAGCGCGGCTGGGCGCTGGCAGCCCTGACCGGGGCCCTGTCGTTCCATGCCGCCAAGCCGGCCCTCATCCGCGCCGCGATGGAAGCCCGGCTCGACCCGCAGCTGTTCGCGCTCTCGTACGACTATGTCGGCGATCTGGCCGAGACGGTGGCCCTGGCCTGGCCCGCCCGCCCCGGCGCCAACCGCGAGCCCGAGTTACCCGAGGTGGTCGCGGCCCTGCGCACCGCCTCGCGGCACGAGGTCCCGCGCCTGTTGGAAAGCTGGCTCGACGCACTCGATCCCGACGGCCGCTGGGCCCTGCTCAAGCTGATGACCGGGGCGCTACGGGTCGGCGTCTCGGCGCGGCTGGCCAAGCAGGCCCTGGCCGAGCTGGGCCAGGTTCCGGTCGAAGAGATCGAGGAGGTCTGGCACGGCCAGGCGCCGCCCTATGCCGACCTGTTCGCCTGGCTGGAGGGGCGCAGCGAGCGCCCCGCCGCCGACGCCGCCGCGCGGTTCCGCCCGGTGATGCTGGCCCAGGCGGTGGACGAGGCCGCCGACTTCGCCCGCTACGACGCCGCCGACTACGCCGCGGAATGGAAGTGGGACGGCATCCGGGTCCAGGCGGTCAACGAGGGCGGCAAGCGCGCCATGTACAGCCGCACCGGCGACGACATCGGCCCGGCCTTCCCCGACGTGCTGGACGCCCTGTGGTTCGAAGGCGTGATCGACGGCGAGCTGCTGGTCATGCATGACCACCGCATCGGCGCCTTCGGCGAGCTGCAGCAGCGGCTGAACCGCAAGGCGCCCACGGCCAAGGAGCTGGCCAAGTACCCCGCCGGCATCCGCGCCTATGACCTGCTGCTGCACGGCGAGGACGACCTGCGCGCCCTGCCCTTCACCGAGCGCCGCGCCCAGCTGGAAGCGCTGCTGGCCGGTGCGCCCAACGCGGCCATCGACCTGTCGCCGCTGGTGGCCTTCGACAGTTGGGACCAGCTCGCCCGCATTCGCGCCGAACCGCCGCCCGGCGACCCGCAGTTGGCCGAAGGGCTGATGCTCAAGCGCTGGGACTCGCCCTATCTCGCCGGCCGGCCCAAGGGCCTATGGTTCAAGTGGAAGCGCGACCCGCATCTGGTCGACGCGGTGCTGATGTACGCCCAGCGCGGCCACGGCAAGCGCTCGGGCTTCTATTCCGACTACACCTTCGGGGTCTGGCGCGAGGACGCTAACGGAGATCGGGCGTTGACGCCGGTCGGCAAGGCCTATTTCGGCTTCACCGACGAGGAGCTGAAGCAGCTCGACAAGTTCGTGCGCGACCACACCGTCGAGCGGTTCGGCCCGGTGCGCTCGGTGCGCGCCGACGCGGACTTCGGCCTGGTGCTGGAGATCGCCTTCGAGGGCCTGCAGCGCTCCACCCGGCACAAGTCCGGCCTGGCCATGCGCTTCCCGCGCGTCCGCCGCATCCGTTGGGACAAGCCGGCCCGCGAGGCGGACGAACTCTCCACGCTTGAAGCCCTGCTGGCGACGCTCAGCGACTGGGACGCCCGCAGCGCGAGCTAGAACGCGTGCTTACCCGCGTCCTTCGAGACGCCCTTTCAGGGCTCCTCAGGATGACGAATGTGGGCGTTCAACAGCCTTCGTCATGCTGAGGAGCGGCATAGCCGCGTCTCGAAGCACGCACGGCTTTTCCGCCGGGCAGCACAGCCTAGAACGCAAACGAGCGCTGTTCGCCGACGACCTGGGGCGTGTGGTCGGGTTCGCCTGGGCCGGCATGACGCCGCGCGCGGGCGCACTGGTGGATCTCGTCGGCCAGTTCGCGGAGTTGCTCCACATCCAGCCGCCGACAGCCGGCCAGCACATGCAGCCGGAACTCCGCCGCCTCATGGCTGTCGAACACCGCCTTGCTCATTGCGAACACCCTCATGCCGAAACCTCGTCGCCGTTTGCACTTCCTTCGAAACACGAACCTTTTCAGTAGATTGACTTGTAACCGAACACGACGCGCCAGCCGTCGTGCATCTGCGGCGTCGGCTCATCGAGCGCTTCGGCCGCTTCGAGCTGGAACACCGCCTTGTCGGCCACCGCCAGCCGCGCGCCGAAGCCGGCCGAGGATAGCGACTCGCTATAGGGCGCCACCACGAAGCGATTGACGCTCCAGAGCTTGCCGCCATCGACGAAGCCATAGACCTCCGAGCCCTTGATCAGGCCCGGCACGTGCTGGGGCGAGTAGGCCAGCTCCGAGGAGCCCGCCACGCCGGAGTCGCCGATGATGATCGCCGCCGGGAAGGCGCGGCCGAACTCGTCGCCGCCCAGCGCCAGTTGCTCCACCGACGGCAGCCGGTCGCCCAGGCTGTACTGGCCGATGCCGCGCAGACGCAGGGTCAGCGGGAGCAGCGGCTTGTAGTCCAGCCCCAGGCGGCCGTTGAGCTTCTTGAAGGTCTGGTCACTGAACAGCGGGCTGGTCACCTTCGCGCCCAGGATGTCGAGGCCGAAGCTGCTCGTGCCGCTGGCCGCCAGGGTCAGCTTGCCGAGGCTGCGGGTATAGCCGGCGGCCACGCGCAGGGCGCGGGTGTGATCGTCGGAGATCATCTGGCCGAACAGGGCGTTGTCGCTGTTCACCCCGTCCATCGAGCCGGTGACGGTCAGGCCCTGGTTGGCGGTGTGGATCACCGGGTACGACAGGGCCACGCCCGCGGTGACGGCGCTGCCGTGCAGCGGGATCGAGGCCGGCCGCGTGCGCAGGTAGCCGATATTGGCCGAGCCGGTCAGGCCGTCGTCGGTCAGAAGCTCCGAATGCGACAGGGCGTAGTATTGGAAGCGGTCGATGTCGGTGGGCACGACCACGGTGAAGCGGGTCTGGTCGCCGCCCCGAAGCAGGCTGTTGGCGGTGAGGTCGAGCTCCACCTGAGTGCGGCCAAGCTCGGCGGTGCCGCGGTTGTTGACCCCCACGCCGACCTCGAACGGGCGCCGCGTGACGTTGATCTGCAGCACCACCGCGCCGCTCTCGGTCCCCTTGAGGAACTGGATGTCGACCTTCAGCCCCGGGATGTCGCGGATCAGCAAGGCTGCGCGTTGCAGGGTCGACTTGCGCAGCGGCCGCTCGTGCAGGGTGCGCTCGGCGATGCGGCGCACCAGGGCGGCGTCCTTCTTGGCCGCACCGTCGGCCTTGACCTGGACATCCTGGATATAGCCCTCGATCACCCTCAGCCGCACCACCCCGCCGTCGAAGCCCTGGCTCGGCAGCAGCACGGTGTAGAGCGCCACGTCGGTCTTGGCGTAGGCGGCTGCGGCCGCCTGGGTCAGCTCGCCCAGCGCCTTGGCGTCGCCGTTGCGGCCGATGAACGGGTGGAAGGCGGCGTTGATCACCCCCGGTGGAGCGGCGGTGGCGCCCTCGAGCCGGATGGACCTGATGGTGAACTGCACCGCCGGCTGGGGCGCGATCACCGTGGCCGACCCGCCAGCCGGGATGCGCGGCCGCAGCTCCGGCGCCGGTGGTTCGCGGTCGGCCCGGTTGCGGTCGAGGATCAGCGGCGACCCCGCCTGCGCCCACGCCAAACTCGGCGTCAAGGCCAGGCCCAGGCACCACAAAAGCGCCGCCGCCGCGGGTCTTGAGACCCCGTTCATTCCCAATCCCCTCGACGGCGGCGGGTGCGCCCGCCGCCGCTATCCGCTTGTTTTTTTTAGTGGTGCGCCACCAGGCCCCCGACGCCAGACAGGGCGTTGGACGCCGTCGACACCACATTGCCGACCGCGCTGGTGTTGGCGGAACCGAGCGGGGTCCCAAGCACGCTCACGCTGCCGCTGCTGGCCACGCTGGCCACGGGCGCGCCGAGCGCGGTGGCGTTCAGGGCCTGACCGCCGCCATTGTTCACGCCCAGCGAGGCCAAGGTCCCGGCCGGCGCCGCCGACGTCCCGACCCCAACGCCCACCAGGGGCGACGCGCCGGTGTTCGGCCCCACCGCCGCGTTCAGCCCCGAGGCCGAACTCGTCACGCTGGCCAGAGGCGTCGTGCCGAGCGAGGCGCCGGCCACGGTGTTGGAGCCGTTCAGCAGGTTCACGCTGGCGACCGAGCCGGTGGCGTTGTTCGGCGACAGGGCCGAGACGCCCAGCGGCGAGGTGGCGCCGGACGAGCCCAGCACCTGCTGGCCTGCGCCGTTGACGCTGGCGACCGCCCCAAGCGGCGCCGTCGCGGCGTTCAGCGTACCGACCAAGCCGTTCTGCTGCATGCCGCTGCCCGTGCCGGCGAGCGCGCCGCCCACCGTATTGCCCGCGCCGGCCACCGTATTGACCAGACCGCTGGCCGGCGTGCCCGAGGCCGACTGGCCCAGGTCCGAGGTCGTCGCCAGCATGGCGTTGCCCGCGGTGTTCAGCACGCCGCCGACCAGGTTGCCGGTCGCGCCGGAAGCCTGGGACGCCGTGCCGTCGGCGGTGGTGACCAGGGCGCCCTGGGCCGTGCCGGCCGCCGTTCCCACGGTGGAATTGCCGAGGCCGACCCCGACCGAGCCCGATCCGCCACCGGCTGAGCCGGTGCCCGAGCCGGCGCCGGATCCACCGCCAGAACCCGAACCGCCGCCCTGTTGGCCAGAGCCGGAGCCGGAACCGCCGGAGCCGGAGCCTGACCCTTGCTGGCCGCCGGAACCACCGGACCCGCTCGAACCGCTACCGCCCGAGCCCGAGCCCGAGGTGGACCCGGAGCCGCTCGCCACCGGGGTCGAAGAAAAGGAAACGCCGTGTCCGGTCGAGCAGGCCGCAGCCACGAGGCTCATCGCGGAGATGCCAACCAACAAGCCGAACTTGGACGCACAATTGTATGCCATGTCCCACTCCTCCTATGGCTGTAGTTCGAGGAGAAATAATCCACACAAAAGTGCATAGTTCCCAAAATATCTTAGTTAATGCTTATTAATCACAGCAGATATTGAGATTACGCGATTTTAAAAAGAGATTTTATTGATTCAAAATCATGACGCTTGAGATTAATGGCGTCGAAATGGTTAACAAATTGAAGCTTCACCGTAACGTATCCACACCCATGGCGCGATGCGCCGCCAAGATCGACACCCTCACAACACAGGCGCGCCTCGACGAATTTCGATGATGGGCTCGGCAGAGCACGGCGGCCAAGCAAAAGGCCAAGCTTTGCTGTTCGTGATCTCGCCGCCCCACGCGCTCGATCGCCCAGGACGCGGCGTTCCGGCCGAGGCGCGAAACGGCCAGCCTGATCTCGCCTGATTCTTCTGCAAACTAGGGTCAGCGCCGGTGGTGCGGCTTACCTTCCGCACGCAGATCGTCTATGGCGGCGCTGGAGCGACAGAGCCGTGACAGACAAACCTGCGGATACCAACAAGGTCGACACGTCCCCAGCGCCCACGCCCGGCCGCGGACGCCCCAGGAACGTTGCGGTCGACGCCGCGGTATTGCGCGCCGGCTGGGAGGTTCTCGCTGTCGCCGGCTACACCGGCCTGACCTTCGAAGCCGTCGCCGAGCACGCCGGCTGCAGCCGCCCGGCGCTGTACCGGCGCTTCGCCAACAAGCGCGACCTCGTGCTGGAGCTGATCCGCACCGCCGCACGCGAATTCCGTCCGGATGTGGACGAAGAGGCCGATCCGCGCCACGCCCTGATCGAGCACCTCAAGGCCTATGTCCGCTATCTCAAGGACTCTGGCGGCGCGGTGATGCTGGCCCTGTCCCAGGCGCGCCGGGCCGATCCCCTCCTGTCCCAGGCCCTGGACGAGCTGTTCATCAGCGAGCGGCATCATTTCGTCCGCGCGCTGGACGCCGCCGGCCCAACGCCGCCGGACGTGATCGACATCCTCATCGACGTGCTGCTGGGCGCAGTGTCCTTCCGCGTCGCCCTGTGCGACGGCGAGATCGCCGACGCCGAAATCGAAGAAATCGTCGACATGACGCTGCATCGCGCCCGGGCGCTGTCGCCCACGGGCGGCCCGGCCGGCCGCCGCCTGCAAAGCGCCTAGGTCCGCACGCCATCCCCGCTCATCCCGGCGAACGCCGGGGCGAGTGGGGCGGAGCTTTTCAAAGGTGGTTTTCACGACGGGTGTTGGCGGAGACGTACTGCGTCCTTCGAGACGCCCCTTCCGGGGCTCCTCAGGATGACGCGCGTGGTGTGCGACACCCTTCGTCATGCTGAGGAGCGGCGATAGCCGCGTCTCGAAGCACGGCGTACCCACACCCGATGTGAAATGAGCCTTTTCAAAGCGCCCAAGCGCTTGATAACGCTGGCATGACAGCGCGCGCAGCGCCCAGGCTTCGTCAAATCCACCCCAAGCGTAGCGACGCCTGACAACAGCAGCCGGCCAATGCAGAGCCGCCGCTGATCTCGCACATGCGAAAGCTGCTTTCACCGCCATCGCCGGGATCAAGATCAAATCTCGCCTCCCCCCGTTGCAAGACTCAAGAAGTCATGCATTGATAGCTTTAGCTACCGTCCGGGGGAATGGATGCGACAGCTTGCGGTGGGGACCAGTGCTTGGCTCATGGCGTGCGGAGGCTCGGCCCTGGCCCAGACCACGCCGCCGCCGCAACCGGACGCGCCGCCGGCCGTGCAGGAGGTGATCGTCACCGCCCAGAAGCGGGCGGAAAACCTCCAGGAGGTGCCGGTCTCGGTCACCGCCCTTTCGGCCCAGACCCTGCAGGACCGCCACGTCTCCACCATCCTCGACCTGTCGAACCTGGCCCCGGGCCTGCAGATCAAGACCGACGACACCGCCGCCAACCCGCGCATCTTCATCCGCGGCGTCGGCCTGAACGACTTCAACCCCGCCACCGCCAGCCCGATCGGCATCTATATCGACGGCGTCTACGTCACCTCGCCGCTGGCCCAACTGGCCTCGATGTACGACCTGGAGCGGGTCGAGGTGCTGCGCGGGCCGCAGGGCACGCTGTATGGCCGCAACACCACCGGCGGGGCGATCAACCTGATCAGCCGCAAGCCCACCGACACCTTCGAGGCCGACGCCTCCATCGAGTACGGCCGCTTCAACTCGGTGGACGCGCGCGCCGCGGTGGGCGGGCCGCTGATCGAGGACAAGCTCGCCTTCCGGGTGGCCGGGGTCTACCAGCGCGACGACGGCTACATGCTCAATCGCCTGACCGACCACACCGGCAACAACACCGACCGCTATGACGTGCGCGCCTCCCTGCTGTGGACGCCGGAAAAGAGCTTCGACGCCGATCTGGTGGTGCATATGGGCCAGTCCCGCGGCGGCTCGATCTGGGCCTACAACCGCTCGCTGCTGCCCCAGACCGCCGCCGCCACCGGGCCGGACGGCCTGTGCGCGCCGGGCTTCTACACCTCGGGCCAGTGCACCAACATCCTCGGCTACGCCAACACCTCGAGCAACCTGTACCAGGGCGACTACCGCATCGAGGGCCGCGACCAGGTCAAGCTGTTCGGGACCACCCTGACGATGAACAAGGACCTGGGCTTCGCCAGCCTGGTCTCCATCACCGGCTACCAGCGCGCCGACCGCAACGACCAGGAAGACACCGACGCCAATCCGCTGCCGGTGATCTCGGCCAGCTACATCGCGCGGGAAGAAACCTTCAGCCAGGAGCTGCGGCTGCAGTCGCCCAGCAAGACCGACCTGCGCTACGTGTTCGGGCTCTATTACGCCTACGACTACCTCAACAACAATTCGTCCTACAGCGTCCTGCCCGGCCTGCAGGACCCGGCCAACGCCGCGCTGGACCTGCAGCTCGGCATCGCCAACGTGGCCTGGCCGTTCCGCCAGGTGATCGACAGCTACGCCGCCTTCGGCCAGGTCGATTACGACATCACCCCGCGCCTGACCGTGACCGGCGGCCTGCGCTATTCGGCCGAGCACAAGGGCTTCGACGAGGTCAGCTCGGCGCCGAATTTCAACTTCACCTTCTTCACCTTCAACGAGAACAAGACCTTCGACTCGGTCAGCGGCCGCTTCGCCTTGAAGTACAAGCTGACCGACACCGCCAACGTCTATTTCAGCTATAACCGCGGCTTCAAATCCGGCGGCTTCTTCTCGGGCCAGACCACCGATGTCGCCGACGTCGGCCCCTACAAGAACGAGGACGTCAACGCCTACGAGGTCGGAGCCAAGACCGAACTGTTCGGCCGCATGCTGCGGGCCGACGTCTCGGGCTTCTATTACGACTACACGAACCTGCAGGTGTACTCGACGGTGCAGCGTGGCCTGATCACCGAGCAGCTATTCACCAACGCCTCGGCCGCACGGATCTATGGCGGCGAGTTCGAACTGGCTTCGTCGCCCCTGCGCGGCCTCGACCTGACGGCTGGGCTGTCGCTCCTGAGCGCGACCTATGTCGATTTCGTCTCCCAGGGCGTCAACTACACCGGCAACCAGCTGCCCTCGGCCCCGCATGAGAGCCTGAACGCCTCCGCGCGCTATGTGCGGCCTCTGCCGGTGGGCGAGCTGGTCTCGGAGGTCGACCTCAACTACCGCAGCCAGATCTTCTTCGACACCAGCAACGACCCGCGCCTGAGCGACCCCCAGCGCGCCTTCGTCGACGCCGAGCTGGGCTGGCGCGCGCCCAACGGCCGCTACGAGATCGGCCTGTGGGGCCGCAACCTGTTCGACGAGACCAACATCAGCGACATCACCCCGCTGCCGGCGCTCGGCTTCGACGCGATCAGCGTCGGCAAGCCGCGCACCTACGGCCTCTATCTGAGGGCGCACTATTGAGCGTGGCTCTGGACCCGATCCGCACCGACTGGCTGGGGGCGCGGCCCGACCGCGTGCAGGTGGCGAGCGCGTTTGCGATCGGCATCGTCGGCATTGTCGTCGCCGGACTGCAGCCGCTGCTGCTGGGGGCGCTGCAGGCCAGCGGCCGCATCACCAACGTCCAGATCGGCCACGCCGCCACGCTGGAGCTGCTGACGCTGGGGATCGGCGCGGGCCTGGCCGGCGGCCTGCTGGAACGGCTGCCCCTGCGCCTAGTCGCCCTGGTCGCCGCCCTGGTCTATGTCGCCGCCAACCTGGCCACCCTGGGCGCCCATGGCGAGGGCGTGACCCTGGTCCGCGGCCTGGCCGGCCTGTCCGGCGGGGTGATGATCTGGATCGTCGTCGGCGTGATCGTGCGCTCGCCCGCGCCGGCGCGCTGGGCCGGCGCCTATCTGGCGCTGCAGACCCTGGCCCAGCTGGCGGTGGCCGCCCTGCTCGGCGCCGTCGCGGTCAACCGACCCGAAGGCGCGCCCCTGGCCATGGCGGCGCTGGGCGTCCTGGCCGGGGCCGTCGCCGTCGGCCTGCCCCACAGGCTCGATCCCCTGCCGCGCGAGGAGACCGCCTCGGGCCTGCCGCCGGCGCGAGGCTGGATCGTGCTGGCCGCCGCCGCCCTGCTTCAGGCCTGCGTCATCGGCACCTGGGTCTATCTCGAGCCCCTGGGGGCCCAGGCGCACCTCGCGGCCCCCATCATCGCCCTGGCCGCGCCGCTGTGTCTGGGCGCCCAGGTGGTCGGCGCCTCCTGCGCCACCGCCGCCGCCACCCGCCTGCCCTGGTTCGCCACCCTGGTGGTCGCCGGCCTTGGCCTGGCGGTCTCGGTCGTGGCCTTGTCGTCCTTGCCGCCAGCCGCCGGCTTCCTGGCGCTGGAGATCGTGTTCGGCTTCCTGTGGCTGTTCTTCATGCCGTTCCTCACCCCGCTGGCGATCGAGGTCGACCCCACCCGCCGCACCGCCGTGCTGGGACCGGCCGCCAACCTGATCGGCGCGGCGCTGGTCCCGCTGGCGGCCTCGCTGCTGGTGGGCGACAGCAATGCGCGGGCGGCGCTGCACCTGTGCGCCGGCCTGGCCCTGGCCGGGGTGGCGCTGATCTTCGGCTTGCATCTTCTGCGCCGCCGCGGTCTGTCCCCCGCGTGACCCGCGCCAAGTCCCCCCATCCCGATCCCGCCACCGCCGGCATCTCGCTGGAGGTCAAGCTGCACCCGTCCCAGGCGCGCGGGCACGACACCTACGAGATGATCCTCACCACCGCCGGCGAGATGCTGAGCGACATCGGTTTCGAGCAGCTCTCCACCAACAAGGTGTGCGAGCGCGCCGGCCTGACCCCGCCGGCGCTCTACCGCTACTTCCCCAACAAGTACGCGATCCTCAAGGCGCTGGCCGACCGCATCATGCAGGCGCAGGACGAGGCGGCGTTCGCCTGGCTGCAGGCCGGCGGGCTGGAGGGCGAGACCCTGGACGAGATCCAGGCCAAGGCGGTGGCGATCCAGACCGAGATCATCGCCATCGTCCGCCGCGCCCCCGGCGGCATCGCCGTGCTGCGCGCCATCCGCGCCGTGCCGCTGTTGCAGGAGCTGCGCTTCGCCTCGCGCGATGCGGTGGCCCAGGTCTTCGCCGACGCCATGCGCGACAACTACGCGCCCGACGACTGGCCGCGGCTGCAGCTCGGCGCCCGCATGATGGTCGAGTTGCTCTACGCCGCCAGCGAAATGGTGCTGGAGGAGCCCGACCGCGACGCCGAGGCCATCACCCGCGAGGCCTGCCTAGCCTTCAACCTCTATTTCGCCAGCTTCCGCCGCGCCGACAAACGTTTGCGCCAGGAGGTTTGAGATCGCGACGCTTGCGATAGTTATAACTACCGTATTAGGCTGAAGCCCGAAGCGGGAGGTGCAGCATGGCGCAGTGGCGGAACTGGTCTGGCAGCGTCGAGGCGCATCCGAGCGCGATCGCCCGCCCGCGCACCGAAGCCGAACTCGCCCGCCTGGTGATCGAGGCCCAGGCCGTGCGGGTGGTGGGCGCCGGCCACTCCTTCATGCCGCTGTGCGCCACCGACGGCCTGCTGCTGAACCTGAGCGAGCTGGAAGGCGAGCTGGTCATCGCCCCCGACCGCCGCACCGCCAACGCGCCGGGCGGCTGGAGCCTGGCGCGCCTGACCGAAGCGCTCTGGGCCCAGGGCCTGTCGCTGGCCAACCAGGGCGACGTGAACCCGCAATCGGTGGCCGGCGCGGTCTCCACTGGCACCCACGGCACCGGCAAGGCGCTGGGCAGCCTGGCCGCCATGGCCCGCGGCTTCCGCATCGTCACCGCCGCCGGCGAGGCGCTGGACTGCGACGCGACCACCCGGCCCGAGCTATACCAGGCCGCCCGCCTGTCGCTGGGCCTGCTGGGCGTGGTCACCCGCGTGACCATGGAGGTGATGCCGGCCTATCACCTGGAGGAGACGGTCGAGCGCCGCCCCCTGGCCCAGGTGATGGATTGCTTCGAGGATTGGGCGGCCGAGCGGCGGCACGTCGAGTTCTTCGTCTTCCCCTATGCCGACGAGGTCATCCTCAAGACCCTGAGGCCGGTCGCACCCGAAGGCGAGTTCCACCCTTCCCAGGACATCGGCGAGACCGCCTTTCGCCTGGCCTGCGAGACCGGCGCGCGTCTGCCCGCCACCATCCCCGGCGGCCAGAAGCTGATGATGAAGGCCATGGGCAAGACCACCCGCCGGGTCGGCCCGGCCTGGCGCATCTTCCCCTCCGACCGCACCGTGCCGTTCGAGGAAATGGAGTACGAGGTCCCGCGCGACGCCGGTCTGGCGACGCTCAAGGCCGCCATCGACCACATCCGCAAGGCGCGCCTGCCGGTGACCTTCCCGTTCGAGTTCCGCTGGGTGGCGGGCGACGACATCTGGCTCAGCCCGTTCCACGCCGGGCCCTGCGCCTCGATCTCGATGCACCAGTTCGCCCCCATGGGCTATGCCGAGGTGTTCGCCGCGGTCGAGCCGATCCTGCGCGGCTCGGGCGGGCGGCCGCACTGGGCCAAGCGGCACACCCTGGCCGAGGCCGACGTCCACGCCCTGTATCCGCGCGCCGCCGACTTCCTGGCCGTGCGCCAAGCCGTCGACCCCGACGCCAAGTTCGCCAATGCGCCGTTGCGCGCCCTGTTCGGCATCACGCCTCAATCCTCCAAGGTGACTACCCATGGATGACCTCGCCCTGCACGGCGCCCTGATCGGCGCGCCCAACGGCCGCTCGGCCCTCAACACCCCGGTGCTGGTGGTCGATCTCGACGCGCTGGACCGCAACATCGCCCGAATGGCCGCGTTCGCCGCCGAGCACGGCGTGACGCTGCGTCCCCACGCCAAGACCCACAAGAGCGTCGACATCGGCCGCCGCCAGCTCGCCGCCGGCGCCGTGGGCCTGTGCTGCGCCAAGCTGGGCGAGGCCGAGGCCCTGGCCGAGGGCGGGCTGGACGGGCTGCATCTCACCTCGCCCGTAGTGACGCCCCAGGCCATCGCCCGGCTGGTGCGGCTGAACGAGCGGCTGTCCGACCTGATGGTGGTGGTCGACAATCCCGACAACGCCCACGCCCTGGCCCGCGCGGTGGCCCGCACCGAGCGCACGCTCGACGTCATCATCGACATCGACCCCGGCATCATGCGCACCGGCGTCTCCTCGCCAGAAGCCGCTGTGGCCCTGGCCCGCACCATCGCCGCCCTGCCGGCGCTGCGCCTGCGTGGCGTGCAGTGCTACTGCGGGGCCGAGCAGCACATCGAGGGGTTCGCCGACCGGCGCGAAGCCATTCAGGCCAAGACCGCCTATCTGCGTCAGGTCATCGCCGCCCTCACCGAGGCCGGCTTCACGCCCGAGATCGTCACCGGCGGCGGCACCGGCACCCACCGCATCGACGTGGCCGAGGGCGTGTTCACCGAGCTGCAGGTCGGCTCCTACGTGTTCATGGACAGCCAGTACGACGTCTGCGCCCTGGTCGAGGAGGGCTCAAATCCGTTCGAGACCTCGCTGCTGATCGACACCCGGGTGATCAGCGCCAACTCGCCGATGCTGGTCACCGTGGACGGCGGCTTCAAGGCCTTCGCCACCGAGGCCGGCGCGCCCCAGATCGTCGACGGCGCGCCCGAGGGCTCGATGTACGCCTTCATGGGCGACGAGCACGGCGCGGTGGTGCCGCCCTACGACGCCAACATGCGCCCAGGCCTTGGCGACCGCGTGACCTTCGCCGCGCCACACTGCGATCCTACGGTCAACCTGTACGACCACTACCATGTCGTGCGAGACGAGGAGCTGGTGGCGATCTGGCCGGTGTCGGCCCGCGGCCGCTCGCGCTGACTGTCCACCACCTGCCAAGGGAGGTTTCGGCATGAGCCCGCTCGACGGCATGGATCCCGGTCTTCGCGCCGCCTTCGAGCGCCAGCATTCCGCCTCGCGCGCCCAGCCCGCGCCCGACCTAACGGCCCGCCGCGCGGCGCTCGCCAAGCTGCGCGAGCTGTTGCGCAGCGAAGGCGCGGCCATCGCCAAGGCCATCTCCGACGACTTTGGCGGCCGCAGTCCGGCCGAGACCGAACTGCTGGAACTCGTGCCAGCGCACAACGCCATCCGCCACGCCTATCGCCACCTGGCGCTGTGGCTGCGGCCCGAACCGCGGCCGGTGGACCTGGTGTTCCAGCCCGCCCGCGCCTGGGTGCGCCACGAGCCGCTGGGGGTGGTGGGGATCATCTCGCCCTGGAACTACCCGCTGCTGCTGACCCTGGCGCCGTTGGTCGATGCGCTGGCCGCCGGCAACCGGGCCCTGCTCAAGCCCTCGGAACTGACCCCAAGCTTCTCCGCCCTCTTGGCCAAGCTGGTCGCCGACCGCTTCGATGCGGCCGAGGCGCATGTGATCACCGGCGGGGTCGAGACCGCCAAGGCCTTTTCCAGCCTGCCGTTCGACCACCTGATCTTCACCGGCTCGACCCATGTCGGGCGCCAGGTGATGCAGGCCGCCGCCGCCAACCTGACCCCGGTGACGCTGGAGCTCGGCGGCAAGTCTCCGGCCGTGGTCTGCGCCGACTATTCCCTCGACAAGGCCGCGCGCAGCCTGGCTTTTGGCAAGTTCGTCAACGCCGGCCAGACCTGCATCGCCCCCGACTATGTCCTGGCCCCGACCGACAAATGCGAGGCCCTGGCCGAGGCGGTGCTGGGCCACGTGCGCCGGGCCTATCCGACCATCGCCGCCAACGCCGACTATTCCAGCCTGATCACCGAACGCCACCACGCCCGCCTGGTCCAGGCGTTGGACGAGGCCCGCGCCGCCGGCGCCGACATCCGCAAAGCCGATCACGGCGAGGTCCAGGCCGGTCGCAAGATGGCGCCCACCGTGGTGCTCAATGCGCCTGCCGACGGGGTGCTGCTGCGCGAGGAGATCTTCGGCCCGATCCTGCCCATCGTCGGCTACCGCGACCTCGACGAGGCCCTGGCCTTCATCGCCGAGCGCGAGCGGCCGCTGGCGCTCTACGCCTTCACCCACGACCGGCGCAGCCAGGACCGCATCCTCGACGGGGCCATCTCGGGCGGGGTGACGCTCAACGGCACGCTGCTGCACATCGCCCAGGACGAGCTGCCGTTCGGCGGCGTCGGCCCCAGCGGCATCGGCGCCTATCACGGCCGCGAAGGCTTCCGCCGCCTCAGCCACGCCCGCTCGGTCTACAAGGTCGGCCCGGTCAACACCTTCGAGCGCCTGGGGCCGCCCTGGGGCAAGCTCGCCGCCGCCACCGCCGCGTTCCTGAGCCGACGGTAGGGGCAAGGCTGACAGGGAAAGCGGCGCGCGATCTCGCCGCAGAACCCAAGCCCTGCCTCGTCCGTTGTAACGATATGAGACATCCTGACCAAGGCCCGCCGCCCCGCTGCCGCCCTACGCCGTCCCGCGAACCCGACTCGCCCCGCCGGGCCAAGGCGCCCAAGGACGTGACCAAGCCGTTCGATCCGCCCGGCGCGACCCCGCCGCCGCCCGGCGCTGGCTACACCTCCAACGGCGAGCACGACTACTGACGGATGCGTCAGATTTGCTGCGTCAGATCCGGCGCATGGCCGACAGGTCGGCCGCGGGGTCGAACAGCAGGCCCAGCGGGATGTGCAGGGCGTTGATCACCGCGTGCAGTTCCGCGCCGTTCAGCCGTGTTCGTCCCTGCTCGGCCAGGGCGATGCGGTGGGGGTCGAGATGGGCTTCGCCGGCCAACCGGTCCAGGCTGACGCCACGGGCCTCGCGCACGCGGCGCAGGCCCGTCCCCAGGCGCACCGAGGCCTCGTCGACAGACGGAAACGGGACGATCATGCGTCGTCTCCCTTGGATCCGTAGCTCCCTATGCCGACGAGCCTAGTCCTTTCCCAAGCCCGCGCCTACAGGTCCCGCGCCTACAGCGCTTTTTCAGGGAACTGGGCCAGCATCCAGGCGCGGAACGCCCGCATCCCCCCCGTTGGCGCGCGCGACTTGAGCCGGGTCAGCCAGTAGCCGCCGAGGTCGGCCTCGATGGCGAACGGGCGCGCCAGCTGGCCGCTCTCCAGCTCGCGCCGGAACAGCCCGGGCGGGGCCAGGGCCACGCCTTCGCCGCGTATGGCCGCCTGGGCCATGATCAGCGAGCTGTCGAACAGCGGCCCGCGCAGGTTCACCGGCTCCAGCCCCGCCACCTTGAACCAGTACAGCCAGTCCTGCGGCCGGTAGGAGCGCAGCAGGGTCAGCCGCAGCAGGTCGGCCGGCGCGCCGAGCTGCGCCGCCAGGGCCGGGGCGCACAGGGGCGACAGCGGCGCCTGGCAGACCAGCTCGGCCTCGCAGCCGTGCCAGGCCCCGTCGCCGAAGCGGATGGCGTAGTCGAGCCCCTCGGCGACGATATCGACCTTGTTGTTGTTGGTCAGGATGCGCAGGTCCACCAGCGGATGCTCGGCCCGAAACCCCGGCAGCCGCTCCATCAGCGCCCCGACCATGAAGGTGCCCACCACGCTGACGGTCAGCACCTCGCGCAACCCGCCGGCCTCGAACTGCTCGAACAGGCGGTCGATGGCGCCGAAGGCCTCGAACAGGGTCGGCGCCAGGGCCAGGCCCTCGTCGGTCAGCTTCAGCCCGCGGTTGGAGCGGCGGAACAGGGCCACGCCCAACCGGTCTTCCAGCCCCTTCACCTGGTGGCTGATCGCCGCCTGGGTCACGCACAGCTCGTCGGCCGCACGGGTGAACGACAGGTGGCGCGCGGCGGCCTCGAACGCCCGCAGCGCATTGAGCGGAACCGCCGAGCGCGACATCAGCCCCTACTTTTGCTCATGATCCGCCTGCGGTCTTATCCTTTGTCCACACTGGCAGGAACGGGCAATTCCTTGGTCGCACAACGGACCTGGGGAACTGAGAGCATGAACCGGCATAATGGTTGCCGCCGCGCGGCGATGGGCTTGGCGATGCTGAGCACCATAACGACCGCCCCCGTCGCTCTCGCCAGCGAGCCCTCCTGGACCCAGCCGACGGCCCCGTTCCGCATCGTCGGCGACGTCTACTATGTCGGGACCAAGGGTCTGGCGTCCTATCTGATCGCCACCCCGGCCGGCGAGATCCTGATCGACGGCACGGCGACCGGCAACGCGCCGCTGATCGAGCGCAACATCGCTAGGCTGGGGTTCCGTGTGAGCGACGTGAAGCTGCTGCTCAACAGCCACGCCCACTTCGACCACGCCGGCGCCCTGGCCCAACTTCAGCACGACACCGGCGCGCCGCTGCTGGCCAGCCCCGGCGATCGCCCGGCGCTGGAAACCGGCCATCCCGGCGGCGAAAGCCTGGGCGGCTGGACCGACTTCCCACCGGCCAAGGTCCAACGCAGCCTGCGCGACGGCGAGACCCTGCGCATGGGCGGCGCGGCGCTCACCGCCTGGATCACCCCCGGTCACACGCCGGGCTGCACCACATGGTCGCTGCCGGTGCGCGACCACGGCCGCACGCTGCAGGTGGTGATCCCCTGCAGCCTCTCGGTGGCCGACAACGTGCTGGTCGCCAACCGCGCCTATCCCGGGATCGTCGCCGACTATCGCCGCAGCTTCGCCCGGCTGAAGGCCATGAAGGCCGACGTGGTGCTGACCAACCACCCCGAGGTCGCCGACGTATTCGGGCGCGAGGCGCACCGCCGCGCGGGGCAGGCCGACGCCTTCGTCGACCGCGGCCAGCTCCAGCGCATCGTCGCCGAGTCCGAAACCGCCTTCGACGCCGAACTGGCCAAGCAGGAGGCGGCGCCAGCGGCCGCCGCGGCCGACCGCTAGGCTCAGGCGTGGCGGCGCTTGTCCAGGTTGGGCAGGAAGGCCGCCAACAGGCCGATGGCCGGCAGGAAGGCGCAGACCCGGTACACCGTCTCGATGCTGGTGGCGTCAGCCAGGGCGCCGAGGCCTGCCGCGCCCAGCCCGCCCATGCCGAACGAGAAGCCGAAGAACAGGCCCGAGATCATCCCCACCTTGCCGGGCGCCAGCTCCTGGGCGAACACCACGATGGCCGGGAAGGCCGAGGCCAGGATCAGGCCGATCATCACCGTCAGCGGGCCGGTCCAGAACAGGTCGGCGAACGGCAGCAGCAGGGTGAAGGGCAAGGCCCCCAGGATCGAGAACCAGATCACGTACTTGCGCCCGAACCGGTCGCCCAGCGGCCCGCCGGCCACCGTGCCCACCGCCACCGCGGTCAGGAACAGGAACAGGTGCAACTGGGCGTCGCGCACCGGGATGTGGAAGCGGTGCATCAGGTAGAAGGTGTAGTAGCTGGTGAGGCTGGCCAGGTAGACGTACTTCGAGAAGATCATCGCCAGCAGCACCGCCAGCGCGCCCATGGCCTTGCCGCGCGGCAGGTCGATATGGCCTGGCCCGCGCTTGCTGACGGCCTTCAGCCGCTCCAGGCCGTGGTTCCTGTACCAGACGCTGACCGTCCACAGCACCGAGCCCGACAACAGGGCCAAGAGCGCGAAGGCGGCCAGGCTCGACTGGCCCCAGCGCACCACCACCAGCGCCGCCGCCAGCGGCCCCAGCGCCTGGCCGACATTGCCGCCGACCTGGAACAGGGCCTGGGCCAGGCCATGCCGGCCGCCCGCCGCCATCCGCGCCACCCGCGAGGACTCCGGGTGGAACACCGAGGAGCCGACGCCGAGCAGGCTCGCGCCCAACAGCAGCACCGGATAGGCGTGGGCCATGGACAGCACCGTCAGTCCGGCCAGCGAGAACAGCGTCCCGCCCGGCAAGGCCAGCGGCGTCGGCCGCCGGTCGGCATAGAGCCCCACCAGCGGCTGCAGCAGCGAGGCGGTGATCTGGTAGGCCAGGGTCACCAGCCCGATCTGGCCGAAGCTCAAGCCGAAATTGGCCTTCAGGTTGGGATAGATCGCCGGCAGCAGCGACTGCATCATGTCGTTGAGCAGGTGGCAGAAGCTGATCGCCAGGATCACGCTGAACACGGTGCCGCCCGCCTCGGCGCCCACCGACTTCAACCGCGCATCGCTGACCTTGGCGTCCATCTCGTCGTTCCCAGCCCCGGCTCACTCTTCAGGCGAGGCTGCAATACGCGCTTGGGCGCACGCCCGCATTCCCGTATGGGTCGATTATCTTTTCGAGTGGGACAGTCGATGCGCAATGTCTCGGTCCGGACGCTCGAGGATACGCCCCGTCCCGTCGTGGCCGCGGGCAACGACTATCCGGACGCCTTCGAGCTCGCCAGCCATCGCCACCGCCGATGCCAGCTGCTCTACGCCTCCGAAGGGGTGGTGACGGTCAACACGCCCCAGGGCGCCTGGGCCGCGCCGCCGGAGCGGGCAGTGTGGATTCCCGCAGGCGTCGACCACGCGGTGCGCATGGTGGGCGCCGTCAGCACCCGCAGCGCCCTGATCACGTCCGAGGCCTGTCCCACGCGCGGCGATCGTTGCGAGGTGCTGGCGGTGTCGCCGCTGCTGCGCCAGTTGCTGGTGGCCGCCGCCGACATTCCCGCCGAGTACGACGAGGCCGGCCGCGACGGCCTGGTCATGGCCCTGCTGCTGGCCGAGGTGGCGAGCGCGCCGGTGATCCCGCTGGCGGTGCCGTTCCCGCAGAGCCCGGCCCTGGCGCGGCGCTGCCACGCCTTCCTCGAACGGCCGGACGCCCAGGCCACCATCGACGGCTGGAGCGCGGAACTGGGCATGGGGCGGCGCGCCTTCACCCGCGCCTTCCGCCGCGAGACCGGCATGAGCTTCTCGGCCTGGCGCCAGCAGGCCTGCCTGCTCTCCGCCCTGCCCCGGCTGGCGGCGGGCGAGCCCGTCACCACCATCGCGCTGGACCTCGGCTACGACAGCCCCGCCGCCTTCGCCACCATGTTCAAGCGGCTGACCGGCATCCCGCCCAGCCGCTACCAGCCATGAGCGCGTCCCTCACCCAGCCTCAGTTGTGGATCGCGAAGGCGAAGCCGAACATGCGGGGCTCGCCGGCGATATAGGTCGGCAGGCCCACGTCCTCGCCGGTGTTGCCGGCGTCCTTCAGGTAGTGGGTGTCGGTGGCGTTGGTGACGAAGGCCTCCAGCCGCCACGGCCGCCGGTCAGGCTGGTAGCGGAAGCGCAGGTCGAGCAGGCCGTAGGGGTTCTGGAACTCGTTGAACACCAGCGGCCGCACCAGCGCCCCGGTCAGCAGGGCCGGGTTGGCGTTGTCGTCGTCGAAGAAGGCCTTGGAGCGATAGACATAGGTGGGCGTGAACGAGAACATCCCGTTCAGCGCCGGATAGCTCAGGTCCGTGCCGATCGAGGCCATGTGGTCGGGCGTGAGGCGGAAGTGGTTGCCCTTGTAGGCCCCGGAGTCGAAGCGGGCGTGGGTGTAGGTATAGGTGCCGAACACGTCGAAGAAACTGTTCAGGCGATAGGTGGCCTGGCCTTCGAAGCCATAGTCCTTGGCGCTGCCGGCGTTGGTGGTGACGAACTGCGTCCCCTCCTGCTCCACCGTCTGGAAGTTGCTGTAGGTGTAGTAGAAGACCGCTCCGTCCAGCTGCAGGTGGCGATCCAGCAGCAGCGCCTTCAACCCGCCCTCGTAGTCGTTGACCACCTCGGCCGGCACCTTGGTGAAGATCGGGTCGCCGCCCGGCGTAGCCGGGCCGGCCACCGACAGCACCTCCGGTCGGCGACCGCGGGCATAGGTGAAGTAGGCGCTGGCGTCCGGCATGAACTTGTACAGCGCATTGGCGCGCCAGCTCAGGCCGTCGTCCGACAGGTGCTGGCGGGTGGTGTCGCCGTTGTTGGCGGTGGGCTGGGTCTGCACGCCGAAGTTCGGCAGGTTGGGCGCCCCGGGCACGGTGGCGTCGAGCACGTTGGTCAGGGTCGGGTCGTTCAGCAGCGCCCCCAGCACCGAGGCGCCGTTCAGGTTGCGCGACATGAAGCTGGTGGTCTTGTGTTCGTAGGAGTTGCGGATGCCGCCTGAGACCTGGAACTGGTCGGTGAAGCGGTAGGTGGCGTCGGCCACCACGTCGAACGCCTCGGTGCGGTTGCCGTCGGTATAGTCTTCCTGGTGGTTGGTGACGAAGTTGCTGGCCGCCGCGGACGCCAGGTTGGTGAAGGGCGGGACCGCGGGGAAGCCCAGCATCTTCAGCAGGATGGCGCTGGTGGTGGCGTTGCTGTCGATCGCCGCCAGCGGCGCGGGTACGGGGTTGGTACGGTTCAGGACGCCCGAGACCAGGGCCAGGGCCGCGCGCTCGTCCACCTCGATGGGCACATGGTATTTGCCCTGGTCGCCGAAGCCGCTGATCCCGACGAAGCCCGACAGGCGGTGGCCGTCGTCGAAGTTCAGCCGGAACTCCTGGCTGATCTGGTTGTCGTAGGTGTCTTCCGCCGCGGTCAGCACCGGGTAGGAGAAGCCGTCGGGATCGAACACCTCCAGGCTGTCGAAGTGGCGGAAGGCGGTGATCGAGGACAGGCGGAAGACGTCGTTGATCTTGAAGTCGACCATCTCGGTCGCGCCCCAGACGTGGCGGTCCAGGCCGAGCTTGGAGCCTTCGGAGAAGTCGGCCGGAGCCGACAGGGCCGCGCCGGTATAGGGGCTGGTGTTGCCGAGGATCTGGCCGGTGGCCGGATTGGTGGGAACGAAGGTCGCGTTCTTGAACGAGGTGCCGCTCGGCAGGTCGCTCTCGTAGTTGAAGATGAAGTTGGTGTTCAGCCGGTCGCTCGGCCTCCAGTTCACCGCCATGCGCACCGCGCCGGTGTCGACCGAGTTGAAGGCGTCGCCGCCCGAGAGGTTGGGGATGTAGCCGTCGCGGCGGCGATAGACGCCCGAGAAGCGCAGCGCCAGATTGTCGCTGAGCGGGATGTTCACCATCCCCTGGATCATGCCGTAGTCGTAGTCGCCGCCCTCGACCCGGGCGTTCCAGTCGAAGCCGCTTTCGCTGGCCTTATTCTGGATGATGTCGACCGCGCCGGTCAGCGCGCTGCGGCCGAACAGGGTCGACTGCGGGCCCTTGTCGACCTCGACCCGCTGCACGTCGAACAGCTCGACGAAAGAGCCGCGCGACTTGGAGATGTCCACGCCGTCCTGGAAGATCGAGACTCGCGGCTCGTCGGTGGCGTCGCCGTTGTCGGTGGTGACGCCGCGCATCACGAAGCCCGAATTGTTGGGCGACTGGTTCTGCACGTAGAAGCCGGGGGTGAACTGCGACAGGTCGTGGAAGTCGTGGATGTTCAACTTGTCGAGGAAGGCGCCGGAATAGGTGGTCATGGTGATCGGCACGTCGATGACGTTCTGCTCGCGCTTCTGCGCGGTCACGATCACCTCGGAGAGCTGGCTATCGCCCGGCGCGTTCGTTGCGGGCGCCACAGCCGCTGCCGCCTGGGTCGCCGTTTGGGCGCAGGCCAGGGCTGGCGCGGCCAGAACCGCCGCGCACACGCCCGCCATCAGACGCAGCCGTCTCGCTTGAAGATGCATGATGTGTCCCCTCTAGGTCGGGGGATAGCCATCCATTGCGACGCCCAGGCGAACCGGTCGCGACAAGCCGATGACAGCCGGCCCCGTCACCTGATCGCAGACACAGGTTGATGAGTAGTGTTGCGCCAGCGCGCCTATTTCGTCCGCCGCCCGCCTGGACGAAGCCGCCATCGCACGCCGCCTGGCGACAGCATCGTGAAGTAGATTTGCGCTCGCCTCACCCGGCTTCGGCCTCCGTCCGCGGCAGGGTCAGGCCCAGCAGCACCGGCATGGCCAGCAGCACCAGCGGATACTGCAGCAGCAGGCCCGAGATGATGGCGATGGCCAGCGGCTGCTGGATGCCCGAACCGGCGCCGAGGGCCAGCGCCAGCGGCATGAGCGTCAGGATCGCCGCCAGGGTGGTCATGGTGATCGGCCGCACCCGGTTGCGGCTGGCCTCGCGCAACGCCCGCCGCGCCGGCATGTGGCGGCTCAGCTCCTCCCACTCCGAGACGTAGAAGATCGCCATCTCCGCCCCGATGCCCAGGATCATGGTCATGCCCATCAGCGCGGTGATGTTCAGCTCCACATGGGTCAGCCACAGGGCGGTGAACACCGCCGTGGTCGACAGCAGCGAGCAGCCGATCACGATCACCGGGGTCCAGAACCGCCGATACAGCACCAGCAGCAGCACGAACTCGGCCACCAGCGCGGCGGCGAACACCCGCGTCAGCCCGGCGAAGGCGATCTGCTGTTGCTGGTACAGCCCGCCCAGCTCGTAGCGCACGCCCGGCGCCAGCACGCCCGGTCGGTCGAGCAGCCTGGTCACATCGGCGATGGCGGCGCTCACGCCGCGCCCCTCGATGCGGCCGGTCACCGCGATCATCGGCTGCAGGTTCTCGCGCGCGATCTGCGGCTGGCCGGTGACGGGCGTGATGTCGGCCACGCGGCTCAGCGGGAAGACGTGGCCGTCCTTGGCCCGGATCGGCAGCGCGGCCAGGTCGCCCTCGCGCAGGTCCATGGCCCCGGGGATGCGCACCCGCACGCCCACCACCTTGGCCGCCTGGGGCAGGCTGGTGGCGACCGCGCCGTTCAGCGCCTGGTCCACCGCCTGGGAGACGTCGTCCGGCGTGACGCCTTCCACCGCCGCGCGGGCCGGATCGATCTTCACGTCGAGCGCGTCGCCGGCCAGCTGCAGCCCGTCCTTGACCTCGACCACGCCGGGGATCTTTTGCACCGCCGCGGCGATGGCCTTGGCCTGAGGGATCAGGGCGGCCGGATCGGCGGCGAACAGCTTGATCTCCACCGGCTCGGGCACCGAGGTCAGGTCGCCGATCAGGTCCTCCATCAACTGGGCCAGCTCGACCTCGACGCCGGGGACCTTGTCCTCGATGGCCTTGCGCACGTCCTCCATAACGTCGGGCGTGGAGCGGGCGTGGCGGTCCTTCAGCCGGATGAAGTAGTCGCCGTGGTAGCTCTGGCCGAGGTCGCCGCCGAGGCCGGTGCCCAGCCGCCGCGAGAAGGTCTCGACCTCGGGCGTGGCGCGCAGGATGTCGTCCACCTGGGCCATTTCGCGCTCGGTCTCGATCAGCGAGGTGCCGGGCTTGGTGTAGTAGTCCATGACGAAGCCGCCCTCGTCGACCTTGGGCATGAAGCCGGTTGGCACCGCCTGGGCGGCGACGAAGCCCAGCACCAGCAGTGGGATCAGGGCCGCCGCCAGCGCCCAGGGCCTGGGCTCCAGCCAGTCCAAGAGCCGGTCGTGGGCGCGGTTGATCGGGCCGTCCTCGGCCGCGCCCGGATCGCGCCAGGTTTTGAAGTCGATCAACCATCGCGCCAGGATCGGAACAACCAGGGCGGTCAGCAGGTAGGAGATCACCAGCGCTGCGGCCATGGTGATCGACAGGGCCTTGGAAAACGCCCCCGTCACCCCCGACAGGAAGCTCAGCGGCACGAACACGATCAGGGTGGCCAGGCTCGATCCGGTCAGGGGCCGCAGGAACTCCTGCGCCGCCGGCAGCACCGCCGGCGCCCCCGCCACCTCGCCATCCGACCCCGCCCCACCCGCGCGCCGGGCGATGTGCTCGACCATGACGATCACGTCGTCGATCAGCAGCCCAACCGCGGCGGCGATCCCGCCCAGCGTCATGATGTTGAAGCTCATCTTGAACAGGCTGAGCGCCAGCACCGTGATCATCAGCGTCGCCGGCACCACGATCACCGCGATCAGGGTCACCCGCCAACTGCGCAGGAAGGCGATCAGCACCGCCGCCGCCAGCACCAGGCCGATCAGCACCGCGTCACGCACGCTGGCGGCCGACTGGCTGACCAGCCGGCTCTGGTCGTACCAGTTGACCAGGTGCACGCCGGGCGGAAGCTTGAGCGCCGACAGCTTGTCCCGCACCGCCTTGGCGATGGTCACCGCATTGCCGTCGGGCTGTTCGTAGACGTTGAACAGCACCGCCGGGTGGCCGTCGGCCGAAACGTGCATCCAGTTGGGCGTCTCGCCGTCGACCATCTCGGCCACGTCGCGCACCCGCACCACGCCGTCGGCGTCCGAGCGCACCACGATCTCGCCCACGTCCTCGGCGGTGTGCAGGGTGCGGTCGGCCAGCACCAGGAACAGCTTGTCCCGGTCCTGCACCCGGCCCACGGCCTTGATGACGTTGCCGGCGCCCACCGCCGTAGTCAGGTCGGACAGGGCAAGCCCGTAGGAGTCGAGCCGGTGCGGGTCGGCCAGCACCTGCACCTCGGCCACGTGGCCGCCCTGCACGTCCACCCGCGACAGGCCGGGGATGGAGGACAGCAGCGGCTTGATCTGCAGCTCGGCCAGGTCCTGCAGCTGCACCGGCGTCAGGCTGTCGGAGCGCAGCGCGTAGGAGATGATCGGATAGACCGTGGGGTCCATGCGCCGCACGCCATAGGCGGTCCCGGCCGGCAGGTCCGGCAGGGCGCGGGCGATGGCGGCGTCGACGTTCAGGGTGCCGACCTGCATGTCGCGGCCCCAGCCGAAGTCGACCGAGATCTGGGCCGAGCCGCGGGTGGTCTCCGAGCGCACGTCCTGCACGCCGGGCACGGCGCGGATCGCCTCCTCCACCGGCTTGGTCACCAGCAGCGCGGTCTGGTCGGCCGGACGGTCGCCGGCGTCGAGGTCCACCACCACGCGCGGGAACGAGGTCTGGGGGAATAGCCCCACCGGCAGGCCGAAGGCGGCCACGGCGCCGGCCACAGCCAAGGCCGCGGCCACCGCCACCAGGGCGCGCGCCTGGCCCTTCACGAACTCCGCGAAACCCATGACCTGAGCCTCAGCGGGTGCGGACGGCGTCGCCGTCGTCGAGCTGATAGGCGCCGGTGGTCACCAGCGGACGGGCGGGATCGAGCGCCCCGCTCACCACGTCCTCGTCGCGCCCGGGCTGCAGCACCTGCACCTCCACCCGGTGGGCCTTGCCGCCCGAGACCTGGAACACGAAGGCCTTGCCGTCCTCGACCCGCACCGCCTCGTGCGGCGCCAGCCAGCCCTCCAGCGTCCCCACCGCCACCCGGCCGCGGAACGCCTGGCCCGACAGCGCCTGACCCGCGGGCACGGCGACATCCACGTCCACCAGGTGCGAGCGCGGGTTCATCACCGCGTCTATGCGGATCACCTTGCCGTCCAGCGCCGCCCCGCCGCCCATGGGCTCCAGCCTCACCGATTGGCCGAACTTCACCTGGCCGCGCCAGCCGGGCTCAAGCCCCAGCGTCACCTGCACCCCCGCCCTGCGGTTGAGCGTGATCAGGGCCGCGCCCGCCGCCGGCCGGTCGCCCGCCGCAACCGGCGTCGCCGCCACCAGTCCGTCGAACGGCGCGGTCAGGGTCACGCTCGCCGTCCCCGCCCCTTCCCGCCGCAGCGCCAGCAGCTGGGCCTCAGCGTCGGCTGCCGCCTTGTCGGCGGCCGCCTGCTGGTCGCGGGTGCCGAGCTGCTGGGCCAACAGCTGGCTGGCGTGCTGTTGCTGGGCCTTGGCCAGGGTCAGGGCGGTCTGGGCCTGGCGATAGGCCGCCACCGCCGTCGGCGCCGTGGCGAAGGTCAGCAGCGGCTGGCCCTTGCGCACCGCCTCGCCCGCGGTCACCAGCACCGCGCTGACCTGCCCCGGCTGGGCCAGGGTCAGGGAGCGGGCCGACAGGCTGGACGGCGCGGCCGAGCCATAGGCCGTCACCGTGCGCGGGGCGGTCCCGCGATGGGGCTGAACGGTGCGCACCAGGGCGGTCCCGTCCGCCAGCGCGGGGCCGGCGAGAGCCACAGCGGCGAGCAGGGTCAGGGCGAACGGGCGGCTCATGCAGCGGTATCCGAAAGCGTGTCGATGGACGGCAGGCCCGCGCCGGTCAGGACGGCCAGGGCGACCTCCTGCTCCTGCACGGTCTGTTCGAGGGTGATGATCTCGGCCTCCTTGGAGAGCCGGGCCGAGACCAGATCGACATAGCCGAGCTCGTCCAGCGCCCCGGCGTGCAGGGCGCTCGCGGCCTGGTCGGCGGCGCGGCGCACACCCGGCAGGTCGGTGCGCAGCACGGCCAGCTGGCGCTGAGCCTGGCGCAGTTCGGTCACCGCGGCGCGGGCCTGGGCGTAGGCCTGGTCCAGCCGCGCCTGGTACTCGGCGCGCAGCTGTTCGCGGGTGGCGCGCTGCAGGGCGATGTCGCCGCGGTTGCGGTCGAAGATCGGCACGGTGGCGGTGAACTCGGGGCCGAGGTTGCGCACATTGCTGTTGTCGCTACCGCCGCCGGGGCCAAGGCTCAGCGCCGGGAACTGCATCAGGATCGCCTGCCGCGTCCTGGTTTCCTGGGCCTGGTAGCCGAGGCGCAGCGCGATCAGGTCGGGCCGGCGTTTGGCGATCCCAGCGGCTTGGACGTCGATGGCCGCAAGGTCGGGCTCGGGCGCCGCGGACGTCTCGGCCAGCTCAAGCGGTGCATCGGGCTCGCGGTCCAGCATCGCATTCAGCTGGTGCCGGCGCTGCAGCTGCTGGCGCTCCAGGGCGTCGACCTGGCCGCGGGCGGCCTGTAGAGCGGCGAGGTCGGGGGCGGAGACGGCGAGCGTCGCATTGCCCTGCTCGAGCGCGCCTTGCAGTCGCCGGGCGCGCTCGGCCAACAGGTCGCGCGTGTCCACCAGCACCTTCAGCGCCCGATCCCCGGCGGTGATCTGGGCGCACAGCAGCCGCGCCTGGCCCACCGCCTGCCACTCCTGCCACAGCAGTTGCGCGTCCACCTGGCGCGCGGCCGCCTGGGCGCCCTGCTTGCGGGCCTTGAGCGTGATCAGGGCGCGCAGGTCCTCCTGCACCACCGCGCTCCACTGCAAGGTGTCGCCGGGCCCGGCCAGCAGCGGCAGCAGCGCGCCGGAAAAGCTCGGGTCGGGCAGCAGCCCGGCCTGCAACAGCTGGGCCTGGGCCACGCCCTTCTGGCGACGCGCCGCCATCAGGTCGGGGTTGTCGCGCAGCACCAGCACGGCGATCTGGTCGGCGCTCAGCGGGCCGGCCGGAACCGGCGTCTGGGCCTGGGCCTGGATTTGCGTCGGCACGGTCGGCAGGGGCAGCGGGTGGTAGCTGGCGCAGGCGCTCGCCAACAGGGCCAGCGCCACGGCCGCAGACGTCCGCAGGATGGTCGGCGGGGTGAGCATGGCGCCACCTTGGTCGGCCCGCCTGACATGGGCCTGACTCACGTTGGCGCCGCTGCGTGCTTCGAGACGCGGCTAAAGCCGCTCCTCAGCACGACGAAGGTGTTGAACACCCCCTGCGTCATCCTGAGTAGCCCCAAAAGGGGCGTCTCGAAGGACGCACTTAACTCTCCACCCCGCGCCGCCAACCCCTACAGCGCCAGCCGCACCTCTACCGTGCTGGCCCCGACGAAGTGCGCCTCGCCGCCGTGGTTGCGCGCCGCCTGGCGTACGATGGCCAGGCCAAGGCCGGCGCCGCCGCGGCTGGCGTCGCGCTGGCGGAAGCGCTCGAACATGGCCTCGCGCTCGGCCTCGGGCACGCCCGCGCCCTGGTCGGCCACGGTCAGCACCGCCTGCCCCGCCGCCTCCGTCAGCGTCACCAACACCTCGCCGCGGCCATGCACCAGGGCATTGTCGAGCAGGGCGTAGAGCAGGTCGCGCAGCTCGCGGTCGTCGCCGCTGATGGCCAGGGCGGGCGGCGCGGCCACGCTCAGGCCCCGCCCCTCGGTCTCCAGCCCAGGGGCGACGGCGGCCGCCACCTCGCGCACGGTGCGGGCCAGGTTCAGCGCGCCGCGCGGTTCGGGCGGGGCGGCGCGGTCGGCGCGCGACAGCGACAGCAGGGCCGAGACCACCCGCTTGAGCTCGGCCAGGTCGGCGCGCACCACCGGCCAGTCCACATGGCCGCCCGCCCCCTCCACGCTTGCCCTCCCTGCGCTGGCCCTCCCCTCGTTGGCTTGGGCGCGCTGCAGCCTCAGGTCCAGCACCGACAAGGGCGTGCGCAGCGCATGGGCGGCGTCGGCGGTGAAGCGGCGCTCGGCGGCGTAGGCGGCGGCGACCCGGTCCAGCCCCCGGTTGATGGCCAGCGCCAGGGGCCGCACCTCGGCCGGCAAACCGGCGTCCGACAGCCGCGCTCCAGGCCGCTCCGGCCCGATCGCCGCCGCCTCTTTAGTCGCCCGGCGCAGGGGACGCAGGCTCCAGCCCGCCACCAGCCACGCTACCCCCAGCGCCAGCACCGCCAAGCCGCCCATCAGGCTCAACGGAAACACGTTCTCCCAGGGGTCAGGCGGATGGGGCGTCGCGGCGCCGGGATTGAGCCGGGTGACCACCACCATGCGGCCGAAGGGCGCCGCCGCGCCCAGCGCCAGGTCCTGGCTCTCGCCCACCAGCCGCAGCGGCGAGGCCTTGGCGCCCGCCGCCAGCAGGATCGGCGCCGGGGCCGGGCCCGTCCGCGCCGCCCAGGCCTCCAGTCGGCCGTCGGGACCGTAGACGGCATAGCTGGCCCAGCCGAGGCGATAGGCCTCGACCCAGGCCCGCGGCAGGCGCACCGAGGTCACGCCGCCAGGCCCGACGCGCAGGCCGCCTACCACCGCCCGCGCCTGGGCCTGCAGGCTGGAATCCTCCAGCACCTCGCCCACGCTCGCCGCGTGGGTGGCGATCAGGGCTCCGGTGGCGGCCACGCCCAGGACGAACACCACCGTCAGGCCGATCACCAGCCGCGCGCGCAAGCTCTCCAACAGCTTCACCGAGCCGCCCCTGCGGCTCGTGCTCCGGCCGTCAGGCGATAGCCGACGCCCCGCTGGGTCTCCAGCCGCGCCTGCGAGCCCGCCTGCTCCAGCGCCCGCCGCAGCCGCGAGATCGACACCTCCAGCGCATTGGGGGTCACGGCGGTGTCGAAACCGTAGAGCTGATCCTCCAGCGCGTCGCGCACCATGATCCGCCCGGCCGCCACCATCAGCGCCTCCAGCAGCAACAGCTCGCGCCGGCGCAACGGCAGGGGCGTCTCGCCCGCCCAGGCCTGGCGCGCGGTGGTGTCGAACACCAGATCGCCCACGCTTAGCCGCACCTCGCGCCGCGCGCCCGGCCGTCGCAGGATGGCGCGCAGCCGCGCCTCCAGCTCCTCCAGGTCGAACGGCTTGGTCAGGTAGTCGTCGGCGCCGGCGTTCAGCCCCGCCACCCGGTCGCCGACGCTGTCGCGCGCGGTGATCACCAGGGCGGGCGGGCTGTCGACGCCGCCCAACAGCTCGGCCCCGTCGCCGTCCGGCAGGCCCAGGTCCACCACCAGGGCGGCGTAGCTTCCCACCGCCAGGGCGTCGCGCGCCTCGGCCACCGCGCCCGCCTCGTCGACCACGAAGCCACGCTCGCGCAGGTGCGCGGCGATCAGCTGGCGCATCGGCGCCCGGTCTTCGACAAGCAGGACGCGGGACATTCGGTCGGTCCTTTGGCTATCGGCCCTTCGGTGGAACCCTAAAGACTTAGCGCGAGACTTAGCGCGCGCGGCTCGCCCACGCGACCGGCGAACCACGCCCCGCCAAGCCTGGCGCGGCTAGCTGTCCTGAGCCTGACCACGCCACTTGGCCGCGCCGCTGTCAGGCTGGCGTCAGACGGCCTGCCTAGCTTGGACCGGCCACAGGAGCCCCTTCATGCGACTTCGACATCTTGGACTGTTCGCCGCCAGCGCCCTGACTCTGACCGCCACGGCCGCCGCCACGGCCCAGGCCCAGGTTGGGGCCGAGCCCGCGCCCAAGGTGGTCGCCCACATCCCCGGCCCGGACGGCGGCTGGGACTATGCCGACGTCGGCGCCGATCCGCACAAGCTCTATGTCGCCCGCGCCGATGGGGTGATGGCGGTGGACCTCGCCAGCGGCGCGGTCACGCCCAAGCTGGTCCCCGGCCAGCGCGTGCACTCCACCCTGCCGATTCCGGGCACGGACCTGGTGCTGTCCACCAACGGCGACAGCAACACCGCGGTGCTGTTCCATGGCCGCGACGGCAGCGTGGTCGCCACCCTGCCCACCGGCAAGAAGCCCGACGGGGCGGTGTTCGACCGCTCGTCCGGCCTGGTGGCGGTGATGGACGGCGCCGCCGGCGACATCACCCTGATCGACCCGAAGAAGGCCGAGGTCGCCGGAACCATCACGGTCGGCGGCAAGCTGGAGGCCGCCGCGGTCGACGGCCAGGGGAACCTGTTCGTCAACGCCGAGGACACCAGCGAACTGGCCAAGGTCGATCTCAAGGCGCGCAAGTTGGTCGCCCGCTACAAGCTCGACGGCTGTGAGGGCCCGACCGGGCTGATCTATTCGCCCAAGGCCAAGGTGCTGGTCTCGGCCTGCGCCAACGGCGTGGCCAAGCTGGTCTCGCCTGACGGCCAACCGGTGGCCCTGCTCAAGGTCGGCGAGGACCCGGACGCGGCCATGTATGACGCCGCCCGCGACCGCGCCCTGATCCCCTCGCCGGTCAATGGCGGGACCCTGACGGTGATCGCCCTGTCCGGCGGCGCGCCGCGGGTCATCGCCACGGCCACGACGGAAAGCGGCGCGCGCACCGGCGCCTTCGACGCGAAGACCGGCCGGGTCTACCTGCCCGCCGCCAAGGCCATGGTGAAGTCGCCCACCGGCCGAAACATGCCGGCGCCGGGCGCCTTCGAGATCGTGGTGCTGGAGACCCGCTGACCATCCGGGGCCGGCCGGCGCGCGCCGGCCGGCCCCGTTCAGCTCAATTCGGCCCGGCTCAAGACGCGGAGAGCCGGACTAGCGCCTTGCCGAAGTTCTTCCCGCGCAACATGCCGATGAAGGCTTCCGGCGCGTTCTCCAGCCCGTCGGTGATGTCTTCCCGGTGGATGATGCCGCCGTCGGCGAGGCCCTCGGCGACCGTCTCCAGGAACGCCGGATAGTGCTCCGCGGCGAACTCGGAATTGATGTAGCCGCGCAGGGTCAGGCTCTGGGTCAGGACCGCGCGCATGGTGGCCATGAGCGAGTCGCCCAGCTCGCCGGTGGCGTTGTACTGGGCGATCAGGCCGCACACCGGCACCCGGGCGTACAGGTTCAGCAGCGGCAGCACCGCCTGCCACACCGCCCCGCCCACATTCTCGAAATAGACATCGATCCCGTCCGGGCAGGCCGACTTCAGCTGCTCGGCGAAGGCGGGGTCGCGGTGATCCACCGCGGCGTCGAAGCCCAGTTCCTCGATCAGGTAGCGGCATTTGTCCGGGCCGCCGGCGATGCCCACCGCCCGCGCGCCCGCCCGCCTGGCCAGTTGGCCGACCAGGGAGCCCACCGGCCCGCTGGCCGCCGCCACCGCCACGGTCTCGCCGGGCTTGGGCTTGCCGATCAGCATCAGCCCGGCATAGGCGGTGAAGCCCGGCATGCCGAGCACGCCCAGCCGCGCCGAGATCGGGCCCCGCGCCGGGTCGAGCTTCACCAGCCCCGCTCCGGTCGAGGCGGCGTGGGTGGCCCAGCCGGTGCGCCCCATGACGATGTCGCCGACCGCGTAGTCCGGGTGGTTGGACTGCACCACCTCCGAGATCGCCTCGCCCACCATCACCGCGCCCAGCGCCACCGCCGGGGCGTAGGACTTCCGGTCGTCCATGCGCCCGCGCATGTAGGGATCGAGCGACAGATACAGCCCGCGCACCAGCACCCCGCCGGGCGGCGCCGTGGGCATGGCGATCTCCTCCAGCCGGAAATTCTCACGCGTCGGCTCGCCCGTGGGGCGGGACGCAAGCACGATCTGGAGGGCGGTCTCGGGCATGACGATCTCCTTCGACGCGGAGGTGGCCCTCGGCGCGGCCGAGCACAACGGCGCGGCGGACGGCCAGACAGGCTCAGGGCGGCAATTATAACTCGCCCGCAAACCAACTGTAGAATGAAGGGATATTCTCGCCCAAGCCCACAACTAAGAGCTTGGAAGTAGATGGCGCGCCCGGAACGATTCGAACGTCCGACCCTCAGATTCGTAGTCTGATGCTCTATCCAGCTGAGCTACGGGCGCGTCTGCCTTGCGGCGAGGCGTGGGGAAATACCCGCTTCGACCTGGGTGTGCAAGGGCGCGTGTAAGAAAAATCGTTCCGTTCCACAGCCTAATTCGTCGCGGGCGCCGAAGCAGGCCCTCCCCCTCGCGCGCAGCCCAGGCAACCAGGAAAACGGGCAAGAAAAAAGGCCGGGGCGTCGCCGCCCCGGCCTCCATTCATCGACTGGGGCGAACTGGACTTAGAAGTCCATGTCGCCCATGCCGCCGCCCGGCATGGAGGGAGCGGCCGAGGCCTTCTTCGGCGCTTCGACCACCGCAGCTTCGGTGGTGATCAGCAGGCCGGCCACCGAGGCGGCGTCCTGCAGCGCGGTGCGCACGACCTTGGCGGGGTCGATCACGCCCTGGGCCACCAGGTCGCCGTACTCTTCGGTCTGAGCGTTGAAGCCGAAGTTCGGGTCGTTGTTCTCCAGGATCTTGCCGACCACGATGGAGCCTTCGACACCGGCGTTCTCGGCGATCTGGCGCAGCGGAGCCTGAAGCGCGCGGCGCACGATGGCGATACCGGCGTTCTGGTCGTCGTTTTCGCCCTTCAGGCCTTCGAGGGCCTTGGAGGCCTTCAGCAGCGCCACGCCGCCGCCCGGCACGATGCCTTCTTCCACGGCCGCGCGGGTCGCGTTGAGGGCGTCGTCGACGCGGTCCTTCTTTTCCTTCACTTCGACTTCGGT
>FSXV01000098.1_pt1 | contig 43507 bp, 36 predicted proteins | sample 1638401 | NCBI WGS metagenome assembly FSXV01 (sample SAMEA3914788, study PRJEB12502) | metagenome | biome: forest; material: soil | place: Canada | collected 2011-07-03 | depth 0.1 m | reverse complement strand
CATCGCAACCCGTTACGACAAGCTCGCCAGAAACTACCTCTCCAGCATCATGCTCGCCGCAACCTGTGCGTACTGGCTCAATTGAGTCCGGACCCTAGGGCTTCCCAGCTCTTTTACATCCGAGATTCCCCGCGAAGGCGGGGACCCAGGTGAAGCCCGCAGGCCGTTCAGAATGAATCTGGGTCCCCGCCTTCGCGGGGATTAGTCGGGGAAAAGAGAGCGTTCAGCCCCCGAACGGGTCGGCCGCCAGTTCCTTCACCGCGACGCGATATTCGGCGATCAGGCGTTGGCACAGTTCGGCGGCGGGCGGGACGTCGTGGATCGAGCCCACGCCCTGGCCGGCCGACCACACGGTTTTCCAGGCGCGGGCCTCGTGCTCCATGTTCATCTTGGGATGGCCGTCGGGAGAGTCCTCCAGCAGGCCGTTGGCTTCCAGGCTGGCGCGCATGAAGCTGGCGTTCACCCCGCTGACCCGCGGCGTGTAGACGATGTCGCCCGCCTGGGAGGCGAGCATCATCTGGCGCTGCTCGTCGCTGACCAGGCTCTCGCGCGTGGCGATGAAGCGGCTGCCCAGATAGGCCAGGTCCGCGCCCATCATGCGGGCGGCGGCGATGTCGCGCCCGGTGTTCATGGCGCCCGACAGGATCAGCGTGCCGGAGAACACCTGGCGGATCTCGGCCAGCAGGGCGAAGGGGCTGAGGGTGCCGGCGTGGCCGCCCGCGCCCGCCGCTACCGCGATGATGCCGTCGACCCCGGCCTCGGCGGCCTTCTCCGCATGGCGGCGGCTGATGACGTCGTGGAAGATCAGCCCGCCATAGCTGTGCACCGCGTCGACCACCTCCTTCACCGCGCCGAGCGAGGTGATGATCAGCGGCACCTTGCGCTTGACCGCGATCTCGAGGTCGGCCTGCAGGCGCGGATTGGTCTTGTGCACGATCAGGTTGACGCCGAAGGGGGTCTGGCTGTCGGCGGCCTCGAGCCGCTGCTCGATCTCCTGCACCCAGGCGTCGAAGCCCTCGCTGGTGCGCTGGTTCAGGGCCGGGAAGCTGCCCAACACCCCGGAGCGGCAGCACTCGACCACCAGGTCGGGACCCGAGGTCAGGAACATCGGCGCGGCGATGGCGGGGATGGCGAGGCGTTCAGCCAGGCCGGCGGGAAGGGGCATGGCAGCCTCCTAGGGTGAGCTGGTTGACGTATATGAGAGCCTTTTCGGCGCGAGCGCCAGCCCGTCTTTGCGTCTACAGCGCCCGCTTGAGCACCAGGCTGAACGCCGGCCCGCCGTCCTGGCGCTGGTCGGTGCGCAGGATCCGGTTCGAGGCGCGGCTGCCGTCGTAATAGACGTCGCTGTAGTCCCGCTCGGCCCCGGCCAGGCCGTCCACCTGCAGCCGCAGGGCGAAGGCCTGGGGCCGGTACTCCACGAACATGCCCAGCGACTGGGCCTGGGCGGCGGTGGAGATCTCCTCGGGCGTGTACGAGACCTGGGCGCCCTGGGCGTTGGCCTGCACGCCGACCCTGAGAGCCAGCGACTTCACGTCCTGGGCCAGGGCGACGTGGGCGTCGTAGGGCGCCTCGCCCGAAAGCCGGCGGGCGGCGCCGGTGATGGGGTCGACGATATCGGAGCGGCGCACCGCTCCGCCGGTCTCCACCGACATTCCGTCCAGGCCCACGGCGGCCAGCGGCACGGCCAGGGACACGTCCACCTGCTGGCGCGATCCACCGGTCACGGTCCCCGGCAGGTCGGCGCCGGCGACGTTGCGGGTGAGTTCGGTGACGCTCTCCAGCTTGGCCTGGGTCACGCCCAGGCTCAGCGAGCCCGCGCCGGGCAGGGCCTGGCTGAAGCGCGCCTGGGTGCGCCATTCGCGGTTGGGGGCCAGGTCGGTGAGGGCGCCGTTCTCACCGGCCCGTTGCAGGTTCTCGGCCACGGTGACGAAGGCGCCCAGGTCCACCGGCGTCACCGCGAGGCCGTAGGAGAGCTCCCAGCGACCGCCGCTCCAGGGCGCCAGGGTGGCGCCCACGCGCGGCTCGGTCGAGGCGTAGCCCTGCCGGTTCTGGGCGAAGTTGCGCCAGTCGAGGTCGGTGAAGGCCACCTGGGCGCCGGCGTCGAAGCTGAGCCGCTTTGAGGCGGCCCAGCGCAGGGTCCCGCCGCCGCTGCTCTCGGCGGTATGCAGCTCCATGGCGTCGCCGAAGCCCTGGGCGTCGCCCACCACGTCGTCCGCCTGGCGCGCCCGGCCATCAAGGTCGAGGCGCAGGCCATGGTCCAGCGCCACGCCCATCTTCAGCTTGGCGAAGGTCTCGTCGTGGTCGTTCTGGGCGGTGACGCCGGCGCCGATCGGCAGCACGGATTCGACCTCCAGGCTGTGGCCGGCGTCCAGTTCGAAATGGGTGCGCGCGTTGGCGCTCCAGGCGGCGTCCACGTCGAGCGCGAGCTTGCGCCAGGGGGTTTGCTGGCCCTCCGCCGGGGCGAAGCCCGGCCAGGTGATGCTCGGGTCGCTGGTGGCGCCGGCCTGCAGGTCGAGCCGGGCGTTGAGCTGCAGGTTGTCGCGGACCGGCCCGCTGATCGCCCAGCCCTGGGCGATGGTGGGGGCGCCGAGCCGTCCCGGCGGCGTGGCGCCGGTCGAGGCGCTGGGTTCGGTGGGCGCGGCGACGAGGACCTGGGCGGCAGCCCCATTAACCTTGGCGCCCGTGGCGGCGAGGGTCAGGGACAGCGCTGTCGCGCACAGTCCCACTCCACTTCGCCGCCCCCGCGCGCGCATCCGCCCAGATCCCCGTCGCCACGCCGAACGACCGCCCAACCTTACGGGGTGCGCAATACAATCTTACACAGGTGTAAGGCAAGCCTTCGTCGCGGTGCTCGCCCAATCGTGAGCGCCGGCGCGGCGCCCAGAGCACGGTCGCGGCCGGGCCACAGTCGCGCCCTGGACAAGCGGGGCAGGGGCGCATAGCGCACGCCTTGAGTTTTTCGCTGGAGGCGGACGCGTGGCCCACCTTGTCCTTCTCAACGCCGGCGGCACCATCTCGGCCGAGGCGGGTCCTGGCGGCGTGCTGCGCGGGAGCGCCGGTCCGGCGGTGCTGGCCCAGAGCCTGCCCACCACCGCCCTGCCAGTGCGCGAGGTCGGCGTCTATCGCGGCCTGTCCGAGGACATGAGCTATGCCGACGTCTCCGGCCTGCTCGACGCCCTGTCGCTGGCCACCGCCGACCCCGAGGCCCGCGGCGTGGTGGTGGCGCACGGCACCGACACCCTGGAGGAAAGCGCCTTCCTGGCCGACCTGATGCACGGCTCGGATACGCCGGTGGTGTTCACCGGGGCCCAGCGCGCGCCCGGCGCGCTCGGCTTCGACGGTCAGGTCAACCTGATGGACGCCCTGACGGTGGCGGGGTCGGACGCCGGCCGGGGGCTGGGGGCGGTGATCGTGTTCGCCGGCCGCATCCTGGCCGCCCGCCATGCCCGCAAGCGCCGCACCACCGCGCCTGACGCCTTCGCCGCCGACGGCGGGGACATCGGCCGGGTGTCCGGCGGCGAGGTGCAGTTGTTCGCCCGTCCGGTGCGCAGCCCGTCGCTGGACTTCAAGGGCCTGGACCCGACGGTGGAGATCGTCACCGCCGGCCTCGGGGCCTCGTGCCGGCTGCTCGACCTGCTGGTGGAGAACGGCGCGCGCGGCGTGGTGCTGCAGGCGCTGGGCCGCGGCAATGTCGGTCGGCCGCTGGTGGCGGCGACGGCGCGGGCGGTGGCCGCCGGCTGCGTGGTGGTGGTGGTCTCGCGCAGCGACGAGGGCGGGGTGGCGCCGGAATACGAGGCCGGACGCCGGCTGGCCGATGCCGGGGCGCTGTTCTGCGGCCGGCTCGACGCCGCCAAGGCGCGCCTGGCCCTGGCCTGCCTGCTGGCCCAGGGGCTGGACCACGACGGCGTGGCCGCGGCGCTGAAACTGTACAGCTTCGCCTAGAACCCCCTCCTTCTTCCGTCATCCCGGAAAACCAGCAGGGTTTATCCGGGACCCAGCAGCGAAGTCCTCAAGGTCGGCGCCGTGACGCGCGTATAGGGCTGGGGTGCTGGGTCCCGGATCTACGCGCTCCAAGAGCGCTCCGTCCGGGATGACGGCAAAATAAAGCGCGCGCCTCAATCGCTCTGGATGAAGTCCTCGCCCTTCAGGCGAGGGCGCGGCGCGCGCGTCCCCTCGCCGGGCTTCAGGGTTTCGACGCGGCGGTCGGTGAGCAGCGGCGCGTCGGCCAGCTCGGGGGCCAGCCGGCGCAGGCCCTCCTGCAGGTCGCGCCGCCGCCGCCACGGCCGCCAGCTGTCGCCTGGGGTGACCGGGTCGCCGAGGTGGAAGGTGGCGATCACGGCGGCCAGCGGCCCGATCTGCACCGGCCCGAGCTTGCGCAGTCGCCGCTGCGGGCCGGTGTCGAGTTCTTCGATCGCCCCGGCCAGGCTGCCGGTCCAGGAGAAGGCGGCGTCGAAGGTCTCGGCGCTCACCCCCAGGAAGTGGGCGAGGTTGCGGGTACGGTGGCGATGGATGGCCGCCCGCGCCTCGGCCTGCTCCGGCCCGTCGCCCAGCTCGATGGCCAGGTCGCACTCGCTGTCGAAGCCGGTGGAGCGGTTGTTCAGGTTGGTCGAGCCCACCCGCAGCAGCACGTCGTCGATGATGGTGTGCTTGGCGTGGACGATGATGGTCCGGCCGGCGGCGGTCTCGGGACAATAGGCGTGGAAGCGGCCGTGGCGGTCCGCGCCCTGCAGCCGCCGGATCAGGGCCGAGCGGGTCTTGTCCATGGTCATGCGGTCGAACCAGCTGGGGCTGTGCTCGGTGGAGACGATCAGCACCTCGGGGCCGTCGGCCTCGGCCAGCCGCGCCGCCAGGGCCTCGCCGATGGCAGGGGAGGCGACGTACTGGTTCTCCAGGTAGATGCAGCGCCGCGCCGCCTTGATGGCGTGCAGGTGCAGGGCCTCGTTCTCGCAGACCTCGGGCTGGTCGCGCCAGGCCGGCTCGGTGCGGGCCACGCCCACCGTCACCTCGCGGAAGTCGGGCTCGAACCCCTGCGGCCAAAGGTCATGGGCCGGCGGTTGCGAGGGGGCGGGCAGGGTTTCGCGGGTGGCGCGGCGCCAGCGGCGGCGGAACAGGTCGCCGAGCATGGTCGCGGCCTCGCCCTCGACCATCAGCATCACCTCGTGGCGCGGATCGTGGACGCCGCCGGTGGGCATGTGGCGGCGGCGGTCGTCGTCCAGGTGCTCGGTGCTGTCCCAGCGGTCGATGGAGATGTCGCCGCCGCCGCAGAAGGCCAGCTCGTCGTCGATCACCAGCACCTTCTGATGGTGGCAGGCGCCGAAGGGGACGCTGGCGTCCAGGCGGAAGCGCACCGGGGTGCCCTTGAAGCAGGCCCGCGCCCGGTGGGGAAAGAAGTGCTGGGAAGCCGCGACGGGCAAAGCCGATTTCCAGATCAGCACCCGCACGTCCAACTCGGGATTGGCCTTGGCGAGATCGCGCAGGAACGGCCCGGCTTGATCCTCGACCGGCCCGCCGCCCTCGGCGTCGGGGGTGAGCTGGGTGAGGGGGTCGAAGGCCCAGCCGAGCAGGTGGATCGAACGTCTGGCCCGCGCCATCGCCGCCTTGGCGGCCAGGAAATAGTTCTGGGTGTCGAGGATGGGGTGCGCGCGCGTGGCCGTGGCGGTGCGCCAGCAAGTCGATCCCGGTTGCAGCAGCACGGCCCGATATCCCCCACCCCGGCCGTCGGGCAGCCGGATACCTGGATTTGAAATGCGCCCCTTGACCGCCGGTTCCGGCTTGGCCTTAAGGCGGCGCGAAGCTTCACACGATCGACATAAATTCGTCCGTCATCGAACTGTGACAGGGGCGAGATATTTGAACGCTGGCGCTGGGGCTACGCGCCTGAGGAGAAATCAATGAAGAAGACCCTTGCGGTCGCCCTTGGCGCGACCCTGCTGGCCGGCGTGGTGAGCGCCCAGGCTGCGACCATCTCCGGCGCCGGCGCCACCGCGCCCGCCCCGATCTATCAGAAGTGGGCCGAGGCCTATAAGGCCAAGAGCGGCGTGGCGATGAACTACCAGGGCATCGGCTCTGGCGGCGGCATCAAGCAGATCGAAGCCAAGACCGTCGACTTCGGCGCTTCCGACAAGCCGCTGCCCGCCGCCGAGCTGAACAAGTTCGGCCTGCTGCAGTTCCCGACCGTGATCGTCGGCATCGCCCCCGTGGTGAACATCCCCGGCGTGGGCGCCGGCCAACTGCACCTGAACGGCCCGGTCCTGGCCGACATCTACCTGGGCGAGATCAAGCGCTGGTCCGACCCGCGCATCGCCAACCTGAACAAGGGCGTGCGCCTGCCCAACCTGCCGATCACCGTCGTGCACCGTTCGGACGGCTCGGGCACCACCTTCCTGTACACCTCGTACCTGAAGGCCGTCAGCCCGGCGTGGGGCAAGGTCGGCGCCAGCGACAGCGTCGCGTGGCCGGTGGGCCAGGGCGGCAAGGGCAATGACGGCGTCTCGGCCTTCGTGCGCCAGACCCCGGGCTCGATCGGCTACGTCGAGTACGCCTTCGCCAAGAACAACAACCTGGCCTATGTCGATCTGGCCGACCACCAGGGCGCCTTCATCGCCCCGAACGAGCAGACCTTCGGCGCCGCCGCCGCCCATGCCGACTGGAAGGGCGCCGAGGGCTTCGCCCCCAGCCTGCTCGACCAGCCGGGCGCCAACGCCTGGCCGATCTCGGGCGCGACCTTCATCCTGGTCTACAAGAACCCGGCGAACGCGGCCGCCACCGGCAACGTGCTGAAGTTCTTCGACTGGGCCTACGCCAATGGCGACGGCATGGCGACGCAACTGGCCTACGTGCCGCTGCCCGGCAGCGTGAAGGCCCTGGTGCGCGACGCCTGGACCGCCGAAGTGAAGTCCGGCGGCAAGCCGGTCTACGCGGCGCACTAAAGACCTTGTACAGCGTCGGGGACGCCGGTTCGCGCCGGCGTCCCCTGTCGCGAACCGCGAACGGATATTCAGAGCGATGGCCGAACTGACCGTGGGCGAAACCAAGCGGGGAAGACCCGCCGGGGCGAGCTTTGATCCCGTTTTCCGCGTCCTGTGCTTCACCGCGGCCACCACCTTGCTGACGGCGATCGCCGGGGTGCTGGCGTTGCTGCTGATCGGCGGCGCGCCGGCCTTTTCCAAATTCGGCTTCAAGTTCTTCACCAGCACCGTGTGGGATCCGGTGAACGAAATCTACGGCGGCGCCGGTCCCATCCTCGGCACGGTGCTGACCGCCGTGCTGGCGCTGATCATGGCCCTGCCGCTGGCTATCGGCGTGGCGGTGTTCCTGACCGAGTTCTGCCCCCGCGCCCTGCGCCGCCCCATCGGGGTGGCGATCGAGTTGCTCGCGGGCGTCCCCTCCATCGTCTACGGCATGTGGGGCCTGTTCGTGCTGGCCCCGCTGTTCGCCAAGTATATCGAGCTGCCGCTGATGGGCATGGCCCCGCCCGGCTCGATCTGGGAGACCATCCTGTCGGGCGTGCCCAATGGCTCGGGCCTGATCGCCGCCTCGGTCATCCTTGCGATCATGATCCTGCCCTATATTGCGGCCACCCTGCGCGAGCTGTTCCTGACCGTGCCGGCCCGTGTGCGCGAGAGCGCCTACGGCGTCGGCTGCACGTCGCTGGAGGTGGTGTGGTCGGTGACCCTGCCCTATGTGCGCAAGAGCGCCATCGGCGCGGTGATGCTGGGCCTTGGCCGCGCGCTCGGCGAGACCATGGCCGTCACCTTCGTCATCGGCAATTCGCACGACTTCCCGCACGGGATCTTCGACGCCGGCTCGACCATCGCCTCGACCATCGCCAACGAATTCGCCGAAGCGACCACGCCGATGCACACCTCGGCCCTGCTGGCGCTCGGCTTCGTCCTGTTCCTCATCACCTTCGGCGTGCTGGCCCTGGCCCGCGCCCTGCTCGGCCAGAAGGACCCCGTCTGATGGCCTTGGCCTTCGATCGCCGCAGCCGCCGTAGCTTCGCCAACGGCGCCTTCATCGCCGCCTGCGGCGCCGCCACCCTGCTGGCGCTGGTGTTCCTCGTCGCGATCCTGGCTTCGCTGGTGATCAACGGGATCGGCGGCGTGAACCTGGACGTCTTCACCATGAGCACCCCGGCGTCGGGCTCGCGGGGCGGCCTGCTCAACGCCATCATGGGCTCGTTGATGATGTGCGCGGTGGCCATGGTCATCGCCATCGTCGTCGGCATCCTCGCCGGCACCTGGCTGGCCGAGTTCGCGCGCGACAGCGTCTACGGCAAGGTGGTCCGCTTCACCAACGACGTGCTGCTGTCGGCGCCCTCGATCCTGATCGGCCTGTTCATCGCCCAGCTGCTGGTGGCCCCGTTCCATGGCTTCTCGGGCTTCGCCGGCGCCGTCGCCCTCGCCCTGCTGGCCGCGCCGGTGGTGACCCGCACCACCGAGGACGTGCTCAAGCTGCAGTCGCGCCAGCTGCGCGAGAGCGGCGTGGCCCTGGGCGCGCCGGTGTGGACCGCCATCCGCGCCATCCTGTGGCGCGCGGCGGCCGGCGGCATCATCACCGGCGGCCTGCTGGCCTTCGCCCGCATCTCGGGCGAGACCGCGCCGCTGCTGTTCACCGCGCTGAACAACAACTTCTTCAGCCTGGACATGACCAAGCCGATCGCCAATCTGCCGACGGTCATCTTCAACTACGCGCTCAGCGCCTATGACGACTGGCGTCGCCTCGCCTGGGTCGGCGCGCTCCTGATCACTGTCGCCGTGCTTGGCGCCAATATCCTCGTCCGCGCCCTCGCCAGGGAAAAGAAACGGCCATGAACGCCTCCACGCCCATCGTGACCGCCAAGCCGACCGAGCCCCAGACGTTCGAGAGCTTCGTCGAGACCATCCCTCCGGAGCGGGTCAAGCTCGAGACGCGGGACCTGAATTTCTACTACGGCAAGAGCAAGGCCCTGCACGGGGTCTCGATCCCCTTCGCCGGCAACTCGGTCACCGCCCTGATCGGCCCGTCGGGCTGTGGCAAGTCCACCCTGCTGCGGGCGCTGAACCGTATCTACGCCCTGTATCCCGGCCAGCGCGCCGAGGGGCAGGTCCTGCTCGACGGCGAGAACACCCTGGACCGCAAGGTCGACCTGACCCAGTTGCGCTCGCGCGTGGGCATGGTGTTCCAGCAGCCCACCCCGTTCCCGATGTCGATCTACGACAACGTGGCCTTCGGCGTGCGCCTGTACGAAAAGCTGTCCAAGGCCGACATGGACGCCCGCGTCGAGGAGAGCCTGCGCCGCGCCGCCCTGTGGGACGAGGTGAAGGACAAGCTCCGGAGTTCGGGCCTGGGCCTGTCGGGCGGCCAGCAGCAGCGCCTGTGCGTGGCGCGCGGCGTGGCGGTGCGGCCGGAGGTGATCCTGCTCGACGAGCCGGCCTCGGCGCTCGACCCGATCTCCACCGCCAAGCTGGAAGAGACCATCGTCGAGCTGAAGCGCGACTACACCATCGTCATCGTCACCCACAACCTGCAGCAGGCCGGCCGCATCTCCGACCACGCCGCCTTCATGTACCTGGGCCGGCTGATCGAGTTCGCGCGCACCGACCGCCTGTTCGACAATCCGCGCGCGAGCCGCACCGCCGACTACATCACCGGCCGCTTCGGCTGATCCGGGCAAGTCCCGGGAACTCCAGCAGGTTTCCCGGGCTTGAACTGTATGTGGGCGGAACACTGAGCGTTTCGCGCGGCGCGGAGGCGACAGGCGGATGCGGGGCAAAACAGCGCGTCCGCCGCTACGGCTTGATCCGGAGGGGGTTCGCCTCTACCTTCCACCAACGCCGTGTGAGGGAAACGACCCCTCAACCCAGGCGTTTCGCCGCAAGGGGGCGTCCGGCCTAGCCGAACAATGGCGAGGCGAGTCCCGTTCAGAGAGCGCCTCATGTCCCCCTCCTCGCGAATTTCGTCCGCTGGCATCCTGTTGGTTTGAAATGGCGCGTGGAAAACGACCTGCACATTCGGCCAGCGTCCGAGGACGTCTGATGTGGGCCCAAGCCTGATGAGCGTGACCCCGCGTATGAACTTCCCTACCCGCGTCGAGGTGCTTGGCCCCAAGGCCGAGGTACGTCCGCATGTCGTCGTCGCCATTCCGGTGAAGGATGAAGAGGCTCGCGTCCAGGCCTGCATCGCCTCGCTGGTGAACCAGGTCGACATCGACTTCTCGCGGCTGGCCGTGGTGCTGCTGCTGAACAACTGCACCGACGGCACCGCCGATCAGGTGCGGGCGCTGGAAGAGCACCTGCCGTTCACCCTGTATCTGCGCCATGTCGAGCTGCCGGCCGCCTACGCCAACGCCGGCTGGGCGCGGCGCCTGGGCATGGAGGCCGCCGCCGAGCTGGCCACCCCCGACGGCGTGATCCTGACCACCGACGCCGACACCCTGGTCGAGGCCGACTGGGTCGCCTCCAACCTGCGCGAGATCGCCGACGGCGCTGACGCCGTGGCCGGCTATGTCATGGCCGATCCCGTCGAGCTGATGGAGCTGCCGCCCGAGATCCTCGAGCGCGGCTCGCTGGAGTGGGAATACCAGCAGCTGGTGGCCGAGATGGTCGCCCGCGTCGATCCCGAGCCGCACGATCCGTGGCCCCGCCACAACCAGAACTGCGGCGCCTCGGCCGCCATCACCGTCAACGCCTATGGCCTGATCGGCGGCCTGCCGCCCCGCCCGGTGGGCGAGGACCGCGCCCTGTTCGAGATGGTGCGCCATATCGACGGCAAGATCCGCCACAGCCTCGACGTCCAGGTCGTCACCTCGGCCCGCACCGACGGCCGGGCGCTGGGCGGGCTGTCGGACGCCATCCGCCTGCGCGGTGAGCCCGACCACGCCTGCGACGAGATGCTGGAGGTGGCCATGGTCGCCTTCCGCCGCGCCCTGTGGCGTCGCCGCCTGCGCGAGCTGTGGCTGGCCGGCGGCCCCGAGGCGATCCTGCGCTCGGACTGGACCGAGCACCTGCACATCTCCGACCTGGAGCTGAGCCGCGCCGCCGAGCGGCCCTGGTTCGGCGAGTTCTGGTCCGCCATCGAGGAGGTCAGCCCGCGCCTGGTGCGCGAGCTGGTCACTGGCCGCGAGCTGAAGCGCGAGCTGCGCCGTATGCGCCGGGTGGTGGAAGCGATCCGCGGCGGCCTGCAACTGAGCGTGCCGGCGGAAGAGACCATCCCGGTTCGCGCCCGCCGCGCGGCGGTTCGCGCCGCCTAGCCCAAATCCCGCTCATCCCGGCGAATGCCGGGACCCGGATGCAATGGCGCGGCCCTGCATCACCGCTGCGCCCCAGTCGATCACACCGCCCCATGATCTGGGTCCCGGCGTTCGCCGGGATGGGCGGATGAGACGATCCGCAAGCGCGTCAGGCCCGCAAGCTCGTCAGGCTATGAGGGCCGCGGCGAACCACGGCCCTTTTTGCTGCTGCGGGTCTTACGACTTGGAGTCGGGGTACTTGATGGTGCCCTGCAGGTGGCCGATCACCGCGCGCGCGTCATAGGCGTGCGGATTGGGCGGCTTGGGGCCGTGGCCCATCACGATCTCGACCGTGGCGTTGTACTGGCTGACCTGCTGCACATCGACCGGGCCACCCCAGAAGGGGTCGCCCCAGTAGCCGTAGCCCCAGCCGAAGCCGCGGCGATAGAGGCCCCAGTAGGGCCCGCCCCAGCCGGCGAAATAGGGATCGGTATCGCCGTAATAGCTGGTCTGCTGATCGGTATGGCGATCGGCGGTCTGGAACCAGTCGTAGCCGTTCTCGGTCGTCAGCTGGGCGGCGCGGAACAGCAGGTAGCGCTCGACCCGCTCGCGCGAGGTCAGCGAGTTGCCGGCGAAGCTGACGCGCCAGCGATCGCCCTCGATCTGCTGTTCGCTGTAGCCGCCGGATGCCTGGCTGTTATGGGCGCCAAGCGGTTGGTAGGGCGTGGCGGTCTCGCATCCCGCCAAAAGGAGCGCCGCTGCTGCGGCCAGGAGGACCCGCTTCATAGCCAACTTCCTCTACCAGCGTCCTTGGGTAGACGCTTCTTGCGCTCAGAATGTTCGTCCTGGAAGCCCGTTCCAGGGACCTGAGCCATATTAGTGGAAGATGTCCGAGTTGTTTCGGAATTGCACCCGCGCCGGGGCGACCACGCCCACCGTGCTGATGGCCACCGAGTGGATCACCGCATCCACCTCACGCCGCCAGAAATCCAGGAAGCGGCGCACCCGCGGATAGTCGGGGGCCACGTCCAGGGTCTGCCACAGGAACTGCTGCAGCAGGTCGGGATAGTCGGGCAGGTAGTAGAGCACCTCCGCCGTGGTCAGCCGGCCGCCGCGGAGCTGGGTTTCGAAGTCGCGAATCTCCATCGCCGATCTCCAACGCGCATCTGCGCGTCCTCAGGAGATCAAGCGTCGCCTTAACCATTGGTTTCGCGGAACCGTCACAAATCCGCGTGTGCGAACCGCGCCGCCCGACGGATGGGCGAAGGCGCTGCGATGGCGCCCAAGAAGGCGGCGGCCGTCTCGCGACGGCCGCCTCCCGAACTCAGGCTTCGCCGATGCGGCGGTTGCGCTGGGCCAGCACCCGCAGGCGCAGGGCGTTCAGCTTGATGAAGCCGGCGGCGTCGCGATGGTCGTAGGCCACCGCGCCCTCCTCGAAGGTCACCAGGTCCTGGTCGTACAGCGAATAGGGGCTGGTGCGGCCGATCACGGTGACGTTGCCCTTGTAGAGCTTCACCTTGACCTGGCCGGTGACCATGGTCTGGGAATAGTCGATGGCCGCCTGCAGCATCTCGCGCTCGGGCGAGAACCAGAAGCCGTTGTAGACCAGCGAGGCGTACTTCGGCATCAGCTCGTCCTTCAGGTGCATGGCCCCGCGGTCGAGCGAGATGGATTCCATGCCCCGGTGGGCGGTGAGCAGGATCGTGCCGCCGGGGGTCTCGTAGACGCCGCGCGACTTCATGCCGACGAAGCGGTTCTCCACCAGGTCCAGGCGGCCGATGCCGTTGTCGTGGCCGAGCTGGTTCAGCTTGGTCAGCAGGGCGGCGGGCGACAGCTTCTCGCCGTCGATGGCCACCGGGTCGCCGCGCTCGAAGTCGAGGGTGAAGACGGTGGGCTTATCCGGCGCGTCTTCCGGGGCGATGGTGCGCTGGTGCACGAACTCGGGGGCTTCCACGCCCGGATCTTCCAGCACTTTGCCCTCGGAGGAGGAGTGCAGGAGGTTGGCGTCGACCGAGAACGGGGCCTCGCCGCGCTTGTCCTTGGCGATCGGGATCTGGTGCTTCTCGGCGAAGTCGAGCAGGGCTTCGCGGCTGCGGTACTGCCACTCGCGCCAGGGGGCGATCACGCGGATGTCGGGCTCCAGCGCATAGTAGCCGAGCTCGAAGCGGACCTGGTCGTTGCCCTTGCCGGTGGCGCCATGGCAGACGGCGTCGGCGCCGACCTTGCGGGCGATCTCGATCTGCTTCTTGGCGATCAGCGGACGGGCGATGGAGGTGCCGAGCAGGTACTGGCCCTCATAGACCGTGTTGGCCCGGAACATCGGGAACACGTAGTCCCGCACGAACTCCTCGCGCAGGTCTTCGATGAAGATGTTCTCCGGCTTGATCCCGAGCAGCAGCGCCTTCTCGCGCGCCGGCCCCAGCTCCTCGCCCTGGCCCAGGTCGGCGGTGAAGGTCACCACCTCCGCGCTGTACTCGGTCTGCAGCCACTTCAGGATGATGGAGGTGTCCAGCCCGCCGGAATAGGCGAGCACGACCTTCTTGACGGGACGGGTGTCGGCCATGGGGAAATCCTTACGACGGCAGGGCGGGCGCGCGCGTTTAAAGGCGCCTGGGCGGCGAGGGCAAGGGATAATGTCGGCGCTGGGGCCTTATCGTAAATCGTCCTTAACCAACAAATCGATTGGTGCGGAAGTAGATTAAAGGTTGCGTCAACCTATGACGCGCAGTGTGGGGTTCCGGCCGTGGGATCGTCCGCGCCGGGGCTGGAACTCTGCGTCGGCGTGCATGGTGAGCGATCACGAATTCATGCTTTTGGCTTACGGAAAGTCGCCATTTTTGGCTGACTGCCTGGCTTCGCTCAAATCTCAGTCTGTTCCGGCAAATATTAGAATTTCCACATCGACGCCGTCATCTTATATCGACCGGCTGGCAGAGCGCCACGGCGTCGAGGTGGTCGTCAATCCGTTGCGCTCCGGCATCGGTCGGGACTGGAATTTCGCGCTGGAGCACGCCAGCCGCCGCTATGTCACCTTGGCCCACCAGGACGACATCTACCGGCCGGACTTCCTGTCGCAGACCTTGAAGCTGTTCGCGCGGCGCCCTGAGGCCGGGCTGTGTTTCACCAGCTACGATCAGGTGGACGATGAAGGTCGTGTCACCTGGTCGAAGCTCAGCCTGGTCAAGCACGCCCTGGAGCGGACGATCATCGGTTCGCAGGAGCATATCCTGCCGGCGCGGATGAAGTGGTTCCTGTCGTTCGGCAATCCGCTGCCGTGCTCGTCGGTCACGTTCGACATGCAGCAGCTCGAGGGCTTCCGCTTCTCCGAGAGCTTCGCCAGCAACCTCGATTGGGAGGCGTGGCTGCGCCTGTGCCGCCAGCAGACCAGCTTCCTGCATGCCTCGGCGCGGCTGATCGGCCGGCGCCACAATGATCTCACCGAGACCTCGAAGCTGATCCGCGACGGCCGCCGTCGCACCGAGGATCGCGAGATGTTCCGCCGCACCTGGGTTCGACCCTTGGACCGCGCGATGGCCTATGTCTATTCGGCGGCCTACTAGGTCCCCATGGTCGCGAAGCTGTTCCGGTTCGGCGTGGTTGGCGGTGGCATGACGCTGCTGAACTATCTGCTGTTCATCGGCGCGGTGCGGCTGGGTTGGGGCTATTTGGCCGGGGCCTCGATCGGCTGGGTAGTCACGGTTTCAATCAGCTATTGTCTCAACCGGCGCTTCACCTTCCGCTGCGAGGGGTGGGGTGGGGCCCGCGATTTGCTGGGCTATGTTACGGGCTATGTGCTGCAGTTCCTGGTGTCGCTCGTGGGGCTCCAACTCCTGATCGGCGTGCTAAGGCTTGGTCCGAGCGTGGCCTTCGCGCTCAACCTCGTCGCCACCGCAAGCTTCAGCTTCTGCTACATGCAGTGGACGGTGTTCCGCGACAGCGCCCCAACGCTGAAGCGCGGCCTGAGAGCCTAGGACGCGTCCTGGTCGGTAGACTTGTCTGTGCGTCGATAGACGTGCGGGTTGACATAGACCTTGCTCCCGAACGCCTTGAGCACCGCGGTGCGGAGCGCATTGTCCGCGCGCATGACGGCGTCGGCGATGACTTGAGTCGGCTCGCCCCTGAACGAGGTGGCATGGAAGTAGTCGGCGGCTTCCGGCGATGTGCGCGAGAAATAGTAGTTGGAAACGCAGCAGCGCGTCCGGTCGTGCTCGACCGTCTGCACCGAGTGCCATGAGGCCCGGTTGGTCGCCATCAGCACCAGGCGGTTGAACAGCGCCGGCACGGTGCGGGGCGCGCCGCGCGGCCCCTCGTCCCAAAGCTGAAGGTTGCCGCCGTAGTCTTCGCGCCAGTCTGGCGTCACGTAGTAGAGCAGGTTGAGCACGCGATAGCGGCTGCGGTCGTGATCGTGGGAATTGTCCAGGTGCGGCTTCAGATAGGCACCCTTGGGCATGGCGCTGACGCCGCCGGCGTACAGGTCCACGTCCGGCTCAAGGCCGGCCAGGCCGGTGATAGCGGCGATCTCCTGCACGATCCGAGGGTCTTGGAAGGCGTAGACGGCCTCCTCGAGCACCGGCGCGTGGGCGTCCATCTGGGCGGCGACGAATTTGCGCTCCTTGAGGGAATTCTTGAACATCATGCGGCCGTGGTCGGGGAAGGCCGCGTGGATGGCGTGCGCCATCGCCTCGGGAAGCAGGTCGTCGATCTGGCAAGTGGGGACGCGACCGGGGCGGGCGAACGCCTCCTGCATCGCGGGGCCGGCTTCACGCAGCCGCGCCAGGATGTGACTGGCGATCTCGCTGCGGGAGAAGGGGCTCTGCGCGTCCATGGGTGCGATCATGGCGCGCCCCAGGTTAAGGCTTCGCGACGTGGCGTGCGCCGCATCCGCTCGCCGGCATTGCGGCGTCCAGGCGGTTGGCGGGCCCCGGCGGCGGGGCGATTGTGGTGTTGATCCCGAACGCGCGTCCGTCCTGCCGATCGAATATGGCCACGCGGCCGCGGCGGCAAAGGGCCTCGAGCTGAGGCGCGGACATGGCGCCCAGATGAAACACCAGCGGGCGATTGCCGAAGTCGGACTGGTTGCGCACGAGGTCCGTGCCGAACAGCATCCCCCGCGCGTCGATGACGACGAAATCGGCCGGGTCGGTGCTGATGGCTTGGTGCGCGTGGGCGTAGGGCGCGATGAAGGTGCGGGCCTGGGCGGCGCGCAAGGGCGCCAGGATCAGTAATGAGGCGATCACCGAAAGCGAGAGTGCGCGCCTGGCCATCGGCGGCGACCAGTCGCTCTCCGTCAGCCGGACGTAGGCGCCGGCGGCGCCCAGGCAGGCTGAGCCGAGCAGGCCGTGAAGATAACGGTAGCCCCAGCCGAGCCCCTGGCTTGGCATCAGCAGGGCGGCGAGCGCCAGGGTCAGTAACAGGCCGGCGAGGAGCGCGCGCGGGACGCCCCCGGCTCGCCAGGTGGACGCGGCGCCGGCAAGCAGCAGCACCACCATGAGTGGATTCTGCCAGGTGATGAACCGGAGCAGGTTCTCGGCCATCAGGCGCGCCGATTGGAGCGGGTCGGGGTGGTTCAAAAGCTTGAGCGCATGGCTCAGGAAGGACGCGACGCCGCCGCCCTTGCCCTGGGGGGCGGCGAGGCCGAGCAGGTGGAACACACCGGGCCAGTATAGGACCCAGAACAATCCTATCGCCACATAGGCCAGGCTGAAGGTGATCGCGCGCGTCCACCTGCGATCCATGAACAGCTGCAGGATGAACGGCGCGACGAACAGCGGGTGGAACACCACCTGGTGCAGGCCGCAGGCGAACCAGCCGATCGCCAGGGCCCCGAGATCGGTCCCGGGGCGGTTCATCTGGTAGAGGCGCAGCCAGGCTAGGTTCAGCGCCAAGTGGGCCGGCATGGCGTAGGGCGTCATACCGGCGAGCAGCAACTGCGAGGAACTGGCCAGCATCACCGCGGCGGCGGCGGCGGCGTCGGGGCGGTTCGGCCAGAGAGTCCGCGCGATATCGAAGACCAGCACTACCGATGCGCCGCTGAGCAGTGCGCCGGCCAGGGAGCCGTCGCCGAGGAGCATGAACATCGCCCTGATGGCGGCGTTGATCGGCAGGTAGTCAGAGCTCCACACCGCATGGCCGGGTACGCGAAGGCCGAAGTCGGGTTGCAGCGCGGGCACGTACTCGCGCCACATGGCCGGCACGGGCGCGGCCAGCCAACCATGGCGCAGCGTGCCGGCGTCGAACGTGGCCATGAACTCGTCCATGGCCAGCGGATAGCGCAGGCATACGAGCCGCCATCCGATCCAGCTGGCCATGACCACCCCCAGGGCGGCGGCGGCTGTGAGCCGCTGGGCGCCCCGCTGCGTGGTGGGCCACGCCAAGCCATGAGCGCCAGGATCGGCTGACCGCCTTGCAATGACGAACAGGATCAGGGTTGCGCAGACCAGGACGGGCACGTCCTGCCAGAAGAAAAAGATATCGGTGATGCTCAGTCCGACCGCCCGGCTCGGCTGCAGCATGAGGGCGGGCGTCGAAAGGGCCAAGGCGGCGAGCAGCCAGCTCAGGAGCAGCGCGCGCGGCCACGCCGTGGATTTCGGCGCGATCCGGTTTTCCTCGGCAAGGGTGGGAGCCATGGGGGAGGCCGCGGGACCATTCATGGCGTCGACGCTAGGGGCAACCCGTTTGCATTCGGCTAAGGCTGTTTGCACGAGTGACCCGCGCCGTCCCAACGCCTATCTTGCCCGGATGACCGACATCACCATGCTGGACCCGGCCGAAGCCGAGATGGACCGCGCGATCACCGCGCCCGTCGAGGTCGACCCCAACAAGCCCATGCGGCTCTATCTGGTGGACGGCTCCGGCTACATCTTCCGCGCCTTCCACGCCCTGCCGCCGCTGACGCGCAAGTCCGACGGCCTGCCGGTGGGCGCGGTGCAGGGCTTCTGCAACATGCTGTGGAAGCTGATCTGCGACACCAAGGACGGCGATGGCGACAAGGGTTTGCCGGCGCCGACCCATCTGGCGGTGGTGTTCGACGCCAGCGAGAAGACCTTCCGCAGCCAGATCTATCCCGCCTACAAGGCCCAGCGCCCGCCGCCGCCGGAAGACCTGATCCCGCAGTTCCCGCTGGTGCGCGAGGCCACTCGGGCCTTCGGGGTGCCGGCGGTGGAGCTCGACGGCTTCGAGGCCGACGACCTGATCGCCACCTATGCCCGCCAGGTCGCGGCCGCGGGCGGCGAGGTGGTGGTGGTCTCGTCCGACAAGGACCTGATGCAGCTGGTCAACGAGCAGATCTGCCTGCTCGACCCGGTGAAGCAGGCCCCGATCCGCCGCGACCAGGTGATCGAGAAGTTCGGCGTGCCGCCGGAGAAGGTGGTCGAGGTCCAGGCCCTGGCCGGCGACAGCGTCGACAACGTGCCGGGCGCGCCGGGCATCGGCATCAAGACCGCCGCCCAGCTGCTGGCCGAATTCGGCGATCTCGACACGCTGCTGGAGCGGGCCCACGAGATCAAGCAGCCCAAGCGGCGCGAAACCCTGATGACCTTCGCCGACCAGGTGCGCATCTCGCGCCAGCTGGTGACGCTGGCCGACGACGTGCCGGTTCCGGTGCAGGTGGCCGACTTCGCCGTGCGCTCGCCCGAGCCCGAGACCCTGGCCGCGTTCCTGAACGCCATGGAGTTCCGCACCCTGGCGCGGCGGGTGTCGGAGGCCGGCCACGGCGCGGCGCCGATCGCGGCCCCGGCGGCGGCGGCTGCGCCCGACGTGCTGCTGAAGATCGATCCGTCGAACTATGCCTGCGTGCAGGACGTGGCGACGCTCGACGCCTGGATCGCACGGGCGTTCCAGGCCGGGACCATCGCCTTCGACACCGAGACCGACGCCCTGTCGTCGTCCAACTCCAACCTGTGCGGCGTGTCGCTGGCCGTGGCGCCGGGCGAGGCCTGCTACATTCCGCTGGGCCACTGCGCCGCCGACGGGCTGGACCTGGCCGAGGCCCAGGACTGGACCCAGATCCCGCTCGACGTGGCCATCGCCCGGCTGAAGCCGCTGCTGGAAAACCCGGCGACGCTGAAGGTGGGCCAGAACGCCAAGTACGACATCGCCGTGCTCCGCCGCTACGGCATTGACGTCGCCCCGATCGACGACACCATGCTGATCTCCTACGTGCTGGACGCGGGCCTGCACGGCCACGGCATGGACGAGCTGTCGGAGCTGCACCTCGGCCACGTGCCGATCCCGTTCAAGCAGGTGGCGGGGCGCGGCAAGAGCGAGATCAGCTTCGCCCAGGTGGAGCTGAAGCCCGCCACCGCCTACGCCGCCGAGGACGCGGACGTGACGCTGCGGCTCTACAACGTGCTGAAGCCCCGGCTGGCGCAGCATAAGCTGACCACGGTCTACGAGACCCTGGAGCGGCCGATGCCGTCAGTGCTGGCCGAGATGGAGCTGGCCGGCATCCGGGTCGACCCCACCCGCCTGCGCAGCCTGTCGCACGAGTTCGGGATCAAGATGGTCGAGGCCGAGGCCCGCGCGCACGAATTGGCCGGCCACCCCTTCAACCTTGGCAGCCCCAAGCAGATCGGCGACGTGCTGTTCGGCGAGCTGGGCCTGTCGGGCGCCAAGCGCACCGCCACCGGGGCCTGGTCCACCGACGTGAAGGTGATGGAGGACCTGGCCGACCAGGGCCACGCCCTGCCGCGCAAGATCCTGGAATGGCGCCAGATCGCCAAGCTGAAGAACACCTACGCCGACGCCCTGGTCACCGCCGTGGCCGAGAAGACCGGCCGGGTGCACACCTCCTATTCCTTGGCCTCGACCACCACCGGGCGGCTGTCGTCGTCGGACCCGAACCTGCAGAATATCCCGATCCGCACCGAGGAGGGGCGCAAGCTGCGCACCTGCTTCATCGCCGGGCCGGGCAATGTGATCGTCTCGGCCGACTATTCGCAGATCGAGCTGCGGCTGCTGGCCCACATCGGCGACATCCCGCAGCTGAAGGCCGCCTTCACCCAGGGCCTCGACATCCACGCCATGACCGCGTCGGAGATGTTCGGCGTGCCGGTGGAGGGCATGGACCCGATGGTGCGGCGGCGGGCCAAGGCCATCAACTTCGGCATCGTCTACGGCATCTCGGCGTTTGGGCTGTCGAACCAGCTGAACATCCCGCAGGACGAGGCGGCGGCCTACATCCGCACCTATTTCGAGCGCTTCCCCGGCATCCGCGCCTACATGGACAAGACCAAGGCCTTCGTGCGCGAGCACGGCCACGTCACCACCCTGTTCGGGCGGCGGATCAACATCCCCGAGATCGCCGCCAAGTCGGTGGGCCAGCGCCAGTTCGCCGAGCGCGCGGCCATCAACGCCCCGATCCAGGGCGCCGCCGCCGACATCATCCGCCGGGCCATGGTGCGCATGCCCGCGGTGCTGAAGGCCGAGGGACTGAGCGCGCGCATGCTGCTGCAGGTGCACGACGAACTGGTGTTCGAGGCGCCCGAGGCCGAGGCCGAGACCCTGTGCCGGGTGGCGGCCGAGGTCATGTCCAAGGCGGCGGAGCCGGCGGTGAGCATATCCGTGCCGCTGACGGTGGACGCCCGCGCGGCGGCGAACTGGGACGAGGCGCACTAGGGACGGTGCTCTTCGGGGGCATTCCGGCCGAAGAGCCGGGACCGAGGGGGGGCGTTTTTAAGTTGAGTGCGAGGGCAACCTCTCTTCGTCATCGCCCGACTTGATCGGGCGATCCATAGAGCAGGCTTGTCAGGTTAATCTGGTTCGGCAGATGTCGCGCCATGGATGCCCCGATCAAGTCGGGGCATGACGAGCGGGGTGTGAAGTTAGGCGCGCCGACACCGCTGTGAAAAGAATCGCCCTTCAGTTCTGGATGATCAGCAGCAGGTAGGCCAGGAACAGCAGCAGGTGCACCGCGCCCTGCAGCACGTTGGTGCGCCCGCTGGCGAAGGTCACCACGCTGACCGCCAGGGTCAGCAGCAGCATGACGAAATCGGTGTGCTCCAGGCCCAGCACGATGCCGTGGCCGGTGATGTAGCTGATGGCGATCATGATCGGCACCGTCAGGCCGATGGTCGACAGCACCGAGCCCAGGAAGATGTTGACCGCGCGCTGCAGGTGGTCGCGGGTGGCGGCCTTGACCGCGCCGATGGCCTCGGGCGTGGCCACCAGCACCGCCATGATCACCCCGCCCAGCGCCGCCGGCTCGTGCAGGGTCTCGACCAGGTAATCGACCGGCTTGGCCAATTGCTCGGCCAGGAACACCACCGGCGCCATGTAGACCAGCAACAGCAGGGCGTGGTGGGCGAAGGGACTGGGCTCGGCGAGGATCTCGGCATCCTCGGCCGCCTGGTCCGGGTCGTCGTTCTCGCCGTCCGCGCCGAGCATGAAGTAGCCGCGGTGGCGCCCGGTCTGCATGGCCAGGAAGGCGGCGTAGAGCCCGACCGACATGGTCACCAGGAAGCAGTTCTGCACCACCGACAGGGTGGGCCCCGGCGTGGTGCGGGTGAAGTTCGGCAGGATCAGGCTCAGCACCGACAACGGGATGATCAGGCCGAGATAGGCGTTGGCGCCCTGCAGGTTGTAGTGCTGCTCGCGATGCCGCAGCGCCCCGGCCAGCAGCGACAGCCCGACCATGCCGTTCAGGATGATCATCACCACCGAGAACAGGGTGTCGCGCACCAGCGTCGGGTTGTTGGCCCCGTGCAGCATGACCGCAGTGATGCTCATCACCTCGATGGTGGTCACCGCCAGGGTCAGGATCAGGGTGCCGTAGGGCTCGCCCAGCCGCACCGCCAGATGGTCGGCGTGACGCACCACCGCCAGGGCCGAGCCAAGCACCACCGCGAACAGCCAGGCGAAGATCAGGAACAGCTGCAGCGGATTGGCCAGCCCGCCCGTCAGTTGGTCGCCCCAGACCAGGAAGATCAGGCTGGTGAGCAGGCTGACACCGAGGAACCACTCCTGGCGCAGGATGGCGGTCGGGCCGTAGGCCGCCTTGCGCCCAGTCGCCTGGGCGCTGGCGGTGGTCTGGTCGAGCGCCTGCGGGGGAGTGGCCATCCGTCCTCGCGCAAGCCGTCAGTGTGCGGCTGAGGACATCCTAGGGCATTGCTGCGCTTCCCGCACCCCTGCGACCGAGAGCGCCGAAGCCCGCGCGGGCCGCCTCATCATAACCGATGAGATACCAGATCGCGGAAATCGCTCATGATGGGCGGCTGAGGGCGCAGGCTTTTGAGCCTGCGGGGAGGCTGCAAGAATGACGCTGCCGGATTGTTCCAGGCGACCCTTTCTGCTGGCCATGGGGGTGGGGCTCGGCGTACTGCCCATGGCGCTCCCGGTCCAGGCCGAGATCCAGGCCGAGCCGGTCATGCATCCGACCCCGCCCGACCGGGCCAACGATCCCCTGACGGTGACCTACGGCGAGATGCCGGTGGGGAACACCCGGGTGTACTACCGCGCGGCGGGGCCGGCGGATGCGCCGGTGGTGCTGCTGCTGCACGGCTTCCCCACCTCGGGCCACATGTTCCGCAACCTGATCCCGGCGCTGGCGGATCGCTACCGGGTGATCGCCCCGGACCTGCCGGGCTTCGGCAACACCGCCGCCCTGCCGCCGCCGGGCTTCCACTACACCTTCGATCACCTGGCCGAGGTGGTCGAGGGCTTCATCGAGGTGATGGATCTTAGGAGCTACGCCCTCTACATCTTCGACTATGGCGCGCCGACGGGCCTGCGGGTGGCCATGCGGCGGCCCGAGCGGGTCACCGCCATCGTCACCCAGAACGGCAACGCCTATCTCGAGGGGCTGAGCAAGGCGTGGGGGCCTTGGCAGACTTATTGGCGCGAGCCCAACCTGGAGAACCGCGAGATCTGCCGCGCCTCGCTCGGCGACGAGGCGATCCGCTACCAGTACCTGCAGGGCGCGCCGGCGCACCTGGTCGCGCCGGACGGCTACACGCTCGACATGTTCTACATGCGCCGGCCGTGGGCCGAGGACATCCAGCTCGACCTGATCCTCGACTACCGCACCAATGTGGCCCTGTACCCGCAGTTCCAGCAGTACTTCCGCGAGCATCGGCCGCCGCTGCTGGCGGTCTGGGGCAAGAACGATCCGTTCTTCATCCCGCCGGGGGCCGAGGCCTATAAGCGCGACCTGCCTGAGGCGGAGGTGCATTTCCTCGACACCGGGCACTTCGCCCTGGAGACCCACCACGCCGAGATCGCCGCGCGGATGCGCGACTTCCTCGGCCGCAAGCTGGCGTGAAGGTTTGGATTTAGGCCGCCAGCCCGGACGAGGTCATCAGCTCGTGCACCCGGCTCAGCAGTTCGGGCGCTGACGCCAGTTCGGCGCGCGTGCCCGGCAGGCGGGCCAGGCGCAGGGCCTCGGCGCGGGCGCGGATGCAGACCGGGCCCTGCGGCGCGGTCTCGCCCGAGGCCATCTTGGTCAGCAGCAGCAGGCGGTGCACGGCCGAGGCCTGGGCCTGGCCGATGGCGGCGATGAGCTTGGCGTCCTGTTCGATCAGGCCGCCGACCTCGCCGATGCGGGTGGCGAGCTCGCTGCGGTCCTCCTCGGCGAAGCCGACCCGGCGCAGCGCCTGCTCCAGCTCGGCCAGGTGGGCCAGCTTCCAGGCGGCCGAGTCCGGGGCGGTGATCAGGCCGCGCTCGAAGCGCAGGGCGCCGATGGTGGCCTTGAGCCAGCGGGCGGCGGCGCGCTTGTTGGCCGCCCCCACCACGTTCTCGGCCAGGCGCACCAGGGCCTGGGCCTCGCCCAGCGGGCCGCCGCCGGCGTGGTCGAGATAGATCTGGATGAAGTTGGAGTTGAGCAGGCTCTTGGAGCGCTCGATGAACGCCGCCTGGACCTCCTCGGGCTGCACCACCTTGGGGCCGGCCATGACCAGCACCCGGGCCAGCGCGCGCATGGCGCGGATCTCGCCGGCGGGATCGTCGGGGTGCAGGCGGCGGCCGCTGTTCAGCTCGGCCAGGATGCGGCGGGCCAGGGCGGTGCGGACCGCGTCGAAGGCCGGGTCGGTCAGCCAGCGCGCCAGCCGGTTCAGCGCCACGTCGACGGGCGGGAACTGGTGGGCGAGGCCGGGATCCTTCTCCAGCAGGATCTGCACCGTTTCCGGGGCGACCAGCCGGGTCATCAGGGCCAGGCCCGAGCCCATGTCCGGCGAGTTCTCGCCGACCAGGGCGGTCAGGCCGCCGCGCGAGCCCAGGATCTCGCCGAGCGGCTGCTCCAGCACCCGGAACGCCAGGGCGCGGCCGGCCCCGGATTCCGGCGCGCTCTCGGCCATGTCGAGCAACAGGCCGATCTTCTCCAGCCAGGTGCGGGCGCCGGTCAGGGCGCCGGCGGTGGCGCCGCCCAGCACATAGGCCGGTTCGCCGGCGTGCAGGGCGATCTCCACCGCGGCCGAGAAGTGCTTGGCCGAGACGCTGGGGAACAGGTGGCGGCGGTGATCGGTTGTTACCCGGGCGATGGCGCCGTCGATCAGTTTCTGGAACCGGCGAATCACATCGTGCACGGAGCAGCGCTTGGCCTGGGCCTCCGCCACGGCGATTTTTTGCAGGGCGTGCTGGATCTCCAGCCCGGAGGCGTCGAGCCGTTCCAGCAGGTCGGCGCGGTGCAGCAGTTCGAACGGCGTGACGCGCTGGCGCTTCAACCAGCCGTCCAGCAACCGCCCGATCCGCTCGCGCGCATGGATGGTGTAGAGGTCTGACGGGGTGACGCACAACAGGTCGCCCTGTTCCTCGACCACACGGCTCTTTGGCTTGACCCGCAAAGGTTCGCCGCGGGTGAGAATGGCGATGCTGCGGTACTCGCCGGTGCGCCCGTCGAGCACTTCCTTGCTCACGCGCACGGCGATCGCGAGCTTGTTGCCCAGCAGTTCTTCGGCGCTCTCGACCGCCAGGGTGCGGTCCTCGGTGGCGAACTCAAGCGTCCAGGGCGAGCTGGGCTTACGCCGGGAAAACAGCTCGTAATGGACCTTATCATCGACCATGAAGGCGCTCCTGCCTTCGCTTTTATCCGCCAGCGGCTTAAATTTGCCTGAAGTTGCATGACCTTCAGCGGCTTGCGGGTTTCACGCAGACGAGCGATTTTTAGGATATGGCCAAAATCACCCTCGTCGACGACGACGAAAACATCGTCACCTCCATTTCCCTGGCCCTCGAGAGCCACGGACATGTGGTGAAGTCCTACTACGATGGCGTCAGTGGCTTGCAAGCTCTTGAGCTGGAGCCGCCGGACATCGCCATCCTCGATGTGAAGATGCCGCGCATGGACGGAATGGAGGTGCTGCGTCGTCTTCGCCAGACCTCGGACCTGCCGGTGATCATCCTCACCTCCAAGGACGAGGAGATCGACGAGATCCTCGGCTTCAACCTCGGCGCCGACGACTACATCCACAAGCCGTTCTCCCAGCGGCTGTTGCTGGAGCGGGTCAAGGCGGTGCTGCGCCGGGCGCGGCCCGACGAGGAGGAGGAGGGCGGGACGCCCCTGTCGCCGGCGGCGGCTGCTGCGGCCCAGGCCAAGCCGCTGAAGCGCGGCAAGCTGACGCTCGATCCCCAGCGGCACGACTGCCTGTGGGACGAGAAGCCGGTGAAGCTGACGGTGACCGAGTTCCTGCTGCTGCAGTCGCTGGCCCAGCGTCCTGGCTTCGTGAAGAGCCGCGACAACCTGATGGACGCCGCCTACGACGATCAGGTCTATGTCGACGACCGCACCATCGACAGCCACGTCAAGCGGATGCGCAAGAAGTTCCGCCAGGTGGATCCCGAGTTCGACGCCATCGAGACCCTGTACGGCGTGGGCTATCGCTACCGCGAGACCTGAGTCACGCGTTCGGCCCATGACCGGCGAAGATGTAGTGCGGTTCGGCGGGGCTTGGAGCCTTCGCCCTTGAGGACGTCTGGGTTTGGCTGATTCCAGCGGGATCAAGAGAGGCTGGGGGTTGCGGGCGTTCCCGGCTGCGGCGGGCGGCGCCGGCCACGCCGCCCGGCCGATGAGCGCGCGGCGCGCCGACGGCGTCCAGCGCCGGCGGCTGCGTTTCCATGGCTCGCGCCTGGCGCGGCTGATCCTGGGCCTGAACCTGGCCGGCCTCGCCATCCTGGTGGTGGGAGCCCTGGTGCTGAACGAGTTCAGCCGCGGCCTGGTCGAGGCCCGCGTCGACAGCCTGTCGACCCAGGGTCAGCTGGTGTCGCAGGTGATCGTCAAGGCGGCGGTCAACGGCGAGCCCATCCCGTCCATGGACCCCGAGGCCGCGCGGGTGGTGCTCGAGCTGTTGAACATTCCGCGTTCGGAGCGGGCGCGGCTGTACGACCGCAACGGCCGCCTGATCGCCGACACCGACGTGATTGCCGACAAGGTGGTGGAGCGGCCCTTGCCGCCGGCGGCCAAGCCGGGCGAATTCCGCTGGCCCTGGTCGCGCTTCGCCGTCGAGGCCCGGCGCGAGGCCAGGGCCCACCAGCAGGAGCGCGCCGAGGTCGCCCACGCCTTGACCGGCGAGCGGGTGGCGGGCGTGCGCATGTCCGAGACCGGCGGCCGCCTGGTCAGCGTCTCCATGCCGATCCAGAACGTGCAGGCGGTGCTGGGGGTGCTGACGGTGGAGGCCGGCGACGTCGACCGTATCGTCGCCGCCCAGCGCCTGGCCCTGATCCCCTTCATCATGATGGCGGTGGCGGCGGTGCTGGCCTCCAGCCTGCTGCTGAACGGGGCGGTGGCCGAGCCGATCCGGCGGCTGTCGCGGGCGGCCGACAGCGTGCGCCTGTCGCGGGCGCGGGCCATGTCGCTGCCCGACATCGCTGCCCGCCAGGACGAGGTGGGCGACCTGGCGCGCTCGCTCGACTCCATGACCTCGACCCTGACCGCGCGCATGGACGCCATCGAGCGGTTCGCCGCCGACGTCAGCCACGAGATCAAGAACCCGCTGACCTCCATGCGCTCGGCGCTGGAGACGCTGGAGATGGCGCCGGCCGGCCCGGCGCGCGACCGGCTGACCGCGGTGCTGAAGCAGGACGTGGGGCGGTTGAACCGCCTGATCACCGACATCGCCAACGCCTCGCGCCTGGACGCGGAGCTGTCGCGCGACCCGCCGCGAACGCTGGACCTTCAGCGGTTCCTGGAGGATGTGGCCCAACTCTATCCCAGCGACATCCTGCCCGAGGGCGCGCCGACCGTGACGCTGCTGGCCAGCGAGGCGCTGGACGGCTTCCGGGTGGTGGGGCGCGAAGGGCCGCTGGGCCAGGTGTTCCGCAACCTGATCGACAACGCCCGCTCGTTCAGCCCGACGGGCGGCCAGGTGAAGGTCAGCCTGCATCGGGTGCGGCGCGCGGCCGGCTTCTTCATCTCGGCCCAGGTCGAGGACCAGGGCCCCGGCGTGCCGCCGGACAACCTGGAGAACATCTTCGAGCGCTTCTACACCGCCCGGCCCAAGGGCCTGGCGCCTGGCGGTGCGGCGTTCGGCGGCCATTCGGGCCTGGGCCTGTCCATCGCGCGCCAGATCATCGAGGCGCACGGCGGGATGATCCGGGCCGAGAACCTGATCGGCCCCAACGGCGCCATCCAGGGCGCGCGCTTCGTGGTCGAACTGCCGGCCGCCGCATCCTAGGGCGGGCCCCAGAGCGCGCCCACATTTCCGGCCTGCAAAGCTGACAGCGCGCGCGGCGGCGAAACCGCTTACACTCACGCTTGACGCGCCTTCGGGCGTTTGAGGCGATGGAGCCGAAATGAGCGTGCTGCACGCCACCACCCTGGCCCGGCGGGTCGACAACGAGTGGCGCGGGGCCCTGATCCGGGGCCTGTCCGGAACCGGCAAGAGCGACCTGGCGCTGCGGGCGCTGGACAGCGGCTGGCGGCTGGTGGCCGACGACCGCACCGTGGTCTGGACTTCGGGCGGCGAGCTCTACGGCCGCGCGCCCGCGCCCATTTCGGGCTTGCTGGAGGCGCGGGGCGTGGGCGTGGTTCCGGTCGCCGTGTTGGGCTTCGTGCGTCTGTCCCTGGTGGTGGACGCGACGCAGGAGGCGGAGGAGCGCATGCCCGAACTGGAGGAGGTGGCGGTGCTCGACGTGCGCCTGCCGCGGCTGCGGTTCGATCTGCGTTACGCCTCCACCCTGGCCAAGATCGGCCTGGCCATGGAGGGACGTGCGGCGCATGGCCCGGGGCGGCGGCTTTGACAGGGGCGATGGTAAGGGTATCTAGCTACCCTTTGAGAGCGTCTCGCGCCTACGGGACGGGCTGGGCGGGACCCTGCAAGGGGATGGAATGATCGGGCTGGTGATCGTCACCCACGGGCGGCTCGCCGAGGAATTTGTGGCGGCGATGGAGCATGTGGTCGGCCCGCAGACGGCGGTGCGCGCCATTTCCATCGGCCCCGAAGACGACATGGAGCAGCGCCGCGCCGACATCGTCGAAGCCGCCAAGGCGGTGGATTCGGGCGAGGGCGTGATCCTGCTGACCGACATGTTCGGCGGTACGCCGTCCAACCTGGCCATCTCGGCCATGGACGAGGCGCGCGCCGAGGTGATCGCCGGGCTGAACCTGCCGATGCTGATCAAGCTGGCCAGCGTGCGCGGGCGTGAGCCGCTGCAGGCCTGCGTGGCCCATGCGCAGGACGCCGGGCGTAAATATATCTCGGTCGCATCCTACGTTTTGGCGGGGGAGAAGTGAGCCGCACCGCTAAGCGGACTGTCGAAATCGTCAACGCTCGCGGCCTCCACGCACGGGCGTCGGCCAAGTTCGTCAAGGCGGCGGCCCAGTACGACTGCGAGATCACGGTGCTGCGCGAGGGCCAGAGCGTGGACGCCCAGTCGATCATGGGCCTGATGATGCTGGGCGCCGGCCCCGGCTCGCACATCGAGATCGCCGCCGATGGGCCCGACGCTGAGGCCGCCGTCGACGGCCTGGCCCAACTGATCGCCGACCGTTTCGACGAGGATCGTTGAAGTCCGCGAACACGCGTCGCTGCGAAGCCTGGGTACAAATCGGACCTAACGCGCTATAGCGCGGCCCATGGCTTTGAAGATTTACGACACCCTGCGCCGCGAAAAGCGGACGTTCACCCCTCGCGACGCTTCGCGGGTGACCCTCTATGTGTGCGGACCCACCGTCTACAACTACGCCCATATCGGCAACGCCCGCCCGGTGGTGGCCTTCGACGTGCTGTTCCGCCTGCTGCGCCGGTCCTATGGCGACGAGGCGGTGATCTACGCCCGCAACGTCACCGACGTGGACGACAAGATCAACGCCGCCGCCGCCGCCCAGGGCGTGGACATCTCGGTGATCACCAACAAGTTCGCGGCGATCTATGAGGCCGACATGGCGGCTATCGGCGCCCTGACGCCGACCCTGCAGCCACGCGCCACCGCCCACATCCCGCAGATGATCGAGATGATCGGCCGGCTGGTGGAGAAGGGCCACGCCTACCCGGCCGAAGGCCACGTGCTGTTCGCCGTCGACTCCTTCCCCAAATACGGCGCCCTGTCGGGCCGTTCGCTGGACGACCTGATCGCCGGCGCCCGGGTCGAGGTGGCCGAGTACAAGCGCAACCCGGCCGACTTCGTGCTGTGGAAGCCGTCCAAGCCGGGCGAGCCGGTGTGGGACAGCCCGTTCGGTCCCGGCCGGCCCGGCTGGCACATCGAATGCTCGGCCATGATCGAGGCCCAGCTCGGCCTGCCGATCGACATCCACGGCGGCGGCCACGACCTGATCTTCCCGCACCACGAGAACGAGATCGCCCAGGGCGTCTGCGGCGGCGCCCACGGCAAGACCGAGTACGCCCGCTACTGGATGCACAACGGCTTCCTGACGCTGGACGCCGAGAAGATGTCCAAGAGCGTGGGCAATGTGCTGCTGGTGCACGAGCTGGTGAAGACGGTGCCGGGCGAAGTGGTGCGCTGGGCCCTGCTGTCGGCCCATTACCGCGCGCCGCTGGACTGGACCTCCGACCTGATCGAGCAGTCGCGCCGTTCGCTGGACCGGCTGTACCGGGTGATCCAGGACGCCCGCCGCGAGTTGAAGTCGACCGCCATCCGCGCCCCGGCCGAGTATCAGGACGCCATGATCGCGCCGGTGGTCGAGGCCCTGGCCGACGACCTCAACACCCCCGCCGCCATCAGCGAGCTGTTCAAGCTGGCCGACAAGGCGCGTGCGGCCCTGACCGGGCCTGAGGAGGTCGCCTCGGCGGCGCTCAACGCCCTGCTCGACGCCGGCGCCCTGCTGGGCTTCCTGCAGGCCGATCCGGACGCCTGGTTCCAGGGCGGCGCCGACGACGGGCTGAAGGCCAAGGTCGAGGACCTGATCGGGCGCCGCGCCGAGGCCCGCAAGGCCAAGGACTGGGCCGCCGCCGACCTGATCCGCGGCGAGCTGACCGCGCTCGGCGTCGAAGTGCTGGACGGCCCCGGCGGCGTCGCCACCTGGCGGCTGAAGGAATAGCGCTCGCTCCTTCTCCCCTTGCGGGAGAAGGAAGGGGCCCGCGTGTCGATAGACGCGTGGGAAGGATGAGGGGTCTCGCTGCGGTCCCTGGTCAGGCGGTCGTCGACCCCTCACCCTCCCATCGCCAGCGATGGGCCCCTCCCTCTCCCGCAAGGGGAGAGGGGATCAGGCGGCCAAAGCTTCCGCCATCCGCTCGAACACGCTGTCCCAGTCGCCCAGCGTCGGCTGGCGGAAGATGCGCATGGTCGGATACCAGGGCGTGTCCTCGCGCTCTTCCATCCAGCGCCAGTCCGACACCCGGTTGACGGCGACCCACACCGGCTTGCCGATGGCCCCGGCCAGGTGGGCGGCGGCGGTGTCGCAGCTGATCACCAGGTCGAGGTTGGCCATCACCGCGGCGGTTTCGGCGAAATCGCCCTGGTCGTAGGCCTGGTCCAGCCGCGTCACCTCGAAGCCCAGCTCGGGATCGTCCAGGTGATCCATGCCGTCGCCCTTCTGCAGGCTGATCAGGCGCACGCCCGGAATCTTGGCCAGGGGCGCCAGGCGCCTGAGCTGGATCGAGCGGCCGATTTCGACCTCTGACGTCAGGTTGCCGCTCCAGACGACGCCGACGCGCCGGCCTTCCGGGGCGATCGCGGCCAGCTTGTCGGCCCAGGCGGCTTTCAGATCCTCGGAGGCGCTCAGATAGGGGGCGGGCGTGGCCAGGTCGTCGGCGTCGCGCACGAAGTGGTGCGGCAGGCTGAACATGGGCAGGCGACAGTCCACCGGCGGGGGCGCGTGCTCGTCGAGCGCAAAGGTTTCGATGCCGGGGATAGCCTCGAACAGGCGTTGCAGCGGGCGGCGGGCCAGCAGGATCACCCGGCCGCCGTGTTCGGCCATGCGCGGTACGAAGCGGGCGCACTGGATGGCGTCGCCGAAGCCCTGCTCGGCGTGGATCAGGATGGTGCGGCCGTCCAGCGGGCTCCCGTCCCACACCGGCTGGGTCAGGCTGGCGTCCTGGCGCAGGCGGCCGGGCCGCTTCAGCCGCCACTCGTACTCCGCGAAGCCCTCGGCGAAGAGGCCGCGCTGCAGCAGGGCCAGGGCCAGGTTCCAATGCCCGTCCGGCATGGTGGGCTCGAGCTCGACCGCCTTGAGATAGACCGCCTCGGCTTCGGCCGAGCGGCCCTGGCGGAACAGCGAGACGCCCAGGTTGCACCAGCCGCCGGCCATGGTGGGCCGCAGCGCCAGGGCGTCGCGGAAATGCGGCTCGGCCTCGACCACCTGGTTGCGGCCGATGAAGACGTTGCCGAGCGTGGAGTGGGCTTCGGGCAGCTTGGGGTTCAGTTCGATGGCGCGGCGGCAGGCGATCTCGGCGTCATCGAAGCGGCGCACGTCCAACAGGCATTGGCCGAGGTTGCTGTAGGATTCCGCCGAGTTGGGATCGAGCTCCAGGGCCTTCTCGAAGGCGGTCACCGCCTCGGCGTGATGGCCCCGCGCCAGCAGCGCCAGACCCAGGTTGGCCTGGGCGGCGAACAGCTCGGGCATCAGCGCCAGGGCGTGGCGGTGGGCCAGGATCGCGCGGTCCAACAGCGGCAGCACGTCGGGGGAGTGCTTGTCGCGCACGAACTCCTGGATCGCGCTGCCCAGGTTGGTGTGGGTGGCGGGCTGGTTCGGCTCGATGGCCAGCGAGTGCTCGTAGACCGGAATGGCCTCGCCGAAGCGGCGCAGCTCCGCCAGCATCAGGGCGTAGTTCTGCAGCAGGGTGAGGTCGCGCGGGGCCAGGTTCGCCGCGTCGGCGTAGTGGACCAGCGACTGGTCGAGATCGCCGATGCCCTTGCAGGCCGCGGCCAGGTTGCCGTGCGCCTCGGCATAGGCGGGGCGCAGGCGGATCGCCTCCAGATAGGCCTCGCGCGCCTCGGGGAAGCGCATCTGGCGCAGCAGGGCGTTGCCGAGGTTGAACCGCACCTCCGCCGACTGGGGCGACAGCGCTGCTGCGGTGCGCAGCGGGGCCTCGGCCTGTTCCGGCCGGCCCAGCTCGGTCAGCAGCACGCCCAGGTTGGCGTGGGCGTCGGCATAGCTGGGCTGCAGGGCGGCGGCGGCGGCGAAGTTCTGGGCGGCGGCCTCCAGGTGGCCGAGCGTGCGGTTGGCCACGCCGAGGTTGCTGTGGGCCGAGACCAGGCGCGGGTCGAGCCTCAGCGCCTCGGACGCGGCGGCGGCGGCCTCTTCGGGCCGGCCGAGCTGGTTCAGGGCGTTGGCCAGGTTGGCCAGGTCCGGCCCGGCGCGGCCGAGCGCCAGCGCCCGCTCGATCATCGGCAGGCAGTCCTGGAACTTGCCGCGCTGCTGGGTCAGCACGCTCAGCAGCCGCCAGCCCTGCTGCAGGAACGGATCGGCGGCCAGGCCCTGGCGATAGAGCGCCTCGGCGGCGTCGAGCCGGCCGGCGTGATGCTCGGTCAGGCCGCGGTTGATCAACTCGCGGGCGGGCGGGGCGGAAGCGGAGGCTGCCATCTAACCCGCTCTAGAGCAGGCGACCCTCGGCGCAAATAGGGCGAGGATTGTTACGCCGCGCAACGTCGCCGTGCGGCGAGCTGGCAGGGCGGGGCGTCCAGCTCCAGCGCAGCCCAGTCGAGCGCCGGCGCCGGGGCCCTGGCGGCGGCCAGCACGGCGCGCAGCTCCAGCGGCGAGTTCACCCCCACGATCACCTTGGCCGCCTCCGGCCGGCCGAGGGCGAAGGCCAGGGCCGCCTGCATCGGGTCGGCTCCCGCCTCGGCCAACAGCCGGCGCAGGCGCGAGACCTGGGGCGCCTCGGCGGTGGGCGAGGGGCGGAACAGCAGGCCGTGCAGGAAGGCCGAGCGCAGGTGCAGCTCGACCCCGAGCGCCGAAAGCTCGGCCAGGGCGCCGTTGGCGATCAGGCGCCGGTCGAGCAGGCTGACCGGCAGCTGCATCAGGTCGGGCTGGTAGCGTCGGGCCAGGCCGACGGGATCGTCGCAGACGCAGGCGGAGATCCCCACCGCCGTGTAAAGGCCCTGGTCCTGCAGCTTGCGCAGGCCGGCCCACAGTCGGGGGCCGTCGGGGTCGTGCAGCAGGGCGGCGGGGCGGACCAGGATGGCGTGGGCGCGCTCGACCCGCAGGCGGCGCAGCGAGGAGCGCGCATGGTGCAGCGCCGCCTCCACGCCCTGGTCGAGATGGCCGGTCTTGGTGACGATGTCGAACCCAGGCTCGCGCGGGACGACCTGGCCCAGCATCCGCTCGGACTCGATGGCGTCGCCCGCGGTGTCGATCAGGCGCACCCCGGCCTCGGCCGCCAGCGCCATCATGGCGAAGGCCTCCGCCGCGCTCGGTCCCGGCCGGGTGGCGACGGTTCCATGGGCGCCGAAACGGCTGGCGCCCATGCCGAGCTTGGCGATGAGAGGGGGCGTGCGCGGGTCCAAAGAGGCTCCTCTGAAGCGAGCGGGCGCCATGTGGACGCGCCCCCAGCCCCATGGAGAAAGGCCTTTGCGGCCAAACCCTTCCGGGGGCGAAACTGACGCCAATCTGCACCCGGACAGTTTAAGAAAGCGCCAAGCGACGGTTCGACGGGGTGCAAACTTGCGCGACGCTGCTATGACAGGGCCGAGTTTTTGGACCCGGACCAGTAGTCATGATCTCGTTCGATCCCGCCCAGCCGCGTCACGATTGGACCCGCGCCGAGGTGGCCGCCCTGTTCGAGCTGCCCTTCACCGAACTGGTGTTCCAGGCGGCCGCCGTGCATCGCCGCTGGTTCGATCCGGCCGAAATCCAGCTGTCGCAGCTGCTGTCGATCAAGACCGGCGGCTGCGCCGAGAACTGCGGCTACTGCAGCCAGTCGGCTCACTTCGACACCGGGCTGAAGGCCAGCAAGCTGCTGGACGCGCAAACCGTCATCGCCGACGCCCAGCGGGCCAAGGCGGCGGGCGCGGGCCGCTTCTGCATGGGCGCGGCCTGGCGCGAGCTGAAGGACCGCGACCTGCCCAAGCTGGCCGAGATGATCTCCGGCGTGAAGGCGCTGGGGCTGGAGACCTGCGCCACCCTGGGCATGCTGCGCGAGGACCAGGCCGTGGCGCTGCGCGAGGCCGGGCTGGACTACTACAACCACAACCTCGACACCTCGCCCGAGTACTACGGCGAGGTGGTCACCACCCGCACCTATGACGACCGGCTGGAGACCCTGTCGCATGTGCGCGCGGCGGGGATGAAGACCTGCTGCGGCGGCATCGTCGGCATGGGCGAGAGCCGCGCGGACCGCGTCGGCCTGCTGCATTCCCTGGCCACCCTGCCGGAGCATCCCGACAGCCTGCCGGTCAACGGGCTGGTGCCGATCGCCGGCACGCCGATGGCCGAGAGCCAGCCCGTGGACGGCATCGAGTTCGTGCGCACCATCGCGGTGGCTCGCCTGGCCTGCCCCAAGGCCATGGTGCGCATCGCCGCCGGCCGCGAGGGCATGAGCCGCGAACAGCAGGCGCTGTGCTTCACCGCTGGGGCCAATTCGATCTTCGTCGGCGCCCAGCTGCTGACCACCCCGCTGCCCGGCGAGGACGCCGACAGCCAGCTGATGCGCGACCTGGGCCTGCGTCCCATGCCGATCGACGCCGAGCCCGCCGCCCGCGTCTGCGGCGTCGAGGGTCACGTGCACGAGCCGGCCCACGAGCCGGCGCCGGCCTACGCCTCGTGAGCGGCTTCCCGCCGCCCGGCGACAAGGCGGCGCTGGAGCGGGGACAAGTGTTGGCGCCCCGCTTCGACGCCAGCGGCCTGATCGCGGCGGTGGCGACCGACGCCGACAGCGGCGAGGTGTTGATGCTCGCCTGGATGAACGCCGAGGCGCTGGAGCGCACGCTCGCCACCGGCGAGGCGCACTACTGGAGCCGCTCGCGCGGCGAGCTTTGGCACAAGGGCGCCACCAGCGGCCAGGTGCAGAAGCTGGTCGAGCTCAGGATCGACTGCGACCAAGACGCGGTGCTGCTGAAAGTGCGGCCCCAGGGCGACGGCGGCGCCTGCCACGTCGGCTTCCGCTCCTGCTTCTATCGCGTGGTCGAGGACGGCCGGCTGGTGGAACGCCCGTGAGCGACCCGAACACGCCGGATGACCTGGGCGACGACTTCGACGTCGGCCTCGACGCTGATCTCGGAGGTCCTGCCGAGGCCCACACCCTGAGCGTCGAACTGAGCGGGCACGCCGTGGGCCAGCGCCTGGACAAGGCCCTGGCCGCGGCCCTGCCGGAGCTGTCGCGCGCGCGGCTGCAGGCCCTGATCGCCGAGGGCGCGGTGCAGTTCGGCGAGACGCCGGTGGCCGACGGCTCGGTCAAGGCCAAGCCCGGCCTCTACAGCGTGGCCGTGCCCGCGCCCGCCGCCGCCGAGCCCCAGCCCCAGGACTTGGCGCTGAAGGTGCTGTTCGAGGACGCCCACCTGATCGTGGTGGACAAGCCGCCCGGCATGGCCGCCCACCCGGCGCCAGGCACCCCGGACGGCACCCTGGTCAACGCCCTGCTGTTCCATTGCGCCGGCTCGCTGTCGGGTGTGGGGGGCGTGCTGCGCCCCGGCATCGTCCACCGGCTCGACAAGGACACCTCGGGCGTGATGGTGGCCGCCAAGAGCGACGCCGCTCACCAGGGGCTGGCGGCTCTGTTCGCCGCCCACGACATCGAACGCGCCTATACCGCCTTCGTCCGCGGCTCCATCGAGCCCCAGCGCGGCAGCATCGAGGCGCGGCTTGGCCGCTCGCTGCACGACCGCAAGAAGATGGCGATCCTGCGCAACGGCGGGCGCGAGGCCATCACCCACTACCGCACCCACACCCTCTACGGCCCGCAGGAGCGGCCGCTGGCGGCCAAGCTGGTGTGCCGCCTGGAGACCGGCCGCACCCATCAAATTCGCGTGCATCTGGCGTCCAAGGGGGCGCCGATCCTGGGCGACCCCATATACGGCTCTGGCGCGCCCGCCGCTGCGGTGCGCGAGGTGATGGCCGAGGCCGGTCTGGCCCGTCAGGCCTTGCACGCGGCGGTGCTTGGGTTCGTGCATCCGGTGACAGGTGAACGCCTGCGCTTCGAGACGCCCCTGCCGGACGACCTCGCCCGGCTAGAGACCAACCTTGGCGCTCGGTTTTTTTGAGATTCGCTACAATCTCGCCTTAAACAAGGCGCAACAGTCCACTATATCGCAGTTGCACACGGACCGGACGCCGCGCTCCCACCGGCCCCTAAAAAGGTCGGGCGACGCCCTCAGCTGAATGCGTGCTGAAGGGGATATTGTAATTATGGCGACAAATGCTCTGGCGATGATATCGCCGGAAGGCGGCCTCTCTCGTTACCTGACGGAGATCCGCAAGTTCCCGATGTTGGCCAAGGACGAGGAGTTCATGCTCGCCAAGCGTTGGCGCGAGCACGAAGATCCCGAGGCCGCTCACAGGCTCGTCACCTCCCACCTGCGTCTCGTGGCCAAGATCGCCATGGGCTATCGCGGCTATGGCCTGCCTATCGGCGAGGTGATCAGCGAAGGCAATGTCGGCCTGATGCAGGCCGTGAAGAAGTTCGAACCGGACAAGGGCTTCCGCCTGGCGACGTACGCCATGTGGTGGATCCGCGCCTCGATCCAAGAGTACATCCTGCGCTCCTGGTCGCTGGTGAAGATGGGCACGACCGCAGCGCAGAAGAAGCTGTTCTTCAACCTGCGCAAGGCCAAGTCCGAGATCAGCGCGCTCGAAGAGGGCGATCTGCACCCCGACCATGTGGCCTCGATCGCCACCAAGCTCGGCGTGACCAACGAAGACGTCATCTCGATGAACCGGCGCCTCTCCGGCCCGGACAGCTCGCTGAACTCGCCCCTGCGCGCGGACAGCGAGAGCGAATGGCAGGACTGGTTGGTCGACGAAAGTGCTGACAGCGCTGAAAACGTCCTGGCCGAGAACGAAGAACGCAGCATCCGCATGAGCCTCCTGGAAGAGGCCATGCAGGAGCTGACCGACCGCGAGCGGCACATCCTCACCGAGCGCCGCCTCAAGGACAGTCCGACCACTCTGGAAGAGCTGGCCGGCCAGTATGGGGTCAGCCGCGAACGCGTGCGCCAGATCGAGGTGCGCGCCTTCGAGAAGCTGCAGAAGGCGATGCAGGCCGCCGCCAATGCGCGCAACCTGATCGACGCCTAAGTCTAGTGACCCGCGCGCCGGCGTAGCCTTTCGCCGGCGCGCGTCCTATACCCGGTTGAAGATTCAACGATCAGAGCGCGTCGGGGCGGCGAAACCGCTTACACTTTCGCCTGACGCGCTCGCCGACCGGGAGCTCGAACTATGAAGCTTTTCGTGGACAGCGCCGACGTGGCCGAACTGAAGGCCCTGGCCGCCACGGGCCTGGTCGACGGCGTCACCACCAACCCGTCGCTGATCGCCAAGCAGGGCGGGGTGTTCCTCGACACCATCGCCGAGATTTGCGCCCTGGTCGACGGCCCGGTCTCGGCCGAGGTCGCCTCCACCGACTACGAAACCATCCTCAAGGAGGGCGAGCGCCTGGCCGCCATCGCCGCCAATGTGGTGGTGAAGCTGCCGCTCACCTGGGACGGGCTGAAGGCCGCCAAGCACTTCTCGCGCATCGGGGTGAAGACCAACGTCACCCTGTGCTTCTCCGCCGTCCAGGCCCTGATGGCGGCCAAGGCCGGCGCCACCTACGTCTCGCCCTTCATCGGCCGGCTGGACGACCACGGCGCCGACGGCATGGACCTGATCGGCGACATCCGCGCCGTGTTCGACCAGTACGCCTTCGACACCGAGATCCTGGCCGCTTCGGTCCGCTCCGCCGCCCACGTGCGCGACGCCGCCCTGGTGGGCGCCGACTGCGCCACCCTGCCGCCGGCGGTGTTCAAGGGGTTGCTGTCGCATCCCCTGACCGAGCGCGGCCTGCAGCAGTTCACCGCCGACTGGGCCGCCAGCGGTCAGACCATCCTGGGGTGAGGCCAGTGGCGGTTTTCACCGCCCCGTGGCGAGCGCCTGCAGGGCGGCTGTGATCTCGGCGTGGAGCGGCTCGCCCTGAAGGTGGGCGAGGGCGTCGAGGGAATGGCGCCGCGCGAGCGCCTGGGCGACACGGTAGCCGAGGTAGTAGCCCGAGCGCCAAGGCAGGCCACGGGCGGCGACGGCCTTGTTTCCAAACGTGAAGTAGGTGGTGAACACCTCGGGATTGGTCTCGTCGAGGTGGTTGAGCAGGTCCGCCGCCAGGGTGGCGGTCATAGGCGCGGCCTTGGCCTCAAGGTCGCGCGGCAGCATCAGCGCCTCGGCCCGCGTCGCGCCCGGCGTCAGGGCCTCGCTGGCGTAGGTGGCCAGGCCCTCGGCCCACAGGGTGCGCCAGATCGGCTGGCGCTCGGCCAGGTCGTCGCTGAAGCCGGCCGCCTGCTGGTGGTAGCGGTGAAACATCTCGTGGGCGACGAAGACCGGCAGGGCGATCTGGGTCTGCTCGTGGTCCAGCGCGTCGATCCCCAGCACCAGGGCCGGGCGGCCATCCACCCGCCGGCCGGCGCCGTCGAGTTGGCCGAGCGCGTCGGTCAGATAGACCGGGAAGTCGCAGCGGAAGTCGGGAAACTGAGCGGCGAAGGCCTGGCTGGCGTCGGCGACCAGCGCGCCCATGCGCCTCGTCAGCGCGGGGCGATCCGGGGCTGAGCGGGCGTCGGCCAGGGACCGCAGGATCAGGGTGTCCATGAGCGGGCCGGGCGTGAGTTCGAACACGGTCTGGGCGTAGAGGCCCGGGCGAGTGGCGATGACCGAGGTCTTGAAGGCCATGACCTGGGCCTCGGGCGACAGGGCGGCGGTGGCCTGGGCGGTCCGGGCGACCACGGCATAGGCGTCGATCACCGGGCAGGACGGAGTCGCCTGGACAGCCGTGGCCCACATAGTCGGAGGCAGGGCCGAGGCCACGGCGAGCGCAGCCGTGGCCGCTAGCCGGCGACCTGGACCTCGCACGCCTTGCGCCCCCGCCCTGAACGTCCGGTCAGGCCTGCGGGCTGACCACGGCGAACATGGCGCCCTGGGGGTCGAAGCCCTGGACGATCCAGCTGCCGCCGGGCACTTCCATCGGGCCGTTGAGCACCGTGCCGCCGGCGCCCGTGATGCGCTCGGCCGCAGCCTTGGCTCCGCCCTCGACGACGATGTAGTAGCCCCAGAAGGCCGCGGGCACGTCGGCGGGCTTGGTCATCATGCCCCCGGTCACCTCGCCGCCGGTGGCGAAGATCTGATAGGTCCCCATCGGGCCCATGTCGTGGGCGACGTCCTTGGTCCAGCCGAACAGCTCGGCATAGAAGGCGAAGTCGGTTTCCCAGTTCTGGGCCAGCAACTCGCGCCAGCCGATGGTGCCCGGCGCGCCGGGGGCGGGATGGGTCGGCTCGGTGGTCCCCACGTCCTTGAACAGGGCGAAGACCGCGCCCTGCGGATCGGCGACGATGGCGAAGCGGCCGATGTTGGGGATGTCGTCGGGCTGGCGGTACACCTTGCCGCCCTTCTCGGCGATCTTGGCGGCGGTGGCGTCGACGTCGTCGACCCAGATGTAGCCAACCCAGTGTGGCCGGGCGCCCTGGGCCTTGGCCTCTTCGGGCAGCTTCATCATGCCGGCCACGCCATGCTCGCCGGTCTTGAGAATGTTGTAGGGCTCGGGCCCGGCGACCCCCAGGGGCTCGAAGCTCCACCCCACCACGGCGCGATAGAATTTCTCGGCGCCGGCGGTGTCGGAGGTGAGCAACTCGTACCAGCAGAACTTGCCGTGTTGACCAGGCATGGGCGTTCCTCGGGGCTGGAATATGTGAGCTTCTAGATACCAGCGCGGGCGAGACGTGTCGCGCGCCGGTTGAAGCTTGGCCGGTGCACGGCGACTTGGGGCGTGGGCGGATTGGCCACGCGGCGTCCGATCCGCTTGCGGCGCGACTCTCCTGGCGGGCATAAGGCGGCCATGGCTGATTTGGACATGCAGGCTGCGCGCGAGGTTCTGCGCCGCGTATTCGGCCATCAGGATTTCCGCGGGCTGCAGGCCGGGGTGATCGGCGAGGCCCTGGCCGGGCGCAGCGCCCTGGCCGTGCTGCCGACCGGCGGCGGCAAGAGCCTGTGCTACCAGGTGCCGAGCCTGGTGCGGCCGGGCCTGGGCCTGGTGGTCTCTCCGCTGATCGCGCTGATGGCCGACCAGGTGGCGGGGCTGCAGCAGGCGGGCGTGGCCGCAGCCAGGTTGGATTCCAACGCCACCATGGACGAGCGCAGCGCCACCTGGCGGCGCATCGGCGAGGGCGTGCTGGATATCCTCTACATGTCGCCCGAAGGGCTGATGCAGCCCAACATGCTGGAGCGGCTGGCCAATCGCGACATCGCCCTGGTGGCCATCGACGAGGCGCACTGCGTCAGCCAGTGGGGTCACGACTTCAGGCCCGAGTACCGCAGCCTGGGCCGGCTGGCCGAGGTGTTTCCCAACGCCCCGCGCCTGGCGGTGACCGCCACCGCCGACGCCCGCACCCGCGACGACATCAGGAACGAACTGCGTCTCCAAGGCGCGCGCGAGTTCGTCGACAGCTTTGCCCGGCCCGAGCTTCAGCTCTCCGCCGAGCGCAAGGCTGGTCAGGCCCACGCCCGGGTCGAGGCCCTGGTGCGCGCGCGGCCGGGCCGTTCGGGGGTGGTCTATGCCGGCTCGCGCGCGGGCACCGAGCAACTGGCCGACCGGCTGAGCGGCATGGGCGTGCCGGCGCTGGCCTATCACGCCGGCCTGGACAAGCAGGTGCGCCACGACCGGCTGGCGCGGTTCCTGGACGAGGACGAGGCGGTGATGGTGGCGACCATCGCCTTCGGCATGGGCATCGACAAGCCGGACGTGCGCTACGTCATCCACGCCGATCCGCCCGCCTCGATGGAGGCCTACTGGCAGGAGGTCGGGCGTGCGGGGCGCGACGGCCAGCCGGCCGAGGGCATCACCCTGTACGGTTCGGCCGACCTGGCCTGGGCGCTGCGCCGCATCGACGAGCGCGAGGTCGCCGCCGAGGTGAAGCAGGTGCAGGTGCGCAAGGTGCGCCAGCTCTACAACATGCTCGACGGCATGAACTGCCGCGCGGCGGCGGTGCGGCGCTACTTCGGCGAGGAGGGCGTGCAGCCCTGCGGCCAGTGCGACCTGTGCACCAGCCCGCCCGAGGCGCACGACGCCACCAAGTCGGCGCAGATGGCCCTGTCGGCGGTGCATCGCCTGGGCGGACGCTATGGCCGCGGGCGGGTGGTGGACCACCTGCTGGGCAAGACCAAGGACGTGCATCCGAGCGAGGCGCAGCTGTCGACCTTCGGCGTCGGGACCGACCTCAGCGCGGTGGAGTGGCGCATCCTGCTCGACCAGCTGCTGTTCGACGGGCTGCTGCGCGAGGAGCCCAACGACGGGCGTCCGCTGATCGGGCTGGGCGATCCGGAGGGCGTGCGCGAGGTCTATCGCGGCGCGCGCCGGGTCGAGACCCGCGCCCCGCCGCCGCAGCGCCGCGAGCGCGCGCCCAAGCGGGATCGCCCCTCGCCCCTGGCCGACGCCGCACCCGAGCTGCAGGCCCTGTTCGAGGGGCTGAAGCGCTGGCGCAAGGCCCAGGCCTCGCAGCAGGCGGTGCCGCCCTATGTGATCTTCCACGACAAGACCCTGCTCGACATCGCCCAGGCGCGGCCGGGCAGCCTGGCGGCGCTGGGCCAGGTCAGCGGGGTGGGGCAGGGCAAGCTCGACCGCTACGGCAAGGCGGTGCTGGAGGTGGTGCGGCTGAGCGACGAGGCGGAGGCCGCGGCCTGAGGTGCTGCGTCCGGGCTAGTTTCACATCGCGTGTCGGTGGGCGGCGCATTCTCCTCCCCTGCCTCCTCCCCTGCGTAGCGGGGGAGGGGGACCATCCGTAGGATGGTGGAGGGGGCTGTGCGCGGAGGGCCTGGCGTTCGGCACGAGAAACGGTCTGGTGGCGACGCCCCCTCCGTCACGGCGCAGCGCCGCGCCACCTCCCCCGCTTTGCAGGGGAGGAGGTGTTTCGGCCGATCAGCCCAGCGGCCTGAACTGGGCGAACATGTGCGCCGCCTCGGGCAGTTCCTTCAGCGGCACGTATTCGCAGACCTCGGCGTAGCGGGCCCACAGCTCGTGCACCTTGGGGTGGGCGTGGGCGGCGTCGATCCCGCCGTCGCGCCACTCGAACACCTCGACCACCACCCCGCTCGGCGCCTTCAGCAGCACCGGCTCGCGGTCGGTGGCCAGGCCGAGTTCGCGCAGGAACGGCACGTGCTCGCGGGCAAGCGCGTGCAGCCGGGCCTCGCAGCCGGGTTTGGGGCGATAGGCCACGATCACCACGTCACCCATGGGGTTCTCCCTCGGCTTTAGAGCGGGGCGCCTCAGCGTCGCGCCCGGTTGCGGCGAGGATCATGGCTACCATCTGTTGGCCTGCCGCGGAACGGCCAGTTGCGCCAAACCCGTGGCCCCGCTAAATCCCGCGCGACCCCCCGACGACCGACCTGACCCGAGGAGCGCCACCCGCATGGCCGCCCAGTACATTTTCCAGATGCAGGGCCTGACCAAGGCCTTTCCCGGCGGCAAGAAGGTGTTCGAGAACATCTGGCTGTCGTTCTACCCCGACGCCAAGATCGGCGTGGTGGGCGTCAACGGCTCGGGTAAGTCGACCCTGCTGAAGATCATGGCCGGCTGGGACAGCGAGTTTTCCGGCGAGGCCCGCGCGGCCGACGGCATCAAGCGCGGCTACCTGCAGCAGGAGCCCAACCTCGACGAGGCGCTGGACGTCTACGGCAACGTCATCTCCGAGTGCGAAGAGAAGAAGATCTTCGACCGCTACAACGCCATCGCCCTGCAGATGGCCGAGGAATATTCCGACGAGCTGATGGAGGAGATGAACACCCTCCAGGAGAAGATCGACGCCGGCGACCTG
>FSXV01000086.1_pt1 | contig 44616 bp, 35 predicted proteins | sample 1638401 | NCBI WGS metagenome assembly FSXV01 (sample SAMEA3914788, study PRJEB12502) | metagenome | biome: forest; material: soil | place: Canada | collected 2011-07-03 | depth 0.1 m | reverse complement strand
GCGGTCAGGGCGACGTCGAGGATCTTCCCCTTTGGCTTCAGCGGCACATAGACCAGGCCGAGCGCGCGCCTGGGCTTGGGCGCGGTGGAGGGATCGCGCGGCTGCATCACGCTGACCAGCAGATAGGCCCCGCCGCCCCAGTCGGCGGTGGCGCGCAGGCGCACCGTGGTCCCGCCCTTGGGCACGCTCAGGGTCTTCAGCTCGATCACCCGGTCCGACGCCACCGCCACCTCGGCCTCGCCGGCGAAGGGGGCCTGGATGTGCAGCTCGACCATGTCGCCGGTGGCGTAGGGCTTGTCGCCGACGCCCAGGCGGGCGCTGTCGGGCGTGTCTTCGTCGGTGGCGGTTTCGCTCCAGCCCGAGGACTGGCGCACCACGGTGCGGGCGCCGGCGGCCGGATCCTCGAGCACCAGGCGGTAGTCGCCCCAGGGCAGGCGGCGGGTGAGGCGGCCGGGCTGACCGGCGCCGATGGCGAGCTGGCCCTTGGCGATCACCGTGTCGCGGCTGGTGCGATGGAAGCCCCAGCGGCCGTTCTGCTCGTACCAGGTATAGGTCCAGGTCTCCGAGATCAGCGTGTAGGCGGCGGTGTGCGCCACCCGCTGGCCCTGGGCGTTGACGGCGATGACCTCGTAGCTCTGGGTCTGCTCCTCGCCGAGCGCGCCCTGGACCACCTTGACCCCGAAATAGACCGGCCGCGGCCTGAGCTTTAGCGTCATCGCCTCGCTCACCGGACGGCCGCCAGGCTCCAGCACCGAGGCCGTGACGTCGGCGGCGAGCGGCTGCACCGCGTCGGCGACACTGCCGGTGTCCAGCACGACGCTGGTGTTCCCCGCGCCATCAGTCGTGGTTTGGGGCAGTTGCACCAGCTTGGCGTCGAAGGCGGTCTGCTCGTCGCCCCAGCGGAAGTCCTTGTACTGCGGAAAGGGATTGGGATCGGGGGCGATGCGAGCCTCGGTCTGGGCCTGCAGGCCCGAACCCGGCGCGCCGTAGAGGAAGCGCGCGTTGACGTTGACCTTGCGCTGCTCGCCCGCCAGCACCGGCCGGCCCGCGTCGCCGGTCACCGTCACCGCCAGCCGCTGGGGCGCGAAGTCCTGCACCTCGAAGCTGGCCTGGCCGGAGGCGTCGTCGCCGCCGTCCATCTGCAGGGCGACCTTCCACATCCCGCGCGGCGCGGACCGCGGCAGCACCACATCCTCGGCCAGGGCTCCATCGGGAACGTGGTCGAAGCGGATGCGGCGGAACTCGGTGCCCGAGGGCCGGCTGATCACCAGGGCGCCGCGACGATCCTTGACCGCGCGCGAGAGGTGGTCGCGCACCAGGGCCACCAGATGCACCGTCTCGCCCGGGCGATAGATGCCGCGGTCGGCGTAGAGATAGCCGTCCACCGTCGCCAGCGCCTTGCCGTCCACGCCTTTGGCCTGGGGTAGGGCGCGCCCGGCTTCGCCCTTGAGCTGGTTGGACAGATCTAGCGGCGAGCGGTCGAGATCGAGCAGGGTGAAGTCGGCGTTGGGTCCATAGGCCATCACCCGCGCCGCCTTGCCGCCGCCCTGGCCGTCGAGCAGGGCGTGGTCGAAGCGGACGTGGCCCTGGACGTCGCTGGCGGCCGAGGCCAGGTCCTCGCCGTCCTTGGCCACCAGGGCCACGCGCACGCCAGACAGTGGCTGGGCGCTCTTAAGCGAGCGGGCCACCACGTCCAGGGCGTCGGCGCCCTCATAGGCCGACAGTCCCATGTCGGTGAACAGCACCCAGCGCCGGGCCCGCGCCGGGCGGTCGTCGTCATCGCCGCGTTTGGTCTTGCCGCTGAGCACGCCCGAGGCGTCACGCGCGGTGATCACATAGGCGCCGGGCTTCATCTCCTTCAGCACCGCGCCGAGCGGGAACACCGTCACCGCCCGCTGGCCGCCGGGCGCGTGGACCGCCACGTCGCCTTTCCAGACCACGCGGCTATCCTGGTCGGCATCGCCGTCGTAGCTGTAGTCGCCCTCCGCCGTCGGGTCGGACGCGGCGATCGACTTGCGCACCAGGTTGCGGTCGGCGACGTGCAGCACCTCGATATGCAGGCGGCTGACGTTGACGGTGTCGATGCCGATGCCGTCGGCCTCCTCGCGCGGCAGGATCACGCCCTTGCCGTCGAAATCGACGAAGGGCGGCTTGTCGGCGCCGGCGAAGTCCACCGGAACGTTCTCGGCCAGGGTCTCGCCGGTCTGGGCCGGCAGGCCCTTGAGCAGGGTTAGCTGGTGGCCGGTGAAGCCCAGGCCCGGCACGCAGAGCTCGTCGCCGTGCACGATCGCCGCCACCGGATGCTCCAGCGCCGGGCTGACCAGCACGAAGTCGGAATAGGAACGCCGCGGGTCCAGCGGCCGGCTCATGCGCACGCAAGCCAGCGGATCGGCCCGCGAGGTGTCGATCCGCGTGGTCCAGATGGCGAAGCCGTCCGGCTTGGGCGCGCCGGCGCGTGGCGCGTTGGCGGCGCGCGGCTTGCCGAAGAACGGCCACGCGAAGCCGGTGGAAAGGGGCGACGCGGTGTGGGCCGGTGACGGCAGCAGCCGGGCCGCGAGGAAACCGCCGCCGAAGCCAATCGCCAACGCCGCGCCGGCCAGGGCCGCCGCCGTCCGCTTGAACCCGCCCAGCATGAACCGCCCCCCGGATCAGACTCGGGAGCTTTGATCGGGCTTGGGATGGCGTCAACACGCTATGCGCGAGGCGCGCGCAGTTGAGCAGGCAATGTGCGGAAAAAAGCGGGCGCTACTGCGCCGGAGTGAGCGAGATGTCGACCATGATCTCGGCCGAGATCGCCTCCAGCGCCGCCTGGACCTTGGCCGCCTCCAGCTCGGGCGGCAGGCGAAGGCGCGCCTGCATGTGGAACAGCGGCATCCCGGAGTGGGGCTCGGCGCTGATCCAGGTCTTGAAGGTCTCGATATTGGCGTGCAGGCCGCTCAGGGCCGCGCTCACCTGGTTGACGATCCCTGGCCGGTCCTGGCCGACCAGGCCGAACTGAAGCGCTTCGCCGCCCTCGCCGGACGCCTCGACCGCGGGGGCGATGCGTACTTCGAGACCGTGGGCGTCCACCGCGCTCACGGCCGACCGCAGGCCTTCGAGGCGCTCCGGCTCCAGCTCGACGAGCACCGATCCGACGTAGAGGCCGCCCAGCCGACTGAGGTGGCTTTCCAGCCAATTGCCGCCGGCCGACAGGACCGCGGCCGCGAGCGCCCGGGTGAGGCCGGGCCGGTCGCTTCCGACCACGCTTAGGACCAGCAACGCCATCGGTGACTCCCAATAAGGGTCTTGGCCTGACCGGCGGAGATCTGGGTCCATTGTTAGTACAAGGCGGCTCGCGACGCCATGGATCAGGTCGGTGGGCGGTTAACCGCGCCACCGTTTCGAGCGAAGATCAGGCGGCGAAGGCGGCGCAGGAGGAGGCGTCTCGATGGCGCGACTGCTCTCGGTCAATGTGGGATTGCCGCGCGACATCGTCTGGCGCGGGAAGACCGTGCATACCGGCATCTGGAAAGACCCGGCGCCCGGCCGGCGGCGGGTCGGACGGCTCAATGTCGAGGGCGACGGGCAGGGCGACCTCGCCGGCCACGGGGGTGAGCAGCGCGCCGTCTTCGTCTATCAGATCGAATCCTACCGCTACTGGCAGGAGCGGCTGGGCCGCAGCGATTTCGTCTACGGCCAGTTCGGCGAGAACTTCACCGTCGAAGGCCTGGCCGATGACGAGGTCTGCATCGGCGACCGCTACCGGATCGGCACGGTCCTGCTCGAGGTCTCCCAGCCGCGCGTGACCTGCTATCGCCTCGGCATCCGCCTGGATCATCCGCAGATGGCGACCCTGGTGACCGGCAGCGGGCGGCCGGGCTTCTATTTCCGCGTGCTCGAGGAGGGCGAGGTGGCGGCGGGCGACGCGATCGCCCTGGTGGCCCAAGGCCCGCAGCGCATGACCGTCACCGAGGCCAACGCCCTGCTGTACTCATCCAGCCATCCGCGCGACCAGCTGGAACGGGCGTTGCAGATCCCGGCCCTGTCCAAGGGCTGGCGCGGGTCGTTCGAGGCCTTGCTGCGAAACCAGGACGAGCACCCAGGGGCGACCGGCAATGTGGGCCTAGCGCCGGGCGCGGCTGCGCAGGCGGCGACGCCCGGATTTCGGTCGCTGCGGGTGGCGCGGATCCAGCCGGAATGCACCGACGTGGTTTCGCTGACACTGCAGCCGACCGACGGCGAGCCACTCACTCCGCCGCACCCCGGTCAGTTCGTCGTCCTGCGTTTGCGTCCGACGCCGGACGGGCCGCCGCTGTTTCGGAGCTACTCGCTTTCGGGGCCGCTTTCCCAGGAACGGTATCGCATCAGCGTCAAGCTGGAGCCGAACGGCGCCGCGGGGACCTACCTGCACACCCAGCTCCGCGCCGGCGACGTCATCGATGTGAGCCAGCCGCGGGGTGGTTTCACCCTGCTGCCGGGCGAGGGGCCGGTCGTGCTGCTGAGCGCGGGGATCGGCGCTACCCCGGTGATGGCGATGCTGCACGCCCAGGCCGCGAGCGCCACGCCGCGCGAGGTCTGGTGGCTGCACAGCGCGCGCGACGGCGAGCGCCATGTGTTCGCTGCCGAGGCGCGGCAACTGCTCGGCGCGCTGACGCATGGTCATGGCCACGTCTGGTACAGCCGGCCCGCCGCTAAGGATCGTCTGGGCGACGACTACGACGCGGCCGGTCGGCTGGAGGCGGCCGCCCTCGGGCCATTGGGTGTTCCGCGGGACGGCGACTTCTACATCTGCGGGCCGGCGGGCTTCATCGGCGACCTGACCGCGGGCCTGGGCGCATGGGGCGTGGCGGCGGATCGAATCCATTCCGAACTGTTCGGCGGCGGTCCCTCGCTGACGCCAGGCGTGGTCGGCGCCACGCCGCGCGACCCTCATCCGCCCGAGGGGCCTGTCGGCGCGGGCCCTCTGGTGTCCTTCTCCCGCAGCGGCCTGGTCATCCGCTGGCGGACGGACGAGGAGAGCCTGCTCGACCTGGCCGAGGCCTGCGACGTGCCGGTGCGATGGTCGTGCCGCACCGGCGTCTGCCACAACTGCGAAAGCGGATTGATCTCCGGGGCCGTCGCCTATGAGCCCGATCCGCTCGATCCGCCGGCGGCGGGAAACGTGCTGATCTGCTGCGCGCGGCCGCAGGGCGACGTGGTGATCGACCTCTGAGCCGCGTCGCCGGGCCGCCGGCTCATCGCCTGGCTCAGGCGCGTTCGAGCATCTCGTCGGGGTCCAGGCCGCGGTCGACGCCGTGGGGCGTGACGGTCTGGCCTGGCGGCATGGCCTGTTTCGCGCCGTCCAGGAAGACGTCGAGCTTGTCGGCCTCGAACGAGACGAGGTTGGAAATCCGCGCCACTTCCGGCCAGGCCTGGGGATAGAACCACGCCGCCTTCCTGCGCTCGCCAATGTCGTAGTAGCTGGCCAAGCCCTTGTAGGGACAGAAGGTCTCCCCCTCGACCGGGGTGAGCAGGCTCTGGTCAACGTCCTCGCGCGGCACGTACCAGCGCGGCGCGAAGCCGGACTCGAACAGGACGAGCGGCCGTTTGGTGTCGGCGATCACCCGCTCGCCAAGCTTGACGACCAGGTGGCGCGAAGTCTGGCGGATGTCGACGCGATGGTACGGGTCTGCGGCGTGGCCGACGATGCGCTCGTCTTCTTCGTAGAAGGCGTCCATCGCCCGCCAGGCGAAGGCGACGCGGCCTTGCAGCATCTCGGCATAGGCGGGCAGGGCGGTGTGCCGCCAGGCCGCGTGCTCGACGGTCCTGTCAGCGGCCTTCACGGTGAACCAGCCCGTGTCGCCGAGGTCGCGGTGCTGGGTGGTTCGGGTTTCGTCGGCCAGCACCCCGGCCGCGATATCCCCGATCGGGAAATAGGCCACCGGATAGCGGGCGGGCTCATGCAGCAGGACCACATCCTCGCTGTCGGCGATCCACGCGCCGCCGAGCTTGACGCGCATGCGCCGGCGCAGGGGCTCGGCGAACAGCAGCCGTTGTGGCAGCGGCTCGGGGGTGAGGAACCAGCCTACCGTCGCGCCCAGTGGGCCCTGTTGCCAAGAGAGCCCCATGGCTCACGCTCCCTTTCATGTCGCCGCGCCGATCACGGCGCGCGATAACCCCGTTCCTGCAAGACCCAGCTGTTGCCGTCGGGATCGGCGAAGTCGGCAAAGCTGGCATAGTCGTGACGCTCAGGGTCCAGGCCCGGGCTCCATCCGCCGACCCAGCGTTTGACCGGGGCCTTGTGGCGGATGGCGCTCACCTCGACGCCGCGCGCGAGCAGTTTCGTCCGCTCGGCCTCAAGATCGTCCGTGACCAGGAAAAGGTTACGCAGGCGGCCAGACGAACTGGCCGGCACAAGTTGCACCGAGCAGGCGGAGCCGGGCGGGGTGAGCTGAACCACCCGGAATTCGGAGGTCGGATGGTAGTCGACGTCGAGGTTGAAGCCGACCTTCCCGGTGTAGAACGCCAGCGCACAATCGACATCAGCGACAGGCAGGGTGACGACTTCCAAGGCGAGCATGGCGCCTCCTCCGAGGAGCCGCCGGCGCCGCGACGACGTCGGCTTCGATCCCTCGACGACGTGTTCGCAGGATACCGCGCCCGGTAACCGCCAACCACGCGAGATTTCCCCGCCACCGGCGTCGTCGCCGAACGCCGATGGCGGAGAACCAGGACCGACCGTCTAGAGATCGACCCCCGTATAGGAGGGGAGGTTTAGCCGCGGTTGCTTGGCCGCGGGCTCGGCCTCGGACGGCGCCGCGGGCTCTTCGGGACGGGGGACGAACCCGGGCACGCCGGTGCTGACGACGGCGTTGAACCGGACGCTCGTGGCGATGCCGTCGCGCATCTGCTGCAGGGCGTCGTCGGGGAGGGCGGAGATAGCGAAGTTCTCGTTGATCCGGCCGGTATTGGTCGAGGTCGTGAGCACCGCGGTTCCGCGCTGCACCGCCCAGGCCAGGGCGACCTGGGCCGGGGTTTTCTGCACACGCTCGGCGATCGCCGTGATCACCGGGTCGTCGGTCACGCGCGGCTCCATGCCGTGCCCGAGCGGCGCGAACGCCTGCAGCACGATCCCATGCTCGCGAGTGAAGTCGAGCAGCTCCCATTCGGGCAGGTAGGGGTGGGATTCGACCTGCACCACAGCCGGCTTGATCCGCGCGATCGCGACGATCTCCTTCAGCTTGTCGAGGGTAATGTCCGACAGGCCGATGGCCTTGACCTTGCCCGCGTCGACCAGGGCTTCCATGGCCCGCCAGGTCTGCTCCAGCGTCACCTCGGTGTCGTAGATGACCTGATCGTGCTCGTCCCGCGGCTGCGGGTCGTCGCCGGGGGGGAAGGCGAATGGCGTATGGATCAGATAGAGGTCCAGATAGTCGAGCTGCAGACGGGCGAGGCTCGCCTCGAGCGCGGGGCCGACACGTTCGGGGCGGTGATTGGTGTTCCAGAGCTTGGTGGTGACGAACAGCTCCCCGCGGCGCACCGTGCCGGCTTCGATGGCTTCCTGCATCGCGGCTCCGGCGATGGCTTCGGTGCCATAGAGTTCCGCGCCGTCGAGATGGCGGAAGCCGACTTCGAGCGCGGTCTTGATCGCCTGCTTGGCGGCGACGGGATCGCGGATCAGGGTGCCGAAGCCGACGGCGGGGATCGCGCCCGTACCGTGAGCGAGCGGGATTCTCTTGTCGCGGAGCGTGTCAGGGGAGGGCATGCTGGTACTCCTTTGTTCGAGGCTACGGTTCGTTGCGAGACGCTAGTTTCCGTTCGAAGGCGCCGCTGGCGTTGCCGCCGAGCGCGATAGAAAGCTGGACGGTGTCGAGATACTGGGCGGTCTTCACCCGGATCTGGCCGAGCAACGCGCGCTGGTAGGTGCGCTCGGCGTCCAGGACCTGAAGCACATCGATCTCGCCCGCCTGATAGCCGGCGCGGGTCAACTTCAGGCTTGCTTCAGAGGCGCTCAGGGCGCGCGCCTGTGCCGAGTATTCCTCGCCGTCGTGATTGATGGCTTGCAGGATGTCGGCCACCTGGCCGAGCGATCGCACGACCGTCTGCTGGTAGCCGGCGAGGGACGCGTTGTAGCCGTCCACCGACGCGCGGCGGTTCGCCTTGAGGGTTCCCCCATGATAGAGCGGCCCGGCCAATCCAGCCGCGACGCCCCACAGCGCCCCGACGCCCGGTCCCGCCTCGGCGACGGACGCCGACAGCTGCAGATGCGGGTAGAGATCTGCGGTCGCGACGCCCACCGCGGCGCTGGCGGCGTGAAGCTGCGCTTCAGCCTCCAGGATGTCCGGTCGGTCGCGCGCGACCTCGGAGGGCAGGCTGACCGGCAGCTCCGCCGGCAGGGCGAAGTCGGACAGGTCGAACTCGGGCCCCACCCAGTCGGCGGGACCTTCGCCGGCCAGCACCGACAGGGCGTGCCGCGCGGTGTCGCGCTGCAGTGCGAGCGGCGGCAGCAGCGTCTCGTCCTGGGCGAGTTGGGCCGTGGCCAGGGCGACATCGACCTGGGTGGCGCTGCCGTGCAGGTGGCCCGTCCGCACGAGGTCGAGGTTCCTGCGGTCGTCCGCAAGCAGGACCTGCACCGCATCGATCTGCGCCCGCGCCGACGCCAGCAGCAGAGCCTGGCTGGCCACGTCGCCGGTCAGGGTGAGGTAGGCGGCGTCGAAGCGATGCTGCTGCAATTCGGCGAGCGCCGCACGCTGCTCGATCAGCCGCTTCACGCCGCCGAAGACGTCGAAATCGAAACTGACCTGGGGCCCGACCGTATAGAAGTTGGAGGTCTCGATGGCGGCGCCGCTGATGAACCGCGACCGGCTGGCCGTGGCGCCGAAATCCACCTGGGGACGCAGGCCGCCACGTGCGGCCGAAATCGCCTCATTGGCCTGGGCGATCGTCGCGTCCGCCGCGGCGAGGTCGTGATTGCCGGCGATCGCCCTGCGCATCACCTGGTCGAGCTTGGCGGACTGGAACGTCGACCACCAGTCGCCGTCGACCCGCTTGGCCAGATCGATGTGCTGTGCGCCGCCGGTCGCGCCGGTCCCGGCGAGCTGTTGCTCGGCCTGCTCATCGTAATGCTGCGACGCCAGCGGCCACGGTCGCTTGAAGTCGGGCCCGACGGTGCAGGCCGACAGCAGGGTGAGCGTGGCGGCGAGGGTGGCGGCGTCCCGGACGGTCCGGTCCCGCAGGATCGACATGCGGGACCTCATCTGGCGGCTCCGAGGAGGCCGGCCGCGGGCTGCGGCTTGCGCAGAAGCAGGGCGAGCGGGCTGGCAACCAGCATCACCACCATCAGCAGCTTGAACTGATCGACCATGGCGACCATCGCCGCCTGGCCGGTGACGGCGTCGTTGAGCGCGGCGAGGCCTGATGTCGGGAGCGAGCCGGCGACGTGGGCGGCCGCGTGCTGTGGCCTGAGGTTCTTGGCCAGCGCCAGGTGCATGGCCTGGGTGTTGTCGTAGAAGAACAGTTGGACGATCGCGATGCCGATGGTGCTGCCGTACAGGCGCGACAGGTTGAACAGCGCGCCGCCTTCGGGGCGAAGCCTCGGCGCGAGCGTACTGAAGGCCGCGCGGGTCAGCGCAGGCATCAGGACGCCTAGGCCGATCCCCTGCAGCACCCCCGCCAGCACCACGGTCCACCCGTCCATCAGCGGCGAGTAGCCCAGCATCCGCGAGTTGGCGTAGGCGACGAGGCCCATGCCGCCGAGGATCAGCAGGCGATTGTCGATCCGGGTCGGCGCGCGCCAGGTGAGGACCAGCGCGCCGATCAGCGCCAGGCTGCGCGGGATCGTCATGTAGCCGGTCGTGTCCGGGGGGTATCCGAGCAGTTCCTCCAGCATGGGCGAGGTCAGGGCAACGGTCGGCAGCAGCACAAAGCCGAAGGCGAAGAACATGAGCGTCGAAAGGACGAAGTTGCGGTCCCGGAACAACGCCTTGTCGAGGAAGTGGCTTTTCGAGGTCAGGATATGAGCGAAGAACAGGAGAAATCCCGTCGCCGAAACGGCGGCCTCGAGGCAGCTCTCCGCCGAGGCGAACCACTCCACCCGCTCGCCGCGATCGAGCAGCAGCTGTAGCCCGATGAGGCCGAGCGTAAACGTGCCCGCGCCAATGAAGTCGAACGGTGGATTTTGCGCGGCCTTCTTTTCGGGAAGGCAGAGCGTCATCGTCAGGAAGACGAAACCGGCCATCGGCAGGCCGAGATAGAACATCGACCGCCAGCCCTGATATTCGCTGAGCCAGCCGCCGATGCCGGGGCCGCTGAGGATGCCGACCAGCGCCGTCGCCGCCGAGACCAGGCCGAGGCGGCCATGTCCTTGGGCTGGCGTCACGTCGAGCAGGATCGCCATCGAAATGGGGGCGATCACGCCGCTCGCGGCGCCCTGGATGATCCTGGCCGCCACGAACTGCAGCGGCGTCGTCGCCAGGGTGACGAGGAGCAGCGCCACCGCGAAGATGGCGAGCGCAACCTGCAACACGAGCTTGCGGCCGAACCGGCCGGCGAGCCAACGCGCCATCGGCATGACCATGGCGCTGCCGGCGATGTAGGACGAAAAGATCCAGCCGACCTCGTCGTCGCTCATCGAAAGCGAAGCTTGAATGTGCAGCAACGCCGCGTTCGGCAGCGAGATATTGACCCCCTGCATGTAGGTCGCGAGCAGCGCGGCGAACACGATCAAGCTGCGATCGTCCACCACGACAGCAGGGGCGGCCACGGCGCTCATCGGGCCGCCTCGGCCACGCGCACGCCGGGGGCCGAAGCGACGCCCGGCCCTGTATTAGCCCGCCCGGTATCGACCCGCGCAGTGACGCTGATGCCGGAATACAGCGGGCGCTGCGGATCCAGGGTGTCGAATTCCAGCCGGACGGGCAGGCGCTGAACCACCTTCACCCAATTGCCGGTGGCGTTTTCGGGTGGCAGCACCGCGAACTCCGAGCCGGTGCCGGGGCTCAGGCTGACCACGTGGGCCTTGAAGCTGCGCCCAGGATAGACGTCGACATCGATCGTCGCCGCCTGGCCTGGATGCATGTGCGTCAGGCCGGTCTCGCGGAAGTTGGCCTCGACCCAGATGCGCCGGGTCGACATCATCGAGAACACAGCGGCGCCGCTGTTGACGAAGTCACCGAGTTGCAGGTCGTCGACCTTGGTGACGACCCCGTCGTCCGGCGCGGTGACCCGGGTATAGGAAAGGTCGAGCCGGGCCCGGTCGAGCTGCGCCTTGGCCTCGCGAACGGTCGGGTGCTGGTCCACCGCGATATCGGGATCGCCGTTCAGCGCTGCGACGGTGTTGGAGATCTGTTGCTGGGCCGAGGCGGTGTGCTGCTGGGCGACCTTGAAGTCCGTCTCGGCCCGCTCATAGGCGGAGCGCGAGGTGAAGTCGGACGCGAGCAGCGCCTTCTTCCGATCGAATTCCTGGCTGTCGAACTGGGCGGAGGCCTTGGCCGATTCCAGATCCGCCAATTGCTGGCGATAGGTCGCCTTCAGGGCCTCGATCTGCAGTCGCGCACTGCCCAACCGCGCCTCGGCCTGCTCCACGGTGATCTGGTAGGGTTCGGGATCGATCCGGAACAGCAGCTGGCCCTTGCGGACCACCTGATTGTCCTTCACCGCGATTTCCACCACCTGGCCGGAGGCCCGCGCATTGATGGAGCCCTTGGTGGCCCGAACGAAGGCGTCGTTGGTCGAGACATAGGGCGTGGGGGCCAGATAGGCCGCGCCGCCAGCCAGAAGCAGCAGGACCGGAACGCCGATCAGCAGAGGGGCGCGCAGCCGCTCCAGCAGGGACCGGCCCGCCTTGGCCGGTGCTCGCGGAGCTGGATCGTTGTTCGCCTGGTCGATCTGTTTCTGCATGATCAATCCGCCATTTCCGGCGGCGTCCCCGATGCCTATTGATTTTTGTGCGACTACGGACAAATATGTCTGCGGGCGGTTGTCGTCAAGGATTTTGTCCGGCATGGCACAAAAAGAAACCGACGCGGAGGCGAGGCCCCGGGGGCGACCGCGGGCCTATGACCCCGAGGCGGCGCTGCAGCGGGCGACGGATGCATTCTGGAGAACCGGCTATGCCGGCACCTCGCTCGACGAGATTTCAGCGGCGACCGGCATGAACCGTCCGAGCCTGCGCGCCGCCTTTGGCGACAAGCACGCGCTCTATCTCAAGGCGCTACGCGGCTATTGGGACTTCAAGTTCGCGACGATGCGCGAGGCGCTCAACGGCCCGACGTTGGAGCAGTCGTTGATGCGGGCCTACGAAGCGGCGCTGTCGATCTATTTCTCCGGGGCGGATGGGGCCCGCGGCTGTTTCGTGGTCGGGACGGCGATTACGGAATCCGTCGAAGACTCCGAGATCCGGAGCATCGTCACCGCGGGCTTCAAGACCCTGGACGCCGATTTCGAAGCGCGTCTTCGACGGGCGCGCGAAACGGGAGAGCTCAAGGCGGACGCCGATCCTGAGGCGCTGGCGCTGCTCGCCACCGCCGCCATGCACACCATCGCGGTTCGCGCCCGCGCCGGGGGTTCGCGGGACGAACTCCGGGAACTTGCGCGCAAGGCGGTGAGGGTGATCTGCGGATGACCTGGCGGCGCCATGGCTGACACGCTCCCCGATATCGTCGACGCGCATCTCACGGTGCTGTTTTGCGGCATCAATCCTGGGATGGAGGCGGCCACGACCGGGCATCATTTCGCCGGGCGGAGCAATCGGTTCTGGCGGGTGATGCATCTCGCGGGCTTCACGCCGGAGGAAATGACGCCCCAGCACGACCGGATGCTGCTCCAATACGGGTGCGGGCTGACGACTGTGGTCGAGCGGCCTACGGCGCGGGCGGATCAGCTCTCGTCGCAGGACTTTGCGGGCGCCGCCTCCGCCTTCGAGCAGAAGATTGCGCATTATGCGCCGCGTTTCGTCGCCTTTCTCGGCAAGGCCGCCTATGCCGCCCTATCCGGCCGCCGGGATATCGCCTGGGGACTGCAGCCGACCGCCATGGCCGCCTCCGCGATCTGGGTTCTGCCCAACCCCAGTGGGAGAAATCTGGCGTTCACCCTCGATCAGCTGGTCGGCGCTTACCGCGAACTCCATGTGGCGGCCCTCGGGATCGGTGGTTCACCCGCGCGCTGATCGCTCAAGCGCCAGAGTGGCCGCTCGCGAGGCGCTCGACCAACATGCGGGGCAGGATCAGTCCAAGGGTCATGGCCAGGATGATCAGGAACGCGGTGACGCCGTTCGCGACCACGCCCGGAACGAGATCGGCCGGCGCGTGCGGTCCCGCGGCGACCAGCGCGATCAATCCGCTGGCGGCGCGGAACAGGAAAAAGCCCGGCATCATCGAGACGACCGCCGTGAAGCCCGCGGCGGCGAAGGGCAGGCGCAGGCGGTCGATGATCGGCGCGACGATCAGGCCGACCAGAAGACACGAGATGAACGCCGCCGTCGCGGCGTTGACTCCCAGCATCGTGATGAGCGCCCAGCGCGCCGCGTGGCCCAGCATGCCAACGGCGATTGGCAGGGGCAGCAGGCGCCAAGGCATCGAAAAGAACGTCCCGAAGCTCGCGACCGCGCAGCCTGCGGCGATGACATCGGCGGCGAAGGGTGCGGTCGCCGAGGGAGCGGCCTGAAGCACGCCGCCGGCTATGGCTGTCCCGACCAGCAGGCCGGTGCAGACCATGAGCACGATGAGGCCAGCATAGGTCAGGCGGGCGACTCCCAGCGTGATGCGCGTGCGCGCCAGATCGATCGCGCCGCTCAGGATATGCGGGCCGGGAACCAGCACCATGCAGGGGCAGAACGCGACGAGCGACTGGGCGCTTGAAAGGTGCAGCCGGCCTGCTGCGGCGCCGATCACGCCGGCGATCAGGGCCGCAGACAGCGGCTCGAGGAAAGCATTGCCGCCGAGCTTGCCCAGGCCGCGGCGAGCAAGCGCGCCAAGTCCGGCGCTGACGGCGATCAGCAGCAGGCTCACGACATCGAACACGCCGAAGATCACGCCGAGCGCCGCCGCGCCGATGGCCGCGAAGAGCGCGAAGCGCAGGGTCGAGGCCGACGGGGTGCGTCCCGCGGCTTCAATCGCCGCGCGGGCCTCCGCCGCCGGAATGGCGCCGTCGACCACCTGGTCGATCACCGTCTGGACCGCCAGCACCGTGCCCATGTTCACGCCGAGCGGTGCGGCTGGGACGACTTCCGGCGCCGAGGCATGGTCGAGCGCGACCACGAGTTCGCCCCAGTGCGGCAACACCCTGATCGGTACGCCCAGCGCACGCCCGAACTGCTGCGCCGCGACCACAGTCCTTTCCGTCGTCTGCCCATGCGTGAACAGCAGCGAGGCCGCCAACGCGACGGTGTCCACGGCTTCTTCGCGCGTCATGGGCCTCGGCCTCCGATGGGGGACATGATCATGCGGACTCAAAGGCCTATGTCGGCCTCGGATGTCCAGGATCGGAGGGTTCCGCCTCAGGCCTGTTCGGCGATGTAGGGCTTCACCATCTTGGCCGGATCGACCACCCGGTCGAACTCCGCCTCGCTGACGAAGCCGAGCTGCAGGGCGGCCTCCTTCAGCGTCAGGTCGTGGTCCAGGGCGTGGTGGGCGATCTGGGAGGCCTTGTCGTAGCCGATCACCGGGCTGAGCGCGGTCACCAGCATCAGCGAGCGATCGACATATTCCTTGATCCTCTTGCGGTTCGGCTCCGTCCCCTCGACCAGGAAGGTGCGGAAGTTGGTGCAGCCGTCGGTGATCAGGGTGATCGACTGGGCGATGTTGGCGATCATCAGCGGCTTGTAGACGTTCATCTCCAGATAGCCGCCGGCGCCGCCGAACCCCACCGCCACGTCGTTGGCCATCACCTGCACCGACAGCATGGTCAGCGCCTCGGCCTGGGTCGGGTTGACCTTGCCCGGCATGATCGAGGAGCCCGGTTCGTTGGCGGGAATCGAGAGTTCGGCAAAGCCTGCGCGCGGGCCGCAGGACATCAGGCGGATGTCGTTGCCGATCTTGTAGAGCGAGACCGCCAGGGTGCGCAGCGTGCCCGATAGTTGCACCAGGGCGTCATGGGCGCCCTGGACTGTGAACTTGTTGGGAGCGCTGACGAACGGCAGGCCGGTCAGCTTGGCGATCTCGGCCGCCGCGGCCTCGGCGAAATCCGGCGCGGCGTTGATCCCGGTGCCGACCGCGGTGCCGCCGAGCGCGAGACGGTGCACGCCCTTCAGTGCGTCCTCGATCCGCTCCAGGCCGTCGCTCAACATGCCGGCGTAGCCCGACCACTCCTGGCCCAGCGTCAGGGGCGTGGCGTCCTGCATGTGGGTGCGGCCGATCTTGACGATGGCGTCCCAGGCCCGGGCCTTGGCGCGGATGGCGTCGCGCAGCGCGGTGACCGCCGGGACCAGGCGCGAGACGGTGTTGGTCGCGGCGGCGATGTACATGGCCGAGGGAAAGCTGTCGTTGGACGACTGGCTCATGTTGACGTGGTCGTTAGGATGGACCGGCGCCTTGCTCCCAAGTTCAGTCCCCGCCAGTTGGCAGCAGCGGTTGGAGATCACCTCGTTGACGTTCATGTTGAACTGGGTGCCGCTGCCGGTCATCCACACGTGCAACGGGAACATGTCCTGGTGCTGGCCGGCCAGGATCTCGTCGCACACCTTGACGATCAGGTCGTGAGCTTGCGCGTCGAGCCGGCCGCCGGCGTGGTTGGCGTTGGCCGCCGCCTTCTTCAGCGTGGCGTAGGCGGCGATCATCTCGCGCGGGATCAGGTCGTGGCCGATGCTGAAGTGTTCGAGCGAGCGCTGGGTCTGGGCGCCCCAGAGCTTGTCGGCGGCCACCTTGACCTGGCCCAGGCTGTCGGATTCCACGCGTACGGACATAGGGCTCCTCCGAATGAAGGGGGGAGGCTGAGCCTTCCGGGCCGGCCGCCCTTGGGAGATCAGGTCGTGGCGGACATCCCGGCGGCCAGGACAGACCCGCCGGGCGCTTGAACGGCAACACGGTGACGCCGGCGGTTTTATCACGGCTCAGCCACCGGCAGTACCGGGCTGGCGCTCGCCGTGAATTCGTCGGCGTTCACCCGCCGCGATGGATCAGCCGCGCGCCGGGTGGCGTTTCAGGGCTGCAACCTTCGAGGAGGACTCCATGCAGCATGACCGCCGCCACCCGCTTGATACGTCCAGGGAGCATTCTCAGGCCGTGGAGAACGAGAACCTGAAGCCCCAAAGTCCGCCGCGGCCGGCCACCGAGCCCGACGGGGCGGAGCATTCCACCAAAACCGACAAGACACTCACCGACGCGGCCACCGGCGAGCCCCGCGGCGCAAAGCGTCCCCAGCGCTAGGCCGGGAGCGGAATTCGGCGTGTTTCGGCGGTGGACTTGTTTCTATCGCTCGACGCATCGCAACGTCTGACGCTTGAGAAGCAGAGCTGAGGCGTTGTCGCGACGCGATTAATTTTCATCGCCGCGAAACTTGCCAATGTTGCGACAGGTTTTTTATTCGCCCCCAAATTTCTTGGGGCCGGCCAAATGTCTTGGGTCGGAATGAATTTGCGGCCGCCGGTCGCGCTATTTGCATGGTTGCTGGAGGTTGAGATGGCCACTGCTGTCCATAGCCTGATCCTGGGCCGAAAGGTCCAGGGAACCGCCGTATTCAACCCGGCCGGGGAGAAGATCGGCCATGTCGAGGATCTGTCTATCCATAAGATCAGCGGCCAGGTGATCTACGCCATCCTGTCGTTCGGTGGGTTCCTGGGCGTCGGCGAGAGGTATCACCCGGTGCCCTGGAAGGTGCTGAGCTACGACACCAGCAAGAACGGCTATGTCATTCCGCTGGACAAGCAGGCGCTGCAAGACGCGCCCAACTACGACTTGGCCGACCTCGGCGACCTGGGAGCGGATAGCGACCTGCGCTATCGCGAACCGGTGTTCAGCTATTACGGCGGTTTCGGAGCCCGGCCTTACTGGCCGTGACAGCCGGCGCGCGCCTAACGGGAACGGCCCCGGTCTGAACCTGACCGAGGAGGGCGGACCGGCGCGCGAGCGGGCGAAACCGGTCCGTTGATCTTCCCCCGCTCATCCCGGCGATTGGGAACTCAGGTCAGGCCACCGCTTCGGAACCGCCCGTCGCCGCATAGACCTCGCCGGTGACGTAGCTGGCCTCCTGCGAGGCGAGCAGCACATAGACCGGCGCCAACTCCACCGGTTGGCCCGGGCGGCCAAAGGCGGACTGCTCGCCGAAGTGCTGCACCTTCTCCTGGGTCTGGCCACCACTGGGCTGCAGCGCGGTCCAGAACGGGCCCGGCGCGACGGTGTTGGCGCGCACGCCCTTCTTGATCATCTGCTTGGACAGCGCCTTGGTGAAGGCGACGATGGCGGCCTTGGTGGCGGCGTAGTCGAGCAGGGCTTCGGACGGCTTGTAGGCCTGGACCGAGGCGGTGTTGATGATCGAAGCGCCGGGCGGCAGGTGCTTTTCGGCCGCCTTGGTGATCCAGAACATCGCGTAGATGTTGGTCTTCATGGTGTGGTCGAACTGTTCGGAGCTGATGTCGGCGATGTCCGGCTGGGTGGCCTGCTTGCCGGCGTTGTTGACCAGGATGTCGAGCCCGCCCAGCCCCTTCACCGCGTCCTCGACCAGCTTCTTGCAGAAGGCTTCGTCCTTGATGTCGCCGGGCAGCGCCACGGCCTTGCGCCCCTCGGCCTGGATCAGTTGCACCACCTCCTTGGCGTCGGCTTCTTCGCTCGGCAGGTAGACCAGGGCGACGTCGGCGCCTTCGCGCGCAAAGGCGATGGCCGCCGCTCGGCCGATGCCGCTGTCCGCGCCGGTCACCAGCGCCTTGCGCCCGGCCAGGCGGCCGTTCCCCTTGTAGCTGGTCTCGCCGTGGTCGGGCCTGGGGTCCATCTCGCGGGCCAGGCCCGGCGCCTCTTGCGGCTGCTTGGGGAAGGGCGGGCGCGGGTACTGTTCGCGCGGGTCCTGCATACGCAGGCGAGCGTCGGCATTGGGGAAGGCGTTGGGGGCGGCGTCCATCTCAAACTCCGTGACTGGCGGACGCGCTGCAGCGCCCGTGGCCGGACAACCGGCCGCCACCGGCCAAAGTTCGCGGCGCCTTCGTATTCGGCCGAGGGGAACATCGTTCGAAGAGCCCCGGTTACCGGACCGTGCCGCGACGCGTTGCGCCGCTTTTCCGGAGACTTCAGGTGAGCAAGCCCACCGTCGGCGACTTTTTTGTTCAGCGTCTGCACGAGTGGGGAGTGAAGACCATCTTCGGCTACCCCGGCGACGGCATCAACGGCGTGCTGGGGGCGCTGGAGCGCGCCGGGGACAAGTTCGACTTCATCCAGGTGCGCCACGAGGAGATGGCCGCCTTCATGGCCAGCGCCTACGCCAAGTTCTCGGGCGAGGTAGGGGTGTGCCTGTCCACCGGCGGCCCCGGCGCAACCCACATGCTGACCGGGCTTTACGACGCCAAGCTCGACCACATGCCGGTGTTCGCCATCACCGGCCAGGCGGCGCGCAGTTCCCGTGGCTCGCATTACCAGCAGGAGCTGAACCTGGACCGCATGTTCGCCGACGTGGCGGACTATGTGCAGGAGGCGTTTGTCCCGGCCCAGGTGCGCCACATCGTCGATCGCGGCCTGCGCATCGCCCACAGCGAGAACGCGGTGGCGGTGGCGATCATGCCCAACGACCTGTCGGACTCCGAATATTCCGGGCCCCAGATGGCGCACGGCTTCACCCGCTCGGGCGTCGGCTATTCCAAGCCCCAGGTCATCCCCTATCCGGTCGACCTGCAGCGCGCCGCCGAGGTGCTGAACGCCGGCAAGAAGGTCGCCATCCTGGCCGGCGCGGGTGCGCTGAAGGCCACCGACGAGGTGATCGCCATCGCCGAGAAGCTGGGCGCGGGCATCGCCAAGGCCCTGCTGGGCAAGGCGGCGGTGCCCGACGACCTGCCCTATGTGACCGGCTCCATCGGCCTGCTCGGCACCAAGCCGTCGTCCGACATGATGGAGCACTGCGACACCCTGCTGATGATCGGCACGGGCTTTCCCTGGGCCGAGTTCCTGCCCAAGGACGGACAGGTGCGGGCGGTGCAGATCGATATCGACCCGTCCATGCTGGGCCTGCGCTATCCCACCGAGGTCAACCTGCACGGCGATGCGGTCGAGACCCTGCGCGCCCTGCTGCCGCTGATCGAGCACAAGTCCGACCGCGGCTGGCGCGAGGGTATCGAGAAGAACGTCGCCGACTGGTGGACCCTGCTGGAGAAGCGGGCCATGGCCGAGGCCAACCCGGTCAATCCGCAACGCGTGACCTGGGAGCTGTCGCCGCGGCTGCCGTCCAATGTGATCGTCACTTCGGATTCCGGCTCGTGCGCGAACTGGTACGCCCGCGACCTGCAGATCAAGCGGGGCATGATGTGCTCGCTGTCGGGCGGGCTGGCCTCGATGGGGGCGGCGGTGCCATACGCCATCGCCGCCAAGTTCGCCCATCCCGACCGTCCCGTGATCGCGCTGGTCGGCGACGGAGCCATGCAGATGAACAACATGGCCGAGCTGATCACCGTGTCGAAGTACTGGCGGCGCTGGACCAATCCCAGCTGGATCTGCTGCGTCTGGAACAACGAGGACCTGAACCAGGTCACCTGGGAGCAGCGGGTGATGGAGGGCTTCCCCCGCTTCGAGGCCACCCAGACCGTGCCCAACGTGCCCTATCACCGCTTCGCCCAGCTGATCGGGCTGAAGGGGCTGTACGTCGATGACCCCAACCACCTGGGCCAGGCCTGGGACGAGGCGCTGGCCTCGCAGGTTCCGGTGGTGCTGGAGGTCAAGACCGACCCCGACGTGGCGCCCCTGCCGCCGCACATCACCCTGGCCCAGGCCAAGAAGTTCATGCACGCCCTGCGCCAGGGCGAGCCGGGCGAAGGTCATATGCTGGCCGACACCGCCCGCCAGGTGCTGGCCTCGGTCCTGCCCGGCCATAAGGAATGAGCCGAACCGGGGCGGGCTGGGCCAGCGACCCGCCCGAGGCCAAGATCATCGGCGCCCTGGCGCTGGGCGCGGCGAGCGTGGCGGCCATAGCCCTGCTGGGCGACCTGCTGGTCGAGCCGGGCAAGCCCGAGCGTAAACGGGGGCTGTCGCGGCCTCCGCGCCCGTCGGCCGACGAGGCCAAGGCGCTGCACGGCTCCGCGGCCCTGCTGGCGACCTCGGTCCTGGCCGACAGTGCAGTGGAGCACTATCGCGGCGGCTTCGAGAACCCCGGCATGTTCACGCCGCTGGTGGTGTCGGCCCTGACGCTGGCCGCCGGGATCGACGGTATGGCGGCCCAGCGCCTGCCGCGGCGGGTGCGCGGCGGACTGTATGGCCTGGCTTCCGGCGTCGGCGCGGGCGGGGTGGCGTTCCACGTCTACAACGTGCTGCGCCGGCCCGGCGGGCTGAACTGGCTCAACCTGTTCTATGCCGCGCCCATCGGCGCGCCTGCGGCCCTGACCATGGCTGGGGCCATCGGCCTAGCGGCGGACGAGGTGGCGAGCGCGCCGCGCCCCGGACGGCTGAAGTGGTTCGGCCTGGGTGTCGGCCGCACGCTGTCGGCGCTGTCGGCGCTCGGCCTGTTCGGGGCGGTGGGGGAGGCGGGGCTGATGCATTTCCGCGGCAGCTTCCAGAACCCGTTCATGTGGGCGCCCGTCAGCCTGCCGCCGGTGGCGGCCGCGCTGATGGCTAAGGCGGCGCTGGAGCCGGCGCGAGAGCGCACGCGACCGCTGACCCGCGCATGGTTGGCCCTGACCGCGGCGCTGGGCCTGATCGGGGTGGGCTTCCATGCCTATGGTGTGTCGCGCGCCATGGGCGGCTGGCGCAACTGGAGCCAGAACCTGATCGACGGGCCGCCGCTGCCGGCCCCGCCGAGCTTCTCCGCCCTGGCGCTGGCCGCGCTGGCCGCCCTGAAGCTCAGGGACCTGGAAGATGCGTGAGCCCTATCCCGGCTACGACGTGCTGGCCAAGCGCTGGAGCCCGTCCTGGAACGACGCCACCCGCCGCGCCGTCGACGCCCGGCTGAGCGTGCATCCGGGACCGCGCTTCCTGTCGCCCGAGGCCTTCGCCACCCTACAGGCCCTGTGCGAGCGCATCCTGCCCCAGCCCGATCGCGCCGCGCCGATCCCGCTCGCCGCCTATGTCGACGCCAAGCTGCTGTTCGACGCGCGCACCGGGTATCGCAACGCCCGCCTGCCGCCGCTGCGCGAGGCCTGGACCCGCGGCCTCGCGGCGCTGGAGGCGGAGGCGCGCGGCGCCTACGTCCGCGCCTTCACCGACCTCGATCCCTCATCCCAGGACCGGCTGATCGCGGAGATGAAGGCGGGCGGGCTGCGCGACCCGGCCTGGGGCGACATGCCGTGCCGACTGTTCTTCAGCGAACGGGTGATGGCCGAGATCCCGCGCGCCTACTACGCCCACCCGGCGGCCTGGAGCGAGATCGGCTTTGGCGGCCCAGCCTCGCCGCGGGGCTATGTGCGCATGGAGTTCGACCGCCGCGACCCGTGGGAAGCGGCCGAGGCTGGCGCTGGGGGCCAAGCGAAGGCGGAACGGGAAAATCGACGTGTCGGGCGGCGCTGAAAGTCTCGCCCCACGCGCCAAGGACGGCCGCGCGCCGGACGTGTTCCGCGTCAACGGCTGGGTCCCCATGCGCCAGCACGGCGCGGACGAGGCGGTCGACTTCGCCATCGTCGGCACCGGCGCCGGCGGCGGGACCCTGGCGGCGCGGCTGGCGGAGAAGGGCTTTTCGGTGGTGGCGTTCGACGCCGGCCCGTTCTTCCGCCCGCTGGAGGATTTCGCCTCGGACGAGGAGGAGCAGGCCAAGCTCTACTGGAACGACGAGCGGCTGGTCGACGGCTCCGACCCCATCGTCATGGGCGGCAACAATTCGGGCCGGGCGGTGGGCGGCTCGACCGTGCACTTCGCCATGGTCTCGCTGCGGTTCCGGCCCGAGCACTTCAAGGCCAGGAGCCTGCTCGGCTACGGCGCTGACTGGCCGGTCGACTGGCGCGAGATGTGGCCCTACTACCGCCAGGCCGAGCAGGCGCTGTCGATCTCGGGGCCGGTGTCCTATCCCTGGGGACCGCCGCGACCGGCCTATCCCTATCGCCCGCACCCGTTCAACGCCTGCGCCCAGGCCATGGCGGTCGGCTGCGAGGCCATGGGCATGGCGTGGTCCCCCATTCCGTTGGCCACCGTCTCGGCCCCCCATGGCGCGAGCCCGCCCTGTGTGCAGCGCGGCTTCTGCCGCTTCGGCTGCTCCACCAACGCCAAGCAGAGCGCGCTGACGGTGTGGATCACCCGCGCGCTGAAGGCCGGCGCCGAGGTGCGCGACCTGGCCATGGTTGGGCGCATCGAGCTGGGGAGCCATGGCCGGGTCTCGGGCCTGCACTATCACCGCGAGGGCGAATGGCGGTTCCAGCGGGCCAGGAACGTGGTGGTGGCGGGTTATGCGGTGGAGACCCCGCGACTGCTGCTGAACTCGGCCTGTCCGCAGCATCCCGACGGGCTGGCCAACAGCTCGGGCTTGGTCGGCAAGAATCTGATGACCCAGCCCAACCAGGGCGTCTTCGGCCGCACCGACAAGGCCTCGCGCTGGAACAAGGGGCCGCCCAACCAGTGCCTGACGGAGCACTGGAACTATTGCGACGAGAAGGACTTCCCCGGGGGCTACACCCTGATGAGCCAGGGGCCGATGCCGCAGGAGTGGGCCAACGTCCAGATCGGCGCCCGGGGCTTGTGGGGCGAGCGGCTGCGGGACGCCATGCTCGACTACAACCACATGATCGGCATCAAGGTGGTGGGGGAGTGCCTGCCCTCGGAAAGGAACACCGTCACCCTGGCCGACGAGGTCGATCAGTTCGGCCTGCGCATCCCCCGCATCACCTTCGGCTGGGGCGCCGAGGACAAGGCGCTGATCGCCCACTGCATGGACCAGATGCAGGGCTGTCTGGAGGCGGTGGAAGCGAACGGCGTCTTCCGCCAGGAGGACGACACCAACCATCTGAACGGCACCTGCCGCATGGGCGACGATCCGCGAACCAGCGTGGTGAACGCTGACGGGCGCAGTTGGGACATTCCCAACCTGTGGGTCTGCGACGGCTCGATCTTTCCGACCGTGGGCGGGGTGAACCCGTCCCTGACCATCCAGGCCATGGCGCTGCGTATCGCCGACCGCATCGAGGCCTTGGCCGGAAGGGGCGAGCTATGAGTGGGCGCTACCCGACCTATGAGGTGCTCGACAAGTGGTCGAGCCCGTCGTTCGACAACCTGACCCGCGGCGTGCTGCGCCAGCGCCTGCACTGTCCGCCCGAGCGCCGGTTCTTCACCGTCGAGGAATGGTCGCTGATGGAGGCGATTTCGGCGCGCCTGGCCCCACGGCCCGAGCGCGGCGGGGTGATCCCGATCACACCCTGGATCGACGCCGACCTCTACGCCAACCGCGGCGAGGGCTTTCGCGCACCCGACATGCCGCCGCTGCAGTCAGCCTGGCGGTTGGGGCTGGCCGGTTTCGCGGCTGAAGCCGAGGCGCGTTGCGGCCGGCCGTTCCAGGCCCTGGAGCCTGCCGAGCAAGACGCCCAGCTCCGTCGGGTGCAAGCGGGCGAGGTCGACCGTCGGCTGTGGCGCGTGCCGGCCAAGCGGTTCTTCGACGACCTGCTGCTCAAGGCCGTGGTGGGGGTCTACTACGCCCATCCGGACGCCTGGAACGAGATGGGCTTTGGCGGGCCGGCTTCGCCGCGCGGCTATGTGCGCCTGGGGCTGGATAGGCGCGATCCCTGGGAAGCCAAGGAGCAGAACGGGTGAGCGAGACGCCCCGAGCCAGGGACGGCCGTGCGCCCGACGTGTTCCAGCGCGGCGGCTGGCTGCCGATGCGCAGCCATGCCGACACCGAGCCGGTCGACTTCGCCATCGTCGGCTGCGGCGCCGGCGGGGCGACCCTGGCGGCGCGGCTGGCGGAGAAGGGTTTCTCGGTCGTCTGCTTCGACGCCGGACCCTACTGGCGGCCGCTGGAGGACTTCGCCTCCGACGAGACCGAACAGCAGAAGCTGTTCTGGACCGACGACCGCATCACCGGCGGCGAAGATCCCATCGCGCTGGGGGGCAACAATTGCGGCCGCGGCGTGGGCGGTTCGACGGTGCACTACAGCATGATTTCGCTGCGCTGGCGGCCGGAGTGGTTCAAGGCGCGGAGCCTGCTCGGCTACGGCTTCGACTGGCCGATCAGCTATGCCGAGCTTGAGCCCTACTATGCCGAGGCCGAGCGGGCGCTGAGTGTGGCGGGGCCGGTGCGCTATCCCTGGGGGCCGCCGCGCGGGCCTTATCCGTATCGCCCGCACGAGGTGAACGCGCCGGGGATGATCCTGGCGCGCGGCGCGGAAAAGCTGGGGGTGAAGTGGGCGGCGACGCCGCTGGCCACCGTCTCGGCCCCGCGGGGCAAGAGCCCGCCCTGCGTCTATCGCGGCTTCTGCAATTTCGGCTGCTCCACCAACGCCAAGCAGAGCGCGCTGACGGTATGGGCGCACCGGGCGGTGAAGGCCGGGGCGGAGATCCGCGACCTGGCCATGGTCACCCGCATCGATTCCGACCGCGATGGCGAGCGCGTCACCGGCGTCTGCTACCTGCGCCAGGGCCGGATGCGGTTCCAGGCGGCGAAGAACGTGGTGGTGGCGGGCTACGCCATCGAGACGCCGCGCCTGTTGCTGAGTTCGGCCACGCCGCGCCATCCCGAAGGGCTGACCAATTCCTCCGGCCTGGTCGGCACTCACCTGACCACCCACGCCGGCCCCGGCGTGTGGGCGACGTTCGAGGAAGAGGTGCGCTGGAACAAGGGGCCGCCCAACATGGCGGTGACCGAGCACTGGAACTACACCGACAAGGGCAAGGACTTCCACGGCGGCTACGCCTTCATGAGCCAGGGGCCGCTGGCGCGCGGGTGGGCCCAGACGCTGGCTGGCTCGCGCGGGCTGTGGGGCGAGGCGCTGCAGACCGCCATGGCCGACTACAACCACACCGCCGGTTTCGTGCCCGTGGCCGAGGTCGAGCCACGGCGCCAGAACGCCGTCACCCTGGCCGATGACGTCGATCAGTACGGCCTGCGCATCCCCCAGGTGACCTTCGGCTACTCCGACAACGACCGCCGCCTGCAGGCTCACGCGCTGAAGTTCATGGGCGAGATGCTGGAAGCCGCCGGTGGACGCGACCTGTGGACCAACGACGACACCAGCCACCTGATGGGCACCTGCCGCATGGGAGCCGATCCCCGCCTAAGCGTGGTCAACGCCGACGGGCGCAGCTGGGACATTCCCAACCTGTGGGTCTGCGACGGCTCGCTGTTCCCGACCTCGGGCGCGGTCAATCCGTCCCTGACCATCCAGGCCCTGGCCCTGCGCATCGCCGATCGCATCGAGGCGCTGGGCCGGCGCGGCGAACTTTAGGGGAGGGCGGATTTGGGCGTCATCGTCAATATCGGCGACCTTCGCGGGCGGGCCCGGCGGCGGTTGCCCCAGGCGGTGTTCCAGTACGTCGACGGCGGCTCGTTCGACGAGCTGACGCTGGGGCGCAACCGCGCCGACCTCGACGCCCTGGCGCTGAACCAGCAGGTGATGGTCGACGTCTCGCGGCTGAACACGGCCACGACCCTGGTCGGCGACAAGGCGGCCATGCCGTTGGCGCTGGCGCCCGTGGGCATGTGTGGCCTGACCTGGCCCAATGGCGAGATCGCCGCCGCCAAGGTGGCGGAGGCCATGGGCCTGCCGTTCTGCCTGTCGCTGTTCTCGATCAATTCGATGGAGGACGTCGCCGCGGCCATCAAGGTCCCGTTCTGGCAGCAGCTCTACATGGTGCGCGACAAGGCGGTGAACGAACATGTCATCGGCCGAGCGGTGGCGGCCGGCTGCTCGGCCCTGGTGATGACGCTCGACGTGCACGTGCACAGCGAGCGCTGGGCCGACAACCGCAACGGCCTGGTCGCCCCGCCGCACCTCATGCTGTCCAACGGCCTCGACGTGATCCGCCACGCGCCCTGGGTGCTGCGCATGATGGCGAGCCGTCGGCATACCTTCGCCAACATGGCGCCTGAACGACCCCAGGCGCACAACGTCATCGCTCTGGCCGAATGGATCAACGCCAACCTCGACAATTCCATCAACCAGCAGACCATCGCCTGGGTGCGGTCGCTGTGGCCGCGCAAGCTGATCTTGAAGGGGATCATGCGGGTGGACGACGCCAGGCGGGCGGTGGACCTGGGCGCGGACGCCATCGTCGTCTCCAACCACGGCGGGCGGCAGCTCGACAGCGCGCCCTCGACCATCGCCGTCCTGCCCGAGATCGCGCGCGCGGTGGGCGACCAGATCGAGGTATTCTGGGACGGCGGGCTGCGCACCGGCTTCGACATCGTCAAGGCCATGGGGCGTGGCGCGCATGGCTGCCTGAGCGGGCGGGCCTGGGTCTATGGCCTGGCGTGGAACGGCGGCAAGGGCGTGCGCAAGGCGCTCGACATCATCGACCAGGAACTCAAGGACTGCATGTCGCTGACCGGCGTCACCGACATCCGCGCCGTGCCCGAGGGCTTGGTCACGCGGCAGCCGCCGCTCTGAGCCCCTAAGTCAGGATCGCGGCGAAGGTCAGGACGAACAGCAGCAGTATCCACAGGAACGAGGCGCCCGCGGCCAGGCGGATCAGGGCGCTGGCCCGGTTCAGCCGCATGAACACCAGGCCCATCAACAGCGCCTGCACCGCCACCAGGCCGAGATTGAGCGGCAGCTTGAACCCGCCCAGCGGTAGGTGGGCGACCCAGATCGACACCAACAGCAGCGCCATCAGGCCGAGCCACGCCAGGGCCGGGCCGATCCAGACGCTGGGTTGATCGGGGGGCTGCCGGGCGGGCATCAGCGGCCCTCCAGGTAGATGCAGACGAACAGCACCGCCCAGATCACGTCGACCAGATGCCAGTACAGCGTGGTCGCCTCCACCGAGTCGTTGTGGGCGTAGAGCTGCTTGCGCCGCGCCAGCCAGCCCAGCCGCGCCAGCAACGCTATGCCGATGCCCAGGTGGCAGGCGTGCAGCAGGGTCATGGTCCAGTAGAAGGCGAAGAAGATCCGCGCCGGCCCCGCCGCCACGGCGAAATGGGCGTCGGGCCACAGGTGCTCCGCGAAGTCCTCGCGGTACTCGAAGCCCTTCACCACCAGGAACGCCACGCCGAGCGCCAGGGTGATCCACACCCCGATCTCGCCCAGCCGCGCGCGGCCCTGGTCGGTGGCGCGGTTGGCCACCGACAGGCTGAGGCTGGAGGTCATCAACAGCGCGGTATTGACGGCGCCCAACAGCAGGTTGGCGTGGCGGCCGGCCTCGGCGAAGGCCACCGCGTGGTCGTGGCGGTAGACCGCGTAGCCAAGGAACAGGGCTGCGAACAGCAGCAGCTCGCTGGCCAGGAACAGCCACATGCCGAAGGTCAGGGCCTCGCGCTGACGCAGCGGAGACTCGAACGGTTCGTGCAGGGTGGCGGAGCCCTCGGTCACGGCCGATCCCCCGGTTCAGGCGCGAGCTCGCCCTGGCCGCAGTGGATCGCCTGGCCGTGGGCGGGAGCCTGGCCGCCGGGGTGATACTGGTAGGGGGCGTTGGAGACCGTCGGGATCTGCTCGAAGTTGTGCTTGGGCGGCGGCGAGGGGGTGGTCCACTCGAGCCCGGTGGCGCGCCAGGGATTGCGTCCGGCGACGGGGCCGAAACGGACTGACCAGGCCAGGTAGAACAGCGGCAACAGATAGGCTGCGGCCAGCACCATGGCGCCTGACGACGACAGCACATGGTAGACCTGAAACTCCGCCGGATACTCCGCATAGCGCCTGGGCATGCCGAGATAGCCCATGACGAACTGCGGGAAGAAGGTGAAGTTGAAGCCGAAGAACATCAGCACCGCGGCGAAGCGGGCCCAGGCCTCGGGATAGAGCCGTCCGGTGATCTTGGGCCACCAGTAGTGCAGCCCGGCGAAGAAGGCCGACACCGAGGCGCCGACCATGATGTAGTGGAAGTGCGCCACCACGAAGTAGGTGTCGGTGACATGCACGTCGATCGGCACCGAGGCCAGCATCAGCCCGGTCAGCCCGCCGATGGTGAACAGGCCCAAAAACCCGAGCGCATAGAGCATCGGCGCAGCGAAAGTGATCTGGCCGCGATAGAGGGTGGCGGTCCAGTTGAACACCTTGATGGCCGAGGGCACGGCCACCACGAAGCTGAGGAACGAAAACACGATCGCTGCATAGGGGCTCATGCCCGAGACGAACATGTGGTGGCCCCAGACCATGAAGCCGACCAAGGCAATGGCCACCATGGCGTAGACCATGAAGGCGTAGCCGAACACCTGACGGCGCGCGGAGACGGCGATGACCTCCGACACGACGCCCATGGCCGGCAGGATCATGATGTAGACGGCCGGGTGGCTGTAGAACCAGAACAGGTGCTGGAACAGCAGCGGGTCGCCGCCCAGCCGCGCGTCGAAGATCGGCAGCCCGAACAGCCGCTCCATCACGATCAGCAGCAGGCTGGCCGAGAGCACCGGCGTCGCCAGCACCATCACCAGGCTGGTGGCGTACATGGCCCAGACGAACAGCGGCAGGCGAAACCAGGTCATGCCCGGCGCACGCAGCAGGTGGATGGTGGCGATGAAGTTCACCCCGGTCAGGATCGAGGAGAAGCCGACCACGAACACGCCCACCGCCGCCAGCGTCACCGCCGAGCTGGCGTACAGCGTCGAGAACGGCGGGTAGAAGGTCCAGCCGGTGTCGACCCCGCCGGCCAGCAGCGCTGAGACGGTGAGCAGCGCCCCGGCCACGAACACGTACCAGGACAACAGGTTGATCTTGGGAAAGGCCAGGTCGCGCGCGCCGATCATCAGCGGCAGCAGGAAGTTGCCGAAGCTGGCGGGGATCGACGGCACGAGGAAGAACCAGACCATCACCACCCCGTGCAGGGTGAACAGGCGGTTGTAGGCGTCGTGGCCGAACAACAGGCCCTGGGGCGTGAACAGGTGCAGCCGCATCAAGGCCGCCGCCCCGCCGCCGAGGAAGAAGAACAGGGTGATGCTGAGCGCATAGAGCACCGCGATGCGCTTGTGGTCGGTCGTCCCGAGCCACGAGCTCAGGGTTTCGCCGCTGTCGGTCCAGAACCCGCCGCGGAGTGGTGCGTCGGGGGCGTCGGGGTGGTCGAGCGGCAGGTCGCCGGCGGCAGGCGTGGCTGTCATGAACGGCCTCCTTCCGATGCGGGCGGCGCCGGCAGGGCTTTCAGATAGGCGATCAGCGCCGTCAGCCCTTCCTCGTCGAGCGCCTTGGCGTAGCTCGGCATGATGGCGGTGTAGCCGGCGGGAACGGTCTTTTCCGGCAAGGTCAGGGCGTCGTGCAGGAAGCCCTCGTCCACCTGGGCCATACGCCCATCGGCCAGTTGCACGCGCTGGCCGTAGAGGCCGCCGAGCAGCGGCGCGTTGCGGGTGGGGGACGCGGGATCATGGCAGGCCGCGCAACCGAGCTTGCGGTACAGGGCGCCGCCCTGGCCGGCCAGATCCTGCGGCTGGGGTTGAGCAGCCGTCCAGCGGCCATAATCCGCGGGGCTCAGGACCACCACCTGGCCCAGCATGCGCGAGTGGTCCAGGCCGCAGTACTCGGCGCACTCCAGCTTGTAGACTCCAGGCCGCGTGGCCTTGAACCAGGTCTCGGTATAGCGGCCGGGCAGGACGTCCTGCTTCATGCGGAACGCCGGCACGTAGAAGCTGTGGATCACGTCCTGCGAGGTCATCACCAGTCGCACCGGCACGCCAAGAGGCGCGTGGAGCGCGTCGATCTCGCGCACGCCGCTGGGGTGCTGGACCTTCCACATCCACTGCTTGGCGACGACGTGGATTTCCAGGGCGTCGGGCGGCGGCCTCAGGCCCGAGAGCTGGCTGGAGGACACCCACCAGAAGATGAACAGGAAGGTGAAGAAGGTGGCGACGGTCCAGCCGATCTCGAATTCCTTGGAGACGAGCTTCGGCAGCTGGCCGCGCTTGGCCCTCGAGCCGCGGCGGTAGCGGATCGAGAACACCACCACCAGGCCCAGCACCAGCAGGATAATCACCGCCGACATGGCCAGAAGGCCGAAGAAGATGTGGTCGGTGGCGATGGCCCGCGTGCTAGCCTCGACCGGGAAGATCGGCAATCCCCTCATGCGGCGCGCCTTCGCCGCCGGACCAGGGCCGAGAGGCCGCCGGCGAGTGCGACCAGGGTAAGGGCGGCGGCGATCCTGAGGCCGACGAGCACGGCGGCGTCGTTGCGGCCGTCGGCTGTGACCAGGCCGTGGCAGAGCAGGCTGAGACGATCGATCAGGTCGGCGGGGGCCGGGGCGCGATCCGTCGCCGCCGCGCGCACCGCCGCCTGTAACTCGGGGGCGGTGAGGGCGACTTCCGACAGCACCCGCGTCAGCCGCCCGTCGCGCGCCAGCACGAAGGCGGCCACCGGGTGGGCGTACTGGCCGCTCGACGGATCGTAGGCGTAGCCATAGCCCAGCGCGCGGGTGGCCGTCGCGATGGTGTCTGGACTGCCGATCAGAAAGCTCGACGCCTGGAGCAGGGCCGCGTCGCCGGCCAGCCGCGTGTCGCGCATGGCCTGGGCGTCGGCCGGAGTGGCGCGCGGGTTGATGCTGATGGCCAGCAGCCGGAAGTCGCGGCCCGGCTTTAGCCCGCTGCCGCGAACGGCTGCGGCGACGATGGCCAGGGCCGGCCCGCACAGGGTGTTGCAGCGGTAGTCGGCGAACACCAGCACGCCCGGCCCTGAGCCCTTCGCGGCGCCCAGCGTGGTGGCGCGACCGTCCTGATCGCGAAACGCCAGGGTCGGGGGCGCGAGAGCGTCTGGCGGCGGATGCACGCTGATTTCGGCCATGGCCGCGCGGGAGATCTCCGCCTGCGCTTTGGGGGGCACGGTCAGTGCGAGGGCGGCTATGAGCGCGATGAGCCTCATCGCGTCGCCCCGGCGGCGGCGGGCGGGTCGTAGGCCTGGGCCCCGCGGGCGACGACCGCCGCCATGGCCTGCCGCAACCTCGCCTCGTCCGGCGGCGGGGCGACCCGGGGCGGCGGCACGGGCACGGGCAGGGCGCTGGGCCAGCTGCGCGGGTCGATGCTGGTTTCGAGCTGGGGCGTCGGGTCGGGCCTCGGCGGCGGCGCGGCCGACGACGCCACCATCAGGCGGAAGTAGCCGCCCAGCGCCACCAGCGTCACGGCCAGGAACGCCACCAGCGCCGCCGCGATCACCAAGGCCGGCATGGGCCGCACGCCGGTGGACTCGAGCCTGTCGCCCGGCTTTTGGGCGTCAGTTGGCATGGGCGACCTCCGGCTGGCGACGGTCGACGGGCGGGGCGCGGTTCATGGCCGCGATCCAGACCCCACCCATTCCGACCAGGGCCAGAAGCGCGAACGGCAGGCAGGCGGCGCCGAAGGCCGGCGCGAGCAACCAGACCTGATAGCTGACCAACCCCGCCAGCACCGCCAGCGAGATCAGGCGCAGCGCCCGCCGCACGCCAATGGCGCGTCGCCAGATCATCAGCGCCACGGCGATGAGGTCCAAGCCAAGCGCGATCCACACCGGCGCCTGCCAGGGCGGCCGTGCGCGCAGCAGATACCAGCTGTCGAGCGACGGCCGGTCGCCGTACCAGACCACCAGGAAACTGACGAACTCCAGATAGGTCAGGCCCAGGACCGCCGCGAACAGCAGGCCGATCAGGTCGCCGGCGTCGCGGTCGGTGCGCGCCAGGCCCGGGGAGAGACCGGCCCAGGCGAAGGCCGCGGCCAGCTGCATCACCGCCAGCTCCATGCCGAAATTGGACGAGGTCCAGCTGGGCTGCACAGTCAGCACCCAGTCCACCGCCACCACGCTGACGGCGATCCCGTGGAAGGCCAGGCCAAGGCCGGCGCCCAGCCGCCCATGCGGTCCAAGGATACGGTCGAGCCGCAGGGCGATGGCGCTCCAGCCCAGCACGGCGACGGCGGAGCGCAGCACGAACAGCGGCAGGTTCAGGAACAGCCGATGGGTCTGGGCGTCCAGGCCGCCGGGCGCCGCCGCCCAGCCATAGACCAGCGGCGCGCCGGCCAGTAGCGGCAGGAGATACAGGCATAGGAGCGGCGTCGCGCGGGCGGCGGGCAGCAGGCGTGGGCCGAACGCCACGCCCCAGGCGCCGCCGGTCAGGCGATGGATCAGCGTAACCGCGAGCGCGCCGAGCATGGGACAGCTCACGGCGAGGAAGCCGACAACCCAGCCCCGCAGCGCCAGGGCCGGGGCCAGGATGGCGGCGATCCCCCAGGCGATCAGGGCGACGACGCCTATGATCAGGGCCAGGTGGGCGCGAATCATGATCGGCCTCCCGGCGCCGGGGCGGCGGTCAGGTCGTGGGCGGTCTGCAGGGCGCGGACATAGGCGATGATGGCCCAGCGGTCCCTGGGTGGAATGCGTTCGGCATATGGGAACATGACGCCGGAACCATTTGAAATCACGTCATATAGATGCTTTCCACTCGCGTTGCGGACCTGGGGGTCTTGATAGGACGGCGGCCGCGGGAAGCCGCGCGCCACCACAGTCCCGTCGCCGTCGCCCGCCGCACCGTGGCAGGGTTGGCAGAAGATGGCGTGCCGCTCGCGCCCACGAGCCAGCAGGGCGGCGTCCACCGGCGGCGGGGCGGCGGCCTCGGCCGGGGCGGGTGCGCCTTGAGCCACCGTGTGCGCGGGCGGCGTCTGGGCCGAGCTGCCGTCGGCGAACAGCGGCGTAGGCGCTTCGGTCTTGAGCTTGGCCTGCTGCTGCATGGACAGGTCGCAGCCGGCGAGCCAAAGCGCCGGCAGCGCCAGCGCCAGCGGGGCCAAGACCAGCAGAGTTGGGCGCCGCCTCACAGCGCCACCTCCTCGATCCACGCCGCGCCCAGGTCGAACAGGGTCTGGCGTGCAGCGCCGGCGGCGGCGGGCTGGTCGGGCAGGGCGATCGCCAGCAGGAACTGGTCCTGGCTGGCGCGCTCGAAGGCCGTATGGTCGAACAGCGGGTGGTTCAGCCGCGGCAGCCCGACCTTGACCAGCAACACCACAAAGCCGGTCAAGGCTGCGGCCAGCACGCTGATCTCGACGGTGGCGACGATGAAGGCCGGCCAACTGTTCAGCGGCCGCGCGCCCTGGTCGAAGGGGTAGAGCCGCGTCGCGCTCACCACCTCGGTGGCGTAGAACAGCGCGGCCACGACCAGGCCGCCGGCCAGCATCCACCACGGCAGGCCGGTCGGCGGCTGGCCCAGGGCGTCGGACAGGCCATCCACCGGATAGGGGGTGAAAGCCTCCAACGGCTGCAAGCCGTCAGCGCGGGTCGCGCGCACGGCGGTCATCAACAGGCTGGGGGTGGGATAGGCGGCGAGCAGGGCGCGGCTCATGGCGTCTCCTCCTCCATGGCCAACTGGCGCACCTCGAACATCGAGACCGAGGGGACGATGCGCACGCACAGCAGGAACAGCAGCAGGAAGAAGCCGAGCGACCCGGCCAGGATCAGGTAATCCCACAGCGTCGGCCAGAACACGCGCCAGAGCGTCGGCAGGTAGTCATGGCCCAGCGTGTTCCAGATGATCAGGATGCGCTCGAACCACATGCCGGCCAGCACCAGCACGCTGACCACGATCAGCACCGGCACGCTGCGTCGCGCCTTGCGCCACCACAGGATCTGCGGCGCGATCACGTTGCCGAACCACATCAGCAGGTACAGCGGCGCATAGGCGCCGGTGAGCACGTAGCGCAGATAGACCCGCTCGGGCCGTTCGCCGCTGTACCAGGCCATGAACAACTCGGTGGCGTAGGACGCCCCCATCAGGCAGGCGCTGGCCAGCATGATCTTGCCGATCACCTCGAAATGGCGGTCGGTGACCAGGGCGCGGAAGTGCAGCGCCTTGCGGATCAGGACGGCCAGGATCACCACCATGGCGAAACCCGAGAACATGGCGCCGACGACGAAGTAGGGCGGGAAGATGCTCTCCTGCCAGCCGGGCATCAGGCTGGCGGCGAAGTCCATGCCGACGATGGAGTGCACCGAGCAGACCAGCGGCACGGCCAGGCCCGCCATGGTCTTCTGGAAGCTCTGGTGCAGCGCCCACTGCCGCGCCGAATTGCGGAAACCGAGCGCAAACGCCCCGTACAGCCTGCGCGTCAGCGGCCGGCGGGCGCGGTCGCGCAGGGTGGCCAGGTCGGGGATCAGGCCCACGTACCAGAACACGACGGAAAAGATCAGGTACGAGGCGATGGCCCAGAAGTCCCACACGAGGGCGCTGCGCCACTGCGGCCACAGGGTCATGGGGTTGGGGTAGGGCGCGAGCCAGTAGAAGAACATCGGCCGGCCCAGGTGGATGATCGGGAAGATGCCGGCGATGGAGACCGAGAACAGGGTCATGGCCTCGGCGAAACGGTTGATCGCCGCCCGCCAGGGCTGGCGTGTCAGCAGCAGCAGGGCCGAGATCAGGGTGCCGGCGTTGCCGATGCCGATCCACCAGACGTAGTTGGCGATGGGAAAGCCCCAGACGATGGTGGTGTTGTTGCCCAGCACCCCGATGCCGTGGTCGAGCACCGCCCAGATTCCGACTGCGAAGCCCAGCGTCAGCGGCAAGGCCAGGGCCATCAGCCGCCACCAGCCGCGCCATTGCCCGGGCGGGGCGTCGGCGCGGTCCAGCAGCGGGGCTGAGATGATGCGGTTCACCGCCTCGCAGCCCTCGACCTCCGGGGCGAGCCAGCGGACCGGCTTATCGGGTGCCCCGCTCATTCCGAAGCCTCCGACGGCGCGCTCGCCGGCAAGGCGGGGTTGGGATTGCGCAGGCGGGCCAGGTAGGTGGTGCGCGGCCGCGTGCCGAGTTCCTCCAGCAGGGCGTAGTGGCGTGGGTCTGCGCGTAGGGCCTTCACGCCCGAGGCGGGGTCGTTGAGGTCGCCGAAGCGGATCGCCTGGGTGGGGCAGGCGGCCTGGCAGGCGACAACCACCTCGTGCGGGCCGATCTCGCGGTTCTCGCGCTCGGCCAGTCGCCGGGCCGCGCTGATGCGCTGGACGCAGTAGGTGCACTTCTCCATCACGCCGCGGTCGCGCACCGTGACCTCGGGGTTCTTCTGCGCCTTGACCGACTCCGCGCCCAGGTTGGCGTAGGCCTGTTTGTCGGCGTAGCCGTAGAAGTTGAAGCGGCGGACCTTGTAGGGGCAGTTGGACTGGCAGAACCGCGTGCCGATGCAACGGTTATAGACCTGCACGTTCAGGCCCTCGTGGTCGTGGGTCGAGGCCTCGACCGGGCAGACCGGCTCGCAGGGGGCGTGCTCGCACTGCATGCAGGGCACCGGCTGGAACGCCGGTCGGGGCGTGGCGGCGTCGCCCACGTCGTAGGCGTCGATGCGCAGCCAGTGCATGTCGCGCCCCCGCGCGATCTCATCGGGCCCCACCACGGGCACGTTGTTCTCGGCCTGGCAGGCCACCACGCAGGCGTTGCAGCCGATGCAGGCGGCGGCGTCGATGACCATGGCCCAAGCGGCTTCACGAGGCGCGCTTTCGGCGGGCGCGGCCGGTTGCGGCGGCAACAGCGAGGGCGGCTCGGGGCTGGGCGCCGCCCGCCGCGTCTTCAGCGCCGCCAGATCGAACGCGGGCGACAACTGGCGCGCCTCGCCCTTCAGCAGGCGGCTGGACTGGAACACCGGCGGGCCGCCGCGCGCGGGGACGCGCTGGACGGTGATCTCGGCCACCCGGCTGGCCTGCGCGTCGAGCAAGGCGCCGAGGTCGTAGCCTACCCCCGTGCCGATCGGCCCGGCGCGCGCGCGGCCGCCACCGAGGAACCCCGAGATCACGCCGGGCGCCTGGCCGGGCGTGACCCGCACCGCCGCCTCCACCGCATGGTTGTCGGCGCTCAGGCGAACATGATCGAGATCGGCGACGCCCAGGCGCGTCGCGTCCTGGGGCGAGATGGCGAGGCTGGCGCCCCAGACCTCGGCGGTGATCGGGCGCGGGCATTCCTGCAGCCAGGCGTTCTCGGCATAGCGACCGTCGTAGAGGCAGGGGTCGGGCCGCAGCCGCAGGGTCCAGATCGGCGGGGTGGACGCCGCGCCCGCGGGCGGCAGGATCGGTTGGGCGGCGGCCGAAGCGACGGCTGCAGGCGTGCTATCGCCGATCACCCCGTCGCTCAGGCTGCGGGTCCAGAACCCGTCCAGGTCGCCGCCCGCCTTGGCGCGCCAGGTTTCGCGCACCAGTTCATAGGCCGGGGTCGATGGATCGCCGCCCAGCAGCGCCAGGCACTCGACCGGCGCGCGGGTGGCGTAGAGCGACCGGATCATCGGCTGGACCAGGCACGCCACGCCATTGGGCGCGCGGCCGTCGCCCCAGCTTTCCAGGGCGTGGGACAGGGGCGCGCGCCAGCCGCAAACCGCCGAGGTCTCGTTGTCGTACAGGCTGAAATGGACGCTGAACGGCGCGCGCTTGATCGCTGCGGCGAGGTCGAGCCCGCGCGGCGCGTCATAGGCGGGGTCGCCGCCGAGGATCGCCAGGGCGTCCACGCGCCCGGCCTTGAGATCGGCGGCCAGGGCCGAGATCGAGGTCAGGTGTTCGTCGGGATGCGGGTCGAGCGGTTCGATCGCCGTCACCGGCGCCTGCAGCCGGGTGTTGAGCCAGTGGGCCAGGGCGTGGATTTCCGGCGGCAGGCTCTGGCCCGCCAGCACCACGGCTGCGCCTGGATGGGCCTGCAGGTCCTGGGCGCAGGCGTCGGCGAAGGCCGAGGCCTCGGGCGGCAGGGCGGCGTCGCGCGGCGGCGCGCCCAGATGAGCCGCAATGCGCCAGGCGAGGGCGGCGATGGCGTGGGGCGCCAGCGCCAGGCGATGGTCGGCGTTGGCCCCCGTCAGCGACCAGCCGCCCTCCACCGTGTACCAGCGGGCGAAGCGGCCGTTATCGGCATTGCGCCCGGCGACGAAGGCGCGGCCATTGACGATCTGCTCGGGGCCCGGCCCCAGGGGATCGGCGTCCAGGCACAGCACCGTCTGCGCCTCGGCCAGGTTCGGCGACACCGAGAGCGGGCGTCCAAAGGCCAGGCGGGCGCCGATGCGGGCATGGTCGTCGTACACCGGCTCGAAGCGACGCCAGGTCATGGCCGGATAGGCGGTCTTCAGCGCCTGGATCAGCCGCAGCTCGGTGGGCGAGACGATGCGGGTCGTCAGCAGGGTGAAGCCTGCGCCTTGCGCCGCCTTGAGCCGCTCCAGCCGGCCGAGCAGGGCGGTCTGCAGCGCCGGCCAGGACGAGGGCTGCTGTCGCTCAAACACCGCCTGGGCGCGGTTGGGATCGTATAGCGACAGGATCTCGGCCTCGGCGAAGGCGTCGGTGGAGCCCAGGCTGTAGGGATGCTTGGCCGAGCCCTCGATCTTGATCGGCCGTCCATCGACGCAAAGCGCCACCACGCCGCGAGCGTAGCCGCCGAGCGTCAGGGCGGTGGCGTAGCGCTCGACCACGCCCGGCGTCAGGCCCTCGGGCTGTTCGACATAGGGGGTGATCTGCTCCGGCGGCTTGCTGCAGGCCTCCATCGCCAGGACCATGCCGGACGACAGCAGCGCCAGGGCCTTGCGCCGGTCCAGGCTGAGGCCGGCAGGGCCGCCTTGGCTGCGGCTGAGGGTGAAGCGTGGCCCGCTCATCGGTGGCACACCGAGCAGTCTGTCAGGTGGGCGGTGTGCACGTGGTAGCGCGCCAGATAGGCGCGGGCGTCGTGCAGCGGGTCGTCCGCCGGGGTGAAGGACGGGTCGAATTCCCGCGCCAGTGGGGCCAGGCGTGGTCCCGGATCGCGATGGCAGTCCAGACACCACAGCATGGTCAGGGGCTGGGCCTGGCGCATCAGCGCCATCTCCTGCACCGCGCCATGGCAGGCCGAGCAGGGCACGCCCTTGGCCACGTGGATCGAGTGGTCGAAATAGACGTAGTCGGCCAGCCGGTGGACCTTGTTCCAGCGTAGCGGCGTGTTGTGGGCGTAGCTGTCGCGCACCGGCGCCAGCAGGGCCGCATTGGTCCAGATCTGCGAGTGGCAGGTCATGCAGGTGGCGCTGGACGGCAGGCTGGCGAACGGCGCCGTCTCCACCGAGGTGTGGCAGTAGCGGCAGTCGATGCCCAGGTCGCCGACGTGGTGCTTGTGGCTGAAGGGCACCGGCTGGTCGAGGGTCACGCCCTGGTCGGTGGCGTAGGGCGAGATGCGCAGCGCATAGGCCAGGGCCACGCCGGCGAAGGGCAGGATGACGATGGCGAACAGCACCGCCCGCGCGAGGGTATCTGCGCCCGGGCGAAACAGCTGAGCCATTACTACGCCCCGCCCATGCGAAGCATTGCGGTCGCGGCCTGCGACTTCGGCGGAGGCGTTCTATATGGCAAAGCTGTATCGGCGCTCATCTACACCCTGAGCCAACCCTTCGCGCGGCGGAAAGTTCAACGCCAATGCTGAGGCGTGGCGCGGCTGCGCCTTGCGTTTCCAGGCGGCGTTTCTGGTGGAGCGAGTGCGGCGGCGCTCGGGCTCGACCCAGGTCTACGACCTTGGTCGAGGATGGCGGCCCAGCGATCTGCTGCCATCCTTTCGAGAATGGGCGCGAAAACGACGCCTCAAGCATATCAAAAAATAGGGGGGTGAGCCGCGTCATGCTCAACCGGGGTTGCTTGTCACCTAGTCACGTCTATCGGCGTTTTTTGCTGTCCAGCGCGGCGCTCACCTTCGGACTGACCGCCACCGCCGCCTGGGCCCAGCAGGCGCCGGCAAGCAGCCAGGCGATCGCATCCACGGCAGCGGCCACGTCCCAGGACAGCCCGCCCGCCGCCGCCGCGTCGGCCGACGCCGCTGCGCCGGCCCAGACCGCTGCGCCCGCGTCCCAGAAGTCGGTGCAGGAAGTGGTCGTCACCGGCACGCGCATCACCTCCGCAGGCTTCAGGGCCCCGACCCCGACCCAGACGCTGGGCGCGGCCGATATCGCCAAGAACGCCGAGCCCAACATCTTCAACACCATCGCCGAACTGCCGTCGCTGCAGGGCTCGACCGGGGTGACGACCGGCACCAACAGCACCTCGAGCGGCACCCAGGGCCTGAGCTCCTTCTCCCTGCGCGGCCTCGGCACGATCCGCACCCTGACCCTGCTCGACGGCCAGCGCGTGGTGGGCGCCAACGTCACCGGCGTGCCCGACATCAGCGAGTTCCCGCAGCTGCTGGTCCAGCGGGTGGACGTGGTCACGGGCGGCGCCTCGGCCTCCTATGGCTCGGACGCGGTGGGCGGGGTGGTCAACTTCATCACCGACAAGCACTTCGAGGGCTTCAAGGCCAATGTCGAGGGCGGCGTCACCACCTATGGCGACGACGGCCAGGCGCTGGTGCAGGCGGCGGCCGGCAAGTCCTTCTTCGACAATCGCCTGCATGTGGAGGTGAGCGGGGAGTACGACCACGAGGCCGGCGTGCCCGCGGGCGGCTTCGGCGAACAGGCGCCCGACGGACGCGACTGGTATTCGACGGCCACGCTGCTCAATCGCGGCGTCACCAACGACGGCTCCCCGCAGTATCTCTACAGTCAGCACGCCCAGGCTTATCAGTACACCAAGTACGGCCTGATCACCGCCGGCCCGCTGCAGGGCACCGCCTTCAACGCCGCCGGCCAGCCCTTCGCCTTCAACTACGGCTCCAACGGCGTCCCGGCCAAGAACGCCTCGGGCGCGGTCAGCGGCTGCTACACTGGGTTCTGCGTCGGCGGCGATCTGTCGGGCAATGTCGGCATCGGCACGTCGCTGCAGTCGGAGCTGCAACGCTACGACGTCTACAGCCGCATCGGCTACGACCTGAACGCCGACAACGAAATCTATGCGACCATCAACGTCGCCCAGGTCCAGACCAACAACCAGCCGAACCCCGGCGCGGCCAAGTCCGGCCTGACCCTGCAATGCTCCAACCCGTTCGTGCCGGCGTCGGTCCAGCAGGCTTGCGCGTCGAACGGCATTACCAGCTTCCAGTACGGGGTCAGCAACGCGATCCTGCCCAACATCAACGTCGAGCCGACCCGCAGCCAGTACCGGTTCGTCGGCGGCGCCGACGGCCGCTTCGACCTGTTCGGCAAGTCGTGGAACTACGACGCCTATTACGAGCACGGCGAGAACTATACCGACATCAAGGTCGACAACATGACCCTGACGCCGCGCTACAACGCGGCGATCCAGGCGATCTCGCTCAATGGACAGACCGTCTGCGCGAGCGCGGTGGCGCGTGCGAACGGCTGCATCCCGATCAACATCATCGGCGGCGCCCCGCTCAGCGCGGCGCAGCTGAATTATATCGAGCCGGGCCCGGGTCCGTTCCAGCACGTGCGCCAGACCCAGGACGTCGCCAGCGTCAACATCAGCGGCGAGCCGTTCTCGCTCTGGGCCGGGCCGGTGTCGCTGGCGTTCGGCGGCGAATATCGGCGTGAATTCTACGCGGTGAACGCCGACGTCTATGGCAACGGGGTCAGCTCTCAGAGCGGCTACAACGCCACCTATCCCGCCGATCCGGTGCTCAGCACCGCCGGGGGCAACTGGTACGCCGGCGACTATCACGACGGGCGCGGCGCCTACGACGTCGGCGAGGCCTTCATCGAAACCAACGTGCCGTTCCTCGACACCCCGGCGCTCGGCAAGGCCAACTTCAACGGCGCGGCCCGCTGGACCGACTACAGCACCTCGGGCGTGGTCTGGACCTGGAAGGTCGGCGGCACCTGGGACACGCCGCTGGACTGGCTGCGGTTCCGGGCCGTGACCTCGCGCGACGTGCGTGCGCCCAATCTGTCGGAGCTGTTCGCCGCGCCGGTGTCGGTCAACGTGCCGAACTTTACCGATCCGTTCACCGGCAAGTCGGTCAACATTTCACAGAACACGGTCGGCAACCCGAACCTGAAGCCCGAGATCGCCCGCAATACGGAGGCGGGGGTGGTGCTGTCCCGTATGCCGTGGCTGCCGGGCTTCAGCTTCTCGTTCGACTACTATCGCATCCAGATCGACGACGCGATCTCCACGCTCGCAGCCCAGGACCAGGTCAACTATTGCCATGCCGGCGTGACATCGCTGTGCGGCTCATTCAACCTGAGCGACCCGACCAACACCCACAACTACGTCAATATCCAGCCGTTCAACCTGGCCTCCATCTTCACCGACGGCTTCGACATCGAAGCCAGCGATCAGTGGAGCCATCCCTGGGGGCTCAACGGCCGCATCTCCACCCGCGTGCTGGCGACCAACGTGCGCAACTTCATCACCAATACCGGCCTGCCCGGCGCCATCCCGATCCAGCAGGCCGGGGTGAACAGCGGCTCGACCCCCACCTGGAAGCTGCTCGCCACCCAGTCCTGGGACACCGACAAGTACAGCTTCACCCTGCAGGAGCGCTGGTTCAGCGACGGGACCTTCGGCAATCAGTACGTGGTCTGCGGCACGGGCAGCTGCCCGGTTTCGACCAACAACAACCCGACCATCAACTACAACAAGATGCCGGGCGCCTTCTATCTAGACGTTTCGGCGTCCTACAACATCATGCCCAAGCTGGTGGCCTACGTAAAGATCGACAATCTGCTCAACGCCGATCCCGCGGCGTCGCCCTTCACCAATACCGGCATCGACATCAACCCCACCCTGTACGACGTGCTGGGCCGGCTCTACCACTTCGGGCTCCGGTACAACTTCTAGGGTCTAGACCTGATCGCCCGGCGGCCAGATCCGCGGAGCCGGGACGAAATGACGAGCGGATCGGCTGTGGCGATGCGAGTGGGCTTGGGGCGGTGAGCATGGTGCGGACGGTTGGCAGGGCGTCGAAGGCGCGGCGGCGGCTGCGGGCGGCCTTGATGGCTGCGGCCTGCCTGACGGCGACGCCCGGATTGGCGGTCGCGGCCTCGGTCTTCACCAGCCAGCCGGCCGATCCGTGCGCCGTGGTGGTCAAGGCGGCGGGCGACGGGCGTACCGACGACACAGCGGCCATCCAGGCGGCGCTGGACCAGGCCCAAGCTGCTGGCAAGGGGGGCGGCGGCGAGGGCGGGGTGGTGTTCCTGCCGTCCGGTCGCTACCGCATCAGCCGAACCCTGTTCATCTGGCCGGCGGTGCGGCTGTTCGGCGTCGGGCCGACGCGGCCGGTGCTGGTGCTCGGCGACCATACGCCGGGGTTCCAGGCCGGCGTGTCGGCCATGGTGGTGTTCGCCGGCTCCGGGCCGGACTCGACCCGCAAGCCGCCGTTCCCGGTCGCCAACAGCGTGCCCGCCAACGACAAGATCGCCGACGCCAACCCCGGCACCTTCTATTCGGCGCTGAGCAATGTCGATGTGCGGATCGGCGAGGGCAATGCGGCGGCCGTGGGCGTGCGCTTCCACGCCGCCCAGCACGCCTTCCTCAGCCACATGGACTTCCACATCGGCTCAGGATTGGCAGGGCTCTACCAGGTCGCCAACGAGGCGGAGGACCTGAACTTCTATGGCGGCCGCTACGGTATCCTGACCGAGAAGCCGTCGCCCGCGTGGCAGTTCACCCTGATCGACTCCAGTTTCCAGGGCCAGCGCGAGGCGGCGATCCGCGAGCACGAGGCGGGGCTGACCCTGGTCCATGACAGCTTCCGCGACGCCCCCGTCGGGATCGAGATCGACCGCGGCTATGGCGACTGGCTGTGGGGCGAGCACCTGCGCTTCGAGACGGTGTCCAAGGCCGGGGTGGTCGTCAGCAACGCGGACAACGCCTACACCCAGGTCGGCTTCGAAGACGTGGCGGCGGAGGCCACGCCGGTGTTCGCCAGTTTCCGCGACAGCGGCAAGACCTCAGTCGCTCCAGGCACACGCTATCGGGTCAAGAGCTTCACCTACGGCCTGACCTTGCCCGGCCTGGGCCAGATGGGCCGATACGAGACCCACATGGATGCCCAGCCTCTGGCTTCCATAGCGGCGGACACTGCGCCGGCCATCCGGCCGCTGCCGCCGGTCGCCGAGTGGGCGGATGTGCGCAGCCTTGGGGCCAAGGGCGACAACACGACCGATGACACCTCAGCCCTGCAGCAGGCCATCGACAGCCATCGGGTGCTGTATTTCCCGACCGGGCGCTACAAGGTCAGCGACACGCTGCGGCTGAAGCCCGACACGGTGCTGATCGGACTGCATCCGAGCCTGACCCAGATCTTCCTGGCCGACGACACCCCGGGCTATGCCGGCCTCGGCGCGCCCAAGCCGATGATCGCGGCGGCCAAGGGCGGGTCCAACATCGTCTCGGGCCTGGGCCTGTTCACCGGGGGCGTGAACCCGCGCGCGACGGCGCTGTACTGGACCGCCGGCGCCGACTCCCTGGTCGACGACGTCAAGTTGCAGGGCGGCCACGGCACCCTCCTGGCCGATGGTAAGCGCCTGAACCCCTACAACACCACCCATTCCGCCGATCCCGATCCGCGCAAGCGTTGGGACGGCCAGTATCCGAGCCTCTGGGTGGCCGATGGCGGCGGCGGGACCTTCGCCGACATCTGGTCACCAGACACCTACGCCCAGGCCGGCTTCTATGCCTCCAACACCTCGACGCCCGGCCACGTCTACGAGCTGTCCAACGAGCACCACGTCCGCAACGAGATCGTGCTGGATCACGTGCAGAACTGGGAACTGCTCGCCCCGCAGACCGAAGAAGAGGCGGGCGAGAGCGCCGATACGGTGTCGTTGGAGATCCGCAACTCGCGCAACATCCTGGTGGCCAACTATCACGCCTACCGAGTGACGCGGAACGTCAAGCCGGCGCTGACGGCGGTGAAGCTGTACAACGACGCCGACATCCGCTTCCGCAACGTGCATGTGAACGCCGAGAGCGGGTTGGGAACCTGCGATGCGCTGGGCTGCGCCACCTATCTGCGCGCCAGCCGCTTCCCCTACGAAAACGCGATCATCGACGTCACCCATGGCCTGCAGGTGCGCGAGCGCGAGTTCGCCCGGCTGGACGTTCCCGAGTCGCCGCCGGCAGTGACGTCATCGAGCTTCGAGGGCCTGCACGCGGAAAAGCTGCAGGACGGTTTCTACGGCCTATCCGGCCCGGCGGTGGACGGGCAGGGGCGGCTGTACTTCGCCGATCACCACGACCAGCGCATCTATCGCTGGAGCCTTGAGCGGCGGCTGGAGGTGGTGCGCGACAACGCGCTCGACCCGGTGCAACTGATGTTCGACCGATCAGGCGACCTGATGGTGCTGTCGTCCTACGGCGCAAAAGGGACCGTCTACAGCTTCCGCCCCGACAGCCCGGCCACCGAGCTGAACCTGATCGCGCCCACGCTCGCCACAGGTCCGGCGGCGCTAACCGCCCTGCCGGTCAACTGGTGGGTCAATGGTGAGTTCAGAGACCAGCTCGATCCCAAGACCTACAGCTTCACCACGCTCAATGAGATGTTCCGCGCCGAGGCGGGTGAGGCGAAGACAGCGGCCTATGTGTCGCCGGACGGCAGCGTGGCCCTGCCGGCGTTCCGCCTGTTCCAGCAGGGGCCGGGCGATCACCTCGGCTGGCGCTTCTCGCCGACGCTCGACGCCTCGGGCCTGACGCTCGCGGCCCCAGGCGGGCGGGTCTATCTGTCCAACGAATCGGAAGACGTCACCTAT